>Ga0075522_10002500_pt1 | contig 13610 bp, 16 predicted proteins | sample NGEPerA_FD_74796 | JGI IMG/M metagenome (GOLD analysis project Ga0075522, IMG submission 74796) | Arctic peat soil microbial communities from the Barrow Environmental Observatory site, Barrow, Alaska, USA - NGEE PermafrostL2-A | ecosystem: Environmental > Terrestrial > Soil > Wetlands > Peat ... | reverse complement strand
CTCCGTGGCTGGTTCTGGTGCACCTCGGTCTGGCGATGATCACCATGGGCTTCCTGTTGGCGACGGCGGTGATGGCAATGCCGGCATCCGCGGGCGTCCCCAACGTCACATTCCGGCGCCTCGCCTTCGGCGCCACGGCAGCCACTTACCTCTTGCTGCTCACCGGTTCGACTGTCGTTGCGAGCGGAGCCGACAACAGCTGCAACTCGTGGCCGCTGTGTGGCAACGGCTTCGCATTCGACTTCACCGGCGCAAGAGCCTTCACGATGTTGCACCGCGGCTCGGTGCTCGTGATCGGACTGCTGCTGATGTACGTGCTGTTCACGGCTGTGCGCCGGTGGCGCAGCGTCGACGGCGTGCGCCTCGTCGCCGGCTTGGGGATCGTGGCTTTCGTGCTGCAGGTGGCAGTCGGAGCTGGATCCGCGATCAACGGCGACGGAGTCTTTGACGGGCTCCACGTCGCGCTGGCCACGCTGGTCTGGGCAGGGGTCTTGGGGACCGCGCTTCTCACGCTCCCGCGCGCCGATCGCGAACCGGAGCTGTCTCGCCTGGCAGTCGACCGGAGATCCGCATGAGCACGGTCACCGCCGCGATGACCGATGGAGCGTTCAACACCGCGCGCGATTACCTGAGCCTGCTGAAGCTCCGTATCGTCCTGTTGCTCGACGCAACCGCTGTTGGGGTGATGTTCCCCGCGGCCCACGGGCATCCGCGCGTGGTGGCTGTGCTCGCGGTGCTGGCAGGCGGGACTTTGGCGGCCGGCGGCGCGCATGCCATCAACTCCTGGTTCGACCGTGACATCGATGCGGCAATGACTCGGACGCGGCGCCGGCCCCTGCCCGGAGGGCGCATCCCTGCGTGGCATGCGCTCGCGATCGGAATCGCCCTGAACGTGCTCGCTTTCGCGGTGCTCTGGTCAGGAGCCAACCTGCTGGCGGCCTTTCTCGCGCTGCTGGGCGCGCTGGTGTACGTGTTCGTCTACACGATCTGGCTCAAACGCACGACGCCGCAGAACATCGTCATCGGCGGGGCGGCAGGGGCAATTCCACCCCTCGTCGGGTGGGCTGCAGTCACGGGCCGCCTCGACCTCACCGCCTTTGCACTTTTCGGTGTGGTGTTCTTCTGGACCCCGCCGCACTTCTGGGCGCTCGCGCAGGTGATCAAGGCCGACTACGCTCGCGCAAGGATCCCCATGCTCCCGGTCGTCGCGGGCGAACGTTCGGCCAAAAGGCAGAGCGTCGTTTACGCAGTCCTCACCGCGATCGTGAGCGTGGTCCCTTTCCTCACCGGATCCGCAGGCGACGTTTACATGGCCGGGGCGGTGGTCCTCGGTGTCGGGCTGGTGGGCATGACGGTGCTCGATCTTTCCGGACAGCGTTGGACTCGACGCCTTTTCGCCTACTCGATCGTCTACGTGGCGCTGCTGTTCGGGTTGTTCGCAGTCTCACCTTTCCTGACCTAGCAGCTTATGGAGATCGTTCGCCTCCACCTCGCCAGGATCGATGCGCTGAGCAGGATGCCGGTCCATGGCTTCGTCATCAAGCACCCGACCGCGGGCGCGATCCTCGTGGACACAGGGGTCGGATGGCCGACCGAGCTGGTGAAGGAATGGAAGGTGGTCAACCGCCACGCCGCGGATGCGCTTGCGGAGCACGACCTGAGCCCGGCTGATGTCCGCATCGTTGTCAACACCCACCTGCATTTCGACCACTGCGGGCAGAATGCCGTGTTCAAGCACGCGCCCTTCTACGTCCAGCGGTCGGAGCTCGAGCGCGCGCGCCGCGAGGAAAAGCTGACCTCCGAGTGGTTCGATTTCGCAGGCGCTCGATTCGAGCTCATTGACGGGGACGCCGAGGTCGCGGAAGGTGTCCGCGTCGTCGCCACCCCAGGCCATACGGCCGGCCATCAGAGCGTGCTTGTCGATACGCCCGACGGCGATGCGGTGATGATCGGCGATGCGGCCTATACCTCCGAGATCTATCGGGATCGAGATCAGGCCGACCTCGCGCTGTGGCCCGGCCAGCACGCGGACCGGAGCGCCTGGTCCGAATCGCTGGCGCGGCTCCACGCCATGCATCCGCACTCGGTTCATTTCTGCCACGACACCCGCGTGGTGGAGGCATCGCAATAAGTACGTTTGGCCCCCTCGTCAGCGCGGATTGGCTGCGGGGTCACCTAGCCGATCCAGACGTGCGTGTCGTCGATTTCCGCTGGTACCTGATGGGCGCCAAAGGCCGCGACGCCTACGAGCGTGGACACATCCCGGGCGCCGTCTTCGCCGACCTCGAGGCGGTGACTGGAAGAGATGGAGGGGGACGGCACCCGCTACCGACCGGGGCTCAGTTCGAGGAGGAGATGCAAGAGGCAGGGATCAGCTCCAGCAGCAAGGTGGTCGTGTATGACGATGCGGGCGGCTCGATCGCCTCACGACTGTGGTTCCTGCTTCGTTGGTTCGGCCATGGTTCGCAGGCAGTCCTCGATGGCGGCATCGGTGCATGGGGCACGCCCGTCACCACCGACGTTCCGATCGTTGCACGTGGCAGCTTCAGATCTGGCGAACCTGACCGATCGCGGATCCTCGACTTTGAAGGCGTTCGAGATCTCGTCGGTGTGCCTCTCATCGACGCGCGCGCTGGAGAGCGGTACCGGGGCGAGAAGGAACCGGTAGACCCAAAGGCGGGGCACATACCTGGCGCGGTGAGCGCGCCCTGGTCCGAAAACCTGGGATCCGACGGCCGGTTCAAGTCCCCCGAGGAGCTGCGAAAGCGCTTTGCTGCGCTGGGTGCCGACGGCGAGAAAGGCGCCGTCGTCTACTGCGGATCGGGCGTGAACGCGACCCACGATCTGCTCGCGATGGAGGTGGCAGGCCTGCGGACCGGCCGCCTGTACGCAGGCTCGTGGAGTGATTGGTCGGCGCGAGATTTACCGATCGCGACGGGCGAAGATCCGGGGCGGGGGCTTACGATTTCGCTGTGATCCTGAAAGGTAAGCGGATCCTGATCGCCGGGATGAGCGACCGGCGGAGCATCGGATACGCCATCGCCGTCGAGGCCCAGAAGGAGGGGGCTGAGCTTCTCCTTACGAGCTTCGGCCGAATGATGACGATCACCCAGATGACCGCCAAGAAGCTGAACCCGGTCCCTGACATCCTGGAGATGGACGTCAGCAAGCCTGCCGACATCGCGGCTGCGGTGGAGGAGACGCGCAAGCGCTGGGACCGCGTCGACGGAATCGTCCACTCGGTCGCCTATGCGCCTCCCGACGCGCTCGGCGGAAAGTTCCTGACCACGCCATGGGAGAGCGTCGCGATGGCGCTTCAGATCAGCGCCTTCTCGTTCAAGGAGCTGGCCGCTGGATTTCTGCCTCTGATGAAGGAGCATGGCGGCTCGCTGGTGACGCTCGACTTCGACAACTCGACCCAGGCGTGGCCCAAGTACGACTGGATGGGCGTTTCCAAGGCAGCGCTCGAATCCGTGACTCGCTACCTGGCGCGCGACCTGGGCCGCTACAAGATTCGCGCCAACGCCATCTGTGCCGGCCCGCTCGCCACGCTCGCCGCAAGTGGCATTCCCGGGTTCAAAGACTTCGAAGAGGTGTGGGAGCAGCGTGCGCCGCTGGGGTGGAGCCTGCAGGACCGAACGCCGGTTGGGCGCGCCGCCTGCGCGCTGCTGTCGGACTACCTGAACATGACGACCGGCGAGCTCGTGCACGTCGACGGCGGCTATCACGCCATGGGTGCGGATCTGCCTCCAGCCGACTGACACAACATCCTGTGCCGGTGTTGTTACAAAGCCGCAACATCGTGTTAGGCTCTTGCGAAATCCTGCGGAAAATCCTTCGGGAGGAATGCAGTTTGCGAGAGTGCTTGGTGATCTACGTGGATGCCGCTCTCGATAAGAACGGCCGGGCCGGGTGTGGCCTGGCCGTTTTTGTTAGGGGTCGCGCCGTTTACACAGAATCATTCGGCTTTTCTCATTCGGGAGGCTCCGCTCAGCTGGAGGCTCACGTCTGCGCTGGCGCACTGGACCTGGCCGCGGCGCGCTGGCCTTACCATCGCGTGATCGTGCGCACTGACTGCGCCCCGGTCGTGCGAAGCCGCATGCCGTCGAGCGACAGCTTTCGAATCGCGGTGTATGAGGTTCGCGAGCGCTGCCGGCGGGGCTGGCGCGTAGTCCGATACGTCAGCCGCAAGGCAAACCCGGCGCATGAGCTGGCTCGCGAAGGATTGAAAAGCCAGCTGCGACAGCTCGCCCTGGCCGCGGCGTAGGATCGCGATCGATGGCGCCAGACGAATCGCCGCACAGGCGAACGGCTCCTCGCCGCGCGAACCGAAAGCGCGTCGATGGAGCCGAGCTCATCGAGCAGCTCAACGACATGGTCGCGGAGCTCATCAAGGAGAATCGCAAGCTCAAGCGGGAGGTCGACAAGCTGACCGAGCGCGGATCGGCCGCCGCGAGCAGTGCTGTCGAGCGCAGCCTGCGCACCATCCAACGCCGCGTTCAGCGAGCGCTGACCGGACCCGTCAAGCGACGGCGGACGAAGCCAACCGCCAAAGCGACTCGCCGCAAGACGGTGCCCCGCAAGCGAGGCTAGCCCGCTTTCAGGCCGGTCTGAAGCCTGCTTCGGCCTCCATGCGTCGTGCCGTCCTGTAAGCGTCCACGATGCTGAAGACCCACAGCGTCCCGCCGCCGGCGTTGATGGGCACTCCGATCAGAGCGCCGATGAAGGTGAGGTCGAGGTCGATGCCAAAAAACTCGAGGCCGCCGATGCCCAGCAGGTAGGCGATGCCCTTTTTGTTGTCGCCGAGGTAAAAGTGCCCCAGGCCTGGGACCACCGCGAGGGCCGCAGCCATCAGAGGATTCTTCCGCTGTCGGAAAACGGGGACCTGATACCTGCCAGAGGCGGGAGAGCCGCATTTGGGACACGGGGCGTTGGGATTCGTGAGGAGCGTGCCGCAGCGTCCGCAGAGGATTTCTGAAGCCATCTCGTTACCAAGCATTCCCGTTTTGATAGCCTCCGAATCACATGGACCTGGGCTTCAGCGCCGAGGAGGAGGACTTCAGAGAAGAGGTCCGAACGTGGCTCGCTCGGAACCTTCCCACCGATTGGCGGAATGGCGGTGTGGGCGGTTATCGGGAGGACGCGGACCAGGACCTGCAGCGCAAGTGGCAGCAGCGCCTTCACGAGGGAGGCTGGCTCAAGCTGTCGTGGCCGCGCGAATCAGGCGGCCGAGCGGCCACCCCGGTCATGCAGGCGATCTATCACGAGGAGATTGCGAAGGCAGGAGCTCCTGTCATCCTCGGACGTCTTGGCGTGAGCCTCCTCGCTCCTACCCTGCTGGTCCACGGCTCAGCCGACCAGAAGGCGGCGTACGTAGAGAAGATCCTCAGCGGCGAGCTCGTCTTCTGCCAGGGTTTCAGCGAACCAGATGCAGGGAGCGACCTTGCAGGCCTTCGAGCTCGCGCCGAACGGCAAGACGGGCATTGGGTTCTCAACGGGCAGAAGACCTGGTCGAGTGGCGCCCACTACGCCGACAAGAGCTTCCTCCTGGCGCGCACGGACCCCGACGCGCCCGCGCACAAGGGGATCTCGTTCTTTCTCGTTGACATGCATCAGCCGGGTGTCGAGGTCCGGCCGATCCGCCAAATGACAGGGGGAGGCGAGTTCGGCGAGATCTTCCTCTCCGGCGCCGTGGTCGACGATCGGGACCTCGTCGGCCAACCGGGTGACGGCTGGAAGATCGCAATGACCGTGTTCGGCTTTGAGCGCGGCGGCCTCGCCCAAGCCGCACGATTCGAGCGCGCAGTCGCGCAGCTGGCAACCATGGCCCGCGATCGCGGCGTGGGCTCCGATCCGATGGTTCGCCAGAAGGTGGCCCAGGCGCAGATTGAGGCGCACGTGTTCCGTGTCATCGGGCTGCGCAACCTGACGAGCGCTCAGCACGGCCGGGCCCCAGGGGCGGAGGCCAGTGCGACCAAGCTCTACTGGAGCGAGATGGACAAGCGCCTCCAGGAAACCGCTGTCGGCCTGCAGGGTCCGTACGGAGCGCTGGCGCCTGACTCACCCTTTGCGATCGAAGAGGGGCGCTGGCAGTACGGCTGGATGTGGGCTCAGGCGGAGACTATCTACGCGGGCTCGTCGGAGATCCAGCGCAACATCATTGCCGAGCGCGTGCTAGGACTACCTCGCGGCAGATGAGCACGACCCCCTCAGTCATCGACAGATTGCGCGCACGCATCGGCACGCCAGGCCCGCCGACCAACACGGTCGTCGAAGCAGGCCACCTCAAGCGGTTCGCCGAGGCCATCGGTGATTCCTATCCCCGCTGGCTCACCGAAGCGCCGCCGACTTACCTCGTCGCGCTCGCCGCGGTGAGCGCGCACCTACCCGAGGCCGAGGAGTACGGCAAGGGCTGGTTGAACGGTGGCAACCGGTTCGAATATCTCGAGCCGGTCAAGGTGGGCGACGAGATCACCGCCATCGGCAAGGTCGTGGACGTGTATGAGAAGACCGGCTCGAGCGGCAACCTTCTGTTCATCATCTTCGAGACCGAGTACCTCAACCGGCACGGCCGCACGGTTGCCCGGTTGCGAGGAACGGCGATCAGGCGATGAACGTACAGCCCGGGGACGAGCTGCCGGAGCTGGTCAAGCATCCGACCACGCGCCAGCTGGTTCAGTACGCCGGCGCGCAGGGCGATTTCTATGAGATTCACTACGACCAGGACTTCGCACGCAGCGTCGGCCTGCCCGGCGTCATCCTGCACGGCCTCCTCAAAGCGGCCTTCCTCGGGCAGCTGGTGACCGACTGGCTTGGCGAGCGCGGAACGTTGAAGAGCTTCGAGGTCAGCTACCGAGGCGTCGATGTGCCCGGCAGGCCTTACCGGTGTCGCGGTCGCGTCACCAGCGTCACCGGCGCTCGCGTCGAGCTGGAGGTCTGGGGTGAGGATCCCGAAGGCAACAAGACGACTGTGGGCACAGCAGTCGTCGAGATGATCTGACCGCGGTCCCTTAAACCTCCTGGGCGGCCGGGATCGCCCGAAGCGCCTGGAGCTGGCTTCGGATCGCAAGCACTCCCCGCATCGCCAGCAGCACCGACGCATCGATGACGCAATAGCCGCCGGCGATGACCGAAGGTGGGTTGCCCGAGGGTATGTGGGTCCAGGGCGCGATCGGAAGCCACACCCAGTTGCCGAAAAAGGTGCCGAAGATCTCGAGCTCGCTGGTGGCGATGAAGATCGCGGCAAATAGGGGCCAGCGCGGCGACCGCAGCACGAACCATGCAAACACCGGCAGGCATATCGCCCCCTGCAGGTCGAATCGGCCGGTGATCAGCGGGAGGACGGTCAGCCCGGCCAGGGCCCACGTCGATGCGCCGGCGAGGACCACATGGGCGACGCGGCGCCCATATTTCAAAACGACAGGGGTTCGTGCCGCGAGCAGCCCGAACAGATAGACGGCGCCGTGGCCCGGCGGCACGTACAGCGGAACGTTGTGCAGGCGGTAGTGATACAGGCCCCAGATCAGCGAGCCGAAGATCTCGAAACCGGTGGCGACGACCACGCAGACCCACACCTGAACCCTCTGTTCTCGGGGCGCCTTCAGCGCCGCGAGATACAGGGCGGCAAACGTCAGGAGCCCCAGAATCCACTGCTGCCACAGCGCGGTTGTGCGGCTGTCGGCAAACAGGAGGGTCGGCGTAAAAGCAAGCAGGTAGACGTGTATCCAGTAAGGCTTGAGTCGGGCGGTCACCTCTACGGAATGGTAGCGGGGGTGCTGCGTCGCCCAGTGGCCCGTAATCGCACGCGATGAGGTCCGAACGCCCGCCGGCAGGTTAGCTTATTCGCCGTGAGCCAACTCAGCGGCCGCTCCACTCCCGCGACAGCCACCAGTGTTGCGGTTCCAGGCTCGCTAGAGGTTCGCCACCTGACCGTGCGCTTCGGCGGGTTGACGGCGCTGGACGACGTATCCCTCGATGTGCCGTCCGGAGAGATCGTCGGCGTCATCGGCCCCAACGGTGCCGGCAAGACGACCCTGTTCAACGTCGTGTCGGGCTTCTTGAGACCGCAGGCGGGCGAGATCCTGTACGGCGGGCGGCGCATCAACGGCATCCGTCCGCACGAGCTCAACGGCCTCGGCATCTCTCGAACTCTGCAGGGACTTGGCCTGTGGGGCGGGCTGAGTGTGCTCGAGAACGTGATGGTTGGCGCCCGGCGCGCCGCGCGGCCCGCATTCGCGTCCGCGATTCTCGGGCTCAGTGGCTCAGACCGCTATGAGGCCGAGCTCGCCGACCTCGCCCGTGTCCAGCTGCGCGCGCTTGGCATCGAGGAGTTCGCCAGCCGCTATCCCAGCGTCTTGCCGTACGGCATCCAGAAGTGGGTTTCGCTGGCGCGCGCTCTCGTGTCGCGACCGGCGCTCCTGCTGCTCGACGAGCCCGCAAGCGGGCTGACGGCGACCGAGATCAAACAGCTGGCGGATCTGCTGCGCTCGCTGCGCGCGCACATGTCGATTGCCCTGGTCGAGCATCGGCTGGATTTGATCATGAGCGTCTGCGAGCGCGTTCACGTCCTCGACTTCGGCCGCCTGATCGCGTCCGGTCCGCCCGAACGCGTGCAGAACGACAAGGCGGTCACTGACGCCTACCTCGGCGAGGAGCTCGACGTGCCCGAGACAGGGCGAGATGGTGATGCTCGAGGTTGATGGACTCAGCGTCTCGTACGGGGGCGTGGCCGCCCTCGACGGCGTGAGCCTGCACATCCCCAACAACGGCATCACTGCCGTGTTGGGTCCCAACGGGGCCGGAAAGTCGACCTTGCTTCGCGCGATCGCGGGCCTTGTCCGCCCTCGCGCGGGCAGGGTGCTCTACGGCGGCCGGCTGCTGACCGGCATGGCGCCGGAGGAAATTGTTCGTGCAGGGGTCAGCCTGGTCCCCGAGGGTGGGGGCATCATCCGCGAGCTGACAGTGGAAGAGAATCTGCGGCTTGCACATCTGTGGCGGCGCGATCGCGACGACCTCCGCAAAGCGCTGAGTGAGGTGATGGAGCTGTTCCCTCCGCTGGCGGCGCGACGGCATCTGCCGGCCAACTCGCTGTCGGGCGGCGAGCGCCAGATGCTGGCGGTCGGACGCGCCTTGATGTCGCGGGCGGAGCTCCTGCTGCTCGACGAGCCCTCACTGGGCCTGGCGCCGAAGCTGGTGAGTCTCATCATGCGGACGGTTCGCGACCTGCGCGGGGAGCGCGGTCTCAGCGTGCTGTTGGTCGAGCAGAACGCTCGCAGTGCGCTCTCGATCGCGGATGAGGCATTGCTGCTCTCCTCAGGACGCACCGTCGCGTCACGCAGGGCCGGCGAGCTCGCGCACGAGGAGGAGCTCTGGCATGCATACCTTGGTTACTGAAGACGTGGCGCGGCGATGAGCTACTTCTTCGTCTTGACCCTCACCGGCATCGCGGCCGGGATGATCTATGCGGCGCTCGCGCTTGCACTCGTGCTGATCTGGCGCGCCACCAGGATCGTGAACTTTGCGCAGGGCGCCATGGCCATGGCGACCACCTACGTAGCGCTCGCAGTCATCCAGGCGACCGGCAATTACTGGTTCGGCTTCATCGCCGCGCTGGCCGCGGGTCTGATCATGGGAGCGATCGCGGAGCGGGGCATTGTCCGCTGGGTTGAGAACGGACCGCCTCTGAACGCAGTCATCCTGACGCTCGGCCTTCTGCTCATTCTCGAGGCGGTCGTGCCGATGATCTGGGGGGCGCAAATCCGCTCGTTTCCAGCTCCCTTTTCGATCGCTTCCATGGAGGTGGGGGGGACCTTCATTGCGCTGTCGCCTTTCAACGTCTTCACCATCGCCGTTGTGCTGTTGGTCATGGTCGCGCTCCTCGTGTTGTTTCGATTCACCGGCCTCGGCCTCAGCATGCGAGCGTCCGCCTTCGCACCCGAGATCGCGCGGCTGCTGGGCGTGCGTGTGGGGCGGCTGCTGACGTTCGGTTGGGGCATCGCGTCCGTGGCGGGAGCTCTGGCCGGTCTTCTCGTGGCGCCGACGTTGCTGCTCTACCCGAACAACATGGATGCGATTCTCGTGTACGGCTTCACCGCGGCAGTGCTGGGCGGGCTCGACAGTCCAATCGGAGCCCTGGTCGGCGGCTTGTCGATGGGGCTGGCGCTGTCCTTCATCGGCGGTTACCTCGGGCCCGATCTCGAGACGGCCGGCGCGCTCGTGATCCTGATCGCGATCCTCATGGTTCGACCGCACGGCCTGTTCATGCGTACGGCGGAGAGGCGCGTTTGATCGCCAGGCACCCATGCTGAATCGGCTGTGGGCGGTTCGCCCAACGCTCCTTCGCAACGGTGCTCTGGGCCTGGTGTTCGGCGTGGTCGCGGCGATCGCCCTCCAGGTCATCGATCCGTTCAACCCGTTCCTGGTCTACCAACTGTCGAGCGTCATGTACTTTGCGATCGCGGCGGCAGGTCTGACCGTATTGACCGGTCTCAACGGCCAGCTTTCTCTCGGCCATGGGGCTTTGATGGGAATCGGCGCCTACACGACGGCGGTGGTGCTCAAGAGCCACACCGATTTGAACCCAGGGTGGGTGATGATGGCCTCCACGCTGGTCACCGCCGTGGCCTCGATCATCGTCGGCGCTGCGGCGGCGCGGCTTCGAGGTCCGTATCTCGCAGGCGCGACCCTGGGCATGGCGATCGGCCTGCCCGGTGTGGCGGTGCGGTTCTCGAACGTCTTCGGCGGGGACGCAGGCACCACCGTGCCTTCGCTGACTCCTCCCGACGCGCTCAGCACGATTGCTCCGGAGGTGTGGTTGGCCTGGGTCGGCTTGATTCCTGCGGTGATCACGTTCGTTCTGCTGACCAATCTCGTGCGCACGCGCTACGGGCGGGACTTCCGCGCCGTACGCGAAGACGAGGTCGCGTCAGCGCTCTATGGGATTCGCGTTGCTCGCACGCAGGTGCTCGCGTTCGTGCTCAGCGGAGCATGCGCGGGGCTGGCCGGGTCGCTTCTCGCCTACACCTCCAACCTCGCCGCACCCGGCAGCTTCCCGTTGACCCTTTCGCTGCTGCTCCTGGCCGCGATCGTCATCGGCGGCCTTGGCACACTGCCCGGCGCGGTGTGGGGCGCGCTGGTGATCGTCTTCGTTCCTGATTGGATTGGTTCCCTCAACGACGCCGTGCACCTGCCGAGCGCCGTTCGCGACCAGCTGCCGCTGGCACTGTTCGGCGCCGTTTTTGTGGTCGCGATGCTGGCGTTCCCACACGGGATCAACGGAGGTCTTGTTCGCCTGTGGCGGTTGCGCTCGAGGCGGCGCAGGAGCAGCGTTTCTGAGGAGGCCGTGGGCTCGGTCTGAGCTGGGTCAGCGAGCTCGCGTCTTGAGGACTTGCGAGCGTTTTGCTGCCTCGCCGTGCGGCCTCAGCGCGCCGCGGCCTCTCCACTCTCGGGCCAGGCGAGTGCCGCGCGTGACCAGGACCAGCATGTCGACCAGCTCATCGAGGTCTGGATACCGTCCCGACAGGTAGCCCAGCGCCATAGCTTCGGTGGCCGCGATATGAATGTCTGCGATCATCTCGAGCCGTCGCCGCTCCTCCGGCCCGTCGTGCGGGTAACCGCGGAGCGCGAGCTCCTCGACAACGTCGCCGCGAGTGTTGCCGGAAAGGCGCCGGCTCGAGTCGCCGAGCGGCGACGAAGTGTAGTGACGGACACGGAGGGCGAGCCGGAACAGGTCTGGATTGGCGGCCAGGATGTCGAGCGGGGTCCGGAGTTCCTGGCGTAGCTTTTCCTCACTGTCGGGAGCCGCCAGCGACTCCCACCGGCTCTTCGCCAGCTTCGCACGCAGCTCGTCGAACAGCTCGTCGGCCAGCGCCTTCAGCAGCTCGTCACGGCTTCGGAAATGCTCATAGAAGGTTGAACCTGCGACGCTGGCCCGCTTCGCCACTTTGCTGGCGGCAAGACTTGGCTCGTCGCCCGAGAGGATCAGCTCTCGAGCTGCGTCGATCAGGCGCTTGCGTGTGCGCTCCTTAGCCTCACGGCGAGTCAGCGGAGCCCCTAACACGACCCCACCATGAAGGCAATGCCCAACTCTTCTCTTGCCATGATCATTCGCCGATAGTACTATCGGCGAAACTCGGGCGGGTCAGGCCGCCAGGGAATCCGCCCGGATGGAGAGCCTGACAATCTGGAGGTACAAATGGAGAGCATTTCGGTAGGGCGACTCTCAGCCAAATGGGGAGCTCGTCTTGTGGTCGTCGCTCTGTTCATCACTGCATGTGGCGGCGGCGGCGGCAGCAGCACTACCAATACCGCATCCGCAACAGGCATCACCGCCACCACCATCACCATCGGCAGCCACCAGCCGCTCACCGGCCCGGCGGCTCCCGGATACTCGGAGATCTCCAAGTCTTCCGACGCCTACTTCCAATGGCTCAACGCGCATGGAGGCGTATTCGGCCGCACCATCAAGTACCTGTACGAGGACGATGGCTACAACCCCGCGAACACGTCAACCGTGGTGCACAAGCTGGTGCTCCAGGACAAGGTGTTCGCGCTCTTCAACGGTCTTGGCACGCCAACCCACAGCGCTGTCGTCGACTACCTGAACAGCCAGAAAGTCCCAGACCTGTTCGTGGCTTCTGGTTGTGACTGCTGGAACCAGCCTTCCAAATGGCCGTACACGTTTGGGTGGCAGCCGGACTACATCATCGAAGGCAAGGTCACGGGCAAGTACGTCAATGACACGTACTCAGGCATGAAAGTCGGATATCTCTATCAGGACGACGACTTCGGGCAGGGCGGCGTGACCGGCCTCGACTCGCAGATCAGCGCTGCCAACGTCGTCGATAAGCAGAAATACGTTGCCACCAACATCAACCTCGGCCCTCAGATCGCTCATCTCCAGGCTTCGGGCGCGCAGGTCGTGGTGCTTTACACCATCCCAGCGTTCACGGCCCTCACGCTTCTGACGGCTGCGGCGCTGCACTTCAACCCGAAGTGGGTCGTGAGCAGCGTCGGCGCGGATCCGACCACCCTGGCCGGTCTCGTCCAGTCCTTCTCCAAGGGGGCGGCAGGGGCCAGCCTTCTAAACGGAATCGCGACCTCCGGCTATCTTCCCGCGACCAGCGACACGAGCAACCAGTGGATCACGCTGTTCAAGCAGATTCACGACCAGTACATCAGCACGCTCCCGTTTGACGGCAACACCGTTTACGGCATGGCGGTCGCGTACTCGTTCGCACAGTTGATGAAGAAGGCCGGGCGCAACCCGACCCGCCAGGACGTGATCAACACGCTCCAGAGCGGGCAGCTTGACCAGGGACCCGGCCTGGTGCCGCTCGGCTTCTCATCGAGCAGCCACCTTGGTTACATGGGCGTCCAGATGGCGGTGATCCAAAATGGCGCCGCTCAATTCACGGGTTCGATCTATACCGCCAGCGTGAGCGGCCCGGTTACCGCTTGCGGCAACTGCGCGTCCAAATCGATGCCGACCAACGGAATCCCCTAGCCGCAGAAGTTTTGTCCCGGGGCGGCCCGCCGGCCGCCCCGGACTTTTCAATCCGATGGTTGGGGTAGGTCGGGAGGCTCGTCGGGCGCAGCCGGCCAGTTGGGAG
>Ga0075522_10002497_pt1 | contig 13620 bp, 12 predicted proteins | sample NGEPerA_FD_74796 | JGI IMG/M metagenome (GOLD analysis project Ga0075522, IMG submission 74796) | Arctic peat soil microbial communities from the Barrow Environmental Observatory site, Barrow, Alaska, USA - NGEE PermafrostL2-A | ecosystem: Environmental > Terrestrial > Soil > Wetlands > Peat ... | reverse complement strand
GTCCTGCACCTGTTCCCGGGTACAGCCGTTGGCGAGCGCGCCCTTGGCATGGACCGCGAATTCCGCGGGCCTGTTGCTCGCCGCGGTGATGCCGAGCATGACCAGACTTCGCGTGCCGTCGGGCAGGCCGGTGCGCTCCCAAACGTCGCCATAGACATAGGCGTTGATGATTTTTTGCAATGGCGCGCCGAATTCACCGGCCGCCGCCATCCGCTTGTCGACGTCGGCATCCCCGAACATCTTTTTGCGCCGCCGCAGGCCGCGTGCGTATAAATCTGTGGTGTCCGTCATGTTCACCTCATTTCGTTTCTCGACAGTTTATACGGATAATTGGACAAAAACACAATTGCTCCTGCCCACCTATTGAGGAATCGGCTTGCCTCCTATCGTCATTTGTCCGTATAAATCCTGATCTCATCGGGGAGGCTGGAATGATGCGATGGCGCTGGGTTGCCGGATTGTTGTTGCTGCTGGGCTGCGCGATATCGCCGGCTTACGCGGCCAACAACGATTATCCGCAACGGCAGATCAAGATTGTGGTGCCATTTCCGGCGGGTGCCGGCCCGGACCAGGTCGCGCGCATGCTCGGCCAACATCTGCAGGACGCCTTCGGTCAGACCGTGCTGATCGAAAACCGGGCCGGCGCGCTCGGCAGCATCGGCGCGGTGGAAGTCGCGCGCAGCGCGCCCGATGGCTATACGCTGCTGATGTGTACCAACACGACCCAGGCGGCCAATGTCGCGATGCTGAAAAACCTGCCGTATGATCCGGTCAAGGATTTTTCGCCCATTATCCGCACCGTCACCACCGCAATGGTGCTGCTGGTCAAACCGGATTTTCCAGCCAAGGATCTCCCTCAGTTCCTCGACTATGCCAAGGGCCATCCTCATTTGACGGCCGGCTACGGGTCGGGCGCGTCGCAGATATCGATCGGCCAGTTGCAATCGCGCGGCGGCTTGTCGGTGATCGCAGCGTCCTATCGCGGCGTGCCACAGGCGATGACCGACGTCCTGGCCGGCGCGATCGACCTTTCGTTTGCCGATCTGTCGCTGGCTATCCCGCAGATGCAGGGCGGAACGCTGCGCGGGATCGGCGTGACATCGCCGAAGCGAAACGAATTGACGCCTGACCTGCCCGCGCTCGCCGAGGCGATGCCGGGCTTCGAAGCAACGATCTGGTACGGCCTGCTCGCGCCGGCCGGCACGCCCGACGCTGTCGTCAACAAGCTCTACATGGAAAGCGAAAAATTCCTGACCATGCCCGAGACCAGGGAGAAGCTCGCCAAGGTCGGCGTGATCGTCTCGACGATGCCGCCGGCGGAATTTTCCAGCTTTATTCGCAACGAAATCGTCCGCTGGACGGCGGATGCCAAGGCTGCGGGCATCGAAGCCCAGTAGCCGGGGAGCGGCAGGACCCATGAAAAGGTCCATGACAAAATCCATGACAATATCCATGCCAGGCAACGGATCGGTCGGCGTGATCGGGCTCGGCCTGATGGGCGCCGCATTGTCGGCACGGCTGATCGACGCCGGGCTTGTCCCGCTGGGCTTCGATATCGATGCGGGGCGATGCCGCGAGTTCAGCGCCACGGGCGGCGAGCTCGCGGTTTCGGCAACAGCCCTGCTGTCCCGTTGCCGGGCGATCGTCGTTGCCGTCTTCAGCGCCGCGCAGGTCGAACGGCTGCTCGCCGAACTGGAGCCAAGCGGATATCTGACGCAAAGCGTGATGATCTGCACGACCACCTGCACGCCGGACGAGATCATGGCGATCGCGAGACGCGCGGCTGCCGCGAGCCTGCGATTGGTGGAAGCCCCGATCTCCGGCACCAGCGCCGAGCTGCGCGATGGTCTGGCAATGGCGTTGGTCGCAGGCCAACCGGATGCCATCGAGGCGGCCGCAACCGTTCTGGATATCATCTCGCCGCAACGGGTGAATGCCGGCGCTATCGGCGACGCCAGCCGGACCAAGCTCGCGCTCAATCTGATCCTGCAGAATAACAGGGCAGCCCTTGCCGAAGGTATCGTCTTCGCCGAAAGCCTCGGCCTCGATCCACGATTGTTCCTCGCCACCGCCCGCCGATCCGCGGCATATTCGAAGGTGATGGACGTCAAGGGAGAGAAGATGCTGATGCGGGATTTTGCGCCGCAGTCGCATATTTCGCAGACATTGAAGGATGCCGAACTGATCCTCGGAGAAGCGAAGCGACGCAATCTGCGACTGCCCGTCACGTCGACCCAGGCGAACCTGCTGCGCGCCGCGATCGCGCTACGCGGTCCGGACTGCGACAGTTCGGCCATCATCGAAGCCATCCGGCCGTCACACGTCCAACCCGAGAAGCCCGAATGATCAATTGCGCGATCGTCGGATTGGGCCGCTGGGGCCGCAACCTGGTCGAGGCCGCCGCGGGCAGCGCGCGGCTGAAAGTAAGCCGGGCGGTCGAAACCGACCTCGGACGGTCGCGCGACTTTTGCACCGTACATCGGCTTGACCTGACCGACGCTCTCGACGCCGTTCTGGCAGATCCCGCCATCGACGCCGTGTTGCTGGCGACGCCGCATTCGCTGCATATGGCCCAGGTCATCGCATCGGCCGCCGCGCGCAAACAGGTGTTCTGCGAAAAGCCGCTGGCGCTGAAACGCGACCATGCGATGCGCATGTTCGAGGCTTGCCGTACCGCGGGCGTGGTGCTTGCGGTTGGACATAACCGGAGGTTCTGGCCTTCGATGATCGCGCTGCGAGAGATTGCCGGAAGCGGAGAACTTGGAATCCTGCTCCATGTCGAGGGACACAACAGCAACGAAAACTCCGAGAAGGTCACCGGGGGTTGGCGACTGTCGCCCGAGGAATCGCCAGGCGGCGGATTGACCGGCGCCGGCCTGCATGTGCTTGACGCCTTTGTCAGCCTGCTCGGACCTGCGCGTCAGGCCTATGCGCGCTTCAACTCGCGCGAAAGCGGACCGCCGCCACGCGACTCCGCCATGGTCGCGCTCGACTTCGTCAATGGCGTCACCGGCCTGCTGGCCACCGTGCGGGCGACGCCGCTTTACTGGCGAGTTCATCTGTTCGGCACCCAGGGTTCGGCCGAAGTGCTCGGCGAGACCACGCTGGTTCTGCGAAAATCCGGTCGTCCACCGCAGACAATGCAGTTTGAGGCCATTAATGTGCTCTCCGCCGAGCTGGATGCCTTTGCCGATGCGGTCGCGGGAAAGCAGCCCTTTCCCGTGCCGGAGAACGACGTACTCGCCACGCTATCGGCGTTCGAGGCCGCGCTGGCGTCGATGCAGCAAGGAAGCCCCGTGAATTGCGATGACCGATAAACCGGGAAAGCCGAGATCGTCGCGCTATCGCGACATCGCCGCCAGGCTGCAGAAGGAAATCCGGCTTGGCCGCCATCCGATCGGCGAGTTGCTGCCGACCGAAACCGAACTGATGGCGCGTCACTCGGCGAGCCGCCAGACGGTGCGCGAGGCCCTGCGCATCCTGATGGACCAGGGCCTGATCGTGCGGCGCGCGGGGCTCGGCTCGGTGATCATCGCAACCGAACCGCCCGTGCTGTTCACCCACAGCGTCAAGTCGCTTGGCGAATGGCTGAGATATTCCAACGAGACCTACCGCGACGTCGTCGCCAGCCGGGACATCGTCGCCGATCGCAAACTCGCCGCGTTGCTGAAATGCGAACCGGGCAAGCACTGGTTCCTGATCGAGGCGATCCGCCGGGCCGATCAATTCGCAGCTCCCTTGGGGTGGACCGAGATCTACGTGTTGCGCAAATTCGCGGGCGTGGTGAAACGCAGCGATCACGGCCGCAGTCCGGTTCACGAACAGGTCGCCAGGATGTTCGGTCAGACCACCGAATATGCCCAAATGGAGATTTTTGCCCGCGCCATGCCGGCCGCGCTGGCCAAGGCGCTGCAGGTCAAGGCCGGTTCGCCCGCGCTGACCGTGGTGCGCCGCTATTACGGTCTTCGCGAAGAATTGTTCGAAGTGACCGTCACGACGCATCCGGAAGGACGCTATACCTATTCGATGGACATGCAGCGCTCGCTGCGACCACGCGGCTGAACATCGGTTGGGAGCGGACGATGTTCCGCATATCTGCCTTGCGCGGCGGATATATCCGGAAGCATCTGCGGCAGCTCTCGCTGTCCGGACGCGCGTCGTATCTTCCGTAACCGGTGAAACGGCGCTACACATTGCGCCATGGCGTTCACCTCGCGTGACTGGTTCTTTGCGCTCAAGGTCGCCTTGGCTGCGTTGCTCGCGATGGGCATCGCATTCTGGGTCGACTTGCCGCGCCCTTACTGGGCCGTCACCAGCGTCTACATGGTCAGCCAGCCGCTGAGTGGCGCGACCACTTCGAAAGCGGCCTACCGCCTTTACGGCACTATTCTCGGCGCCATCGCCGCCGTCGTGCTGGTGCCCAATCTCGTCAATATGCCGACGCTGTTGTGTCTCGCGCTGGCGCTCTGGATCGCAGTCTGTCTTTATTTCTCCCTGCTCGACCGCACGCCGCGAAGCTACGTCCTGATGCTTGCGGGGTTCACCGCCCCATTCGTCGCCTTCCCCCTCGTCAACGACCCCGGCTCGATTTTCGATTACGCGGTTTCCCGCGTCGAGGAGATCGGACTCGGGATCATCTGCGCGGCGCTGGTCTCGTCGATCGTGCTGCCGGAATCGGTCGTTCCGATGCTGCGGACCAAACTCGATCAGTGGTTCCACGAAGCCGAACAACGGATGACAGCGGTATTCGCGCGCGAAGCGCTTCCCGATGACCGGATTCGCCGCCTGCATCTGGCGTGCGGCGCCGTGGCCTTCGACGCCTTGATCACCCCGTTGCAGCACGATATCGCCAGCGGCGCGCGTATCGCCGATGCGGTGGCGACGCTTCGCCAGCACATGCTGATGTTCCTGCCGGTCGTGACCGCGATCCATGACCGGATCAGCGCGCTGCAGAAGCTCAACGCGCTGCCCGCCGCCGTCCGCAGACTGCTCGACCGCATGGCAGCGGAAGTTCGCGCGCCGGACCTCGGCGAAATCCAAAGCCAACGCGAGGCGCTGTCGGAACTGACCGAGACGCTTGCCGAACGGCCGGTTGCATGGACCGACCTGGTGCTTGCGACCCTGGTAACCCGCCTCGGGGATTATCTCGATCTTCGGCAGGATACGCTGATGCTGCGCGGCCATATCGGCAAGGGCGAGCCGATGACGGAACCCTATGCTTTTCCCTACACCGCCAAGGCCCGCACCATCCGGCACCATGACCGGCCGCTGGCCCTGCTGTCGGCAATGGCGGCTGTCATAGCGGTACTGGTCAGCAGCGCCTTCTGGATCGCGTCGAGCTGGCCGGAAGGTTTTGCGGCGCCGATGCTGGCCGCGGTCGGCTGCAGCCTTTTCGCCGCGCAGGATGACCCGGTGCTGCAGATCAAGGATTTCGTCAAGGCCGCGGCGATCGGCGCCGTTGTGGCTGCGATCTACCTGTTCGCGATCCTGCCGCTGGCGACGAGCTTCGAGATGGTCGCGATCGCGTTCGCGCCGCTGCTCGTGCTGTGCGGATTGCTGATGACGAGGCCCAAAACCGGCATCATCGGGTTGGGAACGCCCGTCGTCGGCTTCACCCTGCTCGCGCTGCAGAATAATTATTCCGGCGACTTCGCGACATTCACCAATTCCGCCGTTGCCGTCGTGATCGGCATGTGCACGGCAGCCCTGACCACGCAACTGTTTCGATCGGTCGGCGCGGCCTGGACGGCGCGCCGCCTGCGGCGCACCAACCGCGATAGTCTGGTCGCCGCGACCGAGGATCACAGCGATGCCGACGCGCTGGAGCTGGCGGCGCTGATGCTCGATCGTGTCGGGCTGCTGGCCTCGCGGCTGGCGGCGTTGCCGCCGGAAGATTCCGAATGGACCAGCGAACTGCTGTCGGAAGTTCGCGTCGGGATCGACATTGTCGAACTCCGCCGCGCTTGTTCGCCGTTGCCCGTGGAACAGGCGGCCGAAAACGACAGGCTGTTTGCGATCATCGGCCGGCATTTCCGTAGCGATGCGCTGCATCCAGGTGAGGAACTGCTGAACGAGATCGACGTCTGCCTCGACCTGTTCGTGTTTCGCGCCAGCGCGCCGTGCCGCCGGATGACGCTGGCGCTCACCGACCTCAGGCGAAGCCTGTTCCCCGATGCGCCGCCGTTCGCGTGCATCGGCGGAAGCGAGCCTTCACGCACGGGAATCGCCGCATGACCGCTGAACTGAACCTCTACGGCGTGTTCGTGCCGGCGCTGTTCCTCTGGATGCTGGTCGCGCTCTGCATCCTGGTCGTGTTGCGCCGGGCGCTCGTGCACAGCAATGCCTACGCCCTGATCTGGCATCGTCCTTTGTTCGACCTCGCGTTGTATGTGATCATTCTCGGCGCCGTGGTTTTCCTCAGCAAATGGTTGGCAACATGAACAACGCCTTTGGCATCGTCCTGCGCCCGCTGGTGACGCTGGTCACCGTCGCAATCGCGCTGGCGGTCGGCTACGCGCTCTGGGACTACTACATCGACGCGCCCTGGACCCGCGACGGCAAGGTTCGCGCCGATATCGTCGCGGTCGCGCCCGACGTTTCCGGCCTGGTGACGGAAGTGCTGGTGCACGATAACCAGCGCGTGCGCAAAGGCGACGTGCTGTTCCGAATCGACCCCGACCGGTTCGACCTCGCCCTGCGGCAGGCCGAAGCCATCGTCGCCGGCAAGCAGGCTTCGCTCGAGCAGGCGCAACTGGACTACCAGCGCTACGACAAGCTCAGCGACGTCGCGGTGTCCGACCAGCGGCGCGAACTGGCAAAGGCCACCGCGGAGGAAGCCAAGGCCGCCTACGACCAGGCGGTTGCCGACCGCGACCTCGCAAAGCTCAACCGGGTGCGCGCCGAGGTCCGCGCATCCGTCAATGGCCTGATCACCAACATGGACCTGCAACCCGGCGCCTATGTTTCGGTCGGCCACGGCGTCACCGCGCTGATCGACGAGGATACGCTTCGCGTCGAGGGCTATTTCGAGGAGACCAAGCTGCCGCGGATCAAGGTCGGCGACACCGCGACCGTGCATCTGATCGGGGAGCGAACGCTGCTGACGGGCCATGTCGAGAGCATCGCCGGCGGCATCGACGACCGCGAGCGATCCTCCGGCAGCAATTTGCTCGCCAACGTGAACCCGACATTTTCGTGGGTGCGGCTGGCGCAGCGCATTCCGGTTCGGATCGCGCTCGATACGCCGCCGAAGGGCGTCGATCTGGTCGCCGGCCGAACCGCGACGGTGGAGATTAAGCCCGGCTCGGCTAAGTGATTTGCAAATGATTTGGCGATTTTGTCGATGTCTTCCTTGTGCGGTTCGCGCCTGTCGGGTTTCGGGTGGTAAACGGCGTCTGCATCCCCCAGATTGAGCGGCAACAGACAACCATCACCAGGAGGCTCGTCATGACCACGGGCAGTTACGTCTACAAATCGATCGCTTCGCCGTACGGCAAGCTCAAGCTGGTCGCCAGCGACAAGGGTCTGGCCGCGGTGCTGTGGGAGAACGACGATCCGCGGCGGGTGCGTCTCGGCGCGCTGAAGCACGATCCGGACAATAAATTCCTGACGCAGGCGGAGACGCAATTGAAGGCCTATTTCGCTGGCCGGCTGAAGAAGTTCACGGTGCCGCTGGATTTCAAGGGCACCGATTTCCAGAAGAGCGTGTGGGCCGCGCTGCTGACGATCCCGTTCGGCGAGACCCGCAGCTATGGCGAGATCGCACGCCAGATCGGCCGGCCCGAGGCGTCGCGCGCGGTCGGCGCCGCCAACGGCCGCAATCCGATCTCGATCATCACGCCCTGCCATCGCGTGCTCGGCAGCAACGGCAAGCTGACCGGTTTTGCGGGCGGACTGGAAGCCAAGGATCATCTGCTCAAGCACGAAGGCCGCGATCCCCTGCTCGGCCTCGCCGCCCGCAAGGAGCAGAACCAGTCGCGCTGGGTGAGCCCGTAGCGAGATCGAGACGCGCAATCTCGTCGTCCCTGCGAACGAACGCAGGGACGACGGGATGTGGGTCCGCTCGAAGATAGCGCCTGCGACCAACTGCGTGACGCCGCGCACATTCCCCGGAACCGATCCGGCGTAGAGATGGCGAAAGGAGAATCGTCATGTATAAATATTTCTTCCCCATCATGCTCTGCATCGCGGTCGCTCGTTTCGGCTCCCACCTCATTCTGCATTCAGGGTTGTTCTAACAAAGGCCCGGCGAAGAACCAGCGACGCTCAGGCGATCGGCAGGTATTTGCAGACAAAGGCAAACGGCTTTTCGCTCGCAGCCTTTGTCAGTGTCAGCGAATATCCGTAATGCTGCATCAGGGCCGAGAGGTCGACGGCCTGCTCGACCTCGAACAGCCGGTCCCGGTGCGGCGTCACCCAATGCTGGATTCCCGCTTTCGCCTTGGCCTTGGCGGACTTGGCGTCGGGAACCACCAACAGGACATTCTTGTGCAGCTCGGTGAACTGGGCGGGATCATAGCCGCCGAGATTGACGAAGAACAATCGGTTGGCGCCGTCGCGCGGCGCGCCCCTGGTCAGCGCGATATCGAATCCGTCGGCCTGTTCGACGGGGCCCCAGCAATCCAGATGCAGGCTTTCCGGGTCGCCCCACCATTGCCGGCGCAAATCCTCGTGGCAGTCTTCTGCCGTCTCACCGATCGAAAAACGCACGTCGTGCAGCTCGACGTTCGAATTGCGGAAATTGCCGCCGACATAAAACATGAACAGCTTCATCAGGCCGCATCATCCCGCGTTGCTGCAGCCAGCTTTAGTCGATTTCGGCGGAGCGCGAAAGCATGCCCGCTCCCGCTACGGACACTCGAAGCGCGGACGCTCTCAGCCGAACGTGAAAGCGCAGGCATGCTTCGCTCGAAAATGCGCTAGACCGAGAAGTACTGCACGAAGCTCTGGCTCGGGGCCGCGGGCAGCTCGGGGTAGGTGGCATTGGAGTTTTCGGCGGTGCCGGGCGAGTCGAACGCCCAGCATCCCCCCGTGGGGAGGCATTGCTGGCGATGAAGTCCCCGTTTGCCGAAATCGTCATCTTGCCCGCGCCACTGGTCAGCTTCGGCGCCATGGCAACCTGAGGGTGCGCCGCCCACGCGGCGAGAATTTCCCGGCTTGCGAAAATTCCGGACAACAACCAGTGTCGCTCCAGGATAGCGGCTCATCCCCTTGCAGGATCAAGCAATAGTTCGATCGGGCCAAGGTTGTGCTCGATTGAACCGGCACTGCAAGGGTTTTGCTTTTTGTTTTGACGCGCCTCGTTTGTCCGATCCACTTCGCGCGAACGCGCGCGGCAGCGATGATCGACCGCAGGCCTGTGCATCCGATATCGCTTTCAAGTTGCCGGGCGCTGACCTAGGATCGGTCATCGGACTGATGCCGGGCCGCCATCGTTGGATCGCGCCCTTCGCTTCGCTCTTTGCAGCGCGGCGATCCGATGGCTGGTGATGATCGGCCACTGAGACATAGCCTCATCCAGCTCATCGCAACCCATCGATCAGGAATCTCAGTCATGAAACGACAACACAGCATTGACACGCGCTCGCTTGCCCCGGGAGAATTGCTCGACAATCGCAGCGTCCGTGCGCTCGGCACGGCCGCTTTGGCTCTCATACTCGGCGTCGCCGCAAGCGGCATCGCCTCGGCCCAGACCGCTCCAGCCAGCCTTCCCGACAAGAGCTTTCCGGAAAGTGTGACATCGACCGCGGACGGCACGCTTTATGCCGGCAGCTTCAATCTCGGCGGCGTGACCAAAGTCGCGCCCGGCGGCAAGGCGGAGCAGTTCATTGCGCCTGGCGCCAATGGCAGCCGTTCGGTGCTCGGCGTGCTCGCCAACGAGAACAGCGGCACGCTGTATGTCTGCTCCAACGATATCACCAGTTTCGGCGTTCCCGGGCCCGGCGACACCAAGGGCGCGTGGCTGAAAACCTTCGACCTCAAGAACGGCGCGCCGAAGGGCAGCTTTGCGCTCGCCGACGCGAAATCGCTGTGCAACGACATTGCCGTCGGCGGCGACGGCACCGCCTATGTCACGGACTCCTTCACGCCCAATGTCTACAGCCTGAAGCCGGGCGGCACCGCGCTCGAAATCTTTGCCACCGATCCGATGCTCGGTCCGGCCAAGGACGGCGTTGGGCTGGACGGCATCGCGTTCGGGTCGGACGGCAATCTCTATGTCACGACCTACATTCCGGCAAAACTGTTCAGGATCGCGGTCAAGGACGGCAAGGCGGGCACGGTCAGCGAGCTGAAACCGTCGCGTGCGATCGACCATGCTGACGCGATGCGCAGTTTTGGCAGCAGCCTGCTGCTGATCGAAGGCGCCGGCCGGCTCGACAAGGTCACGGTCCAGGGCAACGACGCCGAGATCGAGACCATCAAGGACGGTTTTGACGAACCGGTCTCGGTCACGCAGGTCGGCGATACCGGCTGGGTTGCAGAAGGCAAGCTGTCCTATGTCATCGGCGACAACAAGACCAAGGACCCCGGCCCGTTCGTGTTGAAGCCGGTCGCGTTGCCGAAGTAACAGCGCGATCTGCGGAAATCTCGCAGCCGGCCGATCGCAGCCATGATCGGCCGGTGGCTTGTGAAACGGCGCTTGCTGCGCCGCAAAAGGCGCATTTCCGCTTGATATAGGTGTCATGACAACCATATGCTCGCGCGACCGCCGTGAGGGCTTTGCCTCGCGCCGGCCCAGGGTTTGTTCGACCGGCTGATCCGCGCGCAAATCACCGAATGGCAGGAGATAGCCACCGCGGCGGGCATTTCCGTCGATTGATACCCCTACCCGCGCGCGCCCAGCGCGGTACAATAGCCCTCAGAAAAAAGCCTGACAGAGAGCACTTGGAGGTTTCGCCATGATGTCCGTCGAAGACAACGAATTGCTCACCCGCACCGATCGCAAGACGTTCATGGGCGAGTACGTGCGGTCGTTCTGGATTCCGGCGATGGTCGCCGCCGAAGTGCCCGAGCGGGACCAGGCGCCGGTTCGCCTGCGGCTGCTCGGCGAGGACCTGATCGTGTTCCGCGAAACCGACGGCAAGCTCGGCGTGATGGACGAGTATTGCCCGCATCGCCGCGCCAGCCTGTTTTTCGGGCGCAACGAGGAATGCGGCATCCGTTGCGTCTATCACGGCTGGAAGTTCGACATTGAAGGCAATTGCGTCGAGATGCCGAGCGAGCCGCCGGAAAGCGACTACCGCCGCAAGGTCAAGGCGCGCGCCTACGCCGCACGCGAGGCCGGCGGCCTGCTCTGGGTCTACATGGGCGACCAGGCCAGCCTCGCGGCGATGCCGGATTTCGAATGGCTCGATTTGCCGGAAGGCCATCTCTACGCCTCGCGCTGGGAACAGGAATGCAATTCGATCCAGGCCATGGAGGGCGAGCTCGACAGTTCCCATGTCAGCTTCCTGCATCGCCGGATCGACCAGATCGACACCAACAACCAGGCGCTGACCGGAAGCTATTTCCAGGAGGACCGTTCGCCGCGCTGGCATGTCAAGGACACCGATTACGGCTTCATCGCTGCGTCGCAGCGCAACGTCGACGACAACAAATCCTACTGGCGGATGAACCAGTTCCTGCTGCCGTTCTACACCATGATCACGCCGGCGCCGGGTTCGGCGCTGATGACGCGGATGTGGGTGCCAAAGGACGACACCCATTGCTGGGTGATCGCGGTGAATTTCCGCCGCGACAAGCCGCTTGGCGCCGAGGAATTGCGGGCCTGGAAAAACGGCGAAAACACCCACCGCCGTACCATCCCGGGCACCACCATCCCGCTGGAAAACAAGGCCAATGACTACAACATCGACCGCCAGATGCAAAAGACGACCTCTTTCTCCGGCATCGAAGGCATCCGCGCCCAGGACGCGATGGTGACGGAATCGCCCGGCCCGATCGTCGACCGCAGCCTGGAGCATCTCGGCACCAGCGACATCGCCATCGTCAAGATGCGCCGGCGGCTGATGGCGGAGGCGAAAAAATTCCAGGACACCGGCGAGCGGCCGCTAGCGACCCGCGAAAACCGGCTCTATCGCATCCGGGCGCATCAGGTGGTGCTCGATCGCGAAAAGCTGTTCCACGAGGACGATGGCGTGATGGCGGCGATGAAGGCGTAAAGCCAATGCGAACCCTCGAGCCGCTACGTGGCATCGAGGGTGAGCCTCGACGTGCATTTCCGTTTCGGTAACCCGCCTGCTGTAGTGTCCATCACCAGCGGCGGGTTGCCTTGCTTCAAGCGACGTCACACCATCATCACACATCACTTTAACGGCACTTTGTGCAGCGATTGCAGCGGCTACGCACGATCTTCTGCGAGCTCGCGCAAGGCACTTAAAGTAGACGTAGAGCGTCTGAGGCCGGCGGCGGCTTCCAAAAATTTCCCAGAGAATGCACCGCGCTACCGCGTGAAGACGGGCTTTGGAGTTCGCAAGCTCACATTTTGAATTTTCAGGCCGAGAGCGTTTTCGAGCGAAGCATGCCCTCGGACTTGATCCGTGGGTGGATTCCGGTTCGCGTAAAGAAAACGCGTCAAAACAACCAACCAGAGCCCGGTTCTGATTCAATCAGAACCGATAAGGCGCTAGGCGTTGCCGTTTTTGGCGATGCGCTTGACCGGTGCATGTTTCGACAGCGGCCGCGATGACGGATCGCTCATATGGACGATGCGCTCTTCCAGATGCCGGGTGACCCGCAAAAAAGTCTCGATCGAGGCCGGGTCGAGGCCGGCGGTCAGGTTGTCGTGCCGCCTCAGGATCTCGTCAAAACTTCGCTTCAGGAGCGCACTGCCCGCTTTCGACAGCCGTATCTCCGAGCGCTTGCGAGCGTTGCCCTTCACCGCCTCGATCTCGACCAGGCCTTTTTTGGACAAGGTGCCGGTCTCACGGCTGACCACCGCCTTGTCGAGATGGGAGCGGGTCCAGATGTCGTAGGCGCTGGCGGGTCCGTATTCGGCGAGAAACGACAGGATGCGCCACTCCGCCAGCGAGACGCCGTAGCTGCGGGTGAAGAACACCGCGGCGTTGGCGCGGAGCTTGGCGACCAGGCTCGACATCACGGTCGGCAGATAACGCTCGAAATCGAGCGTAAGCCCTTCAGTTTCCTTTGCTTTGGCACGGCTGCGCGTCGAAGCCGCCTTCTGCCCGCCACTCCGCGCAACCATGTGCCTGTCGTCTCCTTCGGCCGGCCGGTTCAGGCTTCCATGTTCATCAGCTTGGCGGCGCTGTGGCCGAGAATGCCGGCCTTCTCGTCGTCGCTGAGCGAGGTGCAGGCAAAGATGTGATCGACCGGCTCGAGCTGCCAGCGATAGGGATAATCGCTGCCGAGCAGGATCTGTCCGGCGCCGACCTGGGCCGCCAGATGGCGGATGGCTTCGGGCGTGAACACCAGCGAATCGAAATAGATCTGCCGCAGATATTCGGTCGGCTTCTTCTGCAGCTTGATGTTCGGATCGCAATTGGCGGGGCTGACCAGGCAGGCGTGGTCGGAGCGGTCGGCATAGGACGGCAGGAAGCCGCCGCCATGGGACGCGATCACCTTCAGCTTCGGAAAGCGATCGAAAGTGCCCTCGAAGATCAA
>Ga0075522_10002495_pt1 | contig 13624 bp, 12 predicted proteins | sample NGEPerA_FD_74796 | JGI IMG/M metagenome (GOLD analysis project Ga0075522, IMG submission 74796) | Arctic peat soil microbial communities from the Barrow Environmental Observatory site, Barrow, Alaska, USA - NGEE PermafrostL2-A | ecosystem: Environmental > Terrestrial > Soil > Wetlands > Peat ... | reverse complement strand
GCCGTCACATAGGCGCCATAGCGTCCGTTCTTCACCGCGACGCCACCGAGCGTCGGATGATCGCCGATCGGCTTGCCGGGATCGGCGCCAAAGCGCCGTCCGCTCGGGCCCTTCGCAACCTTCTCCGCGATCAGCGTGACCGCGCGATTTAATCCGATGTCGAACACCTCGTCGCCGGCTTCCAGGCTCGCATAGGTCTTCTCATGCTTCACGAACGGGCCGAAGCGGCCCAGGCCCGCGGTGATCGGCTCACCGGTTTCCGGGTGCCGGCCGATCTCGCGCGGCAGCGACAGCAGTTTCAGTGCCAGATCGAGTTCGATATCGGAAGGCGAGATGTTTTTGGGGATGCCGGCGCGCTTCGGCTTTTCGCCCTCGGCATAATCTTTTTGCTCGCCGAGCTGGATGTAGGGACCGAAGCGCCCGGCCTTGACGACGACGTCGAGATCGGTCGCCGGATCCTTGCCAAGGATGCGGTCGGCGCTGGCTTCGCTATCGGCGGCAAGCGGACGGGTGTAGCGGCATTCCGGATAATTCGAGCAGCCGACAAAGGCGCCGAATTTGCCGGCCTTGAGGTTCAGCCTGCCGGTACCGCAGGTCGGACACTGCCTGACGTCGCCGCCATCCTCGCGTGGCGCATAGATGTGCGGGCCGAGCATGTCATCGAGCGCATCGAGCACCTCGGTGACGCGCAGATCCTTGATGTCGTTGACCGCGCCGATGAAATCCTTCCAGAAATCCTTCAGAACCTGCTGCCAGGAAATCTCGTTATTGGAGATGCGGTCGAGCTTTTCCTCGAGGTCGGCGGTGAAATCATATTCGACATAGCGGGCGAAGAAGTTTTCCAGGAACGCGACCACGACGCGGCCCTTGTCCTCGCCATGCAGACGCTTCTTCTCGAGCCGAACATAACCGCGGTCCTTCAGGACCTGCAGGATCGAGGCATAGGTCGAAGGCCGGCCGATGCCGAGCTCCTCCATGCGCTTGACCAGCGAGGCCTCGGAGAAACGCGGCGGCGGCTCGGTGAAATGCTGGGTGACGGAAAGGTCTTGCCGCTTCAGTGCCTCGCCTTGGCTCATGGCGGGCAGGCGGCGGGAATCCTCGTCGTCACCGTCATCGTCGCGGCCTTCCTGGTAGAGCGCGAGGAAGCCGTCGAATTTTATCACCTGTCCGGTGGCGCGGAGTTCCAATAGGCGCGCTCCAGCTTTGGCCGCGATGTCGACGGTGGTGCGCTCCAGTTCGGCCGATTCCATCTGGCTTGCAATGGTGCGGATCCAGATCAGTTCATAAAGCCGCGCCTGATCGGAATCGAGCCGGCGGCGCATGTCGGCCGGCCGGCGCGAAAGGTCGGTCGGACGGATCGCCTCATGGGCTTCCTGCGCGTTCTTGGCTTTGGCCTGGTACTGGCGCGGGGTTTCCGGCACATAGGCGTTGCCGTAATCCTCGCCGATCACCTTGCGGGCTTGCACGATTGCCGAATTGTCGATCTGCACGCCGTCGGTTCGCATATAGGTGATGAGACCGGTGGTCTCGCCGCCGATATCGATGCCTTCATAGAGCCGCTGCGCGATCCGCATGGTATGCGCCGGCGCAAAGCCGAGCTTGCGGCTGGCTTCCTGCTGCAAAGTCGAGGTGGTGAAGGGGGATTGCGGATTGCGCCGCGCCGGCTTGGCTTCGACGGTCGTGACCGTAAAGTTCGCGGCCTCGATCGCTTTCCGGAAATCCTCCGCTTCGGCGCCGGACCCGATGTCGAGCCGTTGAATCTTCTTGCCGTCAGCGCCGACCAGTCGCGCTTCGAACGCTTCGCCGCGCGGCGTCGTCAGCGTTGCGACCAGCGACCAGTATTCACGCGGCACGAATTTCTCGATTTCGAGCTCGCGGTCGCACACCAGCCGTAGCGCCACCGATTGCACGCGGCCCGCCGAGCGCGCGCCCGGCAGTTTCCGCCACAATACCGGAGACAGCGTGAAGCCGACCAGATAATCGAGTGCCCGGCGCGCCATGTAGGCATCGACCAGCGCGCCATCGATCTGGCGCGGATGCTTCATCGCGTCCGTAACCGCCTGCTTGGTAATGGCGTTGAAAACCACGCGCTCGACCTTCTGGTCCTTCAGCGCGCGCTTTTCTTTCAACACTTCCAGCACATGCCAGGAGATCGCCTCGCCCTCGCGGTCGGGGTCGGTGGCGAGGATCAGCCGGTCGGCACCCTTCAGCGCCCGCGCGATGTCATTGAGCCGGCCGGCGGCTTTGGGATCGACTTCCCAGATCATCTGGAAATTGGCTTCCGGATCGACCGATCCGTTCTTGGCCGGGAGGTCCCGGACATGGCCGAACGAGGCCAGCACCTCGTAGGAGGCGCCCAAATATTTGTTGATCGTCTTGGCTTTCGCCGGCGATTCGACAATGACGATATTCATGTCATTCCAATGGCTTACGGGGAAAATAAGGGCCGGTGCCGCGAGATTCGCGTCGGCCGTTTCCAGTCGAACATGGGTGTAGCGGAGGTCGCTGTCAAATCGACAGATGTTGAGGGGAGGCCATTGGGTTCTGGTTTCCTATCCGCTAAGTTGTAAAATACATCAAATGGTTGTGCTCCCAAAAGAAGCCATCGGATGGAAATACACGGATTTGGATCGCGCGTTTCGAACCGAAACGCGCCTGCTGGTCGCCCGCGCGCCAGCCTTGGGCTGGGAACCGTGAATTCAGGCGCGGCGGCGGCGCCTGGCGATGGGATTGGGCCGCAGTTCGGTATCGTCGGCGCCGAGCAGCCGGCCGTCACCCGCGCGCAGTTCGAGCTTGCGCACCGGGCGACCCCTGTCGCGATCGACCAATAGCGTCGCGAAGCCGCCGCGCGCGGCGGAAAATTCCTCGCTCCACTGCCGCAGGGCCACCAGCACCGGAAATACGCCGCGTCCCTTCGGCGTCAGCACATATTCCTGATAGGCGCTGCCGTCGGAGGCCGGCAGCGTCTTCAGGATCTCGTTGTCAACCAAGGCGCGCAGCCGCACCGCCAGGATATTTTTCGCGCAGCCCAGATTCTTCTGGAATTCACCGAAGCGCCGCATGCCCAGAAAGGCGTCGCGGATAATCAGCAGCGACCACCAGTCACCGAGCGAATCCAGCGATCGCGCGATCGGGCATTTCGCGTCTTCAAAGCTCGTGCGTCTCATAGGGATCTCCGCAAGCCCCGCGCCGATCACGGCGTTGTGTGGTTGCATTATGAAACTAGACGCTCCAAATGGCAATATAGTTTAATAATGCAACCAAATGAACAGGAGACGGCTAATGCGCCTTGCGAACAAGACGGCATTCATCACCGGTGGCAACAGCGGCATCGGACTTGCGACCGCCCGCCTGTTCGTCAAGGAGGGGGCGCAGGTTGCGATCACCGGCCGCAACCGGCAGACGCTGGAGGCGGCCGCAAGGGAATTCGGCCCGAACGCGCTTGCCATCGTCGCCGATGCCACCGACATCGCGGCGACTGAACGCGCGATCCGGCAGACAGCGGAAAAGTTCGGCAAGCTCGATATCCTGTTCGCCAATGCCGGCATTGCCGGCAATACGCCGATCGGCGGCACCGCGCTTGAGGCCTTCGAGCAGGTGATCCGGACCAATATCACCGCGGTGTTCTTTACTGTGCAGGCGGCGGTGCCGCACCTGAACGACGGCGCCGCGATTATCCTCAACGGCTCGGTCATTTCCGTGCTCGGTAATCCCGGTTGGGCCGCCTATGCCGCGAGCAAGGCGGGCGTGCGTGCGATGTCACGGGTGATGGCTTCGGAATTGTCGCCGCGGGGCATCCGGGTCAACGTGGTCGCGCCGGGCGCCGCGCGCACGCCGATCTGGAATGCCGCTGCGCCGTCGGCTGAGGCCTATGCCGCGCTCGACAGGAGGATTTCCCTCAGCATTCCGCTCGGACGGCTAGGTGAGCCTGAGGAGGTTGCGAAGACGGTGCTGTTCCTGGCCTCCGACGACGCGTCGAATATCCAGGGCGCGGAAATTTTCGTCGACGGCGGATCGACCGGTTTGCCCGCGGGCGCTCCGATCTATCGCGGCTGATCATTTTTAGACAATTTATCGAATCCGTCCGGCGCAATCTGTGAACTATCTCACATCATTTGTGTCGACCGCATGATCTTTTGCGGCGAGTTGATGGAACTCACCAGGTGCGTTGAACCTTCGTGCGCCTGTCCAGACAATCTATTTGGGCAGGGATTTTTTGAACTCATTGATTGGAGAGCCTGACATGCCGACGGCCATTCGCGTTGCTGCACCCATTGCCACATCAAGCGTCTCAGTCCAGAAGAAAGCCGAACGCAACGATCTTGTTTTGGTCGCCCTGTTTTCCGGCGTCGGCCTGTTGATTTCCCTGGTCGCGATTCTCGTGGGCTTCCAGATCGGCTGGTATTGAAATTCGCCGACGCATTTTCAGATCAGCGACACCATGCCGCCACCGTGCCGCTCGAGGCGGCCGGCGAGTTCCAGTTCGAGCAGAACCGTGCGCACGTTCGCCGGCGAGGCGCCGGCCATCCGGATAAGATCGTCGAGCAGGACCGGCGTCGGTCCGAGCAGACAGACGATGCGGGAGCGCTCGCCGGCATCGGGTTCGGATGCAAGCGGTTCTTCGTCAGGTTCGCGCAAGGCGACCGGGCGGCCCATGATCGGCTCGACGGCGTTGATGACGTCGGAGGCTTCCGTGGTCAGAGTCGCGCCCTGCTTGATCAGGTCGTTGGCGCCAGCGGCGCGCGGATCGAGCGGCGAGCCGGGGACGGCGAATACCTCTCGGCCCTGTTCGGCGGCGACCCGAGCCGTGATCAACGAGCCCGAGCGATGCGCGGCCTCCACTACGACGACGCCGAGCGCTACCCCTGAGATCAGTCGGTTGCGGCGGGGAAAATCCCTGGCACGGGGCGCGTGACCAAGCGGCATTTCGGAGATCGCTGCGCCGCCAGTGGCGACCAATTCCGCCAGCAGTTCTTCATGCTCCGGCGGATAGACCCGGTCATGCCCGCCGGCCAGCACCGCTATGGTGCCACTCGGGAGGCTGGCGCGGTGCGCCGCCGCGTCGATCCCACGCGCCAGCCCCGAGGCAATGATGAAGCCGGCCTCGCCGAGATCGCGGGACAGCGAACCTGCGAATTTCAGCCCGGCGCCGGAAGCGTTTCGCGAGCCGACGACCGCGATGATCGGGCGCATCAACACCTCGCGCACACCGCGGATCCCGAGCAGCGGCGGCGCATCGTCGAGTTCGGCCAGCCGCGGCGGATAACCGTCCTCGCCGGGTGCAACCAGGCTGACCCCCAGGCGCTGGCTTGCCGCCAACTCGCCGCGTGCATCGTCCTCGCTGCAGATCCGGCCCGGACGATCCGCGCCGCCGCGGCGCGCCAGGTCCGGCAGGCGGGTCAGCGCGGTGCGCGCGCTGCCGAAATGATTGACGAGGGATCGGAAGGTGCGCGGACCCGGTATTATGGCGCAAACGCCACAAGAATTTTGAACGGTCGCGCCCATCTCCACAGCAAAGGAGATCACCATGCGACCGACAAAAGACCCTCACACTCGCCCCGCCATCAATGCCCTAGAGCGGCTTCACATGGAGCTAGGCGGGCAGATACTTGAGAACCGGCAGCGGTACGATGAACTGAGCCACCAGATGCGGCACGTCGAGGCCGTCATCAAAATGCTGGACCCCGGCTACAACCTGGCCCGCATAACCGTGAAGCGCCGGAAGCCCAACAAGTGGTTCAAGCGCGGCACTCTATATAGGCGTGCGTTGGACGTGCTGAGGAAGGCCACGGCCCCCATGACGGCCATGGAGATCGGCGGGGCCGTGCTGGCCGCTGAGGGCATTGAGAACGCCAGCGAGGCCGACGCCCGGAGCGTCTCGCTGGGCATCCAGCACAGCCTTAAGAACCACGAGGGCAAGGGCGTGGAGCGGACCAACGAGGGCAGCCCGGCGCGGTGGCGGTTGGCCCTCAGCGTTTAGGGGCGGGCGTGATGGCAGGCGGGATGCGTTGGAGCAAATCCTCCAACTTAGTCTCAGACCTGATGCCTGCCGTGCTCAATTTTTCTATTTTGTCGTTGAGCTTATCTGCAAGTTTTTCAAACTTGTCATCTAAGCGAAAAAAGCCAAACCCAAACAAGCCCGCCATAATCAGAAAACCAGCGGCGAAGATTGAAATGAAATAAACAAAGTCAGTATGACGATTATCCCTTATGGCATTGATGCTGGTCTTGATTTCGGAAATGTCGCCTTCTAACGATTTGACAATAGCCTGTGTGTGACCAGCCCCCGTTGGCAGGACGGTCGCTACTTGGCTGGGTACCTCGGCCTGTTGCTCGACATTAGACACTCGGAGGTGCCTCCATCTTGGCCTTGATCCAACTCCAGATGTTTGGATTTGCTCGCCCAAAATATGAGGCAATCTCTATAACGACGGCGGCTCCGTTCTCGCCGCTGGCCACGCCTATCCGATTCGATAGTTCTTGAGCGGTGCCCTTGGTTGAAACCAACCACCCTTTGTCACCCTCTAAAGGAATATGTTCCGTCGTGAAGTTGGCCAAAATCACGCCCGCAAGCTTGGGCGTATTCGGATTCGGTTGGGGGATGATCGCAAAAACTGGCATGGCGTTAACTTCTACCCGGCTGCTTACTATGTGGTAAATGGGAAGCGGCTGCGCCAGTTCCTCCCCTTCAAGTAAACCACCTATGCGTCGCTAACGTGTCGCTGCCAATACCCTGTAAAATCAACTGATTTCCCCCGTTTCAATGCCAGCGCAGCCACGCGACCGACTTGCTCACCATTCGACACGCGGCGGTTGTCCTCCCGCCATGAAGATTCCTGAGCGTATCGCAGCAAGTAGGCCCCGGCAATATGATGGTGGATGCCAATTTCAGCCCGGCGCAGGCGGCTAAAGTATTCCTCGGCCTGATTCGTGCAAGCGCCATCCAGAGAGTAAGCCTCTTGATGGTTGATGCGCTTCACCTCGAAACGCTCATGCAAGCCATCCCAAGCGTGGGCTTCGTCGGCGTGAACCGTGGTGCCCTTGGCAATGCGGGCCTTAATGAACGCAGCGGCGCGGCTCTCGGAAGCGAACACGGCGGGAACCGAATTGCCGCCGCGCTCGCGGACGATAACGACCACCTTGCGCTTACCGCTTTGGTTGCGGGTGAAGCGGCGGTCAAGGCGGTCAGCCTTCATGTTGGCGGGCTTGACGTAGCCGCCAAAATATCCGCCGTCCACCTCAGCCACCTTGCCTTCACCGCCGACAACGCGGCCCTTCATTTCCTCAGCCATGGCTTCGCGGAGTTTGTGCAGGAGAACGAACGCGCACTTGTAGGAAACGCACAGGTCACGGCTGAGGGCCAAGGCGCTTTTGCCCTTTACCTCGTTGCAGTAGATCGCAATGGCAGCGAGGTAGCAGCGGAGCGGCAGCTTGTGGCTGGCGAACAGCGTTCCCGAGGTAATGGTGAAATCCTTTTTGCAGCCCTTGCAGCGGAAGCGGAGCGCGCCATTCGGACGGCGGGCTTCATAGGCATCAAGCGACCCGCAGACCGGGCAAACCGGCGCGCCGTTGGTATCGGGCCAGCGGACCATTTTGAAGGCCGTTTCGGCTTCCGCATCGCTCATGCGGAACACCTGAGCGAGGCTCAGGGTCTTTGCCGCACGGCTGAGGAGGAAGTGTTGGGCCACGTTGCTACCTAACGAATACGATAGCTAACGAATATGATAGATTTGACAGAGTGTCAACAACAATCTATCATTTATGTTAGGTCACGTATTCGTTAGGAGGCGCGATGGGATTAGCAAAGACTGAGGAGGAATGGGGTACCCGCGCCAGCGCCTTCCTCAAAGCCAAGATGAAAGAGGCCGATATCACCTATGCCGAGCTAGCCAAACGGCTGAAAAAACACGGCCTCAAGGAGACTGAGGCCGGGATCACCATGAAGCTGAAACGGGGGACGTTCGCGGCGACATTCTTTCTGGCGTGTATTGCGGCGATGGAATTGGAGGGGGTAGTATTGGACGAAATCTAAGCGCTCAGGTGGCGGGCATGAGGCGTTTGCGGATATCGGATTTAGTGGCCGGATTTTTGCTCGGCTTTGCAACGCTCCTAGTGATTTTCATTCTCAGCTCAGATTTTGCGGCTTATTACGAGGTATGCGAAACCACAAAGGAAGGCGCAAAAGAGTGCACCTCCTATAATGTGATGTCTTACACGTTCCACAAAATAGGGGCTGCACTCGATTCTTATAACGGCCTGATCACCGCTGCAGCGACTGCATTTATCGCATGGTTCACGCTGTCCCTGCGGCAATCCACCGATAAGCTCTGGGACGCCGGCGAGCGTCAATTGGCGTTGCTCGCGGAGTCCGGGAGCGCTCAGGCGCGCGACATGCAAGCATCTATCAACGAGGCTGTCCGAGCCGCTACTGCAATGGAAAGGTTGGCCGCGAGCATTGAGATTAGCGCCAAGGCCGCTGTTGAGAGCGTTGCAACGGTCCGCGAAGTTTCCGCGCGACAGATGCGCGCCTATCTTTCCGTCCTCCTCAACACTGGAATTTATCAAGAACGGGAACATAATCTCAAATTCGACGTAAGGCCGCTCGTCTACAATTCCGGGAATACTCCAGCCCACAAATTTACATACTGGGCCAACGCAAAAATTCTTCCAAATCCACTTCCGCATGATTTTGATTTTCCTGTCGGGACAGATACATTGAAGGCGGGCTTCGTTCTCGGCCCTCACCAAAACATCATTTTGAATGCTACGGCTCCAGATTTCATCAGCGACGATGAAGTTGAGGAGGTAAAACGAGGCATTAAGCGACGAATTACAGTGTGGGGAGTAGTCTTTTACGAAGATGTTTTTGGTGAAAAAAGGGAAACTCGGTTTTGCCACAGCATTTATTGGGTTCGTGGCGAAAAAGGCGAAAGCATCTCGGGGAACTATGCCCCCCGTCACAATGATGCAACATAGTACGGCCCAAGCCGCCCGCGCCCTCACTTAACTGGCCTTGTGGCGTTTGCGCCATAATACCGCGCGGACCGACATTGTCGGAGCGGATCAGCCGCAGCCAGTCGATGCGCTGCGCGTCGGTCAGATGTGTCGGCGATTTTCCGTCCATGCGGACCCCCGGGGCGGCAGTTTGGATCAACTGGAGAGTGTGGGGAAGGGGAAACCGTCATTCCCGCTTCGATGCCAACGGACCGTGCTTTGCACAGACCCGCTACCATCGCCTCGGAATGACGAGCGGACGGCTTGCCGCATTCCGCTCCAATCCCTAAAAGCGATCCACTTTCTGGAAGGGAACGACATTCCATGATCTCGCTCGCCGATCTCCAGCGCCGTATCGATTCCGGCGGACTTTCGCCCGATGTGGCGCTCGCTCAAACAATCGAGGCGATCGAGGCGCGTGAGGGGACCATCGGCGCCTTCGCCTGCCGTGCCAAAAATCCGCGTGCGGCAGCCTCCGGTCCGCTGCGTGGTATCGCCGTCGGCGTCAAGGACATCATCGATACATCCGACATGCCGACCGAGATGGGATCCAGAATCTACCGGGGATGGCGGCCGCGCGCCGATGCATCGGTCGTGATGATGCTGAAGCAGGCGGGCGCCACCATCATCGGCAAGACCACCACGACGGCGTTCGCGGCGAACGATCCGACGCCGACCCTCAACCCGCGCAACCATGGCCACACGCCGGGCGGATCGTCATCCGGATCGGCGGCAGCCGTTGCGGCCGGGATGATTCCGCTCGCCTTGGGCACCCAGACCGGCGGCTCTGTGATACGGCCCGCCTCGTTCTGCGGCGTTGCCGCGATCAAACCGTCATTCGGTCTGTTGCCGCGGGTGGGCGTGAAATGTTTTTCATGGTCGCTCGACACCGTCGGCCTGTTCGCAGCCGGCGTTGAGGATGTCGCCTGCGGGCTATCGGCCATCACCAACCGGCCCGAATTGCTGCCGGATGCCGCGATGAGGGCGCCGCGCATCGGCCTGGTGACGCAGGATTTCGCCGGTGCCCCGGATGCGGCAAGCGGCGACGCGCTGCGGATCGCTCGCGTCGCCGCCGAACGCGCCGGGGCTTCGGTCCGCGAACTGACGTTGCCGGAAATCGTTGGCGAGGCGTGGGGTATCCACACGACGATCCAGCAATTCGAGGCCCATCAGGCGTTCGCCTGGGAATACCGCGAAAACTACGATGCCATGGAGCCGCTGCTGCGCAAGAGGCTCGACGACAGCAGGGATATCGCGCCCGCGATTTACGACGCGGCGCGGGGCATCGCGCATCGTGCCCGGCGGACGATTGTCGAAGTCTTCGATGATTTCGACGTCCTGCTCACCTTCTCGGCGCCGGGCGCCGCGCCGAAGGGATTGGCGTCCACCGGCGATACAAAATTCAACAAACTCTGGACGTTAATGGGGGTACCTTGCGTCAATATTCCGGCATTCGTGGCCGATGGCGGATTGCCGGTCGGCGTGCAGGTGATCGCCCGGTTCGGCGACGACGCGGGGGCACTGAGGGCGGCGCGCTTTGTCGAGCAGGCGCTTGCGCGGGCGTGAAGGCTTACTTCCCGATCTTGCCTTCCGTGCCCGCCTGCAACCGCCTGATGTTCTCGCGGTGCGAGTAGAATAATAGCAGGGTCAGCACGGCGAACAGCGAGGCCAGCGCCGGATGGCCGAACCACCACAAAAAGATCGGCGTGACGATGCTTGCCACGAACGCCGCGAGCGAGGAGTAGCGCGTGATGACGGCGGTGATGAGCCACAGCACGCAGAACACGATGGCGGCCGGCCAGAGCAGGCCGATCAGCACGCCGATATAGACAGCGACGCCTTTGCCGCCGCGAAACTTCAGCCATACTGGAAAGAGATGGCCAAGAAAGGCACCGAGCGCTGCCAGCATCGCCGCATCCGGTCCGGCACAATAGCCCGCGATGATGACCGCAACCGTACCTTTCAGCGCATCGAGAACGAGGGTTGCCGCCGCAAGGCCCTTGCGGCCCGTGCGTAGCACATTGGTGGCGCCGATATTGCCGGAGCCGATCGAGCGCAGGTCTTCGGTACCTGCGAGTTTGGTCAGGATCAGCCCGAACGGGATCGAGCCGAGGAGATAGCCCAGGATCAGAGCTACCGGCAGGAATGCGTCAACCGACATCACTGTTTCTCCTGTCGTAACAAATCTTGCGCGTATTAGACATGCTCGTAGACCGTTCGTCCACCGACGATGGTGCGCATCACGCGGCCCGAGAACCTCGCCTCGTCGAACGGCGTGTTCTTGCATTGCGATTTGAGATCGGCGGGATCGAGCACCCAGGGAATTTCGGCATCGATCACGATGACATCGGCCGGTGCGCCGGCGCGCAGCGTGCCGCCGGGCAGACCCAGGAGCTCGGCCGGACGCGTCGACATCGCGCGGATCAGCGCCTTGAAATCGATGTCGCCATTGTGGATCAGCCGAAGGCCCGCCGGCAACATGGTCTCCAGGCCGACGGCGCCGGCAGCCGCTTCCGCGAACGGCAGCCGTTTCACCTCGACGTCCTGCGGATTGTGGTCGGACATGATGACGTCGATCAATCCGGAGCCGACGGCGGCGACCAGCGCGAGGCGATCGTTCTCGGTACGCAGCGGCGGCGACAATTTCAGAAATGTCCGGTACGGGCCGATGTCGTTCTCATTAAGCGCCAGATGGTTGATCGAGACCGAGGCCGAGACCGCAAGGCCTGCGTCCCGCGCGCGCTTCAGGATCTCCAGCGATTCGATGCAAGTCAGCGAGGCCGCGTGATAGCGGCCGCCGGCGAGCGCGACGAGCCGCATGTCGCGCTCCAGCATGACCGCTTCCGCCGCGTTGGGAATGCCGATCAATCCGAGGCGGGCGGCGAACTCACCCTCGTTCATCACGCCTTCGCCGACCAAATGCGGATCTTCGGTGTGGTGCACGATCAGCGCGTCGAAGTCGCGCGCATAAGTGAGCGCCCGTCGCATCACCAGCGCGTTGGTGACGCTGCGGTCGCCGTCGGTGAAGGCCACCGCGCCGGCCGCCTTCAACAGGCCGATTTCGGTCATCTCCTCGCCGCCCATGCCCTTGGTCAGGGCCGCCATCGGCTGGATGTTGACGATTGCGGTGTCGCGGGCGCGGCGCAGCACAAAATCCACCGTCGCTGAGTTGTCGATGACAGGGGAAGTGTCGGGTTGGCAGATGATGGTGGTGATGCCGCCGGTGGCGGCGGCCTGGCTCGCAGACGCGAAAGTCTCGCGGTGGCTGGCGCCGGGCTCGCCGACGAAGGCGCGCATGTCGATCAGCCCGGGCGCCACGATTTTGCCGGCGCAATTGACGATGTCGGTGCCTTCGGGCACGCCGGCGGCACCGATGCCGCGGCGGCTTTCCCGGATCACGCCATCGGCGATCAGCACGTCGCCGGGACCGTCGAAATCGCGCGACGGATCGATCACGCGGGCGTTGGCGAGCAGGATCGGGCGGCGGTCGGTCAGCATGGCGCTACGCGTTCGGCAGGTTGCGGGCGAGCGCTTCCAGCACCGCCATCCGCACCGCCACTCCCATTTCGACCTGCTCGCGGATCAAGGATTGCGCGCCGTCGGCGACGATCGAGTCGATCTCGACGCCGCGGTTCATCGGACCCGGATGCATCACCAGCGCGTCGGGCTTGGCATAGGCAAGCTTCTTCTGGTCGAGCCCGAAATAGTGGAAATATTCCTGGCTGGACGGCACGAAGGAGCCGTTCATGCGCTCGCGCTGCAGCCGCAGCATCATCACGATATCGGCGCCATTGAGACCCTCGCGCATGTCGCGGGCGACCTCGACGCCCATTCGTTCGATGCCGGTCGGGAGCAAGGTCGACGGCGCCACGACGCGGACGCGCGCTCCCATGGTGTTGAGCAGGATGATATTGGAGCGCGCGACCCGCGAATGTGTGACGTCGCCGCAGATCGCGATCGTCAGCCCCTCGAGCCGGCCCTTGTTGCGGCGGATGGTCAGCGCGTCGAGCAGCGCCTGCGTCGGATGCTCGTGGGCGCCGTCGCCTGCGTTGACAACGGAACCATCGACTTTGCGCGCCAAAAGTTCCACCGCGCCGGAGGCGTGGTGGCGCACCACCAGGATGTCCGGGTGCATGGCGTTCAGCGTCACCGCCGTGTCCACGAGTGTCTCGCCCTTGCGCATCGAGGAGGAGGACACCGACATGTTCATGACGTCGGCGCCGAGCCGCTTGCCCGCGATTTCGAACGAGGACTGGGTGCGGGTGGAGGCCTCGAAGAACAGGTTGATCTGGGTGCGGCCGCGCAAGGAGGTGCGCTTCTTGTCGATCTGGCGATTGAGCTCGACATACTCCTCGGAGAGGTCGAGCAGGCCGGTGATATCGGCAGCGGAAAGCCCCTCGATTCCCAGCAGGTGCCGGTGACCGAGGACGAAGGTCGATTTCGATGCAGGGATCATTAAAGCGAGAGCTATAGGCGGGGACGGATGGCGGGGCAAGGGCGAAGAGGCCGCTTCCGAGTTATCCCCCGGTCTGTCGCAATCACGGTAAACGGCCATGCCGTAAAGTCGCCGCGATTGGAACGTCAACGATCGGCGATGGGCACTTCGAACCGGTTCGGTCCGATCCTGCGG
>Ga0075522_10002492_pt1 | contig 13627 bp, 6 predicted proteins | sample NGEPerA_FD_74796 | JGI IMG/M metagenome (GOLD analysis project Ga0075522, IMG submission 74796) | Arctic peat soil microbial communities from the Barrow Environmental Observatory site, Barrow, Alaska, USA - NGEE PermafrostL2-A | ecosystem: Environmental > Terrestrial > Soil > Wetlands > Peat ... | reverse complement strand
CATATCGCCTGATTCTAATTTCGGGCTGTCTTCTTCAAAATTGACGCCGTGGATTCAAAGGACCTTCTCAAAGCGGTCGTTTTGCTGGGCCTGTTCCTCGTCGCGGGACCGGCCTTGGGCGCTGTCATAAGGGGACGGCGGAAATGGCAGGGGATGGTTTTTTTCCTCATGTGCTTCATGACGATCTCGGGTTTTTTTCATGCGGCGGAATGGGGCCTGACGTTGCACGACTTGCCGGATTATCGCGGACACGCCCGGGGGTTTCATGTCTATTTCAATGAGGTGCTGGCGGTGGCCTTGATTGTGGCCAGTTACCTCGAATCGCCCCGCCGCTTTCGATGGGTGCCTCCGGGCCTGGTCTTCTATCTGGCTTATATTGCCATGAGCCTGGTCTCAATCGTCAATGCGCCCAGCGCGCTTTATGTCTCGATGGCGGCGTTCAAGGCGGTCGAAGTCATTCTCATTTTTGTGGCGGCCTATAACTACTTGCAGACCGTGGAGGAGGCGCGCCTGATGTTGACGGCCTTCGCCTTGACCATGATCTGGCAATTGATCGTGGTGCTGAAGATGAAGTACGTGGATCATCTCTACCAGGTCATGGGCACCTTCGAGCATCAAAACGCCCTGGCCATGTACGCCAATTTAATCGGGCTGGTCTTCCTCGGGGCGGGGGTGGGCCCAAAACAGCCGCGCTCCACGCTGTATTTGATTGGATTTTTGGTCTGTCTTTGGATTGTGGAATGCACGCTCTCGCGGGGCGGGTTGGTGGCGCTGGCGGCCGGCGCGGTCGCGGTCATGTTTCTCAGTTTGGCGGACAAGATTACCGTCCGCCGCCTGGTGATTGTCGGCGGCCTGGCGGCGCTCGGGATGGTCGGCGTGGTCATCGCCTTGAATACCATCCTGGCCCGCTTCCACGATTCCTACAATGCGGACAGCGCGCTGACCCGCCTGATGCTCAACACCGCCTCGCGCGAAATGGTGCGCGATTACCCGTTGGGGGTGGGTTGGAATAACTTTGGAGTCATGATCGACCCGCCTTATCACTACGGCGACATCATTGACAACTATTTCAAACGCACAGGCGACGAAACGACCGCCGATCGCAATAAGGGAATTGTCGAAAGCCACTATTTTCTTTTGCTCTCGGAAACTGGCTACGAGGGGCTGGCGGCTTATTTCGTGTTTATCGGTTATTTCCTGTGGTGCAACGCGCGGGCGGCCTGGTGTTTTCGCAATCATTTTCTAGGCGCGGCCAGCATTGGAATCGGCATCGGCTGCCTAAGCAACTACCTGCAAAGCACGTTGGAACGAGTCTTAACCCAACCGCGCAACATGATGGAATGGCTGCTCCTGCTGGCCTTGACCTCCCGCATTGAAACGTGGCGCCGCCAAGCCAAAAAAGAACGGGCGCTGGCCCGGAACGACCCAAACCTCAGCGAGCCTATGGGTCATCGCGAGTTAATTCGATAAAGCGCGGGTCACTCGAAGCTATCAGCTAACGGTTTGGCCTTGCGTGTCTATTTATAGGACAGCCCTGCTCTTGGAATAGCCTTAAAAAGGCACGGTATTCGGAAAATGTCTCGCGATTTTACTTGGCATAGACCGTGCTTTTACTATAAAGAATCGTTGAGCATGAAAACATATTAACTAATAAATAATAACTCCTACACTACCAGCATTATGCAAAACAAAAACAATCGCAAGGCAGGTTTTACCCTCGTTGAAATCATGATCGTGGTCGCGATCATCGGCCTCTTGGCCGCCATCGCCATCCCTAACTTCGTGCGCGCGCGCACCACCGCGCAAATGAATGCGTGCATTAACAACCTCCGTTTGATTGACTCCTCGAAGCAGCAATGGGCGCTGGAACAGCACCAAAACACCGGCAGCACCCCGGCGTCCTCGGCGTTGCAGCCTTATCTGGGCCGTGGGTCCAACGGCGAATTGCCGGTTTGCCCCGCTGATCCCCAAGCCTCCTGGGCGACCAGTTACGACGCGGGCATTAACGCTGTCGGAGTCCCGCCCGTCTGTGAAATCGCCAGCGCGAGCGGGCACGTTCTGCCCTAAGAATCTCGGTTAGCGGGCCTTGCCCGCAAGAGACACAGCACAGCGGACCGCGTGGCGCCAAAGTCGCAATGACGATTGCGGGCGCGATGGCTGTCCGCTGTGCTTTTTTTATGCCGGTTGACGGCTACGGCTCGAGCCAACGCGCGGGAAACCAGATTAGTCCGGCGCTTTTTTCGACGATCCCGGCGAATCATCCCTTGACAGCCCGCACTGGGATTGATATTGCTTGGCGAGTCCAACTTTAAGATCAAGAAATCATGCGTATAACGCAGAGCGCGCGAACGCCGACTCGCCTAATCTTCAACAAATTATGAATCCTAGAAAAATTTCCATCGCTCTTACCGTGCTCACTGCGGCTTCGCTCCTGCTGAACGCGCGGGCGGACATTGCCACGGGTTTAGTCGGCTATTGGACGTTCGATGATCCGAGTGGATCCACGACTGCCGCCGATTCCGCCCCCGACGGCGACACCGGCGTCCTGACGAATTTCTCGGACACGACTTTTACCAGCATGTGGGTTCAGGGACGGATCAAAGGGGCTTTGAATTTCAATACCAACGGCGACCTGACCGATTACGTGGTCATTAGCAACAATGCCGATCTGAATTTTACCAACGGCTTGCAATTTACGCTCTCCGCCTGGGTCAATAGCGCCTTGGCGGTCGGATCCCAAATCAGCGGGGCGGCCATCCTCGACAATGGCTATGGAGGCGCGGGCGAACAGTACACCATGGACGTGACTGGCGGAAAATTCCGGTTTTATGTTCGCAATGCGGGTGGGGCAGTGACGCAAATCAGTTCCGCCACGGCCCCGGCCGCCAACACCTGGTATCATCTGGCCGCGGTTTATAGCGGCCAAACCAGCAACAAACAACAAATCCTTTATCTCAATGGCGTATCCAATATAAGCGTAGCGACCGCCTCGGTGCCTACCACCCTAAAATATTCGAGTAATCTCATTTCCATTGGAAATCGCCTACAAAACGCCACCGCCGGCTCGTTTAACCTTGGGTGGAAGGGAATGATCGACGATGTGCATATCTATAACCGGGCCTTGACCAGCAATGACGTTTTTGAACTCTATGCCACTAATGGCAATGCGCCCATCATCTCTGGCCAGCCCCGCAGTGTTTCGGCTTACGTGGGAGACTCGCCGGCCTTTTCGGTGACGGCGAACACAGCGGCCAGCATTGTGCCCATCAGTTACCAATGGCAACTGAATGGCACGAACATCCCCGGCGCGACGGCGTCCACCTTGGTCGTGACCAACGCGCAATTGACCAACGCGGGCACCTATTCCGTGGTCATGACCAATTATGTGGGAACCAACGTCAGTTCCAACGTGGTTTTGTCCTTGCAGGCCCTGCCGGCGGCGGACACCGCCTCTGGCCTGGCGGGCTACTGGAAATTTGACGATGCCAGCGGTTCCGCGACCGCCGCCGACTCCTCCGCCAACAACAATCCCGGCGCGCTGATTGGTTTCGCCGACACGGCGTTTACGAATATGTGGACCAATGGCTTGATTGGCGGCGCGCTGGCGTTTAATAACGACGGCCTGGCTTTGAATGTGGTGGCGGTTCCGAACGTATCGACCCCCGCTCCGCCGGTTTTGGATTTTTCGGCAAACCCGACGCTGACGCTCGCAGCCTGGGTCCACGCCCCAGCCACGCAGACGAATGGCGCGGGAATCATCGCCAAAGGCACGGGGGGCGGAGGCGAACAATACGTGATCGACATTGCAGGCGGCCATTACCGCTTCTACGTTCGGGATACCAATGGAACGGCCTATAACGCCCAGACCACGGTGGCGCCCAATGGAATCTGGCAGCATGTCGCCGCCGTCCTCAATGCCTCCAAGGGCATCATGAATGTTTATGTGAATGGACAATTCTCCACGGTGGCGGTTGCGCCTTTTTCCCTGCTCTCCAATAGCCACGAGGTGAGCATCGGCAATCGGCAGGCTGGGACCGGGGCGTATCAGGATGCCTTCACGGGCCTGCTGGACGATGTGCGCATTTACAACCGCGATTTGACCTCGGCGGACATTTACGCGCTTTACCTGCTGGGCGGCGCTTTCCCGCCGGCCATGGTGACGCAACCTCAAGGCGCTTCGCTTTATGTGGGGGATAACGTCCAATTCTCGGGATTGGCCAGCGGGACGGCGCCGCTGTCTTATCAATGGCGGCAAAACGGCACGAACCTGATCGGAGCCACATCCTCCACTCTGACGTTCCGGCCAACGGTCGCTACCAACGCGGGCACCTACGTCCTGGTCATCACCAACCTTTACGGCGCCGTCACCAGCAGTCCGGCAATTCTGACCTTGACGCCCTTTGCTTTGACCAATGCCTTGGCCGCTTACTGGATGTTCGATGACGGCCCCGGCGTCTGCAGCGCGGCGGACTCTTCCACCAATGGCAATAATGGAAACCTGCTTAACTTCCCGGATTGCACATCGGAATGGGTAAGCGGGCGAATCAGCAATTGCATCACCTTCAACACCACAACCCCAGTCAACGAATACGTGGATGTGCCCACTTCGCCCAGCCTGAATTTCAATACCAACCTCGTCTTTTCCCTGTCCGCGTGGGTCCGAGGCTCGGCGACGCAGCCCAACGGCGCATGTATCCTCGCCAAGGGCGTTGGCGGATTGAACGAGGAATATGCCATGGATGTGGAGACGGGGACTTTCCGTTTCTACGTGCGCAACAGCGCGAGCGCTTCCACCGCATTGCTCTCGCCGGTCGCTCCCAATGGAACATGGCAGCATCTGGCGGCAACGTACGATGGCAATGCGGCCGTGATGAACGTTTACGTGAACGGCCAATTGGCGGCCACTGCGGCTGCGCCAACTACTCTCTTGGGTGAAAACGGCCATGATGTCACGATCGGCTGCCGGGAATCGACCGCTGCTTCCGGCTTTAATCTGCCCTTCAACGGCTTCATCGACGATGTGCGGATCTACAACCGGACTTTGAGTTCCAACGACGTGCTGGCGCTTTATCAGGCGGCCCCGCCGCTGCCGCCCGTCGTTTACACCCAGCCCCAAGGCGCTTCTTTGTATGTCGGCAACAACTACACGCTGTCCGCCGCAGTGGACGGCAGCGCCCCCTTGAGCCTCCAATGGCAATTTGACGGCACGAACATCGCCGACGCGACGAACGCCACTTTGTTCCTGACCAACCTGGTGGCGGCCAATTCCGGCACCTACAATCTGGTTCTCTCCAACGGCGTCGCGGGGCCGCTGTCCAGTTCCAACGCGGTCTTGCAGATGTCTGTGTTTAACCTCTCCAACGTCGTTGGCTGGTGGAAGTTTGACGATGGCGCCAATTCCACGACCGCCGCCGATTCCTCGATTTATGGCGATACTGGAACCTTAAACCAATTCCCGGATTACGGTCCCGATTGGTGGGTGCCGGGCCGCATTCAAGGAGCGCTGAATTTCGAAACCGCCGCCTCGACCAGCGCTGTTTACCCGACTTACGTCTCCATTCCCGACGCTCCGCAGTTGAATTTCACCACTGGGCTGGCTTTCTCGCTGGCGGCCTGGGTGAAAGGGCCGGCGACTCAGATAGCCAGCGCGGGCATCATTTGCAAAGGCACCGGCGGCGGGGGTGAACAGTACGCGATCGACGTCAATACCGGCGCTTTTCGGTTTTTCCTTCGCAATGGAGCCGGCGCCGCTTCCCAAGCGCAATCCGGGGTGGCGCCCAGCGGCCTATGGCAGCATCTGGTGGCAACGTGCGATGGAAACGTCGGCACATTGAACCTCTATATCAATGGCGTTTTACAAGCTGCGGGCGCCGCCCCAACTACTCTGCTGGCCGGGAGCCACCCGGTGAGCATCGGGGCTCGCGAGTCAAGCGCCACTTCCGGGTACAATGCGATCTTCAACGGAATAGTGGACGATGTGCGCATTTATTCCCAGCCACTCAACGCCACCGAGGTCATGGCCCTTTACCAAAGCGCGCCGGCCTTTGCCCCCGTGTTTTATACCCAGCCGCAAGGCGGCACCAATTATTCGGGAACGCCTTTTGCCTTGAGCGCGCTGGCCGATGGCAGCGCCCCGATAGGCTACCAATGGTTGCAGAATAGCAACGTCATCCCGGGAGCCACGAACCTGACCCTGACTTTCAGCCATCTGCAACCGAACAACTCCGGGACCTACACCCTCGAGGTCACCAATAGCTCCGGGACTAATTTCAGTCAGAACGCGATCCTGCTGGTCATCCCCATCCATTTCACCGGCGGTTCACTCCTCAACGACGGAACCTTCAAGTTGACCTTCTCCGGGGAACCAAGCGCGTCCTACACGCTTTATTCAACCACGAATGTCTCCCTGCCTTTGACGCAATGGACGATCTTGCAAACCGGTAACTTTGACGGCAACGGGCAGGGAAGCTATATCGACGCCAACGCGTCCAGTCATCCCACGCAGTTTTATTATCTCCAAGTGCAATTATACTGACGAACCGATTATTGCAAACTTAGCCGGTAAAATTCGGCGCTGCCGCTGGGCAATACCGTCACGGAATTCTGCCCATTCGCGGTCGTCGGAACATTGGTCACCGTCACCCAGTTGGTGGAAAGCAAGGAGGCGTTTTGCTGCAAGACATAATTTCCCACTGAACTCGCCCAGCTTATCGTCGCCTGGCTATTGGTGGATTGGATGCTCAGGCTGGGCACGCTGACAAAACTGAATGCGGTCACGAGTTGGAACGATTTGGATGCGCCGTCCCCGCCGGTGAACCCGACATAGGCCGTATTGCCGCCGACTTTGGCAGGGATGTTCACATTCGTCGCGAGGGTGAATTGCGTGCCCGCGACGCTATCGGCCAGGTTGATGGTCAAAACGCCGTTGCGATACGCCAGGTTAACGGCAACGATGTCGCCGCTATTGACGGCCACTGATCCGGTCGAATGGACGGGCCCAACGACGCCATTGGTTTCAAGGGCGATTCCGGCGCCCCCGATGCCGTTGGCCTCATTAATATTAAACTCCAGCCCCACACTCGGGGTGATCGGCGACGGGTTCCCAACTCCCAGCTGGTTGCCCTTACCGCCCACGGCTGCGGCCCCGCGCGGGTCATTCTGGATACAAAACGTAATTCCATCCGCGGCGCTGCTGTTGGTGCCTGAATAAAGCTGATAATCGAACGCCGCGTTGAAAGCGCCGATGTAAACCGGAGATTGATAAAAGGCAGCGGTAGCTTCATTCCCAATGCCCTCGGTAAGAAAGACTCCGCCGCTTCCGAATTGCAAGGCGAAGGAAGGCGTCGATTCAGTCACAAACCCCGCGCCGCTATCGTCGAAGAAGCTCAACGTGGGAGCGACATTCAACGTCGCCGCGCTGCTGGTTACCGGGCCGCCATAACTGTTGCTGACGGATAGTTGATAGGTGCCCGCGTCGGAAAGCTGGACATCGCTAATCGTCAGGACGTTGGTATTGGCGCCGCTGATCCGTCCACCATTAGTCAATGTGACGGTGGCCGTCCCGTTATTAAAGCGCCAGAGGTACGTTATCGGCGGCGAGCCTTGGACGCTAACGGAGAACGACGTTGTCGAGCCAGCAGCGGCGTACTCAGAAGGAGGCGTGATATCCTGGGTGAGTTGGGGGGCATAAACTGCGGTGACATAGATCGCCTGCGAGTTGTTGGTGCCGTACCGGTTGCTGACCTGCACGTAGTAGCTGTCGCTATTGGTGACGTTGTTTAAGACGAGAGTGGCGTTCGTCTGCCCCGGAATTGGGTTATTGGCATTGACATCGAACCATTGGTAAGACAAGGGCGGGCCTCCTTCAACCACAACGCTGGCTGTCACCGTGCCGCCCGAGCTGATATTGGTAGCCGCGAGCGGTTGAACAAGGATCTCCGGCGGAATGCCTGCCGCGACGAAGTGATTATTCACCTGACTGGCCGTCAAAGCATATTTGTAAATTGCGACGTCATTGATTTCTCCCTGCCAGTTTTTGTCAAAAGCGGAGGCGGCTGTCCCGGCCGATCCAATCGTCACCGGCTCCAGGATGTTTTCAATGCCGATCGTGTTTGTTCCAACCCCAGTGCCTGGGAAGCCGCCGTTCGAGGACACGAGCAACCCATCGACATAGAGAAAGAGCGAGGCGATGGGAATGTTGCACACCCCGACGATGTGATGCCAATTGGTATCCATACTGGCGGCGCCATTAACCGCTGTGCCTATGCCGCTGGCATCCCGGACGTAGAACTGCCACGCAGTGCCAGTGTATTCCAGACTGAACTGATCGCCTCCCACGTTGGCGATTCCCCACCCTTTGGCCACGATAGCTCCGGGTGTGGGGGTATTGCCCTGCGCGTTCACCCAGGCCTCGACCGAGAAAGAGGGGCTATCCTGAACAGCCGTGAAGGTGATGTTCGGAATGCCACCCACCAAGCTGGTGGTCGCGGGCAAAGAGGGATAGTAACCAAATTCGGCCGCAGTTTCAGTGTCAGTGGGCGGCGCATATCCGAATTCGGCGGCTAAACCGGCGCCGTAGCCGGAGAGGCCGAGGACAGCATTCGTGTAATAGCCATCGTTGCCCCCCATATAATCGATGGCGGGCGTGTTGAGGTCGCCGGCGTGGTTATCGGGATGTTCGTTTAGCGGCCAGAAATCGATCGGTTTGTCGTTGATGACCGCAAGAGCGTAGGGCGCGCTCGGCAGCGATTGAAGCTGGATGGCAATCGACGAAGTGACATTGGTGCCGAAGGCGTTGCTCGCCACGCAATACACGGTTGCGTTCGCCGCCACGTTGCTGATGGTGAGCGAAGAGAGATTCGTCGTCACGGCGATCACTGTGCTGTTCGAATACCAATAGTACATGATAGGCGGCGAGCCTTGGGTGGTGAACGAAACAAAATCGCTCCCGCCCGGATAGAGCGGAACGGCGGACGGCCCCGGCTCGGTTGTGAAGACGGGCGCCTGGGGCAGAAAAACGCTCACCGACGAAACAAGAGTCGTATAAGAGCCAACGGAATTAGAAACAATGATCGAGTAAGCGCCGCCATCCGGCCCGGCGGCTTTGTTGACCAACAGGTTGGTTGTCGTCACGCCGCTAACGACGGAGCCTGAGCCAGAAAGGCCCGGCCCATTGGACAGGTTGGTTCCGTTCCAGAGCCATTGGTAGGTGTTGGGCGACCCGTTGTCTAATCCAGTGACGGCGAGGCTGAAGTTCGTCCCAAAAATATTTGATGCGCCCGGATTATTGTTGACAACGCAAGGGCCGCCGGTGACCCAAGACCAATTGGTGCCCAGCCGAAATTGCCCGATCAGCATGGCATTGGGCGTATTATTGGCCCGGTTCTCGAACATGAAGCAAGAAGTGTAAGGGGTAAGGTTGTTTTCGACTCCGGCGGCCTCTTGCGCCGAATTGCCGGGCGGCGTGTAACCGCCGAACGAACTGGCCGGGGGATCGATCCAAAGGGTCGCAATATCACTTTGGCAATTATTCGGTTCGCCCACCCCGCAATTCGTAATGGTTTCGTCCATGACGATGAGGACGTTTTGATAAGTTTGGAGCACATTGGTGGCGAAGTCGATTTGGCCGCCTTGCTTGGAAATTCCGATTTGATAGTTGGTGCCTGTGCCATTGACTGACTCGAAATAGACCCGATAGACCATCGTTCCCGGGTTGCCCCCTTGGGTGGCGATGGTTCCCTGATCATTGAATCCAAAGCAATAAACGGGCGAACTGGACAGGCTGGACATGTTGGTAATGTTGAGCACCATCGAAGCCAAAACGTCCATCGGCCCTGGATACGGCGACCCAGTGGCCCCATTGCCAAAGAAACCAAGGGTGTTATTGGTATTGACAAACATGCGCTCGCCCTGTCCGCCACTCAAATTGGACAGGATGATGGAATACCCCAGGCTGGCCGGCAAGCCGGGGTAACTTACCGGGACGCCGGTGGTGAGAATGGCATTCGGAGGATTGATTTGGTTGGAATCGATTTCCCACCAGTAATCGCCGTTGGCGTCGGTTTGCCCCCACAGAGTTTGCGCAGCCGGGTAGTTGAATGGATCATAGATCGGGAAAGCAGACAGCCGAACGACGACCGCAAAAAAGAAAGAAAGGACGGCGAGGCGGGAGACATTTTTTCTCATAGACGAATGTGTTGTGTTTGCACGATAGAGTATTCCAAAATCGTGGGTCAAGAGTTTTGTGCAAAGCAAAGCAAATGCGTGGCGAAATGGCAGCAAGCAACAGTTGTAATGCGCGGCCTTCCAAGGCTAGACTGTGACCGACAAATCTTATGCAGAATGATTACGCGGTGTCGGGCCATTGGTCGGGCGAGTTTAGCGAAGCGAAGTTGAGCGAGTGGGCCAAAAGCCTGCGCCGCCAGTTGCGCGCCGCGCGCGTTTCGTTCGGACTGGTTTTTATGACGCCCCATTATTTTGGGCTGGCCCCGCAAATTTTGGAGGTGCTCCGCGTCCATGCGGAAATCCCCCTCTTGCTCGGTTGTTCCAGCGGCAGTCTGGTGATTGATGCCCGCGAAATCGAGGAGGGCGCTGGAATCGTTTTGTCGCTCATCGCGCTGCCCGGGGCGGAGGTGCGCGGCCTCCATTTCACCCAGGAACAAGTGGAAGAAGCCAACGGCCCAACCTACTGGCACTTGGAAACCGGGCTGACTGCCGAGCAGGTCAATGGCTGGCTGGTTTTTGCTGATCCTTTCCACCTGGATGCGGAAGCGTGGCTGCGCGGCTGGAATGAAGCCTATCCCATGAAACCGATCCAGGGCGGCCTGGCCGGCGGCGATTCTTCGCAGCGCAATTGTCAGCTTTATTTGGACGGCGAGGTTTTTGATAATGGCGGGGTGGCCATCGCCTTGGGCGGCGATGTGGAATTGCTCAGCGTTATTTCCCAAGGTTGCACGCCCATCGGAGAAACGTGGACCATCACCAAAGCCGAACAAAACTTCATTCACGAAATCGGAAATCGTCCCGCCTACGAAGTTTTGGCCGAGACTTTCACGCGCCTGCCCGCCGATCAGCAACAGCGCACTCGCGGCAATTTGTTGATCGGCCTGGTGGTCAACGAATACCTGGAAGATTTCCATCGCGGCGATTTTCTCGTCCGCAATATCCTGGGCGGCGATCCCAAGTCCGGCAGCCTGGCGGTCGGCGCTTTGCCGCGCCAGGGCCAGACCGTCCAGTTCCAGCGGCGCGATGCGGCCGCCGCGACCGAAGACATGAATGAGTTGCTGGACCGCCTCTCCTCGCGGCTGGCCAGCCGAAAAATTTACGGCGGCTGCCTCTGCAATTGCAATGGGCGGGGTCACCGTCTTTTCGGCCATCCCAATCACGATGCCGGGTTGATCCAGGAAAAGCTCGGGCCTTTTCCGCTGACTGGATTTTTTTGCAACGGCGAAATCGGCCCGGTCGGACCCAACAATTTTCTGCACGGTTACACCGCGTCGCTGGCGCTCTTCACCGGCAAAGCGTAACTAAGTGGTGACTTCTTCCTCAGCCAGTTTGCGATACAATGTCGCCACGCTGACGCCGAGCAAGCCGGCCGCCTTCTCCTTGTCCCCGCCCGTTTGCGCAAGGGCTCGATTGACGTAGGACAATTCCTGTTCGCGCAGAAAATCCCGCAACATTCCCACCGGATGACTCATGCTGGCCGAGGAATGAGGATGGCTCTGGCCCACTGTCAACCCGCTCACTTCAGCCGTTTCTGCGGGGACTTCGACGACGTCTTCGCTCCCATCGACGGGTGCCTGCCGGCTGATGGCCGGCGGCAAATCCGCCACACGAATAATGTCGTCTTCACACAAGGCGCACGCCCGCTCGATGGCATTTTCCAGTTCCCGCACGTTGCCGGGCCACTGGTGCCGCGCCAGGACCTCCAGCGATTTGCGCGTGATTTGAAAAAGCGTGCCCGTGCGCGAACTGACTTTGTTGCGCAAAAAATGCATGACTAAAACCGGCACGTCTTCCTGCCGCTCGCGCAAGCTGGGCAGGGTGATCGGGATCACGTTCAAGCGATAGTAAAGGTCCTCGCGAAACGTCCCTTCCTTGATGCGTTGTTCCAACGGCTCGTTCGTCGCCGCCAGCACCCGCACATTGACGCTGACCGCGACATTATCGCCCACCCTTCGCACTTCCTTCTCCTGCAAAACGCGCAGCAAGCGGCTCTGCAAAACCGGCGGCATCGAGCCGATCTCGTCCAGAAAAATGGTCCCGCCGTCCGCTTCCTGGAAAAGGCCCTTCTTGTCATTGATCGCCCCGGTGAACGCGCCTTTGCAATGGCCGAACAATTCCGACTCGAGCAAATTTTCCGGCAGCGCGCTGCAATTAATCGGCACGAACGGCGCGAATTGCCGCCGGCTGTTAAAATGCAGTGCCTTCGCCACCAATTCCTTGCCCGTGCCGCTCTCGCCCAGGATCAAAATCGTGCTGTCGGTGTCGGCCACCCGTTCGATCATTTTGAAGACGTCCTGCATCTGGGGCGAATTGCCGATCAACTGGTTGAACTGGTATTTTTTCTTGAGTTGTTTGCGCAGGTAAACGTTCTCGGAAATCGCTTCGTTGTAGGAAAGGGCGCGCTGGATGCACAGCCGGAGGTCATCCACCTTGAAGGGCTTCTCCAGGTAATCGAACGCCCCTTTCTTCATCGCATCCACCGCCGTCTCGATGGTCGCGTAAGCCGTAATGACAATGACGGTCGAGGGCGGGTTGAGCGCGCGCGCTTTCTGCAAAATCTCCAAACCATGCGCGCGCGTTTTGTCGAGGTAAAGATCGGTGATGACCAGCTCGGGGCATTGCGCTTCGAGCGTTTCGATGGCGGCGGCGTAATTGCTGAAAGGAAAAACTTCGTGGCCTTCCCGGCGCAGGAGTTCCGTGACCATTTGCACCATGGTCACTTCATCGTCTATCAACAAAACTTTCGCCATCGGCTCAACCTTAGTCAATGCGCCCCGGCAGAGCAAGCGTGACCCGCGCCCGGTTTTTGCTTCAATGCTTGCCCGACACCAAATCGCTCAATTTGAAAATCGGCAGGAACATGCAAATCACAATGCCGCCCACCACCACTCCCAGGAAGACAATGAGCAACGGCTCAATCAACGAGGTCAACCCCGATAAAATATTCTCGATCTCTTCATCCAGAAAATCCGCCACCCGTTCCAGCATCGAATCGATTTTGCCCGTCTGCTCTCCCGCCGTCATCATGCGAATGATCATGGTGGGGAAAACCGGATGCTTGCCCAGCGCCGCCGAGATTCCTTCCCCGCGCTCGATGTCCGTCGCCGCCACTTTGATCGCATTCTCCATCACGACGTTGCCCACCGTATTCTGCACGATGGCCAGCACCTCGAGGATGGGCACGCCGCTGCGCACCAGCGAGGCCATCGTCCGCGCAAAACGCGCCAGGCAAATTTTATGCGCAATGGAGCCAAAGATCGGCAGCTTGATCCGCCGCGCGTCCCAAAAGGCCCGTCCCGCCGGCGTCTTGATGTAATACAGCCAGCCCCAAATAATGGAGCCCGCCCCCAATACAAAAATAATGAAATAATGCTGCAATAAATTGCTCAGATCGACCAGGTAC
>Ga0075522_10002488_pt1 | contig 13634 bp, 8 predicted proteins | sample NGEPerA_FD_74796 | JGI IMG/M metagenome (GOLD analysis project Ga0075522, IMG submission 74796) | Arctic peat soil microbial communities from the Barrow Environmental Observatory site, Barrow, Alaska, USA - NGEE PermafrostL2-A | ecosystem: Environmental > Terrestrial > Soil > Wetlands > Peat ... | reverse complement strand
CGTCCGATGCGGGATGCGATTGAAAAGCTAATCGGTGATGCTGTCACCGAATTTTTGCTGGCCGGGGAAAATTCCGGCGGCTCGCTCCATGTGAACGAACCGCGCGGGTGTCTCGTCATTCGCTGAACAATCGCCTCGTGGTGGCACGTTGCCGCCGCGCGGCCAAGCGGCATTAGTCTTTTGCCTTGTTTCACCCTGTTGCCTGTGTCCGCCGGATTCGGCGTCGCGGAACGGAACGAAGCGCAAGCAACCAGCGGACGGGCAAAGGTCGGGCGCGGTTGCGAAGCGCAGAGAAGTGAAGCGATCCCGAACCGGACGGACTCAGGCTTTGAATTTTGAATGGCGGCGGCAGTCTGCGGTTTTCAGCAGGTTTCGGAGAAACCAGCGGCGAAGCCCGGTGCGGAAAACCGCAGTCTGCCGACGATCTGCAACTGGCTGAATGTTCGTTTGAAAATCTTTAGAGGCTTCGGTCTGCGGTCGGCGAGAGGAGAAGTGAAGCGCAGGCGGAGAGACGTCTGGAACGGAGCCGGAGCGCAACGCCGCCGCCGAGCCGCAGACGGAAGGCCGCCGTTTATGTGGCTTTTTGCGGATGCTCGCTCGTGACGAGCGCGCGTGCAGGAAGGCGTGACAGGCGAAGCGAAATGAGTGGAGTCCTGTTCGCCGACCGGAACGCGCGTTGGTCACGGCGATTCGTGATTTCAAAGGCTGCGGCAACTTTGCTAAGACATTGACTTCCCCCATCAAAAACTGCTTGATTATCGCAGTTATGAGTTCAATCAATAATCTATCAGTTCAACAGTTACGCCAAGCCGCCAATCTTAAAGAACAGATTGAAGCCTTGGAAAAAGAGTTGAGCCAGTTGTTTGGTTCGACTGCCAAACCTGTAGTAGCTTTAGCCCCGAAGAAAAAAGGGGGAATGAGTGCTGCCGGTAAAGCCAGAATTATTGCCGCCCAAAAAGCGAGATGGGCCAAGATCAAAGCTGCGAAACCGGTAGTCAAGGCGGTCGAGACAGCAAAACCCGCTAAAAAGAAATTTACGATGAGTGCCGCCGCCAAAGCCAAGATCAGTGCAGCAGCTAAAGCAAGGTGGGCGAAAATTAAGGCTGAAAAGAAATAATCACCAATCAGTTTTCTGTGTTAGCTGGAGTTTTAACCGACTCCAGTTTTTTATTTCAGGCAGCAAAACTGATGGGAACGAAAATGTTGCCAATTGGATAATGCGAACAAACAAACTAGGTAATAAATAATTGGTGGCAACCTCGTTCTGCGACAATCAGCATCATTGCGGGCAGACCTTCAAGGCTCATCTGTGCGGCGAGAGTCGTGATTGCGCGTTGGTCGGTCGAACTTGGTTTAGCCGCGCATCCTGGCGGATGAGAATGCCATTCGCCGACATACTCAAGATTCGTCAATGTCGCTTTCCCGATTCGTTCAAGTTCTGCGCGAAGTCCGCGAACTCCTCTAATGTAAAGTGTCGGCCATTCGGCACTGTCTTTTGGCGACCCCAGAGCATCAACAATGTAAATTACTCGCTGCTGGCGGTCGAAGTTGCCAATCAAAATGCCGCCTGTTTCATTTGGCAGACGTTCCTTCCGTAAATTATGAACTTTGGCAAATACGCCTTCCGAAACACACACCCTCCAATCAGATGTTTTCTTTATAATGGCTTGTGCAGGTTCAAAGTCGAAGTTGTGAACAGCAAAACTGTCTGGGGCGGCGCGGAAAATTTTTATGGAGGCGGTTTTTTGTTCAAGCACATTGCGTAAATTTTGGCTGCCGATAGCCGCGTGCAACGCAACTAAGTTCTGACTGATTCGACTGGTGATGTCTCCGCATGAACGAGCGTATCGGACTCGTCCGCCATCACCCGTCAGATGCCCCGACAGATCATTCTCGTTTGCAAGACGGCGATAATATTCCATCTCCAGCCAAACCAGCGGGACTTTTCTTGCTGCATCTTCTGCCAAGACGACCAAATCCGTTCCCGACGGATTGAGGAAAATTGAGACACGACGCGCTTTGGCGTCCACGCCATTTGCAAGGTGACGAGCGACGGCTACGGATGCTGAAAAATCCAAAATGACATCCGCGTCGGCGAATGCTTTGTTCAACTCATCCTTTTTGTCGCCAGGCTCGAAAACATCCGTTGGGATACTACGGGTCAATGACGTTCCTTCGATGGTTGTGTTCGCCATGAAAGCAAGAACATCTGCTTTGTTAAGTCCTGCGGCATTGCCAGGCAATGCGTGGCGCGCGCAGTTGTGTGGCAGAAGAATGTCCTTATCTATCAGCGTCCATTCGCCAAAGCCAGAGCGCATCATGTTGTTGAAGATTTGCGAGCCGAGCGCTCCCATACCGACGGCAATGATACGTTTTGTTGACGGTTCATTAAAACCGTTATACACCGCAGCTCTAGCTGGAGTTAAAGTGTAAACGGGACGCAATGGAAAAATGCCAACTTTTTTAGCTGGGGATAAATCCTCGGTTTTCTTGTTTTTGACTACGTTGACTATGACCCCGGCAAATCCGCCGATTTTCTTTTCCGCCTCCACTCCAAGGGCAACAGCAATTTGATGAACTGTGTCGAGAGAACAGAAAACCCACACGTCAGGGTATTCAACGGAAGCATTCGCTTGTCGCTTCTTTGGAAAAACGGCCACCAGCACAAAACGAGCATCGTTAATATCTGCCGCGCTTTTTTGGACAATCCAGTCTCGGAGTCGCGCATTCAATTCACCAAGCAAGTCGTAGTTCGCCTTCCGGCAAAACTCGTGAAGCTCGTAAAGGTTTGTTGGCTGTGTGTGAATGATTCCATGTTCAATGGGCGGTGTCGTGAATACAGTAGCAATAACGCGTGGCTTTTTCCCATCATCATCGGTGCGTTTGAGGTGAAGGCGGTAAACTGGCCTGTCTTTAGAATCATTAAGCAGTTGGATGGCTATGACAGACGGTTTTTGCGCGTTGGCCTGTTCTACAAAATCGTGAGGCAAAATCATTGTGCCTTCTACGCCACTAAGAAGCGGCTCCAAGGGCTGGTCATTTTGGTGGAGTTGGCCGCGTGCGGTCAGCCGCAACCACTCGCGGATTCGCTCAACGAAGGTCAACGCCGTCCAACGAAGCTTGAGTTCAGAATACGGTTCTTCGTCGAGACAGAGTGAGCGAGGCCGGTCAAACGGGCGAAGATTTTGATGGGGCACAACCGGAAAGTCCTCCCGAAGCGCGAGAACTTCCGGCGCAAGTTTGTCTGTGGGATCAAAAACGACGCCGATAAATTCATCTCGCCGAATGTCATGAATCGTCTTTTGTCCCAATTCAACTTCGACTTGAAAGATTACGGCTTCCGCCGTTCCTGACTTGGGGCGGTCACAACGCACGAGACGGACAAAAGGAACGTCTGGCCGCTGAAGAAAGGCGACCAGTTCACGCGCCTTGGGAATCTTTAGTTTCGCTGCCGAGATTTCTTTGGCATCGCCGTTGAGGAAAGGCATCAACATTTTAACCCGCACGCGGAGCCGGTCGGCTTGTAATTATTACGGCGGGAGCAGAAATGCGTTTTGCCACCGTTGCGCCACCAATGCTGTCAATGTTGATGACAAATTTGTCCGGTTTTTCTTTTGTCGGCCATTCCATCGTAACGTGCATCTTTCCGTTGTGCATAGCGCGATAGTCTTCATAGCAATTGTAGGCTTGCCGGTGTGGTGGCTGTATTTCATCGCCAGATGGAATCGGATCACTCGTGATGACAAGAACCGCCCCTTGTTTCCCCTGTTCGAGCAACCATTTCACATCCTCGACAGGGACTGTTTTTGTTTTCCCTTTATCCGGCCCAAGGCTCAAGTAACTGCAATGATGTGGAATTTTTAGGATGTCCCAAGCCAGCCGGCTTTGGTTTCCATGCGCCTTGCTGATACTCACAATGTCCTGCCAAACTTCGTGCGTCGCATCCGCCGTCAGCAATAATTGAGTGCCCGTATCAAATGTGGCCTGGAAGCCCAAGCAGGCATCATTGCGATCAATTTCCCCCTCGTCGCAGTGTTTTGAAAAAGGTGAATGCACAAAAAATTCGATGCCGGCGGCGGCCTTGGAAAAATCAGGAACAAGTTGACCTGCATTTGTGATGAGGTGGCGGCGAGAATCAATTGTCAGACCATTTTCTTCAAGCCAACCGGCGAGTGCTTCCGGGCGGGAAAAAACGCGAATTCCTTTTCCTTGAATCAACCGGTGGCGTGCCTCTGCGCGGAGAATGCGCGCTTCGTCTTCAATCCCTTCTTCCAAAATCATCGCGGCAGGAACCCAAAGTTCGGAAATTTTGATTCGTTCACCCGACTGATATTTTTCAGCATGTTCCAAAAAGAAGAAATCACTGGCTCCATGAACGTGGTCGTCGTCACCGTGAGTAAAGGCAACAACGTCCAGGTAATTACGATTGGCGGTTTCGAGCGTGTTGCGCAATTCCTCAGCCAAGTCAATGCGACGATCCGAGTTGTCTTCCGGGTCGCGTTTGTTTGCGTAATCGAAAAGCAGTTTTTTGCCCTTTTCCAGTTGAATTAAACAACTGTCGGCGTTACCGAGTGGATAAAATGTCAATGTGTGCATAATTGTTGTAAACCACATTTGCTTGTGGTCGCATAACAGCGAATATACAACATTATGTGGTTTCTTCAACTGATTGTTTGCTGCTAATCCATCGTTTTCTTGCTTTTGGACGCAATGGTAACACTAGGCACGCTAAACAAACTTTCTGCATATCGGTCGCCCGCCCGTTCAACATAGTTGGGCAGCCAGAAAAACATAATCGCGGCGTAGATGAAAAGGCATCCTGTAAAAACACAGCCGATTACCGAACCGTGCTTAAATTCCCAGGCTGTCGCACAACCGACAAGGCTGATCAGAGACGAACCCAGCATCACCCAGCGCAAGCCAGCAAGGTTTCGAGCGAATCCGTATTCTTCGTTATGCTTTTCCACCATTTTGGCCGTTGGTTTGCCGCGAAACTGATAACGCAACTGTCTGATGGCATCGGTGATGATGGCATCTTCCTCTTGAGACCGGGTGTTGACCGCAGCGGGGATGTCGAGTCCTGTCAGTTTCTTGATGGCCATAAACCACTGTTGTTTCTGCTGGCTGGAATGAGATGTGTCAGATGAACGGAGCCAACGAACCGTCGGTAATCCACCGCGCCGCTTCCAAAAATTATCTCCAAACCGGTTGCCGGCAGCACTCGCCATTTGTGCCAACGCGACAACGAGCGCGCTACCTGCACCGCCAGCGACAAGCAACTTCATAACCCAGCCTTCGTTGCCAAGATTCAGCGACATGACAAACACAATGATGGGAAGAACCACGATGAACGCGGGAAAGAACCGCGCTTTGCGTTCATACGCATCTGCAACTTTTAAGAATTGGAGAACAGATTGCATAAATTACATTTTGATTCTGCATTTGTAACAAGAAATTTGCTCGACGCCAATGCTCTCAATCATTTGATTCCGAAACCAGACACAACCGCTTGTCTTCCACGCGTTCGTCGCTAAATTTTCCTATCTAAATTATTTTTTCACTTGGCCAATGTCCAAGTGACCCAGTCATGCTGGCCGCATGAAAATAAAAATTCATTCTGGTTTGGGTCTCCGACAGGCAAAACCATCGCGTTCTTCGGCACCGCCAGCCTCTACGATAAACCATGGCTTCGGTCTGTGGTCGGCGAGCGGAAGAAGTGAAGCGCAGGCGGAGAGACGGCGGGAACGGAGCCGGAGCGCAACGCCGACGCCGAGCCGCAGACGGAAGCCCGCCGCTGTTGCGGCCAACACAATTGCCGCTCGTGACGAGCGCGCGGTCTTGCGGAGTGGAACGGGCGTCGTCGAGAGGGTTACGGGGCGACGGGCAGCCTGTGGAGCGCAGCAAACCGCGCGTTGGTCACGGCAAAACATCTGCACCGTCAAATCAGACAAGCCTGAAGTTGTTGAGCCGCGTAGTTGAGAGGAATTCGTTCTTGTTCCAACAATTTGCCATCGCGGTTTAGAAAATTGAATAATTCTCGCTCTGTCTGAGAGAGATTCAATTCGGCTCGTGACGTATAGGCAGAGGCATCAACGGCAAAGTTTTTGAACTTGGTGAATGTCTCCGTGTTCATCATGACGCTTTCGGTGTGCGAATTCTGCGAGCGCAAAAACGAGAGCGACTCAAAACCATGCGTGTCCATGTCGCCCCAATACAGGAGGCGAACTTTTGCCAGCCATGAAAGTCGGCACAGATGTGAGACGGCATCGCCTCCACCAAAAAGCGCGATAGTTTTTGGAAGCGACGGCAATGTGAGAAAAGTCATTTCATTTTCCACAATGATGATGTTGCTGCTGGCAGACAGGCGAATCTGTTCCGCTTCTTCGAGAGGAATGGCGAAATCACAAAATGGAAGATGCGCCGCCTTTGCAATTTCAGCATCAAGGAAACGAAATCGAATCAGTGGTTGTTTTTGTCGGAAGCCAAAACGTTTTTCAAAACTCGTGTCATCCGGCCCAACACAATAAGGGGCGACAATTGGAAGAAGTTCGTTCAACACGCCGCGCTTGCGTTCAATAAATTTCGTGTCCACCTCGACGAGCAATTCACGCAAATAACAATTTGGGCGACCATGTTTTCGCAGGTAGGCACAAACCGCAAGTAATCCATCCCATTCCCCGGCATGAGCCACAACTTTGAGCGGCTTCGCTTGCGCCCATGATTTGAGTTCAGGAAACTGCTGCTGAATCAGGTCGTAGTCGGCTTGAAATCCGCGAACCTCCTTCAGCTTATTCAGGAAGCGGACAAAATCTTCTTGGGTGGGAAATGCAACGGTGCTGGGAATTTTCTGCGTTCCAAACCGGCGGAAGTTTCGGTCTTCCCAAGTGATCTCGTAACCAAAGCCCGCCTGCTCTTTTGATTCCTTTCGCAAGGTTTCAATGGCGGCACGGTCGGCAACGAAATCTTTTGGTTTTGCCAACCCGCCGCCAAAAACATTCAACGGGAAAAAGGATTCGCCGGTGCATAAGGAGCGGAAAAAATCCTCGTAACGATTCAGGGCGCGACGGCGTATTTGATCAGGCGTTAGCATGAGCAGGTTGAGTCGGAGCTTGTCGGGCCAGATGTTCACGCACTTCTTCCACCGACACGGTGCGGACTGTGGATGCCTGGGTTGTCGGATTAAGTGTCAGATGGTAGCTCGACACGAATGGTTCAACGACACGGGCGCGGGCGTCGAACGGACAGACAATGAGCAATTGCAGATGAAATTGTGCGAACAAATGAAGCGCGTAACGCGAATTTGTTTCATCGGAGCGTGAAAACATTTCATCCACGACAACGAAACGGAATGACTGCGGATTTTGCCGGTCTTTGGCGATGCCGTATTGATAGGCTACCGCCGAGGCGAGAATGGTGAATGCCAGTTTCGCTTTCTGTCCGCCTGATTTGCCGCTGGTGTCTTCATAAATGTTTTCCTGCTTCCCGCTTTCACGGTCGCGTTCTTCCACCGCGAATGCGAGCCAGTTGCGTGTGTCCGTGACTTTGGCTGACCAATCGGGTTTCTCCCTAAACAGATCAATCAAATCGCTGATTCGCTGGAAAGCGGTTTCACGCGCTGCGCCGTCAGGTGCAAGCCCGTAGTCGAGGCAACCCTTGAGTCGCCCACGAAAGTTGCGGATGTCCGGGTCGCTCGCTTGGTTCGCGCGGATGGTAATATAGGTGCGCGGCGAATACTCGATGCCTTTCAAAGTGCCGTTGAGATGGTCAATCTTGCTCTGAATCCCCTCGCAATGTTCGTCAAGCGTGTCTTGAAATTTCACGATATGCACCAGCACGTCACGACTCATCAAATCCTGAAACTTCTGGTCGTGGCGCGGCAAATCATCGCGCCGCACATTTTCCTCAAAGCGGAGAAAATCGGGGATGAATTCTTCACCGGCGGTGAGATCAGCCTTGAGGTCGGGGAAATCACCAAGAAAATTCCCCATGAAGCGCGTTGCGAAACCAACAACTTTTCCCCGGCTATTTTCAAGCTCAAGGAGCTGGCTGCCGACAGTCGTTTCAGCTTTGTGTAACGCTACGGATGCGTTCTCAATGGTCAGTTCCGTTCCGGCCAGCAACTGTGTGACAGCCACATCGAAGGCTGCAAGATCAATTTCTTTACGATCTGCAAGCGTGGTCTCACATTCAGCCAGACGGTGATTACTCGCTTGCTGGCGGTTTTCAAGTCCGCCACGCTTGCCCGCCGTTTCGGTTTTGGTCGCGTCCAGTGCGGCGATTTGCTTTTCAACTTCACCAAGCTGCTGCCGCAGTTTTTTTATTTTGTCGGAGCTTTGCTCCAATTCAAGCTTCTGCTGCTCCAATTCTTCCCGCCTGACTGCCGCTGATCGCCAGTCAATTTCGGTGAACAGGCGAAACCCTTGCAGTTTCCCAGCCTGTGCTGCGCGTGTGGTGGCAGCTTTTTGACGCCGCTCGGCATCAGTGATGATTATTGCCTGATTTTGGGCGGTGATGGCCAACTGGTTTTGCTCGTCTTCCAGCCGCCGAATCTTTTCGCGGTTCGACCAGCCAAGAATGTGATTGCGCGGGTCGTTGATGGCCGTGGAATCGTCTTTGATGTGCCGCGTTCCGGCGGAGCGAATCAATCCCTGCATCGTCAGGGCAAAACCAGAGGCGTTCTCAAATTCTTCGATGCTCTCGCAGCAACGATAGTTGAAATGGGTTCGCAGTTCGCTTTCCACCCAGCGTGAAAGCGGATGGCCATCCTTCAATTGCATTCGCTCGATTACGCGGCCTTTATCATGCGACGGCTGGAAACCTGGCACGTCCCTCGGCACACGATGATAAACCACGCGACCGCGCAGATCGTTGTCATTGATGAAACGGTTGACGCGCGAGTAAAGATGTTCCGGCACGAGCAGTGAAAGACCGAACCCGCGCAACAGACGTTCCAGCGCACCACGCCATTGCGTGCTGTATTCCTGTCGCACGTCCATCAACTCACCAGCAAAAGGTAGGTCAGCCACGTCAACACCCGCACCTTGTGAGATAGCCAGGCGCATCCGCCGCTGCATTTCGGGAATCAAATCCGGTCGGTTGCGAAGTGAACGCAATTCATCTTCCAAATTTTTGTGCTGAACACCAATGCGTTTGAATTCTTGCTCTGCCGTGGCCTTTTCGTTTGCAGAAACGGTGATGATGTCGCTTTGTTTTTTCTGCTCCGTTTCCGACCACTTTTGCAATTCATAGAATTGCGGCTCGGTGGTGATTTCCTCCTTCAACCCAAGTTCGGCAACGCACTTTTGATACTGGCTGGCTAATGCTTTGCGCTCCTGCTCCATTTTGGCGGCGGTGTTAAGCTCAACCTGCACACGCTCCAACTCTTTGCCAACCTCGTCGTTGGTGATGGCCTGTTTGAGCGAAAATTCCTGCTGCTTGAGTTCTTCCAGAGCGCCGGTGAGATTTTTAATCTCAATGTCGAACACGCGAATTTGCTCGGCGAGTGATACCAGTTCAATTTCGAGCAAGGCTTTGAGCCGAATGGCAAAACAAGCGGGCAAGTTTTCACGAAGCTGCTTCCCCGCACCAAGCTGCTCGTCATACTTTGAAATTTCCGCCGCTTTTTCCACGACGGGCTGGAGCAATTCCAATTGCTTCTTCGCGGTTCGGATTGCGTTCCAACATTCTTTCAAGTCTTGGTAATGGTGCTCCAACCGATCCACCAGTTCTTTGGCGTCCAGTTTTTCCAGCATGTGATCGCGGATGAACCCGCTGACGTGCGAGATTTCCTTGATGGCAACCGTCTGGCTGAACAATGCCAGGGTGGTTGTGGATTCCATCCGCAGGTAGCGGACAACTTTCTCGGCGTATTCACTGAAACTGTCTTCCACCTCAAAACCACGTTGACGAAGGGCTTTTTTCCAAGTCCGCGCCTCGCCAAGTCCGGTGAAATCTTTCTGAATGGAACGCTCGCTCCGCGACAAGAGGAAAAGTTTTCTCACATCGTCGTCTTGAATCCAAAGAAGCTGCGCCAACGTGATGGCTTCATCAGTTGCCGCATTTGTAAAAGTGGCCAGCAAGATTGAAGGCGGACCGCCCGGTTTGCGGAGAAATTTAATCTGCGCCCGCGATTCGTCGGATTCACTTTGACTGCCATAAGCGCCGAGAACATAAGTTTTCTCGTCGCGTTCCTTTTTCTTCGCCCCGCTAGCGGATAAATTGTAGTTCCGCTTCATTTTGGGGACGAGCAACGTGAGTAGCGCATCCACCAGCGTAGATTTGCCACTGCCGTTTTCGCCAATCAGCAGCGCCGTTTGCCCCGCCGGGTCGAGGATGTGGACTTTCTCGTGAAAAGTCCCCCAATTGCGGACTTCGAGCCGTTGCAGGCGAAACCCCGATTGTGAAATCAGGTTATTGTTGGTTGTCGCGGGTGTTGACATGGGCTTCAAGTTGTTCGCGAAGTGCCTTCAATGTTTCGGCTGGGAAACGGGCTTTGATGACACGCCGCACTTCGTAGCGTTCCTCGCCTTCACCACCGGGCAATTTGCGGAGCAAGCCAATTTCTTCGGCCTTGGTGATGTATCCCTCAATCCGTTCGTCCGCTTTAATCTCGTCATTGCTTCCGGGTAAAAACGGCGTGACGAGTTGCATGATTTCTTCCTTTCGCAAAAGAAGTCGGCTTTCGTCATGAACCTTTTCGTCAAACTGAAGCAGTTGTTCCCGCAACACAACGCCGATGATGGCAACGCCCTTGGTCAGCTTGTCGCGTCGGAACAGACGCGGGATTCCGGCGCTGTCCTCTTGGTCAGCTTGCTTGAGATAAGCGAAACCGTCTTCCTCGTGGATGACAAGGTTGAGGCCGATTTCTTGGAAATAGTTTTCGATGTGCGGGCGATTCCGCAGTAACGCCGCCCACAAATCAGCATCATCTGAATAGATTGCGTCTTGCAATAGCCGGACTTTGACAGCGGCAGACGGAAAAGATTTCGGTGCGTTTGGGTTCATGTGTTGGAAAAAATGATTTGCGGCACGCGGTAACGGCGTTCCGACTGGCCGGGGATTTCAACCGAATCAAAAGCGTCAAAAACCATGTGTGGCCCGTCGGATTCGGCGATGAACAAATAAGCCAGCACTTCCAAAATCCCGTTGCGTGGCGGTCGAAGCTCAAGCAACTCTGGCAGGGAAATTTGGACGCGCGTTTGCAAACAATCCCGGATGTTCTGGCGCAGCCGCTCAAAGTCCACGGGATGCAAACGCAAGAACGCCTCCAATGTCTCGCGATAATCTCCGCCTTCGCTGACTTCAAGACTGCCGCCAAACTCAACACTTTCCGGCGGCGTCCATGACGACTTCGACATGAGCGAGGAAAGTGTGATGCTGGCGTCCATGTCGAGCAATTCAGTTTGTGGCGATAAATCGCGCGTGCGATGTGTCAGCGCTTTGATCTCTTGGATCAGCCGGCCTACCTCCCGCCGCTCCGCTGATTCACGCACATCCAGCACCCGGCGAAGTTGCGCCACAAGCCGTTCGTTGGAAGCGACCACCTTGTTGCCTTCGGCGCGGAGGCTCGATTGCAATTTCCGTAACAATACATCACTTCTCAATTCATCCGCCAAGGTCGGAAGCGCGTAGGCCGCTTCGACCAGTTCAACAAATTGCCGCCGCCGTTCCGGTGCAAGAAGGAAATCCCAAAAGGCATAAAAGCTCTGCCCCTGGCTCGACGCGCGAAGCCTGTCCTGGGCATCAAGCGTCTGGCTGACAATCCCACCACGAGTGGACGTTGTGTCGGTCTGTCGAACCGCGATTTCCTCCGTGACCGTCCGAAAGTGTCGTTCAACTTCACGGAAATCGCCGAGCAGTTGGCGCGCGATTTCGAGCAGGTTCTGAAAGCGTTCGTTGATTTGGGTTGCGTTGTAAATCGGCACGACTCCCGTGCGTTCAATTTCCGCGATCTGTTCTTGAAGGCGTGCTTGCTCGGCTCGTAACCGCTGGATTCGCACGTCTGGTTCGCGTGTTGAGTTTTCGACAATTTCCGCAAGTATCCCGGCAAGGTTTTTGAATTTGGATTCTGTGCCGACGTGGGGACGCGGCTTGAGTGAGTCAAGCCATTGGAATACACGCTCAACTTCTGGCGTCAGTTCGTAAGCCGGTTCGTCGCTGTCCGCCGGTTGAAATCGGTGAAGGTATGCGTGTTCGGTGTCTGCCCATTCCGTTAAATAATCCTTTGCCGACCGGCCACTGACGAAATCACCAGCATCACGGAGTTCTTCAATTTCGGCCTCAAGCAAGGCGCGCAGACGACTCTCCGGCGCGATGGAATGATGCTCGCGCTTGAAGGCGGTGAACAATACCGCCAACACCAGCGGCGCGTTTTCCGCCCGTAATAATCGGAGCGTTGGCGCCTGCTTGAATCGCAATTGCAATTCCGTGTAGTTCACGATTTGTCTTCACGGTGGTTTTTCCCACCTTGCTTTTTAGGTTGCGTGACAAGAATTAACAAACCCGCATGGACAAATACAGTCCAACCCTGCAATTGTTTTATTCAATTGTCGCGCATTACCATCTCGGCGTGTTGTATTCCGGTCTCGTGATGAACGCATAGTCAAATCTTTCCTAAAGGGCTTCGGTCTGCGGTCGGCGAGCGGAGGAAGTGAAGCGGAGACGGAGAGACGGCTGGAACGAAGGCGGAGCGCAACGCCGCCGCCGAGCCGCAGACGGAAGCCCGCCGCTGTTGCGGCCAATCCTTTGCCGCTCGTGACGAGCGCGCGGTTTTGCGGAGTGGAACGGGCGTCGTCGAGAGGGAGACGGGGCGACGGGCAGCCTGTGGAGCGCAGCAATCCGCGCGTTGGTCACGGCGAGACAACCGCTGTCCATGTGTCCGTGTTTCTAAAAATTTATCCGCGATTGAATTCGCGCTCCCACTCTTTTAGCAATGTGAGGATGCTGTCGAATTTGGGCGGCTCGCCGAAAAACATTTCCCGCATATTCACATAATCGGATTGCAACATCGTGATGCGGTGTTCGGGCGGTAGAATTTTCAGAGTTCCTTTTGTTGCTTCACCATATTTCGCCCAAGACGATTTGAAAAACAGGTTCTTGTGTTGAGCCACGCGGTTGAGCAACTCAATTTGTTCGACGGCATGTTGCGCTATCCCTTTGCGGATCAATTCATAAAAATCGCAATAATGCCGGGACAACCGGACTGGCGTTGGTTTTTCAACCGGGCGGTGAAATTCTGAATGTAGAATCGTCGCTTTTTCCCAGAAGGTTCGCTCCGCTGCCAACACTTTCACATCACACGCCGCCTGCTTGAATCCTTGGGGAAATAATTCTGCCACATACGGGGTCACGGATTTGGTTTCGCACGGCCAGTGGTCGGATCGCGCGCCCATTTCGATTTTCACCGCTCGCCGGACGTAGTCGGACTCACCTGCCGGAAGCGATGACGGATATGCGAATTGCAACGTCTGCTTGTCCGGGTCAGATTCGTCCGGCAGCAACGACCACTTGTCTGCGCGGGGAATTTTCCCATGAATTGCACCGCGCAATGCTGGCAGGAGTTCGTCGGCGATTTTTTGCTGACACGCCGCCATCAAGCCTTCCACGCGCCGCTGCTTCTCCTTGTTGCTCGCGCC
>Ga0075522_10002485_pt1 | contig 13638 bp, 8 predicted proteins | sample NGEPerA_FD_74796 | JGI IMG/M metagenome (GOLD analysis project Ga0075522, IMG submission 74796) | Arctic peat soil microbial communities from the Barrow Environmental Observatory site, Barrow, Alaska, USA - NGEE PermafrostL2-A | ecosystem: Environmental > Terrestrial > Soil > Wetlands > Peat ... | reverse complement strand
CACCGCGCGCCCAGCGCGCAGCCGGGCCGCTTCGCGGCCCGCAACTCTGCACCCGTGCCCACTCAACGCGGAGTCGATAGGACCCCACGCCCGAAAACCGAGGGGATAGATGCGCTTTTCGGTCGTGCCCATCGCCTCCGCTGCATCGCGGAAGAACGAGCAGCGCCCAACCCCGCACCCGGGCGCTCCGCGCCCGGCAACCGTGACACCGCGCACGTCACCAGACGCCAAGTAACCTACGATTTACACCAAAGTGTATTACCGAAGTGCCCGCCGTCACAGCGATTCGATGCTAGGCTATGACCAAGGCAGCGCCAGCCGCCGACACCTATAAGGTGTCAGATTGACACCTCTCTGACACCAGCTAAACGCAACAATCTAAATACCCCTAAGAAACATGTTGACAGGTTTTGCAGAGCTGCGCGTTAGCCACTTCGCCACCGGTGCCGGCTAAACCAATTATGAGCTAACAGATGTCAGCGATCAGTTTCGGTTGTAGAGACGCCGGCCAATCCGGCCTGCTTATGCTTTCTGAACCCGGACCACAGATTCCCGTTCCCTGAACGACAAAGCCCAGAGCGTTCTCCGAGGTTGGTCGGGAGAGGAGCCCTGCCGTCAAACTTCGATGTGTTCCTTAGTGCCAGAGATCCGGCCCAGCAGGCTGAACATCTTTTCGCAGGTCTGCAGATGTGCCCGCATGGCGTGCCTTGCCTTTTCCGGTTCCCGGCTGCGCACTGCGGCGAGTATCTTGGCATGCTGGCCATGTGCGTTCTCCTTGATTCCGGGCAACTCCTGCGACTTGCTGATCCACTCCTTGAGGACGCCACGAATCGGGGTCAGGAGCTCGAACAGCATCTGGTTCTTCGCGCATTGGGCGATGGTAAGGTGAAATTCAACGTCCAGATCGACAAAATCGCGACCGACGCCGTTCAGGCTCTGCGTCATTTCCTCCATCAGGGAGTCCAGGTGCTGCAAGTCGTTGGTGTCTGCGCGCTCTGCAGCCAGCGCCGCGGTCTCACCCTCAATAAGGAGGCGCGCTTCGCCAACGTCCTGGAGCTCCTTATCGGTCTTGAGGAGTCCCTTGGCCATGATTCGTTCGATCAGAAGTACTGACCCTTCAATAACATAGGTTCCCTCGCCGGGTCGCATCTGCACCATGCCCACGAATGCCAGCGACTTCAACGCCTCGCGCAGCGTGGACCGGCCGATATTCAAAGCAAAGCAAAGCTCTGCCTCGGAGGGCAGCTTTTCGCCGGGCTTCCACCTGCCCTCGGCGATCTGGTCGGAGAGCTGTGCCGCAACCTGCTCTCCTAATGTGACTCTGGAAACCGGTTTCAGCATTGACATGGTTACCCTGCCTTGATTATAGTTCGCTGGTTAGAACATCAGCACATCAGGCTGTCTGATGTTTATAGGCCAGCCCCGCGATCTTAGCAACTGGGAAGCCTCAGGTCTCTGGCAATCGGGTTTAGATTGCTCAACTTGGTGACCATCGCAGTCTTTTTGTGTCGTTGGGCATTGTGGTGTCTGTCTCGCTTCCCACACCCGTACTTAAAGGGTCAACAATCTGTTTTACACGAGCCGGCACCATGAATAAAGTACTGCGTTGGAAGATGGCATTACTGATCACAGCCGCAATAGCGATCAGCTATTTCGACCGGCAGACGCTTCCTATAGCGATCCGGGCCATCCAGCGGGAGATTCCCGTCACGAACACGCAGTTCTCTCATCTGCAAGCGGCATTCCTGGCCGCCTATGCACTGATGTACGCCGGCAGCGGAAAGCTGATTGATGTTCTGGGGACGCGCAAGGGATTTTTGCTGATCATGCTGTGGTGGTCGCTGGCTTGTGCGAGCCAGGGGCTGGCCTCTAGCGTCCCCATGCTGGCTGTTTGCCTGTTCCTGTTGGGGATGGGCGAGGGTGGAGGGTTTCCCGCCGCGACCAAGGCGATGGCAGAGTGGTTTCCCACACACGAGCGCTCCACCGCCATGGGCATGATGAACGCCGGTACTGCTGTTGGTGCAGTTGCGGCTCCCCCCTTGATTGCTCTCACGCTGGCGCACCTGAGCTGGCGCTGGGTCTTCTTTCTGGCCGGCGCAGTCGGACTGGTGTGGACTCTCTGGTGGGTCCGCGACTACCAGCCTGCCGCTTCGCATCCGCGCCTGAGTGCGGGCGAGAGGCAGGACCTTGCAGAAGTGCTCGCACCCAAGGTGAAGAGTGACGCGAAGATTCGCTGGATCGATCTCTTCCGTTATCCGCAGGTTTCCGGCCTGGTGTTCGCCAAGTTTCTCAGCGATGCTGCCTGGTACTTCTACATTTTCTGGCTGCCCAAATATCTGTATGACGTTCACCATTTTGATACGAAGCAAGTCGGCTATTTCGCCTGGATTCCTTACGCCGCCGCAGGCGTGGGGAGCTTGCTGGGAGGCTGGTTCTCAAGCCGGCTGATCCAGCGCGGCTTCTCGCTCAACATGTCGCGCAAGATTGCGCTCGGCGTCAGCGCCGGTGTAATGCCTTCAATTCTTCTGGTGATGCACTCGCCCGTAGAGCTTGTGATTGTTCTTTTCAGCATCGCCTTTGCCGGTCAGCAATCGTGGTCCACGCTGGTCATGACCTTGCCATCTGACCTTGTTCCATCCAGCGTGGTGGGTTCGTTTGCCGGGCTGGTTGGCTTTGGCGGTGCAATGGGCGGCATCGTCTTTGGCCTTGTCGTCGGACTGTTGCTCGATCACGGATTTGGCTACGGACCCGTGTTCGCATGCGTCAGCGTTCTGCACCTCATAGGGTTCTGCGTCATCCTGCTGACGATTCGCGTCGTTGGCCCAATCGACTTCAAGTCCAAGGCGGCCCGTTTTGTCGCAGCCTGAAACTTAATAACGAAATAGGAGATAAGAATATGGAAAAGCAACCAAAGACTATCGGCATCATTCATGCGGTTCATCTCACGATTCGTGCCATGCAGCCATTTCTCGAGCGCTATATTCCCGACGTCGAGGTAATGCACCTCTGCGACGACACGATTCAGCGCGACAATATTGCCGCAGGCGTCGGCGTAATTCCGAAGAACAACTACTTCAAGTTCGCGCAGTACGCGCACAACCTGCAGGAGTCCGGTGTGGAGCTGATTCTTCTGGCCTGCTCCACCTTCAACTATGCCGCCGAGCTGGCGCGCCCCATGATCGATATCCCGATCATGCAGATCGATCGCCCAATGATGGAGCTTGCCGTCGCACAAGGCCGCCGCGTGGGACTGCTGGCGACGCTGGCCACCACCGTGCCCTCGTCTGAACGTTTGCTGCGCATTGTCGCGGCTGAAAAGGGATTGCCGGTGGATATCACAACCGTGATGCGCCCCGAGGCCTTTGCGGCCATTCAAAAGGGCGACAAGGATACCCACAACAACATTTTGTTGGAAGAAATCGACAAGCTCTCCGGCAAAGTCGATTCCATCGTGCTCGCGCAACTCTCCATGTCTGCGCTGGAGCCCTTGCTGGGCAAGACCGCAGTGCCCGTCTACAACAGCGGCACCACTGGTTTTGACTGCATTCGCCGTAAGCTCTATGGCAACGTCGCTACGGAGGTACACGCATGATCGCGTCTTTAACCGATCAGGCAACGCCGGCCCGCGTCTATCCGTATGGCGCGCCGCATACCGCTGAGATGATTGCCGATCTTTCGCGTCGCGCCCACGAATACCGTACGCAGGTACTGCGCATGGTATACGGGCGCAAGTCCGGACACATTGGCGGTGCGTTCTCCATTGCGGAAATTCTCACCTGCCTCTACTTTCATCAGCTTCGGATCGATCCCGCCAATCCCAAATGGGAAGATCGAGACCGCCTCGTCTTCTCCAAGGGACATGCCTGCGCGATGCTCTACACGTGCCTTGCGCATCGCGGGTTCTTTCCGGTTGACGAACTGCCCACCTTCCGCGCACTGAACAGCCACTTGCAGGGCCACCCTGAACCGCAGAAGACGCCGGGCGTGGAAGTGGCTGCGGGACCGCTGGGACATGGCGTGGCCATTGCATCTGGTATGGCGCTGTCTGCGCGTATGGATGGTTCCAACCGCAACATCTACGCCATCCTGGGCGATGGCGAATTGAACAGCGGTGTCATATGGGAAGGCCTGATGGTTGGTGCCAAGTTCGGCCTCGATAACCTTACGGTCATTGTGGACTACAACGGCGTGCAGCAGACGGGAACCACGCACCACGTGATGCCTACGGAGCCCATCGCCGACAAGTGGGCTTCGTTCAACTGGCATGTCATCGAGATTCACGGCCACAACGTAGCGGAGATTCTGAATGCGCTGGATCGTGCGAACGAAATCCACGGACGTCCGGTGGTCATTATCGCCCGTACCACAAAGGGCAAGGGTGTGAGCTTCATGGAGAACCAGCCCGCCTGGCACGGCGGCATTCCAGACGACAAGCAGTTCCAGACCGCACTGGCGGAGTTGGAAGAAAGGACAAACGAATGGAGAGCGTGATTCGAAATCCTTTCGGCAGCCCCACGCCGGTTCGAAAGGCGTACGGGGAAGCACTGGTTCAGGTGGGTGCTCAGCGCGACGATGTTGTTGTGCTCAGCGCGGACGTGCAGAGTTCCGACTTCAGCTACATGTTTGAAGCCGCCTATCCCAAGCGCTTTATCAATGTGGGCATCGCTGAGCCGGCGCTGGTGGATGTAGCTGTCGGCCTGGCCAATAGTGGCAAGATTCCCATCGCCAACACATTCGCCTTCCTGTTTGCTACGCGTGCATTGGAGATGGTGCGCACGCATCTCTGCTATGGCGGCGCCAACGTCAAGCTGGCGGGGGCGTATGCCGGACTCTCGGACTCGTTCGATGGTCCGACGCACCAAACCGTCTCCGATCTCGCCATCATGCGCAGTCTTCCCAGGATGACGGTCGTCGTTCCTGCCGATTCACTCGCGGTAAAAAAACTGCTGCCGCAGATTGTTGCATGGAATGGGCCGGTCTACTTCCGGCTCTGCCGCAATGAACTGCCGGAGATCTTTACCGAAGCCTACGCGCCGGTAATCGGGAAAGGGATCACACTCATGGACGGCGAAGATGCCACCGTGATTGCGTGCGGCGTAATGGTTGCCCGCTCCATCGAAGCGGCTCGGTTGCTCGCAAAAGAGGGCATCCACCTCCGTGTCGTCGAGATGCACACCATCAAGCCGCTGGACACCGACCTGGTCGTGCGCTGCGCACAAGAGACCGGTGCGATTGTTACGGCGGAAGAGCACTCCATTATCGGCGGCCTAGGCGGCGCAGTGGCCGAGTGTCTCTCGCAGTGCTCGCCCGTTCCACTCGAGCGCGTTGGCGTGAACGACACCTTTACTGAATCAGGGCCGTATTCCGATCTGCTCGAGAAGTACGGCATGAGCGTGGAGGCGGTCGTGGCCGCCGCGCAGCGCGCCATGGCGCGTAAACAGGCAACCCCAGACCATGAAACCAGTGAGGTTTTGAAGTGATGAAGCGCGTAACACTCCCCTACGGGCACGAAGAACGGACCGTCGAGATTCCCGAGGAAAACCTTGCATGGATCGAGGGGCCACGTCACGCGCCTCCGATTCCAGACATCGAAGCAGCGGTGCGCCACGCAATCCGTAACCCAATTGGCTCCCCGACGCTTGCGGAGTTGGTTGCCCGTCACGGCAAGCGCACGCTGCTGCTGGTGGATGACAGCACGCGCAGCACTCCGCAAAAGCTTATCTTGCCCATTCTGCTCGATGAGTTGAATGCTGCCGGAGTTCCGGACAGCGAAATCTCGGCGATGATCGCTCTCGGCACTCATCGCAGGATGGAGCACAAGGAAATCGCCGAACGTGTGAGCGAAGCTGTTCTGCATCGCATTCCGGTAACCAATCTTTCTCACGATCCCAAGGACTTTGTCGATCTGGGCGTGACGCCTCTAGGGATTCCGATCCATGTGAGCCGCCGCTATCTTGAGAGCCCCATTACGATTGCGATCGGCAACATTATCCCTCACATGTATGCGGGCTATGCAGGCGGAGCGAAGATGGTGCAGCCCGGCGTTACCAGCGCCGTCACCACGGGAAGAACGCATCTGATTGCCGGCCCGCGCGTGTACGAGATTCTGGGCAACGTGGACAACGAGGTCCGCAAGGAGATGGAGACCATCGCCATCCAATCCGGCCTCAAGTTCATCGTGAATGTTGTCCTCGATGCCGGGGGCGCGGTCGCGGGCATCGTGGCCGGCGACGTGGTAAAGGCGCATCGCGCCGGTGTTGATATTGCGCGTCCCATCTACACCATTGAACTCGAAGAGAAGGCGGACATCGTCGTTGCCAGCTCACATCCGGCCGATCGCGATCTGTGGCAGGGCTTCAAGCCGGTGAACAACTGCGGAATGCTGGTCAAGGATGGAGGGACGCTCATACTCCTGATTCCTGCGCCGGAAGGCATTGCGCCGGATCACACACAGCTCGTCGATTTCGGCACCACACCTGGCGACGAGGTGATGGCCCTGGTGAACGCGGGAAAGGTAAAGGACGAGGTCGCAGCGGCAACCTATCTCGCCTTCGACCAGACGCGAAAGCGTATCAATGTCGCCCTTGTGTCGGACGGAGTTTCGGACGCAGAGGCACGCAAGATCGGAATCACGTCAACAACTGATTTCAACGAAGCTCTGAGGGCAGCTCTGGCGAGACACGGCAGCAACGCGCGCATCGGAGTGGTTACCCAGGGCGCTGACATTATGGCGCACTTCACAAAGAGGGGAAAGGAAACAGAATGCCTCAGTTTGCAGCAAACCTATCAATGATGTTCAATGAGGTGCCCTTCCTCGACCGTTTCAAAGCAGCATCGGCGGCGGGGTTTACGGCAGTAGAGTTTCTCTTTCCGTACGAATACTCACCTGAAGAAGTAGCCGCCAAGGCCAAGGCTGCAGGAACACAGGTAGTCCTGTTCAATATGCCGGCCGGTAACTGGGGTGCGGGCGAGCGCGGCATCACTGGACTTCCCGGACGCGAACAGGAATTCCGCGAGGGCGTGGACAAGGCTCTCCTCTATGCAGAACACCTGGGGACGGCCAGGCTTCATGCCATGGCCGGCATCGCTCCTGCTGGAGCAGACGCTGCCGCTTGCCGTGCCACGCTCATTGCAAATCTGAAGTACGCAGCGGAGAAGCTCGCCGCGAAAAACATCACGCTGCTTCTGGAAGCGATCAACACGCGCGACATGCCTGGATTCATCGTTTCTACGCAAAAAGATTCTCATGCAGTCTGCGAAGCGGTCGGCGCGCACAACCTGAAGATGCAGATGGATCTCTATCACATGCAGGTGATGGAGGGAGATCTGGCCACCACCCTCAAACGCTACTCATCCGAGTGCGGCCACATTCAGATTGCCGGATGTCCTGAGCGTCACGAGCCGGATACAGGCGAAGTCCGCTATGAGTATCTCTACCGCGTAATCGATGAGATCGGCTATCAGGGATGGCTTGGCTGCGAGTATCGCCCGGCAGGCAAAACAACAGAAGGTCTGGCTTGGTTCAGCGCCGCAACGCGCTGACGGCGTAGCTCGAAATGGAAAAGGAGAAGCAAGTGTCAAAAATCTGCGCTGCCCATGACAAGTCTTGTGCAGCAGATGCTGATCGCGCTGATGAATCGCGGGAGCGGCGATCTGGATCATTCGGCGATTGTGGCTTTTATCGAGGAGATGGCACCGAAGACTTCAGCGAAGCATTAGGAGCTTTCGCTCTTTCGATCCCTGCAACCCAAGCAGCGGAGCAGGCATGAACTGTCGACACACAGATGCACTCCGTAACGTACTCCGCCGGAGTGTGTCTCAAGTGGGTGGGGCAGGGCGAACCGCCCCAACCCTCTCACGGATAACTCAAATCAGCTGCTGTGGGCCGGCCATGTCCCGCAGTGAAGAAGGAGAACCAATGGTCGAGTGAAATTCCAGAAAAGGTTTACTGAGGCCCCTCTCCTCAATACAGGGCTCTCAACAAGGTTGACGTATTTGCCAGGGAGGTTGACATGACGCAGGGTTTCTTTCTAGGCCTGCCAATTCTGCAGAATCCGCAGGATGCAGGGCGCAAAGGAAGAGCGACAAGGAAGTTCAGTCGATTCACAGATGACAGGAGGCACAGGATGAAGAAGTACAGAATTCTTGCAAGAATCCAGGCGGTGGTGCTGCTGGCGCTGTTTGTGGCAGTGGGAATCCCCGCGTTCGCCCAAGTTGAGAAAGGCCGATTTGTGGGCCGAATTGCTGACCCGCAAGGCGCGGTAGTGCCCAATGCGTCAGTGAAGGCTACCAATATCGGCACGAATATCACGCAGAATGCAGTAACGAATTCGACAGGCGAGTTCGTTATCACGCCGGTGGCCGCTGGACAGTATAAGTTGACTGTTTCCGCTTCCGGCTTCAAAACGATTACGACCTCGGATATTGAAGTGGACGTTGGTCAGATTGTCCGCGAAGATTTGACGCTTCAGGTTGGGTCGTCGACAACGACGATTGAAGTGACTACCGAGACATCGCTCATCAATACTGATTCGGCTACGATGGGCACGATTGTTTCGAACCAGCAGCTCTCCGATCTTCCGTTGAACGGCCGCGGATTCTTCCAGCTGGCCGAGCTTACCCCAGGCGCGGCGCTTCTTGCGCCTACCGGCAATTCGCTGGCAATTCGTCCCGAGGTTGTAAACGGCAATACCATCAGCGGCGTTCACGGATTTGCGATGTCGTTCCTGCTGGATGGTGTCGACGTAACCGAGCAGCACCAGGGCGGAACATTCATGCAGACATCGATCGACGCTCTGCAGGAGTTCAGCGTGCAGCAGAACGCATACTCTGCGGAGTGGAACCGCGGTGGCCCAGGCTTCAACTCGACCACTAAATCCGGCGGCAACACTTGGCATGGCGGTCTATTTGAGTTCGTCCGCAATGACAAGTTCGATGCGCGCAATTACTTCGCGCCCACCAGGCAGATTTTGAAGCGAAATCAATACGGTGGCGATCTCGGCGGCCCCCTCACGATTCCGCATCTCTACAGCGGAAAAGACAGGTCGTTCTTCTTCCTGGATTATGAGGCGCAGCGCCTTCGGCAAGGGTCCATACAAAGTGGAACGGTTCCGACAACTGCACAGCGGAATGGCGATTTCAGCGCAGCGGGTCTGCCCATTATTTATGATCCGCTAACGACCTCTGGAGGAGTACGCCAGCAAATCAGCTGCAACGGCGTTCTGAATGTGATTTGTCCTAACAGGATCTCACCACAAGCCACAGCGATTCTGGCCTACTACCCTGCCCCCAATTCAGGAACCAATTCGTTCCGGGCAGTACCATCACAGGCAATCGATTGGGACCAGTTCGTGGTGAGAGCCGATCACGAGCTGAATTCGATCAACAAGTTATTCTTCCGCTGGGGATATGTGAATAATCGCGAAACGGATCCGAACTTTGCCCCGGCGCTGAAGACAGCAGCATTGACTTCGAATGCGCAGGACATTGCAGTGGGTCTCATTACGAACATCGGAAACAACAAAGTCCAGGATTTCCGGATTCACGGTCTACCCAGCCACGTCAGGCTTGCCGCCTTCCTGCAAGGGCCTGACTTTAACACTACAATTGGGGCCAAGGGATTCGCGCCCCTGCTTGAGCCGAACGGCGGTGGTTCGTTCCCGGATTACGCATTCAGCGGTTACCACGCTTTGCAGGGTTCGGCGTTTGATAACCGGCCCAAGACGCAGGACCGCCGCGTACTCGAGGGCATTGAAAACTTCACGTGGCTGAAGGGCCGCCAATCACTCAAGTTCGGCGCGCTCATCCGCTATTTCCAATGGCTCGGCACCGATACGCGCACGTCTTACGTAGGCAATTGGTCGTTTACGGGCGCAGAGACAAACAGCGCCGGCAAAGGCGGCGATGCTTTCGCTGACCTCCTGCTTGGCTACCCTGCCTCAGTTGGGCGCGCTTATCCCTCGGCCAACTTTGGCGGACAGGTCTGGTACAAGCAGTTCTATGCTCAGGATGACATCCGCCTAAACAGCAAGCTGACACTGAACGTCGGACTGCGGTATGAATACAACCCGTGGGCCCATGGGTACCTTGGACAGCTCGGCACATTCGACGCGACCAAGACCAAGCCGATCATCGTGGCCAGCCACAACAGCACGGTGAATCTGGCGGCACAGCCCGCTGCTCCACTCGGCATGCAGTTCTTCGGACAATATATCCAGACGACTTCCGATGTTGGCCTGCCGTACAGCGTTACCTACACGGACAAGTTTCAGTTTGGTCCGCGCGTAGGCTTCTCATGGCAGGTGCTTCCCAAGACAGTGGTCCGGGGCGGATATGGAATGTACTACGAGCCGGAAGGTACAAGCGGACGTGTCAATTACAACATTTTGCCGTTCCTGCTTGCGGAAACGGTAAACCAGACAGCAAACGTCGTTCCCAACCGAACGATTGCCGACTTCTTCCTTGGTTCGGCGCTTGGATCGACAACCACTAACCCGTCAATGAGCCCGACGCTCACGCATTTGAGCATGGGTGAAAATGACCACTGGAGCCTCGCGATCGAACGGCAGCTTTCAGAGAAGAGCCTCCTCGAAGTTGCGTACGTTGCCAACCACGCACTTCATCTTCAGTCCAGCGACTCCTACAACACGCCTACACCTGCCACTGGAGCCATTCAGGGACGTCGTCCATATCAGCCATGGGGTTCGCTTACCTACCAATCGCAGGATCAGAGCGCAGTTTATCAATCGCTCCAAGCCAAGTGGCAGCGCCGCATGAGCAATGGCCTTGCTGCGATGGTGTCGTATACGTACTCTAAATTCCTGCAGAAAACCCAGACACCGCAGGCAGGTGGGGACTGGGCGTACGAAAGGACATACTCTCCGTTTGATATTCCGCAAAACCTTGCTATCAGCGGAACCTACATGCTGCCCTTCGGCAGAGGGCGTCAATTCATGTCGAATGCAAACGTGGTCACGAATTCCATTCTTGGTGGATGGCAAGTTCAGACGATCATCATACTTCGCAGTGGGATTCCTTATACACCTGTGGTGGGAACAGACGTTGCAAACACCGGCATTGGATCGCAGCGGCCGAACCTGAATGCGAATTACACCGGCGGATCGGCATTTCAGAAATCTTTGGCTAAGTGGTTTGATCCAACCCGCTACGTTGCTGCTCCGCAATTCTCGTATGGCACTGTGCGCGGCAGCACGCTGCGGTCCGACATGTGGCGGCAGTATGACGCGTCTATCTTCAAAAACTTCAGCATGCCCGGCGAAACGAAGCTTTCGTTCCGCGCTGAGGCCTTCAACATCTCCAACACAACCAGCTTCAGCGCGCCCGGCTCGACGATCACATCTTCCACCTGCTGCGCAGTCACAACAACTTCAACCGCTTCGCGGGATATCCAATTCGCGCTGAAGTACGATTTCTAACCGGAAGGGACAGAAACCCATCCTTTACCTGCTGTGATTCTGATCTGTGCCGCCGCTATCAAGGCGGCGGCACAGATTCTTTGCTCAACACCCATATCTATTCAAGTTGACCTTGCGCAGCCGCAGGACGACCAGTTCGCCATTCAGGAGACAAGACAATGAAGAAAACTGCTTTGGCCATAACGGCAATCTTGTTCGGCCTTCCACTCTGGGCATGCGCGCAATCCATTTATCTTGACCCATCTCAGCCGATCGATAAACGAGTCGACGACCTGATTCATCAGCTCACTCCGGCTGAGAAAACTTCATTGCTGAGCACCACTGCTCCGGCGATCGAGAGGTTGAAGATACCGGCGATGAACGGTTGGAATCAAAGTCTGCACGGGATCGTGTGGAGTCAACCCACAACCATGTTTCCTGTGCCTATCAGCATGGCGGCGACGTTTGATCCTGCATTGGTTCACGATGTAGCTGGTGCTATTGCCGACGAGGGCAGAGCTGTTTATAACTACTGGCGCACCGTTCCCGGCACCGTTGAACCGCAGATGCGCGGCATGGCTGTAACTGTTACCGCGGATGGGAAGAGAATCGCACACAACGGGCTCGTCTATCGCTCGCCGGTAATCAACATGGACCGCGATCCCCGCTGGGGCAGAATCTGGGAGACATTCGGCGAGGATCCTCTGCTGGCATCACGGATCACCGTTGCCTACGTGCAAGGAACACAGGGGAACGACCCGAAGTACCTGGAGCTAGCAGCAACGCTCAAGCACTATGCCGCATATGACGATGAGAGAGACCGCATAAAGACCGGCAACGATCAAGTAAGCGACCGCATGATGCGGGACTATTACATGCCGCAATTCAAAGCCGGGATCATGGCTGGAAAAGCAGTTTCCATCATGTCCTCATACAACGGCATCAACGGCATGCCAAACGTTGAGAACAAACTGCTGCTTACCGATATCCTGCGCGATGAATGGAAGTTCGATGGATTTGTGGTTCCCGATAGCGGCGCCGTGCAGAATCTTGTGAGTGCCTACAAAAAGTACCCGACACTCGAGATAGCTTCTGCGAAGACCATTCTTGCCGGCAGCGATCTGGATGACGGGTCCTATGCCGTGGCACTCCCCAAAGCGTTGGCGCAAGGTCTGCTCTCGGAAAAGGATATTGATCAGTCATTGCGCAGAGTGTTGAATGTGCGGTTTCGCCTCGGAGAGTTCGATCCGCCGGAGATGGTTCCTTACAGCAAGCTTGGTGCGGATGTAATTGACTCGCCGGCGCACAGGAAGTTAGCGTTGCGCACAGCACAGGAATCGATTGTGTTGCTGTCGAACGAGAAGCACCTTTTGCCGCTGGACAAGAGCAAGATTCAAACCGTCGCGGTAATTGGGCCGTTCGCCGATTATGCGCAGACGGGGCCTAACTACACGGGACAGTATTCAAAGTTTGTAAAACCGCTTGAAGGGATTCAGGCGAAAGTTGGACAGGGAACGAAGGTGCTTTACGCTCGCGGAAGCGGAATCATGGAAACCGACAATCCTGAAACCAGTGTCGCCGAGGCGGTTTCGGCAGCAAAGCAAGCGGACGTAGCGATCTTGTTCGTGGGGACCAATCAGCTGCTGGAACGGGAAGGTCTGGACCGCGAATTCCTCAACCTGCCACCGGTCCAGTTGACTCTGGTGCAAAAGGTCATGGAAGCCAATCCGAAGACAGTGATTGTCCTGCTCAACGGCGGTCCCATCTCGCTTGCTCCGCCGTACGCAGGCGGAGGACAGCGCGCACAAGCCATGAGCTTCCCCACCGTCCTCGATATGTTCTGGGCAGGTGAGGAAGGCGGGACCGCAATTGCCGACGTGCTATTCGGCGACTATAACCCAAGCGGCAGACTGCCTTATACCATGTACGCCTCAGAGCGAAACCTTCCGCCTATGACCGAATACGACATTAGCAAGGGATTTACGTATATGTATCTCGACGCAAAGCCCATCTTCGCATTCGGCCGCGGGTTGAGTTATACCACCTTCGACTACAGCAATTTGAAAATCTCATCCACGCAGATAGCGAGTGATGGATCTGTGCAAGTGAGTGTGGATGTCCAGAACGCGGGTACTCGCGCCGGCGATGAAGTGGTGCAGTTATACGTACACAACAGCGATGCATCAACCAGACAGCCGAAAGAACAGTTGCAGGGCTTTGAGCG
>Ga0075522_10002484_pt1 | contig 13639 bp, 8 predicted proteins | sample NGEPerA_FD_74796 | JGI IMG/M metagenome (GOLD analysis project Ga0075522, IMG submission 74796) | Arctic peat soil microbial communities from the Barrow Environmental Observatory site, Barrow, Alaska, USA - NGEE PermafrostL2-A | ecosystem: Environmental > Terrestrial > Soil > Wetlands > Peat ... | reverse complement strand
GCGTTAAAGGTGACCGATCCCGCGCTGGCGGCGGAGAGAACGATGCTGGCCTGACCGCCCGCGACCGTGTTGCTGGTGAAGCCCGTCATCGCGGCGAAGCCGGTCAACTCGTTGAAGGACACGACACTGGAATTGTCCAACAGCTCAACGTTGGTGTACGCGTCTTCCAAGGTCGCGGTGACGGTGCAGGTCTTCGTGACCGTGATGGCCGCCGGGCATCCGCTCAGCCAGATCGTGGTGACGACACCGGCCTGGGACGGCGAGAGATTGCCACTCACCGCCGACGTCAGTACGCCAGACGTCGCGGTCAATGTGTACTGCGTTCCGACGAGACCGCCAAACGTGCAGTTCGATACGTTGACAACGCCCGCCGCCGCGGTGAGTCCTGTACACGACGAGAGCGTGCCGCCCGACGCGGTCAAGTTGATCGAAGCCGTTGAGGACGTCACTACGTTGCCGGCCGAGTCCTCCACTTTCACGACGGGCTGTGTCGTGAGCGCGGTTCCGGCGGGGCCCGCGACGGGCTGGAGGGTGAAGGCCAACTGGCTAGCAGCGCCGGGACCGGTCGGAGAGAACGGGGAGCTCGGTGCCGAGGTCAAGCCGCCAGCAGTAGCCGTCAACGTGTAGGAAGTGCCCACGACACCCGTAAACGTGCAGTTCGCAACGTTCACGTAGCCCAAGTTCGGCGCTAATCCGGTACAAGTGTGCAACCCGACGCCAGTACCGGCGGGCAAAACCGTGAAGGTAACGACCGCCGTCGCCGCCGTCGCCACGTGGTTCGTCGCGTCTTCGAACACCAGCGCCGGCTGGACGGCCAAGGCCGATCCCGAGGCGCCGGCGACGGGGGACTTCGTGAACAACAGCTGAGTAGCGACGTTGGTGATGTTGAAGTTGGTACTGGTCGCGGACGTCAGGCCGGCGCTGGTCGCCACGAGGTTCAGACCGTCGTTGTACGCGGTCCCGTTACAGCCGGAGAACGTATCGGTACCTGAGCTATACGAACCACTGCAGTTTGAGAGGGTCTCGCTGGTTCCACCAAGGTACATCGACAGACTGACGGTGTTCGCCGCCGAGGTCACGACGTTGCCAAAGGCGTCTTCGACTACCACGGAAGGTTGGCCCGTGAACGCAGTGGACGCCGAGATGCTGGCTACTCCCGTCGGCTGAGTAGAGAAGGCGAGCTGCGAGGCGGTACCGAAACTCGATACTGAGAAACCCTGGCTCAACGCCGGGACCGCGGCGTCCGTTCCGGCGGTCGGGTTGGCGGTCGCCGTCATCGTGTAATTGGTTGCCGTTACCTGCGGTGTGGAGTTGGCGTTGTAGAAGTAGCCGCCCGAGAAGCGACACGTCGACGGCAAGGTCGCGACACCATTGGTCACCGTCAAGGTATCGGTCAAGTTCGTTGAACCGGGACAGTTCGTGAACTGGCCGCCCGAAGAGGCCAAGGTAATCGTTCCGTTCCACGCCACGTCCTTAAGGTTGTTCGACGTGTTGTACACCGTCACCGCGGGCGGGTTCGTGAACGGCGACCCAGAGGGTCCGGCCTTAGGTTGGGTGCTGAAGCCCAAGTAGAAGTTGGAGTTGGTGACGTTGAAGGGGGCGCTGACGGCCGTAAGAATGCCGTCGGTCGCCGTGATCTGAAAACCGCTACCACCCGTGCCTACGGTGCAGCCCGAGAAGGTGACGACACCCAAGATCTCGTTACCGGTGCAGCCCGCGAGCGTTCCGGCGCCGGTCGTGAGGGTCAGGATGACCGGCGACAAGTCGGTGGGGACGGCACTGCTGCCGTTAGAGACCTCGACGACAGGTTGCTGGGTGAAGGGACTGCCGGCGTAGCCCCCGACCGGCTGCACGAGAAAGATGAGGCCCGTGGCGGGGTCCGTCAAGTCTTGGCCCACACTGGCGATGGGGTATTGGACGACGAAGCTGTTGGTGTAGGAGGTACCCGAGATGCCGATAGTTATTAACTGAGGTTCGTTGTTCTCGCAGGTGGACTGAAAGACGCTGCCGTTCCAGTACTGGATCGCCGAAAGCGGCGTCGTGGTCGAGCTGTAGAGAGTATTGACGTATTGAACGTTGTAGTTAGCGGTGTAGGGAGCCGGAAGTGGAATGCCCGTAGCGGAGTAGTAGGGGTAGGTAGAGATGGGGTTGGAGCACGCTTGGGTAAATAGTTGTGGTTGATTATCTAGTTCGGCGATGACCTCTTGGGAGGCTGTAGCGAGCACGGTGTCCTGGTTCGCCAAATTGCGGTGCTCGCCGGAAGCGGCGATTGACGTGGAAAATGCAATGAGGAGCGCGACCGAGGCCGTCCCCAGCACCACCAGTGAGAAAAGTACCTCGATGAGGGTGTCGCCTCTCTCAGATCGACGAGCGCGCTTTGAGATCGTCGTACGAGGCGTCGTACGAGCCGTCGCTTCGACTACGGGTCGAGAAGTGCGTCTCACGGCTGGCGCGTCCTTGACGTCGCCAACTTGAAGTTGGTAGTGGCGCCCAGCGCACGGAAGGAACCCGTCGAAGCAGAGTCGGTGGCGACGAAGGGTGCAGTAACGAAACTCATGACAAAAGCAGTCCAAACGCCATGGCCTCAAGGCCACCGCCGACCAAGGTCGTAGTGAATGTCTGTGGCGTCGGTGCCCACACCATGGTGGTGCCGGTCTTCACGACGGCGGTGGTGAGACCGACACAGGTCACCGTCAAGAGGTCCGGGGTCTCCGTCAGCGAGGCACCCGAGTTACAGGCGTTGCCCACGGGATCGCTCGGCGTGTCGTACACCTCACCGTTGTTGATGATGTGGAGCGGCGAACTGGAGTGAAAAGAGATCGACTCATTGGTGTCGGTCGACTCCGCGTCCGCGCCCACGACCTCCCACCCGGTCGCCGGCACTCCCTGCGCGTTGACGACCGAGATCTGACTCATGGTGATGACGGTCGTACCACCGGCGGTCTGGTAGAGCGCCGGATTTCCCGCGATGCCCGTGTAGAAGGGCGTGCCACTCGTGCAGTTGTTGCCAGCACCGGAGCACGAGTTACCTAAGAAGGCGTTCTCCCACGTGGGCAGAGGCTTAGCCTTGACCACGGTGCCCGTGATGCCGATGCAGAAATACATGGTGGAGCCGGCGGGCAGGGCTACCGACATCTCTAAGCACCCCTGCTCGGCCGCGGTCAAGTTATTGCCGGTCAAGGTGGAAAAGTCCACCATGCACAGCGTTGACGCGTACGTTCCGGTGCCGGGACTCGCGAAGCTGCAACCGGCCGTGCCCGCGGGAGCAATTGGCGCGCCATTGTTAGCCGTCACGGCCGCACTGGCGGCTGGCACGGCCGCCAGCGTGTACAAGAATTTTCCATTCAACTCAGTGGTGTTGGGCTCAGCCAGCGCGAATTCGACCTTCGTCACGGGCTGCGTGAGCGTCCAAGCGCTCGACGCGGTCGTGGCAACGGTGCCGGGCGAGATCGTAGGAGGGTTTTGACAGCTCGTTGTCACCGTCGCCGTGCAGGGTTGCAAGACGTTGTACGAGATCGTCGTCGACGTGTACACGCTCGAGTTATTCGAAAACCCGTTTGAGCAGTAGTAGCGAACCAAAATGTACGTGGACCCGTTTTGAACGTCGGCGTAGGAAACGACGGTCTGGTAGGCGCCGCCCGTGGCAAAGGGATTCCACTCCAGCCCCAGTAGTTGAACCTGATTGCTCGGTCCACACTCGGCCGAGCTGTTGCTGGCCGCGGTGGTGATCTCTGCCGCACTCTGGACGTCATTCTCAAAGTAGGACGAGACGACTTGGGAGTCGGCAGTGCCGCCGAGTCGGTTCGAGACGCTGGACTGCAGCGAGAAGACCGATAGCAGCCCGACGGCCAGTCCCCCAACGATCAGAGGAAGAATGGTCACGACGATCAGAAGTTCCACCAGGGTAAAACCCTCGTCACCTTGGTGACCGCGTTTGCGCCAGCAGTTAGACATGAGGCCGGTTGTTGCCCGACCAGACGGCCTCTTCACACTGCTGCGGCGTTCGTCAGTGCTCATCCAACTTGAACCTGGTTGTAGATGCCGTACATCGCCGAGATGAGGGCCACCGCCACGAATCCGACGACGACACCCATGAGGATGATGATCGCGGGCTCAAAGAGAGCCGTGGCCCTCTCCAACTTCGTCTCCAGCTCGCGGTTGTAGTACGCGGCAGCAACTTCGAGTTGCTGATCGAGCGTTCCGGTCTCTTCACCGACGCGAAACATCTGGCGAGCCGCCGCGGGGAAAAGTTCGGTCAAGTTGATGGGCCCCGAGAGTCCCTGACCCTGCATCATCGCCTCGCGCACGCCCTCTAGAGCCTTCTTATACACGGCGTTGTTCGCGGACTCGGCCGTTACGGCCATCGAACGAGGAAGGTCGACGCCGGCTCGGAGCATGGAAGCGAGAACTCGACAGACTCGTTCGATGATGGCCGTCTCGGTGAGGTCACCAACAACGGGCAGCTTCAACATCAATGAATCAAGAATGTCTCGACCTTTATCAGTGCGGCGCATTGTCATGAAGCCGCCGACGATGATCACCACGAAGGCGAGTTCGAAGTACCAGTCCTTGCCGATGAACGACGTTGTCGACAGCAGCAGGCGCGTCATCAAGGGAAGCTTGGCGTTGAGGCTCTTGAAAAAGACTACGAAGCGCGGCATGACGAACACGGCGAGGACCAGTACCGTTACCACCGACATGCAGGCGACGACCGAGGGATAGATGAGGGCCGCCGTGACTTTGCCGCGAGCCTTGGTGTCACGATCGATGTAGTCGGCGAGTTGGTTGAGCACGGTGTCCAAGTTGCCGGTCAACTCCGCGGACTCGAGGATTCCCACGTAGAAGTTGGGAAAAGCTTCGGGGTGGATGGCCGCGGCCGCGGCGAACGTGTCACCGGCGCGAAGGCTGTCCACCATCTCTAACAAAACGACCTTCAACATCTTGTTCTGGGTCTCTTCGGTGATGACCTCAAGAGCCTCCATGATCGGAATACCCGCGCGCATGAAAACTGCCAACTGGCGCGTGAAGTTCGTCAAGTCCTTTCGCGGCACCTTCTTCTGGGTGATCTCGAATTTCATTAAGTTCTTACGGGTGCTGACCTCTAGAGGCTGGAGTCCACGGGCGAGCAGGGCCACGTGCGCGGCGCCCGTCGACGCGGCCGATTCGGTACCCGATACCTGCTTGCCGGACTCGTCCAGTGCCTTGTAGCGGTAGTCGATGAGAGTCTTGTCTTTGCTCATAGGGTGTACATGCTCCTGATGACCTCGGCGATAGAAGTGACGTCTTGCGTTACCAAGTTGATGGCCTCTTGGCGTAGGGTGCTCATTCCTTGCTTCACAGCCATGTTGCGTAGCTCTTCTTGGGTGGCCCAACCGACGATGAGGCGCCGCAGCTCGGGGGTCATGACGAGTAGTTCATATACACCAATGCGGTCCTTGTAGCCGGTGTTCGCGCAGAAGTTGCAACCGACACCTATATAGAAGGTCTCCTTCGCTGTCCCGCCGCCTTCTTGATAGAAGATCAACTCTTCGTCGGAAGGGGTGTAGGTCGTCTTGCACGACGAACAGATACGGCGAAGGAGCCGTTGGCCAACGACCGCGAGGACCGACGACGCGATGAGGAACGACTCGATACCCATGTCGAGAAAGCGGTGCAACGCCGACACGGAGTCCGTCGCGTGAAGCGACGACACGACGAAGTGCCCAGTCAACGCGGACTGTACCGCGACGCGGGTCGTCTCGACATCTCGGATCTCGCCGACCAGGATCACGTCGGGGTCCTGGCGCAGAATCGATCGAAGACCGGTCGCGAACGTTAAGCCCGCTTGCTCATTGGTCTGGATCTGGTTGATCGAGGGAAAGATGTACTCGACGGGGTCCTCAATGGTCATGACGTTGATCGTGGGATTGCTCACCTCACTTAAGGTCGCGTAGAGCGTCGTGGTCTTACCACTGCCGGTTGGTCCGGCGCACAACACCATGCCGAAGGGCGAGCGCACGATCTTCGAGTACGCGGCGTGGGTTTTGACGGGCATGCCGAGGTCGTTGAGGCGAAGCACCGAGCGCGTCTTGTCAAGTAGTCGCATGACGCAGCTCTCGCCCATGATCGTGGCGGTCGTGGCGACGCGCACGTCGACCTCTTTGCCGTCGATCATGATCGTGAGTTGACCGTCTTGGGGACGACGACGCTCGACGATGTTCATGTTCGCCATGACTTTGATCCGACTCACGAGGCCCGGCCCAATCGTGGCGGGCAGCTGCAGCACTTCCTTTAGGGCGCCGTCGATGCGAAAGCGCACGCGCACGATGTCGTCAGCTGGTTCGATGTGCACGTCGGACGCGCGGTCGCGCATGGCCTGGGTAAGGATTCGGTCCACGACCTGAACGACCGGTGCGTCGTCGGCGACGATGAGAGGTTCGGAAGTTTCAACGCTGCGTTTGCGAGATCCCTCGACGGACTCGAAGGCTTGGACCAACTTGTCCACGCTGCCGAGCGCGTGGTAGTTGCTGTCGATGGCCCAGTGAATGTCACCACTGGGGGCGATAAGTAGTTGGACCGTCTTGCCACTCGCCTGACCGAGACGCGACTTCAGATCATCGCTTGGTTCGGCGACCGCGATGTAGAGAACGTCATCTTCTAAGCGAACGGGAAAGGACATGGTCTCTCTCGCCACGTCCTCTGAGACGAGGGTGAGGACAGACGGATCCACGACGTCGCGGCGAAGGTTCGCCACTTCGAATCCAAAGAACCCCGCGAGAGCGTTTGCGAGGGACTGCTCGCTCAGAGCGCCGAGGCTTACCAGGACCTCGCCAAGTCGACCTCCGGCGTCGCGCTGCATTTCGAGCGCCTGATCGAGTTGATCTTCCGTGATGAGATTCGAGGCGATGAGTTTCTCGCCGAGGCGAACGGTACGAACTACGGATTCGCCACCGGGAGCGATAGTTGTCGAGTACGACGACTCACTTGAGGGTTGAGAATTCCCGACGGAATTGTTGTCCTGTGGATTAACGCCGGTCAGAAGCCCGACGGCCCCGCCCACGGGGCTCTTCACACCGACATCCTCATTGCGAATCTTTCTCTTAAAAGCCACAACCACCCCGCATTTGCTCTAGGAAATAACTTCTATTACGTAATCTATTTTGGATGTAGAGAAAATGGATTGCGAAAAAAATGAAGTACCGACGAAAGCCAAAGTACACCAATAACCCCATAAATTGGTGGAGTGTGATTCCGTTGCGACAATTTTGTCAATCGATTTGTCGAGTGTGTTGAGTCACTTCAACGCTAGGGAATACGAATTACTTATGACTTTGACGCGCGCACTTTGTCGCAACGTCGTCGGCGTCGTCGACAGTGTGAAACGATCGCGCGAAAGTCGTCGCGACTAGAAGTTGTGTCGGTCTCACGAGTGCAAGAGCTTGTCGATCTGTCAACTTCAATCCTCGCTCTTCTCAATCGACATAGATGAAGGTTGTGTCGTCCCTTAAGTGACGGTGTGAACGACCGGTTGCAAAAAAATATCCACATATGGATTGAATTGGCGCACGTTTGCTTTAACTTCGCGTACAAATTTAGGACGGCGTGTAAGCCCTCTACCGATGATCATAAGTATCAGACCATGTAGCGCGGGTACGTGGAGTCGTCGAAATCGAATAGATTTCGACGCAAAACGCCGTGTTGATTTGTGAAGGCGAGCGCCGCCTGCTGGTGGAGTCACCGCGCCGGTAAGTGCGGTCGGTGTTCTCCGGCGTCGAGAAATGTCTGGTTAAACCAAGGATTCTCTGGGATGTTGATTACAATCAAACATGAACGTTCTTGCTGGCGAGGTCATTATTCATGCTATTTCAAGCACCACCACTCGATGACGATGAGATCTCGGTACTCGCGAGAATCGGGGAGTTGAACGCGAGTCTCCGTCTGCGACTTCAGGAACCACGTCGGTGTTCTGATTCGCTGGAGAGAATCCAGTTCGCTCGAGCCATTCAAGGTTCTAACGGCATTGACGGCTTTGACGCGTTGCTCGATGACGCTACGGCGATCGACCTCGGCGAGCCTCCGATTGACACTGGCGAAGTAGCGCGCCTCGTCCTTAAGGGATACCGGGACGCGATGACGTACGTGGCACAGTTGTCCAGCGACGGCGATTTTGCTTATTCGAGTCAACTCGTAAAGGGCCTTCACTTCATCATGGAAAGTCACGACACGAAGGATCGTCCCGGTCGTTGGCGCGTAGGTCCCGCGTCGGTACTTGATCGTGATACCGGCGAGACTATATACATGGGACCCGACGAGGGTGACGTTCCAACGTTGATGAACGAGTTCGCGGATTCACTTCAATCATCGGACGGCTCGCCCGCGTTGGTACGTGCCGCTCTGGCGCACCTGAACCTCGTCATGATTCGGCCGTTCCAAGATGGCAATGGAAGGATCGCACGGTGTCTTCACGCCCTCGTTCTCGCGAAGCAAGGAGTTCTTACACCGACCTACGGCAGTGTTGATGAGTATCTCGGTCGAAACGCGCAGGACTACTTCGACGTGCTCGGTCAAGTGGGCGCGCGATCCTGGCAGCCCGATCGCGATGCTCGTCCGTGGGTGCGATTCATGCTGACGGCACATCTGCGACAGGCCCAGACTCTAAAGCGCCGAGTCGGTGAAAATGATCTCCTTTGGGGCCAGCTTGAGAAGCTGGCCGCGTCAAAGGGACTGCCCGATCGAACCGTGGTAGCTCTCTACGACGCGTCAGTGGGTCTTCGCGTTCGTAGTGCCACCTATCGAGCGTCACTGAATGGCACGTCCAACGAGGAGATCACGGAAGTCACGGCGAGCCGAGACTTGCGCCAACTGTCGGAAATCGGACTTCTCGAGGCCGTGGGCGAGAAGCGCGGACGCCACTACCGCGCGACGACCGACCTTCAGGCACTCTGGCGTGCGATCACTGATGCTCGCAAGAAGAAGGACCGGGTGGACCCCTTTTTGAAAGCGGAAAAGCGAAACTGAGACCTTGGGGAACTAGGACGTTCCGTCTGATCTCCTGCAGTGAGCAGCGATCGTTGAGCCAGCGGTTTTGGCGGGCAATTTCGCCCCTCTGGTGACGCGAACTGTGGTCACGTCAGTTGCCGCGGTGCCTCAGCTCTTCGCTGGAGCGAGTCCCCACGACTGGGCCACCAGCGTGAACGAGCGCACTCGTGCTTCGTGCGAATGGGTGCGCGTTGAGAGCATCAGTTCGTCCGCTTCGGTTCTCCGCTGAAGGAGGTCGAGTCCTTCGTGAACCTTCGTTGGATCACCGATCACGTGGGTCGCCAGGGCCTCATCGATGATCGTTTTCTCCGCCAAGGTAAAGGGATACGCCTCGGCTTCTTCCGGAGACGGCAGCAGGCCAACCTGGCCCGAACGGCGCTGGAGGACGCTGAGGGCCGTCGAGCCCGCGAGCCACTGCGCTTCGTCGGTCGTGGGTGCGCAGAGCACGGAAACGGCGACCATGACCCGAGGTTTTTCGAGCAAGAGCGAGGGCTGAAACGTCGATCGGTAGATGCTGAGCGCGGGGTCGAGGAGATTGGGGGCGAAGTGGTAGGCGAAGGAGAAGGGCAGTCCCAGCATTCCAGCCAGTTGCGCACTGAAGGTGGACGAGCCGAGCAGCCACACCTCGGGGAGGTAGCCGCTGCCCGGGGTGGCGAAGGGGTACGTCGGGCGACCTTCGCGAGGTAGAAGGTAACTGATCAGTTCCACTACGTCATCAGGGAAAGTGTCGGCCCCAAGGTCGGCGGCGCGTCGAAGGGCCCGTGCGGTATGGGGATCGGTGCCGGGCGCCCGGCCCAGACCGAGATCGATCCTGCCGGGGTGCAGTGCCTCGAGGGTCCCGAACTGCTCGGCCACGACGAGGGGGGAATGATTGGGCAACATCACGCCGCCCGAGCCAATTCTCAGGGTCGACGTGGCGTTCGCCAGGTGGGCGATGAGCACCGCGGGCGCCGAACTGGCTATTGCGGACATACCGTGATGCTCCGCGACCCAGAGCCGGTGGTAGCCGAGTCGTTCCACGATCTTGGACATCGCGGTCGTTTCTCGTAGCGCCTGGGCCGGCGTTGAACCTGTCGCTACCGTGGCGAGGTCGAGTACTGAGAGGGGAATCATGCTTCGCTCACCCTAAGTCCTTCGCGTGGCGTTGGTGGCGTTCGTCCCCACGTTGATTGCACCACAGTTCTCTCGCCCATTCGTCAAACTCTCGGTGGATGAGGGGGAGGCGCTCGGTGAGACGGCTAGCTCCGTCATCCGTCGTCGCCACGCACCCAACGAGGACTCCTTATTACGTTGGGCGCGTGGCGAAAGTGATGTTCGCCGTGCTGGCATCCATCGCGAACCGCGTGGCACCGGTCCGGTCGCAACGATCCATTGACCCGACGACGACCTACGCGATGACGCGTCTCGTTACTGTGGCGGCCCGGATCCGAGTCGCAGGCTAAGGGTCGAATGAACGCCGTTCTGGTTGACGTAGCCAATTTTCACTGAATCGCCCGACTTGTAGGTCGCCAAGATTTCATCGAGCGACGTCGTTGTCGTGACGGTTCGTCCGTTGACCGAGACGATGACGTCGCCCGGCGTGAGCGCGGACTTTGCCGCCGGGGAACCGGGAATGGTCTGTTCAATTACCACACCGCTCGCGCCAGCTCCTGACCCGAAGCCTGCGTCGCTCGAATAAGACGGTCCCGCCTCAATCCCGAGGAACGCGGTAGCGCCGACGTGCACCGTCGACGACGAACTGCCGTTCTCAATGGACTTGACGATCGCCAGGGCAGTGTTGATCGGTATCGCGTAGGCCGTCGTTGACGACGAACTGCTTTGATCGAAGACTGGATTGCCACGGCTGGACGAGCTGGCCGTGTCCATCCCGATGATTTGACCCTGGCTGTTGACCAATGGTCCCCCGGAATCCCCCGGCTGGATGTCCGCGTTCACCTTGATCATCTTGGTCAAGCGCTCGGAGTTCGTGGAACTCGCCTGGTCCGTCACGGTGATCGATTGATTGAGCGCCACGACCGAACCCGAGGCGTAACTCGGCGTGCCGCCAACCCCGCTGGCGTTACCAATGCCGATAACCTTCTCGCCGGCCACGACCGCGCCCGAGTTACCCGTGGTGATGGTGGTGAGGCCCGAGGCATTGTGCAGTTGAAGGAGGGCGACGTCGCTAGTGGCGTCGTAGCCCACGACGGTTGCCTTATATACGGTGTTGTTGGCGACGTCACGAGCGGTGATAGACGTGGCCCCGTCGATCACGTGATTGTTCGTCAACACGAGCCCGTTGGATGACAAAACCATGCCCGTCCCCGCGGCCGTCGCACCTTGGTACGAAAGTTTGGTCGTGATGTCGACCAGGCCGGGATCGACTGAAGCGGCGATCTTGGTGTCAGCGGGACTCTGCGTAGGTGCGCTGGACCCAACCCCGGGCGTTTGCAGCGTCGGCGAAAAGTTTTCGCGACCACTCGAGGGGAAGTAGGGACTGACGAAGCTCGAGCGCATGGGCGTCGCCGCGTGCGCCTTCATGATGTCGTGGCCGAGAAAGAATCCAAAGCCACCGATCGCCATCACCAATACCAGCGCGGCAGACGCTCGTATAACTCTCGAACTCGACGTACGACGCACGGGGTCCTTGGGAGAAGGGTCGGTCTGACTAGCTCTTTCGTTTTCGACGTTCCAATCCACGGAAAACTCCTTCTACGAACTGTTGACTCTGCTCAGTATGAAGGCCGTTCATGAGTTGGCTCTACAGAGGGCGTAAGAACCCACTAAAACGTATTCACCTTCTCACCTTCGGCAAACTCGGGACCTGATGGCGTACGGTGAATGTCACACCTAGCGCCGAGACTTATCACGTGGCCAAGCAAACTCCGTGTGTTCTCACCACGCTCACTCAGGCCTACGTCTACGACTTGGATCCCACACCCGAACAGATCTCAATACTGCGTAGCCACGTCGGTGGATCACGGTTCGCGTACAACGCGATGCTTGGGCTGGTGAAGGATAACTGGGACGAGAATCGTGCGAAGAAGGAGTCCGGCGTCGAAGTCTCCAAAGACGACTGGGTAAGCACCTCGCACTTCGGCCTGCTGTATCTGTGGGCAAAGCACCGCGACGAACTGGCCCCGTGGTGGGCGGAGAATGGAGTCAGCACCTACAACGACGCGGCCCAGCGCCTTTCCAAGGCCTTCACCAACTTCCGCAAGGGCCGGACGAAGTTCCCAAACTTCAAGCACAAGGGCCAGGGCGGATCGGTCCGGTTCATGGGACCTACCGTCCGTCTCACCAACGCGCACCACGTGCGCGTTGCCCGCGTCGGCGAGGTAAAGACCTACGAGTCCACCCGCAAGCTCTACCGGCATCTGGAGCGCGGCACAGGTCGTATCGTGGCAGCGACAGTGTCCGAGTGCTCGGGCAAGTGGAAGGTGTCGCTCACCGTTGAGGTGACCAGGGTCCTGCCAGCGACCCGGCTACCGAACAAGGTCATCGGCATCGACGTCGGCGTCGCGACCCTCTACACCGGCGCTACTCCAGATGGTGAGCAAGTCCTTGAGGTCACCAACCCCGGTCACTTCGTGACCGCCGAGAAACGACTGTCCCACGCTCAGCGCATCGCCTCGCGGCGCCAGGGTCCGCGTCCCGGTGTAGCACCATCCGAGAGGTGGAAGAAGGCCAACGGACGCGTCCAGAAGATCCACGCCGACGTGCGAAACGCTCGCAAGAATCTCATCCACGAGACCACGACTCGCCTGGCGAAGAACTACGACGTCATCGTTTTAGAGGACCTGAACATCGCGGGCATGGTGAGGAACTACTCCCTCGCCAAGCACGTCTCTGACGCCGCCTGGGGTGAGTTCGCGCGCCAACTCGAGTACAAGACCAAGTGGTACGGCTCTACCCTCGTGCGTGTCAATCGGTTCTACCCCTCGTCCAAGACCTGCAGTCAATGCGGGACAGTAAAAGCCACACTGTCCCTCGGTGACCGTACGTATCACTGTGGGACCTGTGGTCTCACGCTCGGCCGCGATCTCAACGCAGCTATCAACCTGGCCCGACAAGGCCTGCCGGGGACAAGCTCCGGTACTGGACGTGGAGGGGAGGTAAGACCCGCGCAGCAGAAACTTGTTGCAACGGCACACCCCGATGAAGCGTCAACTGAAACGCGGGCAGTCGTTGGCGTCTAGGAGATAGTTCGGTTCAGAACTCGTTGCGGGTGGGCATTTGCCGTACGCCACCAGGTCCCGAGTTTGCCGAATGGGCACCTTCTTATCTGGGAGATTGCGCATCGACGTGGAACAAGAAGTCCATATGTTCGAACGAGTTCGCGGGCGCCTCTCGACCCCGGCAACAAGAGGGGCCATGGTCAAGACCACGTCAAGGGCTCGCTCGGTCGTTCGGGCCGGGGTGACGCTGTGACTTTAAAAATTGGTACCATCAGAGTTGAGCGATGAGGCCCGCTCTTTAAATCGCTGGCTAACCCCCAGCTAATGGCATCTACCAGCAATAACAGTCAGCTGGTAGGGCCGTGTCTCGGTACCCCTGCCACGTCAGGAGGTAGCGATGAATGTCTATTACGTTCTAGCAATTTGGATCGCCATGGCGCTACTGGCGTCGTTCATCAGTGTTC
>Ga0075522_10002483_pt1 | contig 13642 bp, 12 predicted proteins | sample NGEPerA_FD_74796 | JGI IMG/M metagenome (GOLD analysis project Ga0075522, IMG submission 74796) | Arctic peat soil microbial communities from the Barrow Environmental Observatory site, Barrow, Alaska, USA - NGEE PermafrostL2-A | ecosystem: Environmental > Terrestrial > Soil > Wetlands > Peat ... | reverse complement strand
CACCCCTTGAGTTTGAAGCAGCATTCGCTAAGACAAACACGAACTGAACCTAAACATGAAAACCACTGTAACCGTAATTATCGTGTCTCACCTAAAGGGTGCAGTCCAGTACTGTCACCGTAATTTCGGTATTATGGCGCAAACACCACAAGCGCGAGCGTAGCCCTCCCCCCCAGTCTTAAGAGGGGTGGCATGATGAAGATTCGTCAAAACTCAAAGGGTTTGTTATACAAGGCTCTTTCTTCGATAAGGGGCGACATATTTGCATTGGTTAGACGCGACTCTACTTGGTCTGGCATTATTGGCGCTGGTTGCGTCTGAACTTTTGCCTAATATGCCTAGGAGGTTTAGCCAAGGTGTTGCCTTAGTCGGATTTGTTTGGCTGGCATACAGCGCCGAAATAGCAATTGAGGAATGGTCTAAAATGCGTTTTTCGTTGGGGCCAAGAGCCTTGTTCCTTTTTGGCGCAGTCTGCATTGCTATCTCGCTAATTTGGCATTTGGAATCACGACAATCACCATCCGAAGAGCTGAAGAACGAAACACCCAAAGTAGCCACTCCCAAGGATGTCGGAGCTTTGGAGGCGAAAGTCATTTTCTCAACGAACAGCCCTTCCCTAGGAAATAAATTAGAAATAGGAGATTCCGGAACCATCTTTGACTACAGGGGAGCAAACGGAACTCCGCTGTTCAATTTCTATGGTTCAAATATTGTTGTGGAAACAATTAATGGACAAGTTTTGGTGTCCACTGAGATCAAGGACCAAAAAGGGCTATTAACAGCCACTCTTTATCGCAATGAGTGGAAAGTAGCCCCTCCTCCTAAAACATGGGATCGTAACTACTCCAAGGATTCTTTAGAGGTGATAGGCCCAGAGGGAAGGGTTGTTCTACAGGTTAGGGCCCTACAAGATCGAATCCAATTGCAAGGAGAATGGTGGGGCGACAGTGAGCACGGCATTCGTCTCGTTAAATCAAATGATCCTGCGCGCAGCGGAGCAGAGATCATAATATTCGGTCAAAATCGTTTAGTTACGGCACCCGATAACACAGAAATTATAAAGAGATTTGTTTATCCAAGTGAACTTCACTTAGGAGAGATACGTTGAATGATTATTCAGACAACAACTCAGTCTAGTCTTGTCTAAATATCCTCCAACCTTATCCCCTATAACTCCACGGCCGTAAGGGCTGCTTAGAAGAATGCAGGATTGCGGTGCAGCCAAGCCAATTATTCAACGCAGCGCCCGCCTAAGTTTTCGTTTGCAATTCCAGTGTTGATTGCACAAAGAATGGCCAACACATCTTTTGCTGATTGGATTGCCGCCCATGGTAACGCCCAAAGTTTCTGTCGTTATCAATGCCTATAATGGCGATGCATGGATTGACGAATGCATCATGTCCATTCTCGCTCAAACCATGACGGAATTTGAATTGATTATCGTCAATGATGGTTCAACCGATGGCACTTGGGAGAAGATCCACTCATATAAGGATCCGCGCATTCGCGCCGTCACCCAAGAAAATCGCGGCATTGCCCCTTCGGCCAATCGCGGCGTTGGGCTGGCGCGCGCAGCTTATGTGGCGCGCATTGACCAAGACGATGTGATGATGCCCACGCGTCTGGCAAAACAGTTCGCTTTCTTAGAGGCCAATCCTGATATCGCTTTGGTGTGCACTTATGCTCAGCTTATCTATGTGGATAAATTGAGCGAGGATTTATATCGCGCACCCATCAGCCCACGCGCACTGCGCCTGCGGCTGGTGTTTGAATGTCCCATCGTTCAGCCAAGTGTAATGTTCCGAACTGATGTGGTGCGCGCACTGGGCGGCTATAATGAAAGCAAGCTGTTTTATCCCGCTGATGATTTTGAACTATGGAGCAGGATTGCCAGACAACATAACTTGACCACCATTCCTGAGGCGCTAACGCGTTATCGCATCCGCCCTGAAAGCCCATCGCATTCCATGCGCTCGGTGAAGCACAATGTTTTGATCTCATCCAATTTCCTGCACTGGCTTTTGAACGACAAATGCACTGGGGCTGAATGCATAAGCTTGGCCAGCATTTTTCACCGCCTCGCGGGAGATATTGCGCCGCTTAAACTCAGCCGTGCTTTGTGGATGTTTGACCGCGTGGCCGCGATTATTGCCGGGCCACGCAGAAGCTGGGATGATGAAGTGAAATCGGTTTACGGCCTGCAGCGCCGGATGATTTTCTTCCATCATCTGCTGCGCCGAAAGGGTTTGAGAAGCCTGGTGCAGCCCATTTCCAAGCTGGCTTTACGTAACTAATCCAGCCACGATCATTTCACGACAACATCGCAAGCCTGCCACAATTGGGCAGAACCCCTGACACATTCGGCCCCCATAAATTGCTCAACAGTAACCACAACGGTCAATCAACGGCATAAACAGGGTATTCGCGATGGAACTATTTCCTTCTCAAAGTGTTTCTTTCATATCCACACGGGAGAACAGGTCGATGATCCGCAGCGCCTTCTATAGCTTCATATTGGTAGCAGTTGCCGCCGTAGCTGTGGTTACGGTTGCCCCAAACACAGTTTTCAGCGCCCAGACCCAAACGGTCAAAGCCGTCGATTCTGATGCAGTTCCGCACCGACTCATTCTCGAGAAATGCGCATTGGAGGATTGTTCCGACACCCCGCAATGAATTTACCTTGGCATAAGGTGTAGAGCTCCCCCTCTTCCATCCCACCACCTTATGCCTCACCTGAACCAGATGCCGGGCGGCCCCGCCACCCCCATCCCCCCTCACGGCCAAGGCTGATCCGGTGTCTGGTTCTTTTTCTTTCTATAAGTCCCCGCAAGAGACGTCCCCTGCAAGGTTCACTTTTTGCGTCAAATATCTAAACGCAACCCGCCTTATTCGGCGGGTTGCGCCGTTTTAGGCTCTGGTCTAGCCTCGGCAAAAATATGGGAGGACGATAATGACTAGGTTTTTGATGGTGGCCAGTTTGATGGCCCTGCCCCTGTTTAGCGGCTTTGCCTTGGCCGATGGCATTGAAGGCATGTGGAAGCGCCCCAATGGCATTCTGGTTTCGATCCACAAATGCGGCCCTGAATTCTGCGTGATCGCAGCAAGTGGCGGCCACAAAGGTGAAAGTGCCGGCAAAATGGCGGCCGCTGGCACTGGCAAATATGCCGGAACCCTAACCGATCTTGAAGCTGGCAAAACCTATTCTGGCAAAGGTGCGCTTTCTGGCGACAGCCTTACAATGTCTGGCTGTGTTCTGGGCGGGCTGTTCTGCAAGGGCGAGAATTGGGCGCGCCAATAGGGCGCTAACCAAGGATAACAACTCCGCTAAATCCCCCGTTGCGTCGCAATATCCTTTCGTGTTAATTAATTTTTAACGAGTGGGTCCGTGGCAACGGATAAGGGGTATTGGGGATGTTCAACTACAAGCATTTTTCTGTTTTGCTCATCAGCGGCACAATGTTTGCTGCCTCTGCCTGTGCAGCGGATATTGTATCCCCGCCAGATCAGCTTGCAGCTGTTTCAGAAATAAACGGAAAACTAGAATTCGGCGGCGGCTTTGGCGGCGTGACAGGTTTTAGCAACACCAACCCAGTTTACGGTGGCGGCTCCATCACGATGCCCTTAGGCAACGCCTTTGGCCTGCAAGGCGACTTTGCCGTGGACAATCAATTAGGACAAACCGAAATCGGCGGTGCGGGTCATCTGTTCACGCGCGATCCTAATAGATACCTGCTGGGTATCATGGGCGGTTATGCCAGCTTCGGCCAAGCATCGGGTGCCTGGATTGGGCCTGAAGCAGAACTTTATGCCGACCGCATTTCATTTGAAGCCATTGGTGGCTATATTCGTGTCACACCAAATGGCCTCAACGGTTATGATAAGTTATATGCCGTTGGCAATATCGGCTATTACGCAACTAACAATCTGCGCTTCACCGTTGGTGCTGGCACGGTGGCTGATTTCAAATCGGCCCATCTGGGCGCAGAATACTTGTTGTCCGATGTTGGCGTTCCCGTTTCGCTCAAGCTTGACGGCAGAATCGGCGACAACAATTTTTATTCCGCAACGGCAGGCCTTGCGATCTACTTCGGTGGGCCAAGCAAGGACTTGATCCGCCGCCACCGCGAAGACGATCCGCCAAACGGTGTGCAGAGCTTGTTTAGCGCAGGTGGCGTGAACTTAGGGGTGCAGCCAGCCGCAGGTGAGCCAGCGTGTGTGTATAATACTGAATTCCCATTTGCAGCCACCAATGAGCCGTGCTTAGGGCCTCAAAATGACCCTAGTAAAGCTTAATCGTTGTAGGTTTCGTTGACGTATTTGATAAACTTGCCGCTTTTCGTGAGTGGCAAGTTTTTTATAATCTTATAACTGATCTCAAACCCATGCCTGAACTCGCGCTGCAACTCGGCTGAAAAACTTTCTTCTCGTTGTTTGTCGCGGCGGCCGATCGGTTTATAGCGCACTTCAATGTAGTTCACGCCAATCTGCGCAAATTGCCAAAATTCTGCACCCAAGTTTTTCCGCAAATGATCGAGCACTTGAGGTGCAAAACGTTTGCCGTCTGGCCGCTTGAATAAATGATAAATACGGCCGTCGATTTTGTCGATCACAGGTAAAGTGATTCCGCAGGAGCAAGGCTTGCCCCAACTCGCCATGTCTCCTTGGTCATAACGAATGAAGGGCTGAGCCGTGTTGTAAAATGGTGTGACAATCACCCGCCCCGTTTGCCCAGGCGGGCAAGGCCTGTCGTCATCATCGAGAATTTCAACCAAAGCGTTTTCCGCGCATACGTGATAATGTTGGCCTGTTGCGCAGGTGTAACCAATTCTGCCTGCTTCTTTCGAACTATACATGCCACGAATTTTCGCGCCAAATGCGTCTTTCACAGCACCATAATATTCCGGCTCAACGCTTGCGCTGAATAAAAGCGTCGCATCAATTTTCGCCCGCTTGTCAGATCTCAACATTTCCAGCGCCGCTGCATACGGAAAATTGGATTGAGCCGACAGATACTTGGCATTCACATCGTGCAAATGTTGCAGTTGGGCATCTAGCGGTGCGCCACGATCATATTCATACCACTGGCCCTGCTGCGCCTTTGCATCATCAACGCAGCCCCAAGGGCCTTTGCCAACCCGAGATTTCGCTTCCCAATCGGCTGGCAGGTCGCCATTCCAATTCACCCGCACCGCTGACCAATCAAAATTCCACCAGCGTTGCGCCCGCCAATCCAATATATGTCCAATATCACCAATCAATTTGGTGAAGGTAACTTTGATTGCATGCCCGGTTGAGCCAGAGGTAGTGCCAGTAGCCGTCGGGCCATGTCCTGCGGGTAGTTTTGAACTCTGCATTGCTTCGTAGTTTGTAACCACATCAGCACGCTTGAGGATCGGCAATTTATGCCATTGCGACCAATCAATACTGCCATCAGCTTTGAAAATCGGATCAAGTCTCGTTTTATAAAATCGGACAGTCGCCCTTGCATGGCGCAAGAGCGAACCAAGTTCGTTCTGTTGGAAGGCGCGCATCTGTTCAGGCGTCCAATGCTGGCTCTGCATCAGAAACTGGAAAACCTGACCTCCCGATATGCCTTGTGGCGCACTCATTGCGGATATAATTTGCCAGCTGATAGGCACAATGGCCAGCGCGAAATGCTCATTTATACATGCCAGAAGACGCGCTTGGAATCCCCGGACCTATTGTGTAGTTAGAATCAAATCAGGGTTTCCCGCACATGCCAAAAAGACAAGCCACATATTCGGCATTGCCATTTGTGTTAAACGCCAATTGCCAAAGGAGACAGGAAAATTCTGCTTTCAATGATCTGGTTGCCTGCATCCTTGTTGGCGGGCCTGTTTCAGGCCTGGCGCACCGCCATCCAACAAGGCTTGCGCCATGAGTTATCGGTTAGCGGCGCAGGCTTGGTGCGCTATCTTTATGGCGCACCCATTGCTTTTGCATTGGTGTCGATCTGGCTTTGGCTGCGCAATCTCAACCTTCCGCCTTTAGATCTGACCTATGTCACTCTTGTGGCCGGTGCTGGCCTTGCCCAAATTCTAGGGACCAATCTGCTCATCACCGCATTTCGCTTTAGAAACTTCGTGGTGGGAACGGCATTTTCGAAAACTGAGGCCGTGCAAGTGGCGATCTTCGCATTTCTGATCTTGGGCGAACGTCTCAGCCCTTTGGCGATTGTCGCTGTGGTCATTGGGCTCGCTGGTGTTCTGACTTTGACCTTAGCTGGCCGCAACCTCTCACGACGCGATATGTTAACCGCAATAGGCCAGCCTGCCGCACTGTGTGGCATGGCATCAGGTACATTCTTTGCAATCACCGGCGTCATCGTCAAGCAAGCAACAATTCATCTGGCCATGACGGATCAAATTGCTGCCGCGTTGATCACTCTCAGTTTGATGATGGTTCTGCAAACGCTCATGCACGGCAGTTATGTGTTTTTCACGCAACGCGCCACATACGGCAAAATCTTCGCCAGTTGGCGCACGTCCAGCCAAGTCGGCCTATTGGCCGCATTAGGCTCGGGCTCCTGGTTCATTGGATTTGCTATGGCACCAGTGGCGCTTGTGCGGCTTATTGGGCAAATCGAAGTGTTGTTTACACTCGGATTTGCGAGGTTCTATCTGAAAGAGCAAACCAAACCGTATGAATTTGTGGGCCTTTTAATGGTGGCACTCAGCGTGGTATTGGCGCTTATAGCTGGCTTGGGTTTAGAGCACGCTTGAACCAAGCCTGAAGGAATTCCAACAGAACGAACTTTCTCAGCCTTCGGGGTTGGAATCTCCTCCCGTTCTGTGTAGGACACCCCAAATCAGGGTTTCCCGCACATGCCAAAAAGAACCGACCTCAAGTCGATCCTCATCATCGGGGCTGGGCCGATCATCATTGGCCAAGCCTGCGAATTTGACTATTCCGGCACCCAAGCTGTCAAGGCGTTGAAAGAAGAAGGTTACCGCGTCATTCTGGTCAACTCCAATCCGGCCACGATAATGACAGATCCGGATCTGGCCGATGCCACTTACATTGAGCCGATCACGCCTGAAGTTGTGGCCAAGATCATCGAGAAAGAACGCCCCGATGCGATCCTTCCCACCATGGGCGGGCAGACAGCACTCAACACGGCGTTATCGCTCAATAAAATGGGCGTGCTTGAAAAGTTCAAAGTCGAATTGATTGGCGCAAAGGCCGAGGCCATCGACAAAGCCGAAGACCGTGAATTATTCCGCGAAGCCATGAAAAAGATTGGCTTGGAAACACCCAAGTCACGGCTTGCAAATGCTTCTGATGCCAAAGACGCTGACAAGGAGGCCTATGCTTTGCGTTTGGAAGCGGCCCTTGACAGGCAAGCTTTTGAAACGCTCTGGGCCGAAGGCGAAGCCGATCGTCAGAAGAACTATCGCAGTCGCGCTATGGTGGAAGCGTATCAGGCGATGTTGGATGTGGGTCTGCCTTGCATCATCCGCCCGTCATTCACACTGGGCGGAACTGGCGGCGGCATTGCTTATAACCGCGAAGAATTTTTCGACATTGTTGAAAAAGGCCTCGATGCGTCCCCCACTGCTGAAGTGCTGATTGAAGAGTCAGTTCTCGGTTGGAAAGAATATGAGATGGAAGTGGTGCGCGACACCGCTGATAATTGCATCATCATCTGCTCAATCGAAAACATTGATCCGATGGGCGTGCACACAGGTGACTCGATCACTGTTGCCCCTGCCCTAACACTCACCGACAAAGAATATCAAATCATGCGCAACGCCTCAATTGCGGTGTTGCGCGAAATCGGCATTGAAACCGGCGGCAGCAATGTGCAGTTCGGTGTAAACCCCGCTGATGGCCGCTTGGTGGTGATTGAGATGAACCCGCGTGTGTCGCGCTCATCAGCACTTGCCTCTAAGGCCACGGGCTTTCCGATTGCCAGAGTCGCTGCCAAATTGGCGGTGGGTTATACGCTGGATGAATTGGCCAATGAAATCACCGGCGGTGCCACGCCTGCTTCATTTGAGCCCTCGATTGATTATGTCGTTACCAAAATTCCACGCTTTGCATTTGAGAAATTCCCCGGCTCAGCACCCTTGCTGACCACAGCGATGAAGTCTGTCGGTGAAGTCATGGCCATCGGCCGCACCTTCCAAGAGTCTATGCAAAAAGCCTTGCGCGGATTGGAAACTGGCTTGTCTGGTTTTGATGAAGTGGTGATTGAACATATGGGCGAAGGCGATGATCGTAACGTCATCAAAGCCGCACTCGCCCAAGCAACGCCTGATCGCTTGTTGAAAATCGCTCAGGCCTTACGCCACGGCACGACAGTTGAGCAAATCTTTGCTGCCTGCAAATATGAACCGTGGTTCCTGCGCCAGATCGAAGAGATTGTGCAGACTGAAAAGCGAATCCAGAACAATGGTTTGCCGAACGATGCTGAGAACTTACGCAAACTCAAAGCCATGGGCTTTTCGGATGCGCGTCTGGCTAAATTGGCCGGAACCAAAGAAGCGAAAGTCACTTCCCACCGCAAAAAACTGAAGGTGCATCCAGTCTATAAACGCATCGATACTTGCGCCGCCGAATTCGCCTCGCCCACCGCCTATATGTATTCCACTTATGAAGTTGGTTTGGCGGGCGATGCAGGCAACGAAGCCCGGCCTTCGACCAAAGAAAAAATCATCATTCTTGGTGGCGGGCCCAACCGCATCGGCCAAGGTATTGAGTTTGATTATTGTTGCTGCCATGCCTGCTTTGCACTGCATGATGCGGGCTATGAATCGATCATGGTCAATTGCAATCCTGAAACTGTTTCAACCGACTATGACACGTCAGACCGCTTGTATTTTGAATCACTCACCGCTGAAGATGTTCTTGAAATCATCCGTGTCGAACAAAGCAACGGTAAGTTAAAAGGCGTCATCGTGCAATTCGGTGGCCAAACACCGCTGAAATTAGCCGCTGCACTAGAAGCCGCTGGTGTGCCAATCTTAGGCACTTCGCCTAAAGCCATCGATCTGGCCGAAGACCGTGAACAGTTTGCCAAATTGGTGCGCAAACTAAAGCTGGCCCAGCCTGAAAATGGCATCGCTCATTCAGGTGCGCAAGCCAAGAAGATCGCTAAGCGCATTGGCTTTCCGGTGGTCATCCGCCCATCTTATGTATTGGGTGGCCGCGCCATGGAAATTGTCAAGGATGATGCCCAGTTGCAGCGTTACATCACCGAAGCCGTCGTCGTCTCCGGTGATAGCCCAGTGCTGATTGATAGCTTTCTCTCCAACGCCATTGAAGTTGATGTGGATGTGATCTGCGATGGCAAAGACACTTTCATCGCAGGCGTGATGGAACATATCGAAGAGGCCGGCATTCACTCTGGCGACTCAGCCTGTTCACTGCCGCCTTATACGCTCAAAGCGCCGATCATCGCTGAACTCGAGGCCCAATCGAAAAAACTGGCCTTGGCGTTGAATGTTGTTGGCCTGATGAATGTGCAATTTGCCATCAAAGACGGCAAAGTTTACATCCTTGAAGTCAATCCTCGCGCCTCGCGCACTGTACCATTCGTGGCCAAAGTGATCGGCGAACCAGTGGCCAAAATCGCGGCACGCGTGATGGCTGGTGAGAAACTTCCCAGCTTCAAGTTAAAGCACAAGAAACTCAACCATATTGCTGTTAAAGAAGCAGTTTTCCCGTTTAACCGCTTCCCCGGTGTGGATGCTTTGCTGGGCCCAGAAATGCGCTCAACTGGCGAAGTCATGGGCCTTGATACCACTTTTGATATGGCCTTTGCCAAATCTCAGCTTGGCGCTGGTATGCGCATTCCACTTTCCGGCAATGTGTTCGTCTCGGTTAAAGAAAGCGATAAGCCCAAGGTTCTAAACGCCGTCAAGAAACTGGCTGAGCTTGGTTTCTCCATCGTAGCCACTGGTGGCAACCATGCGTATTTTGAAAAGCACGGCGTGCCGTCAACCCGCATCAACAAGATTCTCGAAGGCAGGCCCCATATCGGCGATGCCATAAAGAACGGCGATATCGCACTGGTGCTCAACACCACGGAAACCCGCTCCTCGGAATCAGACAGCAAACCCATCCGCCAAACCGCGGTGATGCAGCGTGTGCCTTATTACACCACACTGGCTGGCATTCTTTCGGCCACCAAGGCCATCGCCGCGCGCAAGGCGAACGCCATTGAGGTTAGACCGTTGCAGGATTATTTCCGCTAACTCAACACCTCACCATGGGCGGACTTGATCCGCCCATCCAGCCTAAGTGAGTGACATCAAAACTGGATGGGCGTGACAAGCACGCCCATGGAGAGAGAATTGCGATTGTTTCCGATAGACTGAGTTCCAATATTATTTAATGATAAGCAGAACCAAATTGATCTAGCCTGCGTATCCTTTGCAGGAGGCTCACATGAAACGCATCTTCCTATTGCTTGCACTCACCATTTTCGCCCATTCGGCTTTGGCCGAAGACGGGGCGGCGACCAACGAGGCTTTTAAATCCGTAATTACTGAGCAACTTCAAGCCATTGCGCGAGATGATGGCGTATCGGCCTACGCTGAAGCCGCACCCAATGTGCAGCATATCTTTCCCTCGCCAGACATCTTCATGAACATGGTGCAAACTGGCTATCCGCAAGTTTACCGCAACAAACAATATAGCTTTGGCGATGCGGGAACTGATGAGATGGGCCGACCTTACCAGAAAGTCGAAATTCTTGGGATGGACGGCGCTCGTTACACCGCGATCTATTTCATGGAACGCCAGGCCAACGGCAGTTGGAAAATCTCCGGTGTGGTTATGGCCAAAGAGCCTGAAACCGAAAGCTAAACGCCATACCCAACTCTTGCAATTTCTCGTAATCTAGTCCACATTGAACCATGCCCGGCGGAGAATATTCTTCAGCCGGGTTGATTTTTCAGTTCAAGCGGCAGTCGCTCTGGGTTTCATCGGCCCGAAGCGAAGCATTGCCCCAAAGGAATAGTAAGATGGTCGATAAGGTGCCGATGACGGCTGAAGGCTATGCCACCATGCAGAATGAGGTGCAGCATCTGAAACAATCAGAGCGCCCGCGCATCATCCATGCCATCGAAGAAGCGCGTGCCCATGGCGATCTTTCCGAAAACGCTGAATATCATGCGGCCAAGGAAGCCCAGGGCTGGAACGAAACCAAGATTCAGGAATTGGAAGATAAAATGTCGCGCGCTGAGGTGATTGATCCTGCCTCGCTATCAGGCAACACGGTCAAATTCGGCGCCAAACTGGAACTGATCGATGGCGAAACCGATGCTGTGGTGCATTATCAAATCGTCGGCGACTTTGAAGCCGATGTGAAGAAGGGCCGCATCTCGCTGTCTTCGCCTATTGCTCGCGCTCTGATCGGCAAAAAGCAGGGCGATGAAGTGGAAGTCCACACACCCGGCGGCAGCAGGTCTTATGAGATTAAGAAGGTAGCGTGGAAGTAGGGCGTTACAGATTGCCTAGTGTTGGTATCATTATTGATTGTAAACCATAATACGTCCCAGATAAATTTCTTTAACATGGCCTTAAGGCAAATCCTCCAATTTTACCCAAAATGATTTTGGGGGATGTTTATGCGTTTGAAAGCGTTGAAGTTAAGTGTTGCTGTTTTGGGACTTGTTCTGAGCCAAAGTCCAGCCTTCGCAGGCGATGTGTCGCAATCTGATGTGCCAGCGAGTCCTCCCGCAAACACTAACGGCGGCGTTTTTGGAAATATCCATCTCGGCTCTGGCGTAGATGGCAGCATCCTACCTTCTACGTCCACCTATGAATATCTGCCCTATCTCAACGGCGGCGGAAAAATTGCATGGGAACCAGGCACAAGTGGCTGGGGCGTTCAAGCCGATGCAGATTTTAAATATGCCGATTATAGCTGGAGCTTCCCTTACTCCTCAATCTTTGGCGGCAACTTATCTGAATTTGATTCAGCACTCCATGGCACTTACACGATTGATGACACGAAGAAACTGGGCGTGTTCACTGGCTACGCTAGCCGCAGCACGACACTGAGTCTAAGTGGCAGCTCCGCGAACGTCACTTTTGGCGAACAGGCTTTTGGAGCTGAGGGTTTGATAGCGGCCGGCCCGCAAACAACATTACAACTGCGCGGAGCAATTCTCGCACCGATGTATGTCTCTGCAGCAGTTGGTTCAGCATCAGTGAGCTATTTGGGCCCTGATTTTGGAAACTTAGGATACATGGTCGGCGGCAGTGCCAGCCAACAATTTTCGCCAAATTGGAGCGCACGCCTCGATGCCAGTTATTCCAGTTTTGTAGTGAAAACCGTAAACGTGCCGATGACCGAATTGAACACCGAACTCACCGGGCAGTATTCGTTTGATAGCATGCCACTCACCTACGGTCTGTCACTGGGTTACAACCATGAAACAGTCATCGGCGCAGGTGCGGATATTTTGAGCTTGAGCAGCAGGTTTACCTATTCCTTCGGCGGCCCGCCACAAGGCTCAAACGGCCACTTGTTCCACAGTGGTATTATGGGCTGGACGGATTAAGCCTCACCTCACAACCCGCTCAACCACCCAGCAAATTTTATCATGCCTTCCAGCAAGTGGCCATGCCCACTTGCTCTCTTGATATGGCCAAGCTCGCTTGCGCTCAAAAAATCTGAGCCTTAGCCGCCGGCGTTTGTACAATATCGACAGGCTGTGTTATGCCCTCGGCCGGGCGATAAACTGCTATCTCCCCAATGGGAGTTCACACGATGTCAAATGATAGTCTTCTCGTTATTTTAGTTGTCGGTCTTATTGCCGGTTGGCTGGCTGGACAAATAGTCAAAGGAACCGGATTCGGCATTCTCGGCGATCTTGTTATCGGCATCCTCGGCGCATTCGTCGGGGGCTGGCTTATTCCTCAACTCGGCATTCATCTTGGCACGGGTCTTCTCGCGCAAATCATAAATGCGACGATTGGTGCATTGATCTTGCTTTTTGTCATCCGCCTGGTGCGTGGCCGCGGCGGCTGGAGAAATCGCTGGTAACCGGCACGTTGCCGCTACCTGCTTAAAACTGAATACGCTTATGCCTCATGTCCGATCATTGAAGCGGATTGAGGCATGAGTGCCATCACAGAACGGTTTGTTTTTTGAAGCGCCACATCGGCAAAGCGCAACCCGGTTGCGCACTTCGTAAGCTGCGCCACTTGCACCCACAACCGGAATGCCACCCCGCACCCAAAGCGGACCACTAATCCCTTCAGCTGTATCCTGAACCAAGCCGAGTGACGGCTCAAACTGCGGCTCAATTGCTTTTCCGGTTACGCGGTCCTTAACGACCAACCGTCCGCCCGGGCAATGGCCGGCCTCGTGCTCAACCAATTTCGCAGCGCGCGGATCATCGCTTTTTTGTACAAGATTCCACACTTGTCCTTGCGGATCGCAAAAACGCGCAAATGCGCAGAGAGCTTCGGCATCCTCAAGCGCCTGCGTTGGTCCTTCGATGCGATTTGCTTTTTTTTCGTAAGGGTCAAGAGTTGCCGTCTCGGTTCCATCAAAATTTGTCTTGGTATGTGCGCCATCGCAAAATGGTTTGGATAACGATTTCCCACAGCGACAAAGCAAAAATTTCTGAGAATGTGGAAACACTTTTCCTTCGCGCCACTC
>Ga0075522_10002482_pt1 | contig 13645 bp, 15 predicted proteins | sample NGEPerA_FD_74796 | JGI IMG/M metagenome (GOLD analysis project Ga0075522, IMG submission 74796) | Arctic peat soil microbial communities from the Barrow Environmental Observatory site, Barrow, Alaska, USA - NGEE PermafrostL2-A | ecosystem: Environmental > Terrestrial > Soil > Wetlands > Peat ... | reverse complement strand
CCGCAGCGGCGGGCGTCGGCGATGGGGCGACGGGCGCGGTCGCCGCCGGGGCGGAAGCCGGAGGCGCCGAAATCGGCGCGCTGGGTGCGCTGTTCTGGGCGAAGGCGACGGGGGCGAGCCCCGCGACGGCGGCGAGGCTGGCGAGAGCGAGACGCATGGGGTGAATTCTCCCTAGATCCTAAGAGGCCGGCGGCGAAGGTCCCAGGCCGGTCGGCCCAACCACCCTAGCCAAACAATTCGCCCCGCGCGAGATCGGCGTCAGGCCACCGGCGCGGCGTATTCGGCGAGGATCGTCAGCCCTTGCGGTGTGACGTCGGCAAACCCGCCCCTGACTTCGTAGGCGTGGGCGACGCCGGCCTCGTAGACCATCACGCGGCCCTCCTTGAGCGTGGTCATGAACGGCGCATGGCCGGCGAGCACGCCGAAGTCACCCTCCGATCCCGGCGCGTCAACCTGATCGACAAGGCCGCTGAAGAGTTCGCGCTCAGGCGAGACGAGGGCGAAATGGAGCTTCTCGGCCACGCGCCTCTAAGCCTCCGCCGCCAGTTTTTCGGCCTTGGCGACCGCCTCGTCGATACCGCCGACCATGCGGAAGGCGGTTTCGGGCAAGTGATCGTAGTCGCCTTCGCAAACGGCCTTGAACGACCGGATCGTCTCCTCCAGCGGCACGAACACGCCGGGCTGGTTGGTGAAGGCCTCGGCCACGTGCAGGGGCTGGGAGAGAAACTGGCTGATCTTCCGCGCCCGGGCGACGGTGATCTTGTCCTCCTCGGAAAGCTCGTCCATCCCCAGGATGGCGATGATGTCCTTCAGCGCCTTGTATTGCTGAAGGATTTCCTGCACCCGGCGGGCGACCTGATAATGCTCGTCGCCGATCACCAGCGGATCGAGGATTCGCGAACTGGAATCGAGCGGATCGACGGCGGGGAAGATGCCCATGGCGGCGATATCCCGGCTGAGCATGGTGGTGGCGTCGAGGTGGGCGAAGGACGTGGCCGGGGCTGGGTCGGTGGGATCGTCGGCGGGAACGAAGATCGCCTGGACCGAGGTGATCGAGCCCTTGTTGGTCGAGGTGATCCGCTCCTGCAGGGCGCCCATCTCGGTGGCCAGGGTCGGCTGATAGCCCACCGCCGAGGGGATGCGGCCGAGCAGAGCCGACATCTCCGAGCCGGCCTGGGTGAAGCGGAAGATGTTGTCGATGAACAGCAGCACGTCCTTGCCCTCCTCGTCGCGGAAGTATTCCGCCTGGGCGAGACCGGAAAAGGCCACGCGGGCGCGGGCGCCGGGAGGCTCGTTCATCTGGCCGTAGACCAGGGCGCAGCGCGAGCCCTCGGTCGATCCGTTGTTGGCCTTGGGATCGACGTTCACCTTGGAGTCGATCATCTCGTAATAGAGATCGTTGCCCTCGCGGGTGCGCTCGCCGACGCCGGCCAGGACCGAATAGCCGCCATATGCCTTGGCGATGTTGTTGATCAGCTCCTGCATGGTCACGGTCTTGCCGACGCCGGCCCCGCCGAACAGGCCGATTTTGCCGCCCTTGGTGTAGGGGCACAGCAGATCGATGACCTTGATGCCGGTGACCAGGATTTCGGCGGACGTCGTCTGGTCGGCGAACGAGGGGGCCTCGCGGTGAATGCTGGCGCGGCGGTTGTAGGGGATCGGCCCCGCCTCATCCACCGGCTCGCCGATGACGTTCATGATCCGTCCGAGGCATCCGGGGCCGACCGGGACGGTGATCGAACCGCCGGTGTCGGTCACCGGGTGGCCGCGGGTCAGGCCCTCGGAAGTGTCCATGGCGATGGTGCGCACGGTGTTTTCGCCCAGGTGCTGGGCGACTTCGAGCACCAGGCGGAACGGCTCGCCGGTGCGCTGGTCGGTGTTGGTGGTCTCCAGGGCGTTGAGGATCGCCGGCAGATGGCCGTCGAACTCGACATCGACCACGGCGCCGATGATCTGGACGATCCGGCCGGTGGCGACCCCGGGCGGCAGGGCGGCGGGGGCTTCGAGGGTTTCGGTGGACATGGCTATCCTTCGTCTGACGTTCTGATTTTTCTCCTCCCCCGCTCTCTTGCGGGGGAGGTGGCATGGCGCTCTCTCGCGCCATGACGGAGGGGGCGCAAGGCCGCCGGGCTCCGCTGTTCGAGGTTATCGTTGTCGCCGCCCGACGCCCCCTCCGTCACGCGGCAAGAGGGCCGCGCGCCACCTCCCCCGCGAGAGGGCGAGGGAGGAGAAAGGACCATGGTCGCTTCGACCATCTACAGGGCCTCGGCGCCGGAGATGATCTCGATCAACTCCTTGGTGATCTGCGCCTGGCGGGTGCGGTTCTTGATCAGGGTGAGGGCGGCGATCATGTCGCCGGCGTTGCGGGTGGCGTTGTCCATGGCGGCCATCTGGGCGGCGAAGAAGCCGGCCTGGTTTTCCAGCATCGCCGAGAAGATCTGGGTGGTGATGTTGCGCGGCAGGAGCGTGGCCAGGATGGTCGCCTCGTCCGGCTCATACTCATAGGCCGCGCCCGCGAGATCGACCGTGGGCGCGGCCCCGGCGACCTGGGCGGGGATCAGCTGGCGGCGCGTGGGGACCTGGCTGACCACCGAGGCGAAGCGGTTGAAGAACAGGGTGACGACATCGATCTCGCCGGCCTCGAAACGCGCCAGGATGGTGTCGGAGACCGCCTGGGCGGTGGCGAGACTGGCCGCGCCGCCGGCTTCGACGGAGTCGATGATGCGCTCGCCATGGACCCGGCGGAGCTGGTCGCGGGCCTTGCGGCCGACGGTGAGGATCGAGATCCGCGCACCCTCGGCGATGCGGACGGCGATGTGATCGCGGGCGGCGCGGACGATCGAGGAATTGAATCCCCCGGCCAGGCCCCGGTCCACGGTGGCCACGACGACGAGCTCCCGGGTGTCCGACCCGGTGCCGACCAGCAGGCGCGGCGCTCCACCCGCCGAAACCCCGGCGGCCAGATTGGCGATCACGCCGGCCATGCGCTCGGCGTAGGGCCGCGCGTTCTCCGCCGCCTCCCGCGACCGGCGCAGCTTGGCGGCGGCGACCATCTGCAGCGCGCGGGTGATCTTCTGCGTCGCGGCGACGCTGGCGATCCGATTGCGGAGGTCCTTGAGGCTGGCCATGCCGGATGTTCGGTCCCGCCGGCGCGCTTAGGCGAAGGTCGCGGCGAAGCTGTCGAGCGCGCTCTTGAGCCGGCTCTCCAGATCGGGAGTCAGGGCCTTGCCGGTGCGGATCTCGCCGATCAGATCGGCATGCTGACCGTGCAGGCGCGACAGCAGCTCGGTTTCGAACTGGCCGACCTTGGCGACCGGGATGGCGTCGAGGTAGCCGCGGGTGCCGGCGAACAGGACGCACACCTGCTCCTCGGCCTGCAAGGGGGCATATTGCGGCTGCTTCAACAGCTCGGTCAGGCGCTCGCCGCGCGCCAGCAGGCGCTGGGTGGAGACGTCGAGGTCCGAGCCGAACTTGGCGAAGGCGGCCATCTCGCGATACTGCGCCAGCTCGCCCTTGAGCGGACCGACGGCGGTCTTCATGGCCTTGATCTGGGCGGCGGAGCCGACGCGCGAGACCGAGGCGCCGACGCTCATGGCCGGGCGGATGCCCTGATAGAAGAGGTCGGTCTCCAGAAAGATCTGGCCATCGGTGATCGAGATCACGTTGGTGGGGATATAGGCCGAGATGTCGTTGGCCTGGGTCTCGATGATCGGCAGGGCGGTCAGGGAGCCCGAGCCGAAGTTTTCATTGAGTTTGGCCGCCCGTTCCAGCAGGCGCGAGTGGAGATAGAAGACGTCGCCCGGATAGGCTTCCCGGCCCGGCGGACGGCGCAGCAGCAGGCTCATCTGGCGATAGGCGACCGCCTGTTTGGAAAGATCGTCGTAGATGATCAGGGCGTGCATCCCGTTGTCGCGAAACCACTCACCCATGGCGCAACCGGAGAACGGGGCCAGGAACTGCAGCGGCGCGGGATCGGACGCCGTCGCGGCGACGATGATGGTGTAGTCCAGCGCTCCGCGCTCCTCCAGGGTCTTGACAATCCGCGCCACGGTGGAGCGCTTCTGGCCGATGGCGACGTAGATGCAGTAGAGCTTGGCGCTCTCGTCGTCGGAGGCGTTGACCTGCTTCTGGTTGAGGATGGCGTCGATGGCCACGGCGGTCTTGCCGGTCTGCCGGTCGCCGATGATCAGCTCCCGCTGGCCGCGGCCGATGGGCACCAGGGAGTCGATGATCTTCAGGCCGGTCTGAACCGGCTCGTGCACCGACTTGCGGGGAATGATCCCCGGCGCCTTGACATCGACCCGACGGCGTTCGGCGATATCGGTGATCGGACCCTTGCCGTCGATCGGCTCGCCCAGCGGATCGACCACCCGGCCGAGCAGGCCCTTGCCCACCGGCACATCGACGATCTCGCCCAGCCGGCGGACCTCGTCGCCCTCGGCGATCTCGGCGTCGGCCCCGAAGATCACGATGCCGACGTTGTCGCGCTCGAGGTTGAGCGCCATGCCCTTGACCCCCGCCGAAGGGAACTCGACCATCTCGCCGGCCTGGACCTGGTCGAGACCGAAGACGCGGGCGATGCCGTCGCCGACCGACAGCACCTGGCCGACGTCGGAAACATCGGCTTCGACGCCGAAGTTGGCGATCTGGGATTTCAGGATGTCCGAGATTTCGGCGGCGCGGATGTCCATGGCGGTCTGATTCTCTTCAGGCTCTCTTGAGGGCGAATTTGAGCGAGTCGAGCTTCGACTTCAGCGAAGCGTCATACAGGCGCGATCCGACGCGCACCTTGACGCCGCCCAGAATGGACGGATCGACGTGGGTTTCGATTTGCGGATCCTTGCCGAGCGCCGAGCGCAGGGCGGCGGTGAGGCTGGCGATCTGGGCGTCGGTCAGGGCGACCGCCGTGGTCACCCGGGCCGAGACCACGCCCCGCCGCAGGGCGGCCAGCCGGTGAAAGGCGTCGATGATCGAGGGCAGGACGCCGGTTCGGCGATTGGCGGCCAGCAGGCCGAGGAATTTGCGCGTGGTCGGCGCGAAGGCGGCGCGTTCGGCGATCGCCGCCAGTCCGCGCGCCTTATCCTCGGCCGAGAAGGCCGGAGAGACGATCAGGTTTCGCAGATCCGCGCTGGCCTTGGTCATCGCCTCGATCGACTTCAGATCGCTCTCGACCACGCCCAGGGCGTCGGTTTCGACGGCCAGATCGAACAGCGCCCGCGCGTAACGCGCGCCCACATCGCTCGCCTTGGAATCGTCCGCCAACTCAAGAACCGCCCGGTGTCATCAATTGCGCCGACATCTAAGGGAGTCGGCATCGAGGCCCGTCACGCGCCTGGAAGCGCCTGTCCGCGAGAACTCTCAAACCGCCTCTCGCGCGAAGCCGCGGCCTGATACCATGCGATATTCGGCGCCGCAACAAAGCGCCGCGCCCTCGCCGCGGTGCTGGCGGTGGCCTCGGCGGATCGCGCCCAGCGATGGCCGGAACCGGACGCTCGGCCGGGCGTTCAGGGGCAACGCACGCCGAGGTCCGCTTAGCTCCGAAGCGTCTTCGCGTTCGCCCAGATTTCAGAGCCCTGGAGAATTCCATGCCCGACACCTCGAAAGCGCCGGCCAAGCCGTTCCTGTCCGACGTCAAGACGCTCCGTGACCGGGCCCGCAAGAACATCGCCGACGGCGCGGTGACTTCGACCTACAAGGGCGATCCGAAACAGGCGGTGGAGATTCTGCAATCGGTGCTGGCGACGGAAATCGTCTGCGTCCTGCGCTACACCATGCACTCGGTGACGGCGACGGGGATATCGAGCGAGGGGGTGAAGGCCGAGTTCGCCGAACACGCCAAGGAAGAGCAGGAACACATGATGGCGGTCGCCGAGCGGATAACCCAGTTGGGCGGCGAGCCGGACTTCAATCCCGAGGGCCTGGCCAGCCGATCGGCCTCGGAATACTCCACCGGTCCCAGTCTGGTGGACATGATCAAGGAAAACCTGATCGCCGAACGCATCGCCGTCGAACATTACCAGGAACTGGTCCGCTTCTTCGGCGACGACGATCCCACCACCAAGCGGATGCTGGAGTGGATTTTGTCGGTGGAGGAGGAACACGCCGACGACATGCATGACCTGCTCGTCGCCCATCAGGGCGCGCCGATGCTGCCGAGATAGGCCATGACGGCGCCTCTGGCTCAAGGCGCGTGTTGCCTCGGGCGGCGATTTGGGCTTTGAGGGCGCGCCGGTCGCCAACTCAGAAGGACGCATGAAGGACCCGTTGAAACTGGGCTTCGAGGACCGCCTCAGCGCGGCGGCCGAAGCCAAGAAGGCCCTGGTGGCCAAGCTCAAGCCCAAACCCATGGTCACCGCGCCGGGATTGCCGAGCCGCGAGGAACTTCGGGAGGCGGAGCTCGCCGTGGTGCGCCAGAAGCGCGCCGAGGCCAAGGAGGTCGCCCGCCTGGCGGCCGAGGCGGCTGAACAGGCGACGCTGGAGGCCAAGCGTGGCGAGCGCAAGGAACGCAAGGCGCTCACCAAGGCCGAGCAGAAGGCCAGGCGCGACGCCAAATACGCCGCCCGCAAGGCCCGGGCGCGCTAGCGCCTTTGGGGCGTGGGGTCCGCTTCGATGGAACATCACCACCACCACGACGAGGGTCAGGCGGCGCCTTCGGAAATCGCCCTGCGGGTCAAGGCGCTGGAGTCGCTGCTGGTCGAGAAGGGGCTGGTCGATCCGGCCGCGCTCGACGCGATCATCGACACCTATGAGCACAAGGTCGGACCCAGGAACGGCGCCAAGGTGGTGGCACGGGCCTGGATCGACGACGCCTACCGACGCCGCCTCTTGATCGACGCCACCGCCGCGATCGCGGAACTCGGCTTTGGCGGTCGCCAGGGCGAGCACATGATCGCCGTGGAGAACACCTCGGACGTCCACAACCTCGTCGTCTGCACCCTATGCTCCTGCTATCCGTGGCCGGTGCTGGGCCTGCCGCCGGTCTGGTACAAGTCCTCGGCCTACCGGTCGCGGGCGGTGATCGATCCGCGTGGGCTTCTGGCCGAATTCGGACTGGCGATCGGCGAGGAAACCGCCATCCGGGTGTGGGATTCGACCGCCGAGGTGCGCTACCTGGTCATTCCCGAGCGACCGGCCGGAGCCGAAGGCCTTGGCGAAGAGGCCCTCGCCGCCCTGGTCACCCGGGATTCGATGATTGGCGTCGCCAGGCTCTCCCGTCCGTGAACGGCGTCCACGACATGGGCGGCATGCATGGACTGGGACCGGTCGCCCCGGACGCCGACGAGCCCCTGTTCCACGCGCCCTGGGAAGGCCGGGTGCTGGCCATGACCCTCGCCGTCGGGGCCTGGGGCCGGTGGAACATCGACGCCTCGCGCCACCAGCGGGAATGCATTCCCGGCCCGACCTATCTGGTCATGAGCTACTACGAGAAGTGGCTGGCGGGGCTCACCGCCCTGATCGCCCAGACCGGGCTCGCCACGCCCGCCGAGATCGAGTCCGGCCGACCGGCGGCGGGCGCGCCGAAGCTGGCGCCTCCGCTCACCGCCGATCGCGTGGCCGATGCCATGGCCAAAGGCAGTCCCTACACACGGCGGGAGGGCGCACCCCCACGGTTCGTGGTCGGAGACCAGGTGCGGGCCAGGAACATCAACCCCATCGGCCATACCCGCCTGCCCCGCTATGTTCGAGGCCGGCAAGGCGTCATCGAGCGCGACCATGGCGCCCATGTGTTTCCCGACAGCAACGCCCACGGCGCCGGCGAGGCGCCGCAGCCCCTCTACGGCGTCGCCTTCGCCGCCCGCGAGCTCTGGGGCGAGTCGGCGGCGGCGCGCGACCTCATCCACCTGGATCTCTGGGAATCCTATCTTGAACCCGCTTGAGGCGGGCGGCGCCGAGGCCGTCTTCGACGAACCCTGGCAGGCGCAGGCCTTCGCCCTGACCGTTCAGCTCCACCGCCAGGGGGCCTTCACCTGGACCGAGTGGACCCGCGCCCTGTCCGAGCAAATCGCCGCCGCCGGGCCGGATGACGGAGCCGGCTACTACGCCTCCTGGTTGGCCGCTCTGGAAGGCCTCGTCGCCACCAAAGGGCTCGCCGGACCGAACGAACTGGCGGCGCGGAAAGCCGCCTGGGACGAAGCCTGGCGCGCCACGCCCCACGGCCGGCCGGTGGAATTACCCGGCGTCCTGGTGGAGGACATCCACCGCTTGAGCCCCATGGGCGATCGTCGGCGCGGTTCGTAGCCTGTCGTCGCGCGTCCACGAGACGTTGCGAATGGCGCAGTTGGAAGGCAGATCCTCCCGCTTGGTCGATTCTCACTGGTCGGCTGCTTCAGGCGAGCGCAAGGACTGTCCGCCAGTCTGAACACGTGACGAAGAAGTCCCTCTTCGTCGTCAGTTCTTGCACGACCGCCCGCATATGTGCGGCGCCGTACACGACAGCGATCGTTCTCTCCGCCATCGGGTTGGCATCGAGTTCAGTCCCAAGCCTTTCGAGTAGGCGCTCATCGCGCGCGTGCAAGATGGCCTGGGTCAGCGCCCCGGTCTCGGGCGTGAAGGCGAGAAGCTCGGCGAGACTGGGCTGGTCCTCGCAACGCATGTCTTTCGCGAGCCTGGCTCTTGTCGAGAACCACCGTCGTCGTAGACCGACCAACGGCGCGAGGACGTAGATGACCGCACGAATCCAGATCGGAACGGCGGCCCATTCCCGTGCAAACTCTTCGCCGGTAACGTCGGCATGGACGACCCGGGCGGGTCCCACACCAATCGGAAAACGTGGCTGCACGACCAGTCCCGCCATCGCGCGAGAACCGACAAGCCATCGGTAGGACCGGGTCACCCGGAAAGTGATCGGGGAACGCACGCCCTCGATAAGGACCACATCGTGCCCGAGCGCATCCTCATATGTCGCGTCGTAAAACGCCGGCTCGCCGACATGCACCATGGGAAACAGTGTGACCCGGGTTGTAGACGTGGAACTGGCGAAGCTCATGCGAGCGGCGCGCACGCCAAACATCGACGTTTCGATGAACTGCATCTTTCGAGCGCCCCGCGCGGGATTGTGTCATCTCACACGGAAGGTCTGCAATGGGGTGGGGAACTGCCCTTGACGCACCTTCGACGAGCGGACGTTGGCTAAACCGATGGCTACGGGGCCTACCGCACCACGCCGCACGCCCGGCCGTTGGAGCTGCGTTTCGCTCAGGGTCGGCTGTAATAATGATTCGCTCTCCCACCACCGCATCCCGGACGGAGCGTAGCAAAGCGGAGCGGAGATCCGGGAACCAGGAGACCGGGCGCCACGCCGGCGTCGGCCAAGGCCTGCGCCGAGCCACCTGGGTCCCGGCTCTCCAGCCCGCGAGAGCGCGCTTGCGGCCGGGATGACGAAGGTAGGGGGTTTCTCGTCAGGCGCCACCCACCCTTAGTTCACCGCGTCGAGGCGGCTGATCACCGCCTTTTCCGCCCAGTGGCTGGAGACATTGTTGCGGAAATGGGTCGGCCGCTCGGGCAGGGCGTCGGTCTCCAGCCACAGGCGCTTCAAGTGGCGGATGCGGCCGGTGGCGCGGTCGTCCTGGTACGGCGTGCGGCCGTGCAGAACGTGATAGTTGTTGATGAACTGCATGTCGCCCGGCTGGAAATCCATCAGCACGCTGAACGCGCCGCTCTCGGCCCGGTCGTGCAGCCACGCCAGGGCCTCGCGCGCCTTGTCGGTCAGGCGTGGGGCGTCGGGGTGCCTTTGCGAGGCCAGGATGTAGCTGCCGATCAGGCGGATGAACAGCCGGCCGTTCAGCTGCGTGAACACCGGCAGCTCATACCAGCCTCTTCGCCCCGGGGCCTGTTCGCCGCGCATGTCGTAGGGCTGCGGCTTGTAGAGTTCGGCGGCGAGATCGGGGCGTTCGCGGACCATGGCGTTGTGCAGGGCCACCGAATTGCACACCGCCGAGAGGCCGCCGCTGGCCCCGGTTTTGAGGCACATGAGGCCGACGAGGTCCGAGCCGTCGCAGTGGAATTCCAGGCCGATTTGCCCCAGCTCGTTGCCGCGCGCGGTGGGATCGCCGGGAAGCTTGCCCTGGTCGGTGACATCGCCCAGCAGATGACCGTGATGGTTCTGCGGCCACGGCCGGCCCAGATGCGCGCCGATTCCCCAATAGGCCAGGCACATCTCGTCGTTGCCGAGCCGCTCGCGCGGCAGGCCCCGGATGACCGCGAAGCCGCGTCCGTCGATCAGCTCGCGCTCGATCGCCTTCAGGCGGCGCTCCAGCGTCGGCAAGGGAAAGTCGTCCTTGCCGATCTGACGCAGGTCGGCCGACCGCGCCCCGGCATGCGCCACCGCCGCTTCGATCTCGGCGACCTCGAGGGGCGTGAGAACTTCGGTCCAGGCGGCCGCATCGGCCACATCCTCGGCGCGCCATTCGCAGCCGGTTTCCAGAATTTGAGGGGTCATGATCTCGAGCCTCGAGGGGTCAGTTCAGGGCCGGCGCCGCCCTGGCGCCGCGCAGGAGCCGTCCGGGAAGCGCGCCGGTCGCCTCGCCGTCGCGGTAGGTGATCTCGCCGCCGACGATCGAGGCCGCGTAGCCGCTGGCCCGCTGGACCAGGCGCCGGCCGCCGGCCGGCAGATCATGGGCGACCCGGGGCGCGTGCAGAGCGAGGTTCTGGTGATCGATGACGTTGAGATCGGCGCGATAGCCGGGAGCGATCAGGCCGCGATCATGGAGGCCGACGGTGGCGGCGGTGTCCCGTGTCTGCATGCGGATCACCGCCTCCAGAGGCAGGGTCGGCCCACGGGTGCGGTCGCGGGTCCAGTGGGTGAGCAGGGTGGTCGGAAAGCTGCCGTCGCAGATCATCCCCACGTGGGCGCCGCCGTCGGAGAGCCCCGGCACGGTGTCGGCGTGGATGAGCATGGTCCGGGCGGGGTCGAGCGAGCCCTCGGCGTAGTTGAGGAAGGGGACATAGAGCATCCCCGTGCCGCCGTGCTCCAGCATGTGGTCGAGGGCCACGGCCTCGGGATGCACGCCGCGCGCCGCGGCCTGGGCGGCGACGGTGGTGTCGGGGGTCGGCTCGTAGTCGGGATCGCCGGCCATCAGGTGCATACGGCCCCAGGCGCTCCCGAAGCCGCGCACGCCGCCTTCCGGCGGCTCGGCGAACAGGCGCTCGCGGAAGGCCGGCTCGCGCAGGCGCGCGATCCGCGCGTCCAGCGGCAGGGCGGCGATCTCGCGATACGCCGGATAGTGGGTGAACGGATTGACCGTCAGTTCCAGGCCGAGCAGCACGCCCACGGGGCGCGGCGCCACCTGCGCCTTCATCGGCAGGCCGGCGGCGACGGCGTCTTCCAGGGCGCCCAGCAGGCGCTTGTAGCCTTGGGGATCGAGCGGGCTCTGCACCAGGCTGAAGGAGAGCGGACGCCCGGACCTCTCGACGATCCGCCGCAGCATGGCGAATTCGGCGTCCGGATCGGCGAAGTCGGAGACCACCTGCAGCACGCCCTTGCCGGCGGCGGCCAAGCCCATGGCGATGCCGGTCAACTCGTCCTCTCCGGCCGTCAGCGTCGGGGTCGGCTGGCCGTCGCTGGTGCGGTGATTGAGCGTGCGCGAGGTGGAAAAGCCAAGGGCGCCCTGGTTGGCCGCCTCTTCCGCCAGCCTGGCCATGGCGGCGATGTCCTCGCCGCTGGCCGCCTCGCGGTTGGCGCCCCGCTCGCCCATCACGAATACCCGCAGCGCGGCGTGGGGAAGCTGGCTGCCGATATCGACATCGAACCGCCGCTCGGCCAGCGCGCCCAGATAGTCCGGATAACTCTTCCAGTTCCACCGCAGGCCCCGGGTGAGGACCGGAAAGGGAATGTCCTCGACCCCTTCCATGAGCCGGATCAGGCGGTCGTGATCCTCGCCCCGGCAGGGCGCGAAGCCGACCCCGCAGTTGCCCATGACCACGGTGGTGACGCCATGCCAGGACGACGGCTGCATATGCGTATCCCAGGTCGCCTGGCCGTCGTAGTGGGTATGGATATCGACGAAGCCGGGGGTGACGATCTTGCCTCGGGCGTCGATCTCCTCGGCGCCGGCGCCGGTGATTTCGCCGACCTGGGCGATGAGGCCGTCCTTCACCGCCACGTCGCCCTCGAACGGCGCGCCGCCCGAACCATCGACCACCCGCCCGCCCCGGATCACCAGATCGTAAGCCCGTTCCATGGCCGTCTTCCGTCGCGCCTTTCGCTGGTCACATTGTGCGCCCCAGCGGTGGGGGGGCGTCAAGGACGAAGGCGTGAGAGGCGGTCTTGCAATTGTACGAAACGTTGTACATATCTTGCGCAAGGAGACCAAGATGGACGTGCTCACCTATTCCGACACGCGAGCGAAACTAAAGGAGGTTATGGACCGGGTGGTCGAGGATCGGGCGCCCGTGATCGTGACGCGCAAACGCGGCGAGGCGGTGGTCATGGTTTCCCTGGCCGATTGGACGGCAATGGAGGAGACGCTCCATCTGGTGTCGAGTCCCGCCAATGCCCGGCGCCTTGCCGAGGCGATCGGTCAACTCGAAGAGGGCGCCGGCGCCGCGCGGGAACTGATCGAGGCGTGAGACTCGTTTTCGCCGATCGCGCCTGGGAGGATTATCTCCACTGGCAGGCAACCGATCCGAACACCCTCGAGCGCGTGAACGGCCTGATCAAGGACTGTATGCGCGCGCCGTTCACCGGCATCGGCAAGCCCGAACCTCTGCGCGGCGAACTCCAGCGATGGTGGTCGCGCCGCATCACGCTGGCAGATCGCCTGGTCTATCGGGTGACCGGCAAAGGCGCCGCCCAGCAACTGGAGATCGCGCAGTGCCGGTTTCACTATTGAACGGCGCCGGCTTCCGACGGCGCGGAACAAGCCCACTTACAAAGGCGCGCCGGCGGCATAGGGTTCGCCCTGATCGGGCCGATCGCAAACCCACATCGAGGACGCCATGAACACGAGCGCGGGAGATTACGACGCCAGCCGCTACCGGCGCGCCGGACGCGGCCGGATCTATGACTCGATCCTGGACACCGTCGGCGACACGCCACTGGTTCGCCTGCCCCGGCTGACCGCCAGGCTGAAACCCAAGGGGGAAGTCGTCGCCAAGCTGGAGTTCTTCAATCCCCTGGCCTCGGTCAAGGACCGCATTGGCGTGGCCATGATCGAGGCCCTGGAAGCCGAGGGCCTGATCGGCGAGGGCGCGACGATCATCGAGCCGACCAGCGGCAACACCGGCATCGCGCTGGCCTTCGTGGCGGCGGCCAAGGGTCTGAAGCTGATCCTGGTGATGCCCGAGAGCATGTCGATCGAGCGGCGCAAGATGCTGCTGATCCTGGGTGCGCGGCTGGAGCTCACGCCGGCGGAGAAGGGGATGATGGGCGCGGTCGCCCGGGCGCGGGAATTGCTGGCGGAAATCCCCGGCTCGGTGATGCCGCAGCAGTTCGAGAACCCGGCCAATCCGCAGGTCCACCGGGTGTCCACCGCCGAGGAGATCTGGAACGACACCGCCGGGCGGGTGGACGTGGTCGTCTCCGGGGTCGGCACCGGCGGCACGATCACCGGCGTCGGCCAGGTGCTGAAGAGCCGCAAACCCTCGGTGCGGATGGTGGCGGTCGAACCCACCGGCTCGCCGGTGCTCTCCGGCGGCCAGCCGGGGC
>Ga0075522_10002481_pt1 | contig 13646 bp, 15 predicted proteins | sample NGEPerA_FD_74796 | JGI IMG/M metagenome (GOLD analysis project Ga0075522, IMG submission 74796) | Arctic peat soil microbial communities from the Barrow Environmental Observatory site, Barrow, Alaska, USA - NGEE PermafrostL2-A | ecosystem: Environmental > Terrestrial > Soil > Wetlands > Peat ... | reverse complement strand
CCCCTTCCCACCCCAGGTAGAGCATCAGAAGATTGCTGCCCATCACCAGACAGGTCATCATGAAAATGAACAGCCCCAGATACGCGAAGAAGCGGAAGTACCCCTCTTCGCCTTTCATGTAGCCGGCGGAAAAGACGGCAATCAGAAAGCCGATCCCGCAAACCACGCAAAGCATGGTGACGGTGAGCGGGTCGAAGAAAAACCCGGCTTCGGCCCGGAAATAGGCGAAGGGATTGCCCTGAATCGTTTGCGGATGTTTGCCGCGTGCATGGCCCGCGTTGTCGGGATCACCCGCTTCAATCCAATTGAAGAGGATGCGCGTGGCGGAAACGCCGTTGCCGCCGTCAGCGTCGTCTTTCGCTCCAGTTTGCCAGCTGTCCGCATCACCGGTCATCGCGGCATGCTCGGGGGCCGGCGCGTGATTCACCGCACTGATCGTCCTGCCCAGCAACAAAAACGAGAGAATCGCGCTGATTCCCACGCCAATCCAGATCGGCCAGTGGGAAAGGCCCTTGAGCCATCTCGCGCCGAAGAGCCCGGCAATCGCCGCCCCGATCAGCGGCAGCAGCGGGATCAGCCAGGAGTATTCGATTACCCAAAAATCTTTCATGGTTGTCAGTTGTCAGCTGTGGGTTGTTGGTTGTGTGTTGTGAAGGTGTTGGATGCCGCCGCTTTTCTTAGCCGCGGAGTTCGCGCCAGGCGTCGGCGTCGAGGGTGTTCCTTTGGCGGAAGAGGAGAACCACCAAGCCGAGCGCCAGCGAGGCCTCGGCGGCGGCGATCACCAATACGTAAATCACGAAGGCCTGACCGGCGAAATTGTTGTGCCAGGCGCTAAAGGCGATCAGGTTGATCGCCACGCCCTGGAACATCAGCTCCGTACACAGGAACATCACGATCATGTTGCGGCGGGTCATGAAGCCGATCATGCCGATGCAGAACATGATGGCGCCGACGGCCAGATAATATTGGAGAGTTTGCTGATCCATGACCACTAATCAATTCAAGTTTGGGGATACGCCTTCTGCCTTGGGTTGTCGGTGCCGTACACGGGGATGCTGTACGGATCATCGCTGATCGGCGTGGCCGGCGCGAGGGTGACGGCGGCCAGCCGCGAGTGCACCGGCTCGGGCGAAATCACCCGCTTGCGGGCGATCACGATTGCCCCGACCATGCTCACCGTCAACAACAATCCCGCCAATTCCAGTTGCACCGTCTGCTGCTGAAACAGAAAAATGCCCAACTGCTGAGTCGCGCCCAGCGTCGGCGAGATCTCCCGCTTGGCCGATGCACTGTTGGGCGCGACGGCAACGCGGGCGTTGCGGGCCAAATCGCCGCCGCGATCGAAGATCACGAACAGCAAAATGCCCATCAGCGCGAATCCCACCACCGCCGCGATCAACGGCTCGCGGCTCACGGTGTCGTACTCGCTGACATATTCCGCGGTCGATCCCGGCGCCCGCGCCTGCGCCGCCAGCATGATCACGAACACATAGGTAATGAGAATCGCCCCCGCGTAGATCACCACCAGTGCCGCCGCCATGAACTCGGCATCCAGCAACACAAACAACCCCGCGCTGGCAAACACCGTCAGCACGAAATAAAGGGCCGAGTAAACCGGCTTGGGGTGCGTGATGACCCGCATCGCGCCCAGAATGGCCACGATCGCAAAGACCCAGAAATAAATGCCGATGCCCGAAGGGCTGTAATTGCGAAGCAAAAGGGCGGCGAAGATCAGTCCCGCCGACGCCGCCAGCGCCCCCCCGATTCGCCGGAAAGAGACATCCCGCCGGCCCGGCAGCAGCAAAAGCGTCCCGATCCCCGCCAGAATGCACATCGCCAGTATCAGCCCCGGCGCCAACACCGGCGGCGCCGCCGGCGCGTCGCCCGAACCCTCCGCCGCCGCCAAAAGACCTGGCAACGCCGACGAAAACAGACGCGGAAACGCGATGGCGATACTGAGGATTCCCATTGAAGCGGCAGAGTCTATTGGCCCGCCAAACCCTTTGCAAGAACAGCGTGAGGAATTTCACGAGGACGGAGCTCCAAGAACGATTATCGCCGAGAACAACGCCAGCGCCAGCCGCACGGGATCGAAAGACGCAGCGTACGAAGCATTTCATGAATGTGCCTCCTCCTCTGGCGCAACGACATCGTCCAGCAATGGCTCATCCGCCTCGACGTCAGGATGCGGCTTGGCGAGAAATTCCCAAAGGTCATTGCAGAAAAAGCGGTCAATCGCGTGTATCTGGGTGTTCAGGAAAGGATCATCGTTCATGTTCGGGCGGAGATCACAGTAATAGACGCCATCGAGCGGATTCAACTTCACCGTATAGCACTTGAAGTGATTGGCGAGGAAGGTCGCGTTAATTCCATACTTGGGAAGCTTTCCCTTCCGCTGCACGTCGTTTAGAAAAATCGCAACGTGCGGCAACGAGGTCTCGGTCAGTTTGGAGTACAGGAATTTGTCCATGAACACCTTGTCAAACCGATCCTTGCTTGATGTCTTCACCGATCCAAGCAATTTGAGATGTTCATCTCGACGAACGACGAGATCATGCTGATAGCCCATCCTGAATTCATCCACGTTATCGGCTTTGACCGGAATGCCAATTGTGCCGCTCGTGCAGTCCACTCCCAAGCCGCTAATGAGCAATCGAATCAGCCGCTCGAACAGGTCGCCTGCCACTTTGCGGGCCCGGTTTGAAACGGCGTATGCGTCCAACGCGATCCCGATCGCCTGCTGGATGGAATAGATCGAGTTACGAATGATCGTTCTATTTTCAACGTCGTCGGCGGGGATATCTTTTGCGTGCGCCATGATCTCGCCGAAACGCTTCACGACTAGCGCCTCGTCATTGCCAAGATACATCAGCCGTGAATTGACCGGTCGGCTGATTTTGTGATCGCCATCGGCTTTGTACTGGTAGAAGTGGTAGTGGTTTTCGTTCCGCGAAATGATCGTCCCATGCATGCCGTTTGCCGCGACGAATTCAACGAACCTGCGGTAGAAGGTGATGAAGTCTTCAACCGTCGCGAAGTTGTCCTTCGTTGCGGCGAACTCGGCCAGCGCCTTGGCGGTCATCTTATGCTTTCCCGTCGAGCCGCATTTTTTCGATCGAGATCAACCCAATCCGCCGCCGCCATGCGCTTCACGCTTTCGATTCTTGCCGCCGCCCACTCGTTGTACTGTTCGCTCAGGTCGCATCCGACCCACCTCCTGCGCAATTGCTCGGCAACGACGGCGGTTGTCCCCGAACCACTGAATGGGTCGGCCACAAGCGAGCCTTCGTCAGATGCCGCCAAGATGAACCTGCGAATCAATTCTTCGGGCTTTTGGGTCGGATGCGGCGTCTTTTCGCCCATGCCATTGCAGGTCGTGGGAATTTCCAACACATCTTTGGGTTTTGCGCCCAACGGGTGCGGCGTCCAATCGTCCTCACGCTTCTTTCCCTTGCCAAAGTTACTGCTGTCTGCTTGCGGGTGGCTCGGATACTTGAGTGTGTGGTTGCCGTAGGGAATGCGCACTGCGTCAATATTCAAACGGAATTGGTCGGTCTTACGCAAATGAAGGATGCTTTCGTGCGATCTTCCCCAATCATTTCCGAGATTCGCCTTGTTCTTGTAGTGCCAGATCAGCCACTTGCAGTGCTTGAAAAACTTTGATGATGGATGCTTTAGGTCGGCGAGTATCTCCGAGAATCCACAGACGTAAAGCGACCCCGTGGGTTTCAGGGCGCGGGCGGCCTGTTCGATCCATCGCATGGACCATTTGATGTAATGTTCCTGGGTTTCGAAGTTATCCCAATCCGCCTTGTTGATGTTGTATGGAGGGTCGGCAACGATCAGATCGACCGACCCCAAATCCAGCGATGCGAGCCAATCGACGCAATCGCCTTGAAACAGGCTGCCGTTCGGATGTTCGTAATGGAGTCGTGAACCACGTTGGGACTGTACAATCGGCAGCAATTTACCGATCGCGCCTCCCGTAGTGTCAAACAACATCGGAACATCGACATTGGTTTTGTACGCAGGCATCAATATCCTATTTGAGCCTGAGCTACGTGCCTTTACAAGGCTGGCCTTCCGCATTGCGCGAAGGTCGGTACAAGGAATCGGCGACAACGTTAGCAGCTAGTGAGATTTAAGTTGGCCTATGCGTGAATTGCGATTGAACATCACCAGCGACCCCGCCCGCCTGGCCCCGGCGCGGCGGACGGTGGAGGCGTTTTGTCAGGGGTGCGGGTTTGATGACAAGGCGGTGGCCGACATCGGCTTGGTGGTGAACGAGGCGATCGCCAACATCACCCGTCATGCCTATGGCGGGGCGACGGATCAGCCGATCAAGCTGCACGCCAGTTTTTCCCAGGACAACACGTTGCGGCTTTGCATCCGTGACTGGGGCAGCGGCCGCGATCCGCGCACCGATTCGGGCCGACGCGATCCGCTTACGCCCGGCGGGCTGGGGATGGTTTGCTTGCGGAGCCTGATGGATGAGGTGACATTCACACCCAAGCCCGATGGAATGTTGTTGACGATGAGCCGGGCCATCGGGACCGGGCGCGGCGCGGATTCGGTCAGTGCAAGTTAATCGCCAGGGTTCGGGTGAAGAGGCGGATCACTGCGCCTGCAATACGTCAATCGCCGCGCGCACGTCCGCCATGCGCTGGTTCCCGGCTTCGCGCTCGATGGCCAGTGGGCCGGCGTAGTGAATTTGCCGAAGCGCATCGAGAAATCGTTGCGGGCCGACGGCGCCGGCTCCGAAGGGGACTTCCGCGCCCCATTCCACGCCGGGGTTGGCCGAGGGTGTGCCGTCTTTCACATGAACATGGCGGATGTGGGAGCCGAGCGTGCGGATGGCATCGATTGGATCGCCCGCTCCGTAGAGAATCATATTCGCGGGATCAAAGTTGACGTGTACGTTGGGCGCGGCAATGTCGGTCAGGAAGTGCAGAAGTTCCGCCGCCGGCTCCTGGCCGGTTTCCATGAGCAACTCAATCCCCTGCCCGGCAAACGCCTGGGCCAGCTCGCGCACGCGGGCGAGAATGATGGCATAACGCGGATCGGCGCGCAGCGGGACAAAGCCGACGTGGGTTGTGATGGTGGAGCAATTGAGTTCCCGCGCCAGCTTTGCCGCCTCAATGCAAAGGCGTTTGCGGAGCGGCCATTGGTCGTCGGGCACGAACCCGCCGGTCTGACGGATGCGCTCTATGGTGGAGTAATCCTCCCCGGCAAACGCCATCATTCCGCCGGTGAGATGCAAGCCGCCGGCGCGGAGATGGCCCAGTTCATGGTATTTGCGCTTGTCATCAAGCTGCACCAATTCGCCGAGCGCTAATTGGATATCGGCAAGGCCAAGCTCCTTTGTCTTGGCGACCAGCTCTTCCATCCCTTTGGGTTGGAGCGACCAGCTACAGACGGCAATCGGGTGATTGTGTAGGTTCATTCGACAAGGGCCATTCTTAAGGTTGTTGAGGCTGAACAGCGGTCGGAAGTAACTCCGCGACGGGCACGGGGGCAACGGCGATGCCGTCGATTGTGAGCGGAATAAGTTGGCCGATGCCATAGTCCTGCCGTCGGCGATAGGTGGGATCGGCATCAGGTCCCGAGGGGTCGGAGTACACTTCAATGCGAGCGTGGTTAAGATTTAATATCCAATACACCTCAAAGCCGGCGCGGGCGTAGAGCATTCCTTTCCAATTTCGATCTTCAGTCAATGAAGTATTCGACACTTCGACGATGAGGGAAACCTCGGCAGGGCCGGGATGGTGCGAAAGATAATCCAACTCGGTTCCCCGAACCACCGCCAGATCAGGCTCCGGCTCACTGTCCAGGGTTGTAACCGCCGATTGCACTCTTATGTGCCAGCCTGCCGGAAGGCGGAAATTTAGCAACCGTCGGCCTTGGGCAAGATACGCATCGTGTAAAGGATCGCGTGACATTTTGTGGACGATCAACCCTTCGAGCAATTCAAATCGTTCATCATGGGCGAAATATCCCTGCGCGATCAGGCTATGATATTCATCCACGCTGAAACGCCGCAACGGCATCCTGGTCGCAATGATCGGGAATGGCGCAGGCGCCGGCGGAGGTGACGGCGCTTTTACTTGAAGCGGCGGGGTTGGAACGGTTAGTGCGGACATAGATTGTATTTTAGTGCTGACTTGTGGACTGCTCCACACCCTGGCCTGATGAAGATGCGGGCCCGTCGTCTTCCGGTATTCGTTGCGCGGCTAAGCCATTCTCCTTCTCTTGGTACTCCGGCGGAGGGAAAAAGAGACCCTCAGGGACTGTCAGGAAACTATGCGAGTTCTTTCTACGCATGCGACCCATCGTCCCTCCATCGCACAAATCCCTCGATCGCCTCGTACTCGGCCAGTCCCAGCGTATCGTACATGGCGGCGGTGGCGCGGTTGCGGTCTTCGGCGCGCTGCCAAAACTCGCGGGGGTCGCTGGGGCCGGGGAAAAGGGCTTTGTCCTTCTGGCTCTCGTGCTTGAAGATGGCGATGCGCTTGCGCATTACTTCATCGGGGCTGAGGGGAACGGCCATTTCGATTTCATGAACGCCCCACTCCTGCCAGGCGCCGCGATAGAGCCAGACATCGCAGTGGCGCATCCACTCGCGGTCGCCCAGCCGGCGGATCGCTTCGATGATCGCGGCGAGGCAGACGCGATGCGTGCCGTGCGGATCGGACAGATCGCCGGCGGCATAAATCTGATGCGGCTCGACCTTTTCCAGCAGATCGACAATCACTTTCACATCCTTCTCGCTGAGCGGATTCTTGCGCACGCGGCCCGTTTCATAGAACGGCATGTCCAGGAAATGAATGTGCTCTGGCTTCACGCCGGAATATCGCGCGCCCGCGCGAGCTTCCGTGCGCCGAATCAACGCCTTGATCTGCTGCAATTCCGGGCTGTCCACCGCGCCCGGCTTCTTGTGGCGGATGAAGTTCACCACATGCTGCTCAATCGCATCGGCGCGCTCCGGGCCAAGATTGAACGCACGCGAAAACTCGGCGACGAAGTCCGCATGCCGAACGGCGGCATCATCCCAGACGGCGATGTTGCCCGACGTTTGATATGCGACATGCACCTCGTGGCCCTGCTCGCAGAGGCGGATGAACGTGCCGCCCATGGAGATCACATCATCATCCGGATGCGGCGAGAAGATGATCACGCGCTTGGGATAGACGCTTTTGCCTTCGACAGCCTGATCGCTGGGCGCGGGCCCCGGCGCTTCGGGAGAGGCGGCCCACGGGTTGAAGTGCGTGGGGCGCGGGGTATGGCGGATGGGATGGTCGGGCTTGCCGCCCGGCCAGCCGGTGATCGTGCTTTGCAGCGATTTGAAGACTTCGATGTTGATGTCGTACGCCCCGCCGCGATGGCTGAGCAACTCCTGCAGGCCATGCTCGTTGTAATCTTCATCGGTGAGCTTGAGCAGCGGCTTGCTGAGCGTGATCGCCAGCCAGGTGGCCGCGGTGCGCGTGGTCTTCGTGTCCCATTTCAGCCCAAACTGATCCAATGGCCCAAGCAGCCAGGGCGTCTTGAATCGCGTCAGCTCCGACGCGCCGGCGGTGTCCAATACAATCCGCGCCGAGGCGTGCTGCTGCAAATAACTGGCGGCAACGGTCGCCGAGATTTCCCCTTCGACCGCGCGGCGGATCACGGGCGCCTTGTGCTCGCCGAACGCGAGCAGCACCACGGTTTTTGCCGACAGAATCGTCTCGACGCCCATGGTGATGGCTTTTCGCGGGACGTTCCATTCGCCAAAGAAATCGCTGGCCGCATCCATGCGCGTCACGCGGTCCAGCGTGATCAGGCGCGTACGGCTGTCGCGCGGGGAGCCGGGCTCGTTAAAGCCGATGTGGCCCGTGCGCCCGATGCCCAGGATTTGATAATCCAGCCCCCCGGCGTCACGGATCATGCGCTCGTAGTCCTGGCAGAACGCCGTCACCTTTTCCAACGGCAGCGTGCCATCGGGAACGTGCGCGTTTTGCGGCTGGATATCCACATGATCGAACAGATGCTCGCGCATAAACCTTCGATAGCTCTGCAAATCCTCGGGACCCAGCGTCCAGTATTCGTCGAGATTGAACGTCACCACGTTGCGGAACGAAAGCCCTTCCTCGCGGTGCAGGCGAACCAACTCGCCATATACGCCGGTCGGCGTAGAGCCGGTCGCCAGGCCCAGCACCGTCTTCTCGCCGCGCGCGGCTTTGAGATCGATCAGCGCCGCGATTTCCTGCGCCACCGCCTTGCTGGCCTGCACACTGGAATTGTAAACCGTCACCGGCACATGCTCGACGGCCAACGCCAGCGCATGCGGGCCGTGGGCGGGAGTAACGCTTTGAGATGTTCCGATCATGGGCGCGGTTCCTCATTTCCCTTCAAGGTTTTCGTCCGACTCAAATAATTCTCCAAGCGGCATCACGAATCCCGGCAGCGCGGGCTCATCCCGAACTTCATCGCATGCACGATAGACGATTGCCGCATCCCTCCCCCGGTAGATGGTGATCGTATGCCGGAGCGCATCGACCACCCAAACCGACATTGTGCCCGCGGCAAGCCAGACGTGTGCCTTCTCAAGCACCTCCGGCGTCCGGTCGCCGGGCGAAAGCACCTCGACCGCCAAATCCGGCGCGCCCGGAAAATATCCCTTCACTACCTCGCGCGGCAGCCGATCCTTCCGTACGAACGCGATATCCGGCGCTCGTGTCGTATCGGGGTTGCGGGCGATGGTAAACCCTGTCTCGGCGGCATACACCGCGCCCAGATGATGCCGCGTTACATGCGCATCAATACGCGAAGTGAGCCGCACGATGATCCGGCCATGCTCCGCTCCCGCCGGCGCCATCATTTTGATTTCTCCCTCGATCAATTCACAGCGCCCGATGTCGCCCATTTCCAAAAGCTGCTCGGCGGTGATGGCGGTTTGAAGAGTCATTGCTCGCGCCTCCGAATTGGGCCTGCATTACGTCAAGTCAATCCGCATTGAAAAGATCGCCGAGTTTCATCGTGAAGCCCCGGAGCGCCGGCTCATCGCGCAATTCGTCGGCAGCATTATAAACGACTTGCACGTCGGACGCGCGATGAACGGTGATGCTTCGCCGCAATGGATCCACGACCCAAACCGATATTGTGCCGGCGGCAATCCAGCCATGCACCTTCTCCAAAACCTCTGGCGAGCGATCCCCCGGCGACAGCACTTCGACCGCCAAATCCGGCGCGCCCGGAAAATACCCCTTCACCACTTCGCGCGGCAGCCGATCCTTCCGCACGAATGCGACATCCGCCGCGCGGGTCGTATCGGGATTGCGCGAAATCAGAAAGCCGGTCTCCGTTGCGTACACTTCGCCGAGCTTTCGCGGCAGAACGTGCGACGTAATGTAAAACGCGAGCCGATTGGCAATCGCACCATGATCCGCTCCCGCCGGCGCCATCATCTTTATCTCTCCCTGGATCAATTCGCAGCGCCCGATGTCGCCCATTTCCAAAAGCTGCTCGGCGGTGACGAGGGTTTGCAAAGTCATGGCTGAACCTCCGCCGATTGCATCTGGACATTCTTAGCCGAATCACCCGTGGAAGTTCGCGGCGCGGCGGGCAATTCCGTCACGTTATATCGCAAATACCTGCTCTTCATCCACCGCACCGCCAGAAGATCCACAAACGCGCGCACCGCGCGATTCCGCAATCCATATTTGGCGGTGCCGGCGTAGCGCGGCGAATGCGAGACCGGCACTTCACTTACCGTATAGCCGCGCATTTTAACGAGCGTTGGCAGAAAACGGTGCATGCCGCGATAGAGCTGCATGCCTTCCAGGCAATGCCGCTTGTACAACTTCAGGCTGCTGGCCGAATCCTGGATCGTCTCATGGCTGACCCAGTTGCGGATGCGATTGGCGATGCGCGACTGCACGCGGCGCATCGGCGTGTCCTTTCGCTTCTGCCGCCAGCCGTTGATCATGTCGTAGCCATTCAGCAGCGGCAGCAGCCGGGGAATCTCCTCGGGATCATTCTGCAAATCCGCATCCAGCGTGGCGATCACCTGCCCGCGCGCGGCCTTGAACCCGGCATCAAACGCCGCGCTCTGCCCGCCATTACAGGCCATCCGCAACACGCGCAGCCACGGATATTGCCCCATCGCTTCGCGCAACAAACGCGGCGTGTCATCGGCGCTGCCATCATCCACCACGATCACCTCGAACGCCTCCCCGCTCGCCGACAGCGCGACAGATACGCGGCGCAGCAGTTCGGCGACGCTTTCCTGCTCGTTGTAGGCTGGGATCACCAGCGAAAGATACGGAGCTTGTTCCATGCGCGCCATTTATTCTACGAACCGGCAACGGAAGTGCGAATCCGCGAGCTCAAAACGCAGATCGGAGGGTTAGAGTAAGTCTAATGTTGCTATAGCGTCCGACCATGGCCGACCGGCCGGCGTGGCCACTTCAGTGGCCATGCAAAGCCGCTCCGGCGACATGAAAAACGCTCAAATGCTCCCCTCCGCGGCGTCTCATTTCCCTCGGAGGGCAGGGTGAGGGCCGGCAGCGCAGAGCACTATCGCCCGCGTAATCAACCACCCCACCATCATTCCCATCCCCGCCCCCGCCACCACGTCGCTCAGATAATGCGCATTCTCCAACACCCGCTCCGCGCAGGTCAGCAGCGCAACCAGGAAGAACCCCCATCGCCAGCGCGGCAGCAGCAGTGCCAGGCACATCGCCGTCGCAAACGAAAGCGACGCATGCCCCGAAGGAAAGCACAACCCCGGCTCGCGCCAGAGCCCCGGAACGCCGCGTATAAACGGATGAAACGCGAACGGCGCAATCCCCTTCACCGGCCGATGCCGCCCCGCGACCCACTTCATCACGCTATACAAGCCCCCCACCGAAGCCGCGCTCAGCACCAGCGCCAACGCCGCCCCCCAACGCCGGCGATGAAACAATCCCAGCAAGATTGCGATGCACGCCGTGAACGGGAAATAGCCGGGCAGCTTGATGATCTTGACGAAGACGGCGTGCTTATCGATCGGCCCCGTTTGTTGAACCCATTCCGCGATGCCGCGATCCACCGCGAACGCGGCGGCGAGGGCGAGGGCCCAAAGGATGAGGAGGATGAGCGGGCGAACGGAATGCCGGGAAGGCTGCACGGGCGCAGATTGTCGGCGCGAGGGGTGGGATTGCAACGCTTGGTCATCGGGCCTTGCGGCGACGGCGTTGATCCACGATCGGCGTGATGATCCGGCCCAAAATGCAAAGGTGAGGTTGACACTTTGGGACATTTTGTGGCGCTTTTCGCATTGTTAAATTATCGTAACCTTGCTTCGCAATTCGCGTAAGCCGATGCCGTGGCGATTGTTGCGCGGCGGCGATTGCCAAACAACCCTGCTATGGGCGGCAAGGGCGCAACACCGGGAATTCGTGAGCCTGCTAAGCAAAACACTGAAATAATCGTGACGGGGTTGGAGGGGGCCTCATGTTGTAGAACATGGCGACGTACGGCCCGACTGTTCAGGCCGCCTTGCCGCCGCGCGGAATGTTGAAGACCGGCGACCACTTTCCGACCAGCGATCGAACGATGCCGAAACGATATGTGCTGCTGGAGTCGGGCATCTGAACGTATTCCCAGGCAAGATTTCGTTTGTCCGGCTGCCAAAGCTCGGGCGGAAATATGGGCACTTCCGCGATTCGCCGTTGGCTCGTGATGTGGAGACCCGATCGATAACCTTTTTGGCTCTGCCGCTACGAACGTCTGCTTCAAACGCTTTCATTTTTGTATTCGATTACGGTGCCCCACATACGCCCATCCGTGGGCGAACGCGCTGCAACCACTCCTCATCGGCAGACGGGCGAGGATGTGCTTAGCGATGGCGCTGACTCGACTTGCAACCTGCCGTCGCTGGCGAAGTGTCCCGTACCGGACGGAGCATAACAACCTTGGCTCATAAAGGCGGGCGGGCCCTCAAATTCGCGCGACCAATTTATTCGCCTGCCTCGGATACGACGTCAGGTTTTGCGCTGATTTGCGGCCTAACCCGCAAATCCGACCTGGCCGCTGTAATCTGGTCGGAAAGCTTGTTCGCAAGCGCCTGACTGTGCTCCATCTCGCCGATGATGCGGTCCAATTCTCTCCAGTATTCGTCGGAAACATCGCGTCCAAGAATTGCAGCAAAGTCCACATGCGTTGGCTGCCGCCATCGCTCGAATCCCTCCAATCGCGCGACGCGCGCGCCTACGTCAATGACCCCACGACTTTTCGGGCACTGCGGGGCGACCCCGGCCATCCACTCGCGCCAGTTCGCGTTTCCCTTCGAGGAATTGCACGGTTGGCAGGCGGGAACAAGGTTGGCGATTTCCGAAATGTAACCCGTCGGCCGTCTTCCGACGACGAGGGGCCGAAGATGATCCCACGCATTACATTTATCGCCGCAATAGACACAGAGAACGGTTTCAGTAGTCATTCCGAGAACCGAAAGGGCGTCGGCGATGTCATCGGGCGTCGGGCGAATGACCGGAATGATCGAACTGACGAAGGCATTGGTAATGCTGGTTTTCCGTGACGCCATCGATTGAACCGCTGGCATTCGAAAGACCTTTCGAAGGCGCCTGATCTGCTCCTTGGAAAGCGGGCTGCTCAAGTGCGGCCCCCTCTCGTGCGCAAGTGCGCGCGCCTTGGAGATGGGATCCATCCGCTAAGAAGCGCCGAAGCCTCTAAAGCTGCCGAGCATCCGCAGGCGCTGCAAAACCAGGCGAATTCCACCAAATCGATTCGGCGCTCGCCTGACTCAACCTTCGCCACCCAACTGTGAGGGACCTTTAGGATTGCCGCGAGCTGGCGCTGGGAATAGTGCGCTTTTCCTCGCATCGCGAGCAAGCATTTCTTCAGTTGGGCATATTCGCCGGTGTGCGTCGATTTGCGCATTGCTCCCATGTTCGGGGCGAGGTATCATGCTTCCAAAATCGGTACAGTTGCAAAGGAGGTCGTTCATGAACGAGTTGAAGCTATATGTTCCCACTTTTAATCACGGCCCATTTGTCCAAGGAGAGGAGAACCTCGCGCAAGCGCATGCCAGACCCGAATTCGGCGAACCCGACGTCCCGATCGTGATCCGGCGCGCCGACGGAGTGCGCATTGTGCTCGGGACACATGACTATTTCGATATGCACGCGCCAGACATCCAGATCGAACGGAGGCCAAGGGGCTGGGCTATTTTTTTGCATCCCGTCGGAGGCGGTGACGCGAGCGGGTTTGTCTATTTCCTTGATGATGGTCGCAGCTTTGTGTTGCCTGAACGACACCTCGATACGACGCTGAAAATCCAATCACTCGGGTGTGACGACTTGGTGCCATGAATTGATGACCGAACATGAATATGAAAGATTCAACGCGCAATCGAGGCGGCTCATTTCAAGCTGTATGCTACTTGTGTCGCCAGCGTCTTACACAATGCGGAGACAATTGGGATGGACTTTGTCCAACCTGTGCGGATGTCGTGTCTGAATACCTTGACGCCCACCGACTGGACGATGACGACCGGGACGACGCCATTGAAGCATGCAGGAAAAAAATGCGAATCGCCTCAGTGCCAAAAAACCGTCGCACTTTCAAACGCAAGCCGTAATGGGTTCGAGCGGACGTATCCGATATTCCCC
>Ga0075522_10002476_pt1 | contig 13672 bp, 13 predicted proteins | sample NGEPerA_FD_74796 | JGI IMG/M metagenome (GOLD analysis project Ga0075522, IMG submission 74796) | Arctic peat soil microbial communities from the Barrow Environmental Observatory site, Barrow, Alaska, USA - NGEE PermafrostL2-A | ecosystem: Environmental > Terrestrial > Soil > Wetlands > Peat ... | reverse complement strand
GTCCTGGTATTTACGACCCGAACGGGCGTGGAAGGAATTACCGGCGGCAAAGTGACTCTGGGCGCAGACGCCTCGGTCGCGGCGGGCCCGGTCGGCCGGCAAGCATCGGTCGCCACGGACTCGAATTTCACGGCCGAAGTGTATTCGTACTCGAGAAACCGCGGCTTGTTCGCCGGTATCGCCTTGGATGGCAGCGTGCTGTCGATTGATCGCAGTGCCAATTCGCTCTTCTACAAGAGACCGGGTGTCACCGCTTCGGACATCATGAACGGCGATGTGACGACCACCGACACGACTGCGCAGCGTTTTCTGGCGGCAGTTTCACGCAGCACCGGCGGCAACACCTCCACCGCGTCGGTTCCCGTAAGCGGCGCCGTTGCAGCCCCAGTCACAGCGCCAGCGGCCCCACCGGCAGGCGCCGCACAGGCCTTTCCCATGGCGGACCCGACACCGGGAACCGAGCCCAAGTAGCCGTCGGAGCAGCAACTGCGCAGCTTTTGCCCGCACAGCACGCCTTTATGAGTCGGCAGCGGCTGCAGTGACCCGGTTGCGGCCGGTTTCTTTGGACTTGTACAGCGCCTTATCGGCTCGTGCGACAAAGGCTTCGATCGTATCGCCGGGAAGCGATTCGGCCACCCCGATCGAAATGGTGACACTGCCGATCGACTCGGCGGTGCCGGCGCGATGTATTGTGCCGCGCGCAACCGTGAGCCGAATCTGTTCCGCGAGCACGAGTGCGCCCTGCAGGGGCGTCTCTGGCAACAGCATCGCGAATTCCTCTCCACCATAGCGTGCCGCCACATCGCGCCCTTTAATACTCAGAGCAATTCGCTGCGCGACGTAGCGAATGACCCTTATCGCCAAGAACATGACCGTAGGTGTCGTTGACGCGCTTGAAATGGTCAATATCCGCCATCAAAAGCGAGCACGGTACGGCGCTCTCCTGGGCGTCGCCCAATACGCGAGTCATCGCAAGCTCGAACGCACGTCGATTGTGCAGCTCGGTAAGGGAATCGACGAGCGCTTCGCCTTGCGCCTTTTCGAGCTGTTCGCGCAAGCGCCCCACCTCGGCGCTGCTGGCACCCATCTCCTCCTGCACGCTCTGCGCCGAAGTGCGCATGCGGGTGGTCTCGCCCACGAGCGCGGTAATGAGTTCGCTCAGCGAAGGCGCATCGATCGGCTGTTGCAGCCGCCCCTCATGGCGGTGTAACGACTCGTTGTAGCTTGCCGCCTGCTTGCCCATTTTGATGGCGGCCTCGCGCACGTTGGCAAGCACTTGTAGGAGCTGTACTTCGAGGCGCTCAGAGACGTCCGCGTCGCGCGCTACGATGAACTTGCTGAAGAGCTCAAGCGTCTCCTGCTCTGAGAACGGCTTCTTTTCAAGCAAGCGCGCATCAAGCGCTGCCTGCAGTCCCGGATTGATCTTGGCGAGATATTCGTACCAGACCGCGTAGCTTAGCGGATGAAAGCCTGCTGCCTGCGCCGCCATGTGCGGCACTGCCAGGCGCAAGAGCTCTGCGGTCTTCTCTTTGGACTCGAAATAACGCATGAATCGTCTCTGCTGACGAGTAAAAGTCGCACCAATGCCATTTAGACTCGGGTTAAATTGCAGGCACTGCGGCGGCAATCCCTACGCGAGCTCGCTGCTTATTTTATAGGCTTGGCGCGCCAATGTTGCGGGCTTGATCCACAGATTGCACAATTGCGAACGTCTAGCATGCGAGGCGATGCACACGAGCAACCTCAATGTGCGCGTGGCGGCATGAGAAATCCAAGCTAGATCCCGCTGTTTTCTGCAGAAGAGCGAAAATGCTGCGTTGCACTCTTGCTGCAACGCACCGCCAGATTATTTAGCCAGCATGCGCTCAATCCGACGGTCGGGAACGAACCACAAAAGAGCAACGAGCACATACAGCGCAAGAGCAACTCTTTCGTTGACGAATGCCAGCGGAATAGCTGCTAAGTAAAGAAGCTGCGATGTCATCCCCTTGCGGTCCTTGCCGACGGCCCGGCCGAGCGCCGAGTCTTTGCCATCGCAGTCGATCAGAGCACGCGACAAAAGTACGTACGCGCAGCCAGTCAACAGCAGCACCGCGCCGTAAAGTGCCACCGGCAGCGGCGCGAGTTCGTTCTCGCCCATCCAATCGGTGATGAAAGGTATGAGCGACAGCCAGAAGAGCATGTGCAGATTGGCCCAGAGAACTTTGCCATTAACGCTCTTCGCGGCGTGCAGCAGATGGTGGTGGTTATTCCAGTAAATGCCGACGTAGATAAAACTCAAAACGTAGTTTAGAAGATGCGGGATGAGTGGGCGCAACGCCGCCCAATCTTTACCGTCGGGAACTTTCAGCTCCAAAACCATGATGGTGATGATGATGGCGATGACGCCGTCGCTGAAGGCTTCGAGGCGCGCTTTACCCATGAATCATCCCAAAATGGAACCGCGTGCCGGCAGCGCGTCGCGCCAAGCCGTGCGGCCGAAGCGAATGCGATTATTTGCCCTCCACTTTATCCTTGGCGTCGGCAGCTTTGTCCTGCACCTTATCGACCGAATCCTGAATCTTATCGCCGGTTGTCTCTTCACCGCCGTTCTTTATGGTGTCCACGGCGTGGTCGACCTTCTCTCCGACCTTCTCAACCGGGCCCTTCTGCTCGCAAGCGCTGATTGCCAACGCCAGGCCCACAAGAATAACTGCCGGCATTTGTTTGCGGATCATAAGCATTGTCCTCAAGTCATTTATTTGTGAGGTTTAAACGCGTCAGGGTGGTGCGCGTTCCCCGACCTACGCCCTCGCTGCAGACGCAGCGTCAGTCGCCGGGAAACTGAAACTCCACCTCGATATTGAGGTCCGCAAGGCGCCGTGCAACGGTGCTGCTCAAAGTCAAAACTGTGTTTGCGATTGGGGCAATCTCGACCAGTAACGATACCTCGCCGCCTTGCGCTTGCAGGTCAGCGAAGAAATCCCGATGCCGACCCAGATGTAAGAGCTGTTGCGCCATAAAGATTTCCAGCGCCAAACTCGCTCCACCCACCATTTGACCCGGCAATGGCGCCGACCAGTACGAGTCCCGATACTGACCCGCGACGGCGGCACCACTGTGAGACTGACGTGGTGCGCCGGCTTTCCAGCTATGTGCGGGTTCAAGCTTTAGCGTGTCGGTCAGAATCGTGGGGTCCACCACGGGGTGCCGTACCCGCAGCGACACCGCGTAGGTGTACGCGCTGGCTGCGACAAATCGACTCGGGCTGCGTGAAGCCATCGCGCATTACTCCTGTTGCAGCCATGATCTCCCAGAAACCATTCGGGTGTCCAACGCCTCGAGGGGCGCCGCGGCGCCACCTACCCCGCACGCACGCCATGGTCTTTGAACCACGAGAGCATGCGCTTCCAGCCGTCCTGCGCGTCGGCTGCGTTATAGCTCGGTCGATAATCGGCATTGAAACCGTGTTGCGCATCCGGATACACCATGATCTCGCTCTTCGGTCGTGCTTTCTTCAAAGCAGTGCGCATCTTTTCGATATCGGACGCGGGAATGCCTTTGTCCTTGCCAGCATACAGCCCGAGCACGGGCGCCTTAAGGTCGGCAGCCACATTGAGCGGATGCTGGGGCTGCAGTGCAGTGGTATTGCGGTTCAGCGGCCCATACCAGGCAACGCCGGCACGCAGTTTTGGATTGTGTGCGGCGTACAGCCAGACGATGCGGCCGCCCCAACAGAATCCGGTGATGCCTAAATGTGCACTGTCGCCTTTGCCGGTGGCTTTGGCCCACGCAACCGTTGCGTCAAGATCTGACATGACCTGCGTGTCGGGAACCTCAGCGACGATGGGCATGATGTCCTTGACGTCAGCGATCTTTGAAACGTCTCCTTGGCGGGCGAAAAGCTCGGCCGAGACCGCAAAGTATCCGAGTTTTGCGAAGCGCCGGCAGATATCTTTGATGTGCTCGTGCACACCGAAGATCTCCTGCACTACGAGCACGACCGGAAACGGACCGCCGACTTCCGGCATCGCACGATAACCGGGGATTTCACCGTCGGGCGTTGGTATCTTCACTTCTCCAGCGGTCAACCCGTCGCTGGCTGTCGTGATGGTCTGCGCCGAAATGGGGTGTACGGCAAGCGCAAAGCCAGTTGCGAGTGAAGTTACAATCATGGCGCGTCGCGTGAAGTCCATGCGCGGCAGCAAGCTCATTAAATCAGGATGATCTAGGTGCGTCATAGTTTGGGTTCCTTACCTTGCAATGCAATGGGTCGCGCCGCGGGCTTTACCACCAGCCCCGCCATTTGAACCACAATATTGGCGTGACCACGCTCACGGCGATCAGAGCGAGTCCATACTGATAGCCCCAGGTCCAACTAAGTTCCGGCATGTTGTGGAAATTCATGCCATACATGCTCGCGATTAGGGTCGGCGGAATGCCGACCACCGAAGCGATCGTCAAGACCTTGAAGATATCGTTCTGTTCGGTACTGATGAAGCCGAGAATTGCGTCGAGCAGAAACTGGACCTTTCCAGACAGATGGGTTTCATAGTCCGCCAGGGAGGACAGATCGCGCCGGACCGTTTTCAGGCGTGCCTGAATTTCAGGTCCCAGCCACACACAGCCGGTGTCCGAGGTAAAGACAATGATGCGCTGCAACCCGAGCACGCTCTCACGGATCTGCGACAGGCGTTCGCCCGCATCGCCAATGACGATGAGCATCTCGCGCAGCACCGGCGTTGCCCGCTTGACCCGGCGCGCCTGCTCGCCGCGATCGCGAAATACGCGCCGCGAAATGCCACCGAGGCTGCCACCGATCGATTCAAGAAAATCAGCCGCAAAGTCGACCATCGCTTCAATGAGCGCCGTAAACGTCGTGTCACTAGCGAACAGCTTGGGATCCTTCTCGATCCGAGCGCGCACCTCGGCAAATGTGTGCAACTCCGAATAGCGAACAGTGATAAGTAGGTCAGCCGACAGGATAAAACCGATGAATCCCGGTGCGGCGTCAGCCGTTTCGCCATGCGCCACAACCGGCATGCTGAGGTACATAGTGGTGCCGTCAGTGCGCAGGCGGCTTGAAGACTCGATCTCTTTTAGCTGCGCCGCCGAGGGGATGTGTACGGCATGTTTGGATTCGACGCGCGCAATCTCCTCCGGCGTCGGCTGCATGAGATCGATCCAAAAGTCCTTGCCGGAGGCTTGGGCGTGCGCCGCGCTCAAGGCGCTTGGCAGGTAGCTAAGCATGAATGCGGATCATGACGGCTGTGGGGGTCGCGATGCAGCGGCAATCCAGCGATCAATTTCCTGCAGATGCGCACTGATCTTCACGTTGTAGCGGATATTCGCCTCCGCCATCTCAAGGCTGCGGCGTGCGGTCGCCGGAATATGCACTGCGGCAAACTCCTGTAAGCGCGCAATCATCTCCAGATCATTACTGCTACGGGCCAGGCGCGGTACAAACTGGGCTTGGCTGTCGCTCTCAAGCAGCCGGGTAATCGTAGCCCAATGCGCGATCGCATAGTTTGCCGCAAGATCCGGATGACTATCAGCCACTGAACTGATGATGAGAGTTCGCAGCGTGATTGGAACCTCATCCGTCAACGACAAATCAAGCGCGCGCCGCGCAAGCATCGGCGCCTCGGCATCGCCCAACAGGCGATAGTAGTTCTGCTTCTCAAGTTCGGTCGCCGCGCCGCGCGCGAGCGCATGAATCTGTTCCCAAGTGTCGCTGCTGGCACTCTCGGCCACTACTTTCAGCACCGAGCTGCGCTCAGCCGCACCGATGCGCGCAGGCGCACGCAAAAACTGCGCAAAGCGCCGTCGCGCTTCTGCCACGACGGTGACATCGCCGAAGCGGCCCATGGCGCTAAGCAGAGCGGCCCGCAGAATCGCCACGTTATCGGCCTCCCCCGCGTGCGCATCCCAACCTACTTCAGTCAAAGGACGTCCCAGGAGCGCGCGCGCGTAGACCCGAAATGCCGTACGCCCAGGTTTACCGGAATACAACTCATCAAGTGCGACCAGCGACCCGGTAAGCGCGCTCCAGATAATCCCGTCGGCGTCGGACGGCAGTTTTTGGGTTAGTCCCAGAAATTGCGCCATCGGCACCGTCCCGACGGAGGCGAGAACCTCAGAATCGTTCAATAGGCCGAGCTGATCCTCCGGTGCGAGTTCGCCAAAGCGATCGGCAAGCGCCGCAAAAGCGGCAGGCGTGTACTGGCTACGAAAATAGCCGGCCTGCCCGGCGTTGAGCAGCACCGGCGCGCATTGTGGCAGTGTCACGCGTGTGCCGGCGGCACCGGAAATCAGGACGCGAGTCGAATCCGTGCTGCCAAGCGTTTTGATCGCAATCGGTACATGCCACGTTTGGGTACCAGTCTTGGCCGAGTCGTCGATCCCGAAGCGGGTCTGCGCAACGGTTACAGCGAGGGTGCCTGAATCGCATCGTGCGGCGCGTGCCGAAATCAACGGCACTCCCGCATGCAAGGTGAAATCGTGGGCTATATCTGTGATCTTCGTCGCGCTGACGGCGTCAATCTCGCGCCAGAGATCGTCGGTAACCGTATTGGCGTAGGCATGATCCTTCATGTAGCGCCGCACGCCGGCACGGAACGAATCCTCGCCGACATAGTTCTCCAGCATTCGGATCACCGCCCCGCCCTTCACATAGGTGATGCTGTCGAACGCGTCGCTCGCCTGCAAAACGTCCGCAATCGGAGTGATGATGGGATGAGTGCCGTTTGCGGCATCGATTCGCATCGCTTGCTGCACACCCGCTTGCGATTGCAGCCATAGTTTCCACTGCGGATGAAAGTGATCAACCGCCTTGTTCTCCATCCACGAGGCGAAGCCCTCGTTGAGCCACAGGTCGTCCCACCAAGCCATGGTAACGAGATCGCCGAACCACTGGTGCGCCATCTCATGCGCAATGACCACAGCAACGTCCTGTCGATCCCTTTCGGTGGAGACTCGCGCATCGATCAACAGATCGCGCTCAAAATAAAGAATCGCCCCCCAATTTTCCATGGCACCGAAGAATTCGCTCGAGCCTGGCGCCGCAATGAGGTCGAGCTTCGGCAGCGGAAAAGGCATGCCGAAATAGTCGTTGTAGTACGGCAGCAGCTGCACAGCGGTATCAAGCGCGAATCGTCCACGCTGCGCGTCGCCGCGCTTGACGATGACCCCAACGTCGACGCCGCCCACAACTCGGTGCACACGCTCAAAGTCCCCGGCAGCAAAGAACAGCAAATAAGAACTCATCTTTGGTGTCTGCGCAAAATGCACGCGCTTAAGCTGCGCGTCGATTTTTTCCGTTGCCGTGACCGGCATGTTGGAGACTGCCGTCGCGGCAGTGGCGACCGTGGCGGTGAGAGTAAATGTCGCCTTGCGCCCCGGCTCATCCCAGCAGGGCAAAAACCTACGCGCATCGGAATTTTCGAACTGCGTGAAGAGTGCGCGTTTGCTGGCATTGTCGCTGCCAACATAGTCGAGTGCAAAGAACCCGGAAGCCTGCTGATAGATTCGGCCGCGATAGTCGATCGAAAGCACATGACGCCCGGGTGCGATCGGCGTGCTGAACGCAAAGCTTGCCGTTTGTTCACGCGCGTCGAGGCTGACCTTCGCGACATCTTTGCGTTCCGCAAGCGAGACGCGATCAAAACTCAAATCGGCTGCATTCAGGACCACGGTATTGACAGGGCGCAGCACTTCGATATCGATGTGCACCGTGCCGCGAAATGTCAGGTGCGCAGCATCTGGCGTTACCGCAATGTCATAGTGTTGCGGGATGACTGCATCGGGCAATACAACCCGTTCATCGGCGGTGGCGCACGCAGGCGAAATCGTAACAAGACTGATTGCGCCCCAAGCCAGTAGCATCGCTGAATTCAATTTCATTATTTCCAACATCCTCAAAATCGCGTCGTGTTTTGTTTTGCTGCAAGTAATCTGCAAACCACTCTTGCGCTCGAGACCAATCACTTGACCGGCTGATTCTGTGCTTTACGCCACGCGGCAAGTACGGCCTGCTCGCGCGCCGGATCAATCCCGGCTTTGAGCAGCGCCCGCTCCGCCTCGGGAAGCGCAAGATACCAAGCCAGGGTATCGCGCACAGTATCGTTTATTGTACTGATCGCAAGACCCGCCTGCAGAGCGCGCGCCACGCTGATTTTAGCGAAGGCGGCGTCCGGACCGGTTGGATGGACCAGATTGGCAGGTCGGTTGCGAGTGAAACCCCGTGTGCCTTTAGAAAATCCGTTGGAACCCATATCGCCTTTGCGGCAGTGCTCGGCTTCGCAAGTTTGTTTGCAAATCGGATGCTCGCTTGCACAAGATCGCCGATAGTGAATTCGTCAGGCGCCGATACCACATTGAACGTGCCGGCGACGCCGCGCTCGAGGAGATTAAGCGCAAATAGCGCCAAATCGCGTACGTCCACGAACTGAATCGGATCCCCCGGCCCATCCGGCGCAAGCATGTCGCCACCGCGCGTTGCACGCGCGGGCCAGTAAGTGAATCGGTCCGAGTTGTCGCCCGGCCCGACTATATAGCCGGGACGAAGTACGGTGAGCCGACCGGGCATTGCTGTGGCGGCCGCGTGCTCGCACAGTGCCTTGAGCGCACCATAGGAATTATCATCGACTTTCTCGATGCTCTCATCGGCGACACGTGCGAGCGGTGCGTCTTCATTCGCAGGTGTCGCAAAGCTTGCGTACACTGATACCGAGGATACGAACAAATATTGTCTGACGTTCGGCGGCAGTAACTCAGCTGACAAATGCACGTGTCGCGGCACGAACCCTGAATCGTAGATGACGGCGTCCCACTTGCGATCTCGCAGCGCATCGAGTTGCCCATCGCGGTCGCCTTTGAGCTTTTCAAGCTTAGAGAAACGTTGCGGGTTGGTCTCACCGCGATTGAACAGAGTGACGATGTGGCCGCGCTGGAGCGCAAGTTCTGTGAAATGCACACCGATGAAGCGTGTGCCGCCCAAAATAAGGATGCGCAACGGTCGCGCGCTCGCTGCGGCAGTGACTCCAGCTGCGCCGATCGAGGCGGCCATCATGGACGCAATCGCGATGAACTGACGTCGCTGCATGCCAACAACATCCTCAGACGGCGTGCGGCGTCAGGTTCTGCCAGAGCATATTGCGTGGCGCTTCCTCGTCCATCTCCGTCTTAAAGAGGTGACGCTCATTGAGCGCACTGGCGCGGATGGCCGCCGGGCGCGCACTGATCTCATCAAACAGACACTTCCAGTGCGGTAATTTGCCCGCGCACCATCTCCCATAATGAATGACACGAGACGCGCCCAATCCCATTGCGCCCTGTCGACGATGGTATCGTGTCAACGAGCATAATCGGCACGAGTTCGTAGGGCAGCGCTGCCTCTTCGGGTATTAACGCCACCTTTGCGCGGGTGGGTGATGGGTGATAATAAAACTTGAGCATCCAAGGTCTCGGCGCATCGTCAGCTGCACCTTTTAGCATAGACGCCAGTCGTAATTCGGGCAGGCCAGCCCCGCTCCGGGCTGAGGTGCTTGCGCCCGGGAGCACTTTTACGAGGAACACCGTCGCATATCAGACGTTATGTGATCAGGCCCAGGCTTAGAATCCGGCCGGGCATTGTCTCCCAGTCACGAGGTGCCTTATGAATCGAGCCCTAATAGTCTTATCGCTGAGCGCTCTAGCGCTGGCGTCCGGTTGTGCCCGACAGCAAGCCACTGGAACCGCCCCGGACAGCTCACCGCCGAGCTCCGACACGACGCAGTCAAGCACGCCGCCGAGCACGAACGACACGGCGACGCCGCCGTCGTCCTCGGACTCATCGACGCCCGCGACGCCCGCGACGCCTTCCGACTCAATGTCGGCCGCCCCGTCAAGCTCAAGTTCCCCATCGGATAGTACAGGCAGCAGTCAGCCGAAGAACGATAGCGCTGGCGGAAATCCTCCGAATACGTCGCCGAAATAATACGGCGTCGACACCGAAGTGGCGCCGGTCTGTTACGAGGACCGGCGCCACGATGATGCCGTAAATTTTTCATTTATTGTGCGCGCGAGACAGATCGGTTCGCCTCCTTGTCGCGCTCTCCGTGATTTCGCCGCGTGCGAACCTGCGGCCTTGAGCGCGGTATTGATCCCTGCGCCGACAACGTAAATTCCCGCTACGCCCGATCGTCTAGAGATCCGCTGCGATCGCGATTCCGTCACCACGATTGCGCGAAAGCCGCTCGCGCTATCTCGCTTTGAAAAGAACCCTTAGAATCGCCTGATGCCAATCCTGAAGGTCATTGTCCTTGCGATCGTGCAGGGCTTAGCGGAGCTCTTGCCCGTTTCAAGCTCGGCGCATGTCATCGTCGCCGAAAAGCTAATGGGCCTCGATCCGGCTTCCCCGCCCATGACCCTTTTATTGGTGATGCTGCACACGGGCACCATGTTTGCCGTGATCGTCTACTTCTGGCAGCGGTGGTGCGAGACGTATTTCAAGAATGCGGCGGCATTTAAGCGCTTCGCCGCGCTAGTCGTTCTTGCAACGGTACTGACTGCAGTGATTGGCGAAGCCATTATTAAGATCATTGAGAAGACTGTACTCGTGGGCGTGGCGCACGCGCAGATCGAGGATCTGTTCAGTCATTTGGAAGTGATAGCGCCCGCTCTGGCTGCGGCGGGCCTTTTGATTCTATTCGCGGGCATCGTCGAGAGGCGCAAACGTGAAATCACTCGCGTCACGGAAGAAATGACCGCTCTACAGGCTGGCCTTATTGGGGCCATACAGGGACTATGCCTGCCGTTCCGCGGATTTTCGCGCTCCGGCGCGACAATTTCCGTAGGTATGCTGGCAGGCGTAGCCAAGAGCCGCGCGGAATCTTTCAGCTTCGCCCTCGCGGTAGTCCTGACGCCACCGGTCGTGGCCCGCGAATTACTCCGCGTTCTACATGCGCAAAGGACCGACGCACCGTTCGATTTGGGCAGCGCCATCGGGCCGAGCCTGCTCGGCGCCGTATTCGCCTTCTTTGCAGGACTCATCGCCCTGAAGTGGCTTAGTCGATGGCTTGAGAACGGCCGCTGGTATCTGTTTGGAATCTATTGTCTCGTGGCCGCGGCAGCCGTCGCCGCCTTGCACGGCATGGGGTATTGAACGCACGAGCAATCTGGTACGTGTCGCGCGCGCGCCATCGTCCCGGCGACGGGTGGCGCAGGTCTCTGCAATACTCTCGTCATTTTCACATCGGGTCTAAGCTTGCGCTGCAAAGGCTCGCTGTGCTGCGGGTCGCGCCATGCAACGAGCTAAATAGGCGCTCAACGCCGGCTCCTCAGCCAGAATTTTGAACATGTCGAGAAAATAGACCGCCGAGCCCAACATCACATCCGCGGCGCAGAATCGCTCGCCCAATATCCAGGGGCCAGCCTGCAATGCGTTGCGCAACGTCGCTAACACGGAATCATAGTCTCCCCAGCCGTGCGCCACGCGGTTAGGGGTAAGTTTCGAGAATCTCTCCGCCATCGCAGGCTCGATGTTGGAGTTGGTAAACATGAGCCATTGTAGATAGGCGCCGCGCAGAGGGTCGCCGATCCGCGGCGCCAGACCGGCTTGCGGATAGGCATCAGCCAAGTATGCGCAAATGGCCCCCGAATCGTTGATCCGTACCGCCCCGTCTTCCAGCGCCGGGACCTTGCCAAGCGGGCTTGCTGCACGGAAGGCCGCATCGGATTTTGATTTCGGGTCGCGGATATCTATGAGTACGCGCTCGAACGGCACGCCAGTTTCCTCAAGCATCCAAAGTGCGCGAATCGCTCGCGTTTTAGGCGTCCAATAAAGCTTTAGCATCGGTCCCATTCCTGCGGCAAGCCACGACCTCACATCTTAATTACTTTCAGCTAAGCACGCTGTTTGACGGCAGCCTGTCCACGCTTTTGTCCCCAGTACTAGCGAGCCTCAACGTCTACTTTAGGCCGCGGGCGGCGCCTGACCTGGAAGCTGCGGAATTCTTTCATCAATACAAGCCCAGCTGGGTGCCTGCGCGGACCAGATCGTTACGGCAGGCTTTATGATCTCGCGATCATCGAGCGTACCACTGCGCACGAATATGAGATGCGGGCGCGATTCAGCCGCGCTGAACACATGCGTGCCACAGATGGGGCAGAATCTACGGTGCATCACATTGCCGCTGTCGGCGACACTGCTGTAGTCACGCAGATCGCCACTCACAAGCAGCGCGTCTTTCGGGAAACAGGCATTTACCGTCGCGCTGCCCGCGCCAATGTACTGGCACAGACGACACCAACATACTCTTGTGATAATCGGCTCAGCACTGATCGAATAACGTACCGCTTTACACAAACAACCGCCAGTAATTTTCATGAGGATCTCGTAGTCAAAGAGCGCAGCCTAAATCGAATGCAGCGCCAGGCCAAAGTCGACATCTCCAATCCTCGCCCACTTACAACAAAATAATCAATTTCGAGCTGGGCGACGGGCAACTCCTAGGCACATCGGGCCACGATACAGATTGGGTTTGCCAAGCACTCGTGATTGGGGTTCATTGCGCTGAATTACGCACATGCTCCAAAAGAAGCAGTGCTATAGTCGAGCGCCGCCCTGGACGCTTGCTGTTTTAGTACGAGGCGCATGGGTTGTCGGCGCATGCGGTATCGCAGCGCGTCAGCCCGATAGTCTGTGGGAGACTGTCCGGTATTTTTTATGTTGGAGCACGTACGCATGCGCTATATCGCGATTTCTATTGTGCTGTTGCTCGCGGGATGCGGCTCACCGGTTGCGCCGCCAGCGGCACCAGCAGCGGCGCCGGCTGATACGACGCCAGCTGCGGCTGCACCGGCCCCGGAACCGGCCGCTGCGCCGCAAGCCACGCGTGAGCGCGAGCCCGAACGCTATGCCGAACCCGAGCCTGCGTACGAGCCGCCTACCCTCGCGCCGGTCGTGAGCGTTTACGTCGACCCTCCGATCTCGCAGCCGCCACCCATCGCCATTAGTTCGGCACCCCCGCCGATGCTAGTCGAGTATCCGCCGCCGCCCCCGTTTCCGGACGCGGTCTGGGTTGGCGGATATTGGGTCTGGCAAGGTGATTGGGTATGGTCACACGGCCATTGGCTTGCTCCGCCGCGCCCACGGTACGCGTGGGTAAATCCCTATTATGAGAACCGCTCCGGGATCGTGATTTTTATCGGTGGGCACTGGTCCCCGCCGGGAGTTGCATTTGTGCCCCCGCCGCCGGGGTTGCATTTGACGGTTGAAATCGGTAATCGAGGCGTCGTACTTGGGCCGCCGCCCATGGGCCCGGATGGAACTTTTGTACCTGCGCCGCCGGGTTCGCGATTTGGGATTATCGTTCCGGCGCCAATGGGGACAGCGCCCGCGGTCGTGACGGGCGCTCCGCCCGTTGTAGCGGTCGGCATGCGTGTGACCAATAACAATACCAACATCAACAACACGACCAACAACACGACGAACAATACAACTAACGTCAAAAATGTTACGAATGTGACAAACGTAACAAACGTAACTATTGAAGCGCCGGCTGCGGCAACGGCGACCGGCAAGGCTGTCAACAGCTCTGTTCCTGCGCAAGCGCACCTTGCAGCCGCACTTCCACCCGTGATCAAGGCGCAAGCGCCGACGCCCGCATCCACGAAACCCATTCCGGCGTTCGTACATGGCCGCCCTGCGGCA
>Ga0075522_10002474_pt1 | contig 13676 bp, 8 predicted proteins | sample NGEPerA_FD_74796 | JGI IMG/M metagenome (GOLD analysis project Ga0075522, IMG submission 74796) | Arctic peat soil microbial communities from the Barrow Environmental Observatory site, Barrow, Alaska, USA - NGEE PermafrostL2-A | ecosystem: Environmental > Terrestrial > Soil > Wetlands > Peat ... | reverse complement strand
CAAGGTCGGTAAGGGAGCATTGAGGGCGTCGCCAACGCCATGGATTTTTAAGAGCCCGTCCTTTGCCTGATCGCCGACCAACGGAAAACGATTGCGACCGAATGACAGCCCCTTTGCGCTCTTGGCCGCCGCTCTCACGACCCAGCCTCCCTGAAGCGAGGTGCTCCTGTGGACGGCGTAATCGACCCGCCCGGCGTCCTTATCCGGATAAATGGTGGTAAAGGTGAAGCCCCTTTCCGACCAACGAACGCCGCTGAGCGACGTGTTGCGTGTGTCAAAAACGGTGGTTTCAAAGCCACCGGGATCGCCGTCTTCATCAACGCCATCCGCGCCTAAGTTGGTTTCCGTCACCATGGCGGAAACGATGCCCAAGGGACCCACCACAAAATGGGCGTTAATCCATGCCGGTAATTCCTCTGCGCCCCTCGCAAACCATTGAATCTTAACGTTCCGGAGCTCAATAGATATGGGCGGGGACAGCGGCTTCAAATCCGTGGAATCGCACAAAACCGTGGAGCTGAGGACGATCGGCAACAGATAAAGTCCGATTCTTAGCGCTCGTTTTAGGCTCATGGCTCCATTGTGTCCCAAAATGACCCCAAAATCACCGCCAAAAAAGGCCACATTTTGCCTCTCTTACCCTTTTTCACCATTCGAAAACCGGCGGTTCCAGCCGGACCACGCAAACCTTATACCTTGAACGCCTCCGGCATTTCAATCCAAGTGCACCGAAAACCCGTAAAAATTTTGCGCATGACGCTCCGCTCCAGCGACCAGTTCCTGCACATCTCCGCGCCCTTGCGCATATCCGACCAGACCATACTCCGCTTCGTCGCCTCCAAACTCACATGGGTCGAGCTCCAGCGTCGACGGCTGGCCCAACAGCAACCATGCGCGCCGCTGCAATACGTGGACGGCGAACGCTTGCCCTTGTTTGGCCGGGACCTTGTTTTAAAAATTTCAATTCAAGGCAAAAGGGCCACGGCTAAATCCGACGGACCCCATGCGCTCATTCTGACGATCCCAAACGGCGCGACGCAGGCGCAGAAAAGAAATGCTGTGCAAAAATGGTACAAACGCCAACTTTTGTCCGCAGCCCAAGACCTATTAGCCGACCGACAAACGGCCATGGGAGTGCTCGCGCATGCGCTGAAAATCCGATCCATGCACAGTCGCTGGGGTTCTTGTAATATCCGCACCAAAACCATCACGCTTGCTCTGGGGCTTGCTCTACGTCCCCCCGCCGGCCTGGAATACGTCTTGGTGCACGAATTGGCCCATCTGCGCGTGCGTGGCCACACTAAAGAATTCAAATCCATCCTGGACAGCCATTTGCCGGATTGGCGCCTTCGTCGCAAAAATTTGAACGCGCACCCTTTGAATCGTTGGCCACTTTAGCCCGCCATGCGTTTATTTCCCGTAAAGGCGCTTCGCAGAATAGACGAAAGTGGCGTCAAAGGTTATCCTGTCCGCCGCTTCCGCGGCTCGTTGCTTAGGGCAAGCGACTCCCGCACTAAAACTACTTGAGCGTTCCCTTCCATGATTCAAAATCGAAGCACCCTCAAGGACGTCGCCGAAATCGCCGGAGTCACCTCGGGGACGGTAAGCCGCGCCCTGCGCCGGGATCCCCGGGTCAACGAAAAAACACGGGTGCGAATCATGGAAGCCGTATCGCAACTGGACTACCGGATCAATGTGGCCGCGCGAGGCATAAGAACCGGGACCAGCGGGTCGCTTGGTTTGGCTTGCGCCACAGGCCCCTGGGTCCTGCATCATCCGCTGTTCGCCCCTATGCATGCCGGTTTCATCGCAGCCGCGGCAGAAGAGGGGGTGCATATCATCCACTATGTCCCGCCCAACAACGGCAGGCTGGAATTCACCGAAAGACAGAACTGGGCGCGTGAGATGCTGAACGGCCTGGTGGACGGGTGCATCATTTTCCAGGGCCAGGCCCTTTCCCTGAATAGCCTCCAAAATCTTCAACGCTCAAACTTGCCCGTGGTCCTGATGCACACGGACAAGGAAGTCCCGGGATTCTTTCAGACTCTTGCAAATACCGAGCAGAGAATCACCGATAGCGTGCGATGGGCCCAAGAATTGGGGGCGCGGCGCATCGGCGTCATGGGTCTTAGCGACAGCATGCCGAACTTCTCGGGCGCGATGCTGCGTGCGGTCGAATCCGTCCAAAATGAGGTCACGGTCAGCTTCCGGGAAGTCCCCCATCCCGACGCCAATGATGTCCAGGCCCTGGACGAGGCCCTCGACGGGCTGATGGCCGGCAAGCCGGAGGCCATCGTCTTCAACACGGAATTCCATGTGATGCGCTTTTTGCGCCTGCAATCGTTGAAAAAAATACCGCAAGGTATCGACCTTTTCTACTTCGACAACGAGCACCTAGTCTCGCCGCTGTCCTTGCATCGTGTCCGGTTTATGACCGCCGATTTGTGGGGCGTCGGACGGACCGCCTACGACCTGCTCAAAGAGGCAAAACGGGGGGCGGCGCCGCGTAGTCAAGAACTGCTATGGAGCAGAAGGACTTAGTAGCCCCCGGCGTCTTATGCCCTTTTGCGACCCGCTCAAATTTGCAGCGGCCGCAAAAGGGGCTTTTTTTATTTAATCACCGCCGTGTACTCCGTGATGGCATCGGCGATATCGCGGACCACTTTCTTGAAGCGGTCGGTGTCCGCCTCCAGCAGCGTGATTCGAAATCCGTTCAAGTCGGAATTGAAGCCTGAGGAGATCGGCACAACGCAGATGCCACGGGAAGCCAACAATTGGTATACGAAACGCTTGTCGAGGTTGGGGGTGTCCAAAAAGGGCTTGATGATCCCGGCGGCCTCCGCGTTCGCAGGCACCAGGGACTGTCCCGGGCGGAGTGTGCCTTCATTGAACAATACGGTCAAATAGAAAGCTCCATAGGCTTTGTGCACGGTCAACCCGTGGATTTTCGAGAAAACGGCATGGGCTAACTGGGACTTCTCCCAATAGTTGGCGTTACGCTGGGCAAGATAGGGATAGTAGCGCTCATCGCTCATGATCAAGGGCAAAACCTTTTGCGGCAAGGTGGTGGCGCAGACCTCCAGCATCTTGGCGTCAATGATGGTCTTGGCATAACGGGCGAAGGCGGGATCCTTGTCGCGGTTGTAGAATTCGACCCAGCCGCAACGCGATCCAGGCCAGGGGAACTCCTTGGAAATCCCCCTCATCGCAATGCCGGGAACACCACCGATCACGCTCGCGAGCTTCTTATGCTCGGCTCCGCCATAAACCAGATTGGAGTAGATCTCGTCGGATATCAGGAAAAGATCGAATTCCCTGGCCAGATCCACCATCTTGCGGATGACAGCCACCGAATAGACCATGCCCGTCGGATTGTCCGGGTTCACCAACAGGATGCCTGAAATTTCCGGATGGTGTTCAAGTTGGCGCCGCAGATCCGCCACGTCAGGATACCAGCTATTTTTTGGATCAAGCCGATAGGTCAGATGGGGCGAACCGGAATGGGACGCCTCCGCCGAAGAGTGGGTCGAGTAAGCCGGATTCGGTCCAATGACCCGGGCGCTCTTATTGAGGTAGTTGTAAATTGTGGAGATCGCATCGCCCAGGCCGTTAAAAAACAAAATGTCGTCCGGGGTGATCCGAACCCCGCCTTCCAGATTTCGCTCACGGGCAATGTATTCCCGGGTGGCCAATAACCCCTTGGTCGGGGAATAGGCATAGCTGGAATCGTCGGTTTTGACGGTATGCGCGATGATATCCTTCATCCATTGCGGGATGGTCTCGCCCTTGGCCACCGGATCCCCGATGTTCTCCCAATAGATCGGCACCCCTGCCTTGGCGATGCGGTAGCCGACCTCGACGATTTCACGGATCTCATAGGACAGTTCGTCGGCGCCCGGATGGATAATATTGTTGCGCATGTCTGATTCCTGCAATGAATTTAAGGAAAGCGTTTCGGCTGGAGGCTAAACCTTTGAAAATGGATCATAAAGCAGATTTCGCCATCCTGGCAGGCTTCAAATGAGAATTTTAGGGCGCCTGTCACCGCGTCAAAGCTTAACGCGTTTCAGCCTCAAAGCATTGCCGATCACGGAAATCGAACTAAGGCTCATGGCCGCCGCGGCAAAAGCGGGGCTCAAAAGAATGCCGAAGACCGGGTAGAGCGCTCCTGCGGCCAAAGGTATCCCTGCCGCGTTGTAAACCATGGCCAAAAAAAGGTTTTGACGAATATTTTTCATCACAGCGCGCGAAAGACGCAAAGCCTTCAAAACGCCCCTTAGATCGCCTTTGACAAGGGTTACTCCCGCGCTTTGCATGGCGATATCCGTGCCCGTGCCCATGGCAATGCCCACCTCAGCGGCCGCCAAGGCAGGGGCATCGTTCACGCCGTCGCCGGCCATGGCCACCTTGTGTCCTTGGGCCTGAAGCCTGCGGATCACCTCGGCCTTTTGGGCCGGCATAAGGTCGGCTTCAACGCGGCTAATCCCCAGTTCATGGGCCACGGTCCGGGCGGTGACGGCGTTGTCGCCGGTGAGCATCATCACGTCGATCCCCTCTTTAGCCAAGGCAGCCAGGGCTTCGCGCGCGGTAATTTTGATTGGATCGGCCACAGCCAGCAGGCCGGAAGCCTTCCCGCCCAAGGCGGAAAACAGCACGGTCCATCCTTTGGCGCGCCAGATGTCCGCCGTGGAAGTCAGGCCGCCTACGTCGATCCCCTGCGATGCCATGAAGACGGCGTTCCCGAGTAAAGCCGACCGGCCTGTGACAAGGGCGGAAACGCCTTGTCCCGCATGGGCGTGGAACTCCAAGGCCTGCATGCGCGGCAATCCCCTCTTTTCGGCCCCGGCAAGCACCGCCAGGGCCAGGGGGTGTTCACTACCACGTTCCAGGGCGGCCATAGCCGATAAAAGTTCGTTTTCATCCACGCCCATCGCCGCCTGGATCGCGACCAGGGCGGGCCTCCCTTCCGTCAAAGTGCCGGTCTTGTCCAAAACCAGCATGTCCACCTTTCCCAACATCTCCAAGGCCTCAGCATTCCTTACCAGGACTCCGGCCATAGCTCCCTGACCGGTACCCACCATGACCGCCATGGGCGTCGCCAGACCCAGGGCGCAGGGGCAGGCGACGATCAGGACCGTGACGGCGCTGATCAAGGCGTGGGCCAGCCTCGGTTCGGGCCCCCAAGAAGCCCAGGCCAGAAAGCCCAACACCGCCGCCCCCACCACGACCGGCACGAAGATCGCGGAGGCCCTGTCGGCCAAGCGTTGGATGGGCGCGCGGCTACGCTGGGCCTCGGCCACCATTTGGACGATCTGCGAAAGCAGGGTTTCGCGCCCCACCCGCTCTGCGCGCAGGACGAAGCTCCCTTGCCCATTCAAGGTGGCGCCGGTCACTTTTGATCCGGCCGTCTTTTCCACCGCTTGTGCCTCCCCCGTCACCATGGCCTCGTCGACATAGGAATGGCCTTCCTCCACGACGCCATCCACGGGGATCTTCTCGCCCGGACGCACCCGCAAACGATCCCCGACAGCCACTTCCGCCAGAGCCACGTCCTCTTCGCCTCCGTCCTGCGTCAGGCGCCGGGCTGTCTTGGCCTGCAAGCCCAGGAGGGCCTTGATGGCCCCCCCGGTGCGGCGGCGGGCTCGCTGCTCCAACACGTCGCCCAGGATCACCAGGGTCACGATGACGGCTCCGGCCTCGAAATAAAGCCCTAAGCTGCCGTCGGGCTGATGGAAGGAGGCGGGGAAAAGCCCAGGCACAAGCACCGCCGCCAGACTGTAAGTAAACGCCGTTCCGGTACCCAGGGCGATCAGCGTGTACATGTTGAGGTTCCAGGTGCGAACCGAATTCCAGCCACGCATGAAGAAAGGCCAACCACAGCCCAGGACAACCGCGGCCCCCAGTCCCAGCTGTATCCACGCGCCGGAAGTTCCCGTAAGCCAACGGGGAAAAGCGCCGCCAAAGTCGTCCCCCATAGCGACAATGAACAAGGGCAGTGTCAGGCCGGCGCTGATCCAGAACCGCCGTTCCATGACCTCAAGCTCCGTGCCGTCCGCCTCGCCCTCAAGGGGACTTTTCGGTTCCAGGGCCATGCCACATTTGGGACAGGGTCCCGGGCCGGCCTGTTCAATTTCCGGGTGCATGGGGCAGGTATAGATCGTCGAGGCATCAAGAGCGGGCCCATGCGGCTCTTGCGAATCCAAGTAGCGTTGCGGATCGACCTTGAACTTCTCCATACACCGAGTGTTGCAAAAATAGTAGGTCTGACCGGCATGGACATGCCGGTGGGGCGAATCGGCCTCGACATCCATCCCACAAACCGGGTCCGTCGAGGTCTGGGACTGTTTTAATTCCTGGTCCATGATGGCGGTTCCTCCTAAGGCACAGTGGCGCTGCCAGATGCGGTTTTCAAGCCCGCATCCCGCCAATCTTCGAGCGCATCCTCATCGGCCAAAAGAAGGCCCATGAGGACAGCCACGATCGCCACGATAATCCGACGCCTCGTCACGCGAAGCCCCCAACCTTATCCCGGCTATTCGACGGAAAGGACCCCCCGCAACATGCCCATCCCGCAGACGTATCGGATTTCACCGGCGCTTTTCGGAGTCAATGAAAGGGTTACGGGAACGTTGAGGGGAAGGTCGGCGGAAAGGCCATAATCGGGGATGACGATCTGCTTGGCGCAGGTCTGGTCCGTCCGGCGTGTGATCACAAGATGGGTCAGTTCCCCTTTTTTGATTTTAATGTCCGCCGGGACGAAGCCGTCTTCCGTGACGGAGAGCGCAACCGTCTGGGACAAGGCCTTCTTGTGCGCATGTTTCTTGACCTTATGGGCCGGCGGGGTCGTGCGGGACGCGTCCATTTGCGCCGCCGAAGTTCCGCTGTTCGCCGTATCCACGCCATCCGCCCTTAGAAAAAGCGGCGCTGCCCCCAGGAGAATGCCCAACATCAACAGCTTTTTCATGGTCCTTACCTCCAGATGCATGTTGAAACGCCCTCCGGACCCCCACGGCCCGGCCAAGCGGTGAAAACCTTGCTAGTCCTTGAACTCCTTACGTTTCCAAAGCAGATAGACCGCCGGATAGACGATCAGTTCCAACGCGAAGGACGAGAACAGGCCTCCCACCATGGGCGCCGCGATGCGCTTCATCACGTCCGCCCCCTCACCTGTCGAGAACATGATCGGCAAGAGGCCCACAAAAGCGCAGGCCACGGTCATCACCTTGGGACGCACGCGTTTCACCGCGCCGTGGACGATGGCCTCTTTAAGGTCCGAGAGACTTTTCAACAGGCCGCTCTCCTTCGCCTTGTCATGGGCAAGATCAAGGTACAAGAGCATGAAGATGCCGGTCTCGGCGTCCAAACCGGCCAGGGCGATCATGCCGACGGCCACCGCCACGGACAGGTTATAGTTGAGGAACCACAACAACCAAACGGCCCCGATTAGCGAAAAGGGTACGGCCAGCAGGATGATCGCCGTTTTGGCCGCGGAACCCGTGTTCATGAAGATCAGGACCCAGATCAAGACCAAAGTCAGCGGTATGACCAGCTTCAGGCGTTCCTTCACCCTAAGCATGTCCTCATACTGCCCACTCCAGACCAGGGAATAGCCCGTGGGCATGCGCAAACCCTTGGCCACAACTTTTTGGGCTTCTTGGACATAGCTGCCCACGTCTCGGCCCGCCACGTCAACGCTGACGTAGCCTGCAGGCTGTCCGTTCTCGTTGCGGATCATGCCCGGCCCCTCCACACGCTTGATCGTCGCCACCGATCCTAGGGCGATCTGGGCCCCGTTGGGGGCCATGATCAGCACATGCTGAAGTTGGCGCTCATCCTGCCTCATTTCCCTGGGGTAGCGGACGTTGACCGGATAGCGTTCCTGGCCCGCGACAATGGTGGTGACGTCCTCGCCCCCCAAGGCGGCGCCCAGAGTTATCTGCGCGTCGTGCACCGAGATGCCGTAGTGGGCCAGGGCGTCCCGGTTCCAGTGGACGTCCATGAAATAGCCGCCCGCGGTCCTTTCCGCGATGACGCTGCGGGTACCGGGCACGTCCTTGAGCAGGCCCTCGATCTTCTCACCCAAGGACTGGACCACCGCAAGATCGGGGCCCAACACCTTGATGCCGACCGCCGTCCGTATGCCCGTGTCCAGCATGTCGATGCGGTTGATAATGGGCTGGGTCCAGATGTTGGGGAAGCCCGGGAAACGCATCTTTGCGTCCATGCTCGCCACCAGTTCGTCAGTGGTCTGGCGGTCGGACCAGATCCAACGGACGGAGGGCTTGAACCATTCCGGCATCCAGGCCGAGTACCAGCGAGGCACTTCAGGCCATTCCAAACGCGGCTTGAGCGTGACCGTGGTCTCGACCATTGAGAAGGGGGCCACGTCGGTGGGCGTGTCGGCCCGGCCCGACTTGCCGAAGACCCGCTCGACCTCCGGAAAACTCTTGAGTACCTGGTCCTGCTTCTGGAGAAGTCGCAGGGCTTCGGTTTCGGATAGACCGGGCAGGCTGGTAGGCATGTACAGGAGGCTGCCTTCATCCAGATTGGGCATGAACTCGGACCCCAATCGAAAATAGACCGGCACCGTCAGGGCCAGGACGGCAAGTGCGCCGGCGATCGTCTTCTTGGGGTGCTCCAGCACCCAGTCCACGACCGGGTGATAGAGCCTGAACAGCAAACGGCTGACCGGGTTGTCCTCTTCTTTGTGCATCTTGCCCACGAGTACCGCGTTTGTGATCCGGGCCAGCCATTTGGGCCTGAAAACATAATCGTCCAAGCGTATCAGCGTCAGGCGGAGGGCGGGGTCCAGGGTCACCGCAAGGAGCGCGGCGACGATCATCGACAGGTTTTTGGTGTAGGCCAGGGGCTGGAACAGTCGTCCTTCCCTGCCTGTCAGTGTGAAGACCGGCACGAACGCGAAGGCGATGACCATGAGGGAGAAGAAGCTGGGACGGGCCACTTCCTGGATGGCCTTGATGAGCACAGGTCGGTGGTCCCCGATCCCGCCCGCGCTCTGCCATTCCTCAAGGTGCTTGTGGCTGTTTTCCACCACGACGATGGACGCGTCCACCATGGCGCCTATGGCCACGGCGATGCCCGCCAGGGACATGATGTTGGCCGACAGGCCCAAATAGAACATGGGAATGAAGGCGAGCAGGACCGCGATGGGAAGCGTCAAAATCGGGATGGTGGCACTGGGTATGTGCCATAGGAACAGCAGGATCACGAAGCTGACGATGACCATTTCCGTGATCAGTTCGTGGCTCACGGTGTGGATCGCCCGATGGATCAGTTCCGAACGGTCATAGACCGGGACGATCTCCACGCCCGGTGGCAGGCCCGGTTTGATCTCATCGAGGCGCTTCTTCACCGCTGCGATGACCGAAGGCGCGTTCTCGCCCTGGCGCATCACGACGATTCCCCCGACGGTCTCGCCCTGGCCGTCCAATTCGGAGACACCTCGCCGAATTTCAGGCCCCCAACCCACCTTGGCGACATCGCCCACACGCAGGGCCGTCCCGGTCTTGTCGTCCCACTTTATGGGCGCCTTGGCGAAATCCCGCGGGTCTTCGGCGTAACCGCGACCGCGCACCATGAACTCTGTTCCAGAAAATTCGATCAGCCGGGCGCCCATCTCTTCGTTGGTTTGGGAGACGGCATCGGCCACCTGCTGTATCGAAACGCCGTAACTTTGGAGTTTCAGCGGATCCACCTGCACCTGCACCTGCTTGACGAAACCGCCCACCGAAGCCACTTCAGCCACGCCGGGAAGGGACTGCAACTGGTAACGGAGGTTCCAGTCCTGCAAAGACCGCAACTGGGACAGGTCCTGGGTGCCGCTCTTGTCCACTAGGGCGTATTGGTAGACCCAACCGATGCTGGTTGCGTCCGGACCGAGCTCCGTCTGCACCCCTTGGGGTAGCTGACCCTGTATTTTGGACAGGTATTCCGTGACCCGGCTACGGGCCCAGTACAGGTCGGTGCCATCGTCGAAAATAATGTAGACGTAAGAAAACCCGAAATCCGAAAAGCCGCGGATGGCCTTGACCTTGGGCGCGCCCAAAAGGGCCCGGATGATGGGATAGGTGACCTGGTCTTCCACCAAGTCCGGACTGCGGTCCCACTTGGAATAGACGATCACCTGGGTGTCCGAAAGGTCCGGGATCGCGTCCAAGGGCGTGCGGCTCACGCACCACCAGCCCCAGCCGCCAAGTAGGGCCACCACCGCCAGGGTCAGCCAGCGGTTCTTCGCGCACCATGCGACTAAACGTTCAATCATGGCCGTCCCCGCTAAAAGGAATTCAACGCGGCCCTGAAGCGGGACTCGCTGTCGATGAGAAAGTTCGCCGAGGTGACCACCTGCTCCCCCGGCGCAATGCCCTGCTTCACTTCAACCCAGTCGTCGCCGCTTTGCCCCAGGAGAACCTCTCGCGGATTAAAATGCATGCCGGTCTGGACGAAAATGACCTGGCGTTCGCCGGTATCGAGAACGGCCTCCTGCGGGACCGCCAAACGGTGTCCAAGGTCGGCCGGGACCGTCACTTCGCAATACAGGCCGGGCCTGAGCCAGGGAGCCGCGGCCAAAGCCCTGAGCGTGACCGTAAAGCTGTGCGTCAGGGAATCCACGTCCCGGCCGACGCCGACCACCGTTGCGGGGACCGAAGCTCCGTTCGGCCCCGAGAGCCGGGCCTTCATGCCCGGCCTGAGGGTCCCCGCGTCGATTTCAAGGAGTTGGGCCAGCACCAAGCCGCCCGATGAAGCGCGTCCGGGCATCGTGACCGTCAAAATAATCGGCTCGACCTGGGCCAGGGTCGTCCTGACCCCGATGAGCTGTTGCCGTTCCTGGCTCAGCGTGAATCCGGCCTTGCCTGTAACGACGCTAGTGCCGTCTTGGAACTCATCCTGATAAACGGGAATATAATCCATGCCCATGGAATCCTTCATGGCATGATCGGAAAAGATCGTGGGGTCCATGGGGTTGCGGTATTTGACGATCTTGGGGTGACCCGGAGCGGACCGTGCGCCAGTGGGGGCATCGTCTTCCACTTTTTCAAGCCGCATATGACATAGGGGACAGAACCCTGGATGATCCTGCACGATCTGCGGATGCATAGGGCACTGATACCGGTCATGGCCTTGCGCCTGCCCGGCGATGGGAGCGGAGTCTTGGTGCAGCACCCATATCGTGGCAGGAATAAGCGCCATAACGGGAACGATCCAAAGCAGGTGCTTTTTCCATTGCCCATGTTTAGTGGTGCTCATGGCCCACCTCAAAAGGAGTGTTCTGATTCAGGCTCCCGCCGACCAGAGATTCCAGGTCCGCCATGGAGCGACCGACTTGCGCGGTAAGAGCGACGATTTCCAGATGCACCATGGCATAGGCCCGCACGGAGCTTAAGGCGTCGGACAGCCCCACGGAACCGGTCTGATAGCCGGAGACGCCAAGATTCAAGGCGTCGTTTGCTTCCGTAAATGCCTCTGATTGGTCGTTTTTTAGCTGTTCGCGGGCCGTTTGCAATGCCGCCATATCGCTTTTGACCAGGGCTGTGGTCTCGTCCCTTGTGGAATTCAGCATGGCCTGGGCGGCTTCAACTTCCTTACCTGCCGCCTTGGTTTCCGCCGCCTGCCGCCAAAACCAGATAAAGGGTAGGTTGACCTTGACCATGGCCATGCTGGTGTTGGGCGCCTTGGAATTTTCGACCATGCTGTATTGCACCATTAGGTCCGGCAACCAGCCCGACTCGGTCAGGGCCTGTTGGGCTTTCATGTGCAGAAGATGGTGTTCGGCTTCCATGAGGGCGGGCCTGCTTTGCATCGCGCGCAGGAGAATGCCGGCCCCGGAAATTCCGTTCGTATCCGGCGCGGTCACGCCGGAAGGATCGGGCACATCGTCGGATAGGTCCGTCGCCATCAGACGCGCCAACCTGGCCCGCGCGTCAAGGCGTTCCTGCCGCAAGGCCAAGGCCTGGTTTTCCAGGCCCACCCGCTCCATCTTCGCCATGGGGTCCATCAACTGCTCCAGGCGGCCGCCTTGGCCGAAATGGCTGCGCTGCCGGGAAAGGCCCACCAAACGGTTCAAGGCCTGCACGGTCCTGGAAACGGTTTTGAGGGACTGGGACGCCGTGTAAAGGTCCCAAAACGCCTGTTTGGCCATGAAAAGCTGTTCCTGAATGGCCTTTTCGGCATCAACCTGTTTGAGCAGCATGGCGTGCGTCGCGACTTTAGATTGCAGGAGGGTTGTGGTCGGAAACGGTATGTCTTGGGAAAAATCAAGCCACTTGGAATCCGAGGAGGCCAAGTCCAGCCCGGGCCTAGGGAAATCCCAAAATTCCAGGCCTATCTGTGGATCGGGCCAGGAACGGCGTACCGTCACCATCGCCCGGGCCATGCCGATCTCGGCTTGGGCCGTTTTGACTTCCGGATTGTTCGCACGGACTTGCGCCAAAACCCAGACTAAGCTCATGCCTGAAGTCGCGGGGCCCGCCAACACCGGTAAAGGGACGCATAACAAGAGGGGAAAAATGACTTTGCGAACGATTCTGAACTGCATGACGCACCTCGGGTCCGGGAAAAAGAAAACATTCCAGTGCCCGGGACTTGGGCAGGACCTGAGATTTCAGGCCACGACTGGAATGCGGTCTTAGACTAGGACAGGGGGAGCGTTTTGGGGCGGAACGGCAAGCAAGGGCTGACGAGTACTGGGACCTATAGGGCCGGCCCGGACGGCGTGGATACCTTCAAAACTTGCACCTGAAACGAAGGCCATCAAAGGCACAAAGGCGACAAACCGTTCAAAAGCATACCGAATCAATTTGACCTTTACGACATCGACAGCGGCAGCCTGATCGCGGACTTCAAGACGGCCACAGACCCCTTGGCTTCGAAGCGCTCCTGCATGTTCATGGGCCAAAACCAGATCGTGTTCCAAAATACTAGCCAAGACGCAACGCACCTTATCCGCGTCCGCCATGTGGCATGGGACGGAGCAAGCGGCCACCAACCGCACTCCCTGAAACAGCAACAGGAATGCGAGCAGGAAGTTGAGGAATTTTGCGGATTTTTTCACGTCCCGACCTTCGCAGAGAAATCTAGTAAGACATTATAACACTACAAACGCCGGATCTCCAAAAAAAGTTTCAACACCACCATTCCCGCCGGCAAGACGCGATAACACCAAGAAGCGACCTTGAGCTCACAATAAACGTTGCAGAATAGACGAAAACGTACCTTAGGGTTATCCCCCTGTGCCAGGCTGAATGAAACGGTTTCCACCCGATAGTTTAAGCTTCAATATTGGGGCAAGGAGACCGTCATGCAACGAGACTTCAGGATAGCCCAGGATAACGCGGAAGGGGCCCCCGAACGCAGGGCCGACCACCTTAATCCCGATGAGGAGGCCCGGAGTTCGGGGGCCCCTTCCGCGGGAACGCCTCCGGACCCCCAGGTCCCAGCGAAGGCCAAACGTCGAACCTTTTCCGCGGCAGAGATCGAAAAGCACCTAGCCGCCCTCGACAAGCTGGGGCGCGGTGACCATGGCGCATATTGCCGGCAGCACGGCCTGTACAGCTCCCAAATCGCCGATTGGCGCAAGAAGCGCACCGCCGGCCTTCAGTTGAAGCGCGGCCCGGCAGCGCAGACGCCGAACCCATTGGCGAAGCAATTGGCCGAGAAGG
>Ga0075522_10002473_pt1 | contig 13678 bp, 20 predicted proteins | sample NGEPerA_FD_74796 | JGI IMG/M metagenome (GOLD analysis project Ga0075522, IMG submission 74796) | Arctic peat soil microbial communities from the Barrow Environmental Observatory site, Barrow, Alaska, USA - NGEE PermafrostL2-A | ecosystem: Environmental > Terrestrial > Soil > Wetlands > Peat ... | reverse complement strand
TCATGTGCCTGGGTGGTAAAGACACTGAAGCAGATACCTATCGTCGTTTGATCACTGAAGTCTATCCTAAAGGCATTGTTTCCATCGTGTCGGATACCTGGGATTATTTCGAAGTGCTCAATACAACCATTCGTGGACTCAAAGATGTGATTATGGCTCGTGATGGTAAAGTGGTCATTCGCCCAGATAGTGGAAACCCTACAAAGATTATCTGTGGAGATCCTGAAGCTCCTGAAGGTTCATTAGAGCGCAAGGGCACCATCCAGATCCTATGGGATATTTTTGATGGTACTGTTAACTCGAAAGGGTTCAAACAGCTTGATCCACATATAGGCGCAATCTATGGAGACTCTATCACTCTAGATCGTTGTCAGGCAATCTGTAATGGCTTGGCAAAGAATGGTTTTGCTTCCACTAACATAGTATTTGGAATTGGTTCGTATACCTATCAGTATGTGACTCGTGATACATTTGGTTTCGCTATCAAAGCAACGTATGGTGTTGTCAAAGGTCAGCCCGTTGAGTTGTTCAAACAGCCTAAGACAGACAACGGCATTAAGAACAGTGCAAAAGGCTTACTGCGGGTGAATGCAGACTTGACACTCTCTGAATCTGTCACAATCGAAGAAGAGACCCAGGGCTTGCTTGAAACTGTATTCGAGGATGGCGTGATGGTTAAAACCTATACGCTCCAGGAGATCCGTACTCGTTTAGCGGGTGGGACTTTAGTATCGAAGTAATGAAATCGAATTCAATTATAAGTCATACTACTAAGAAAGCTTATCCTTCTAAAGAAGCAGCAGAGAAGGCAGCAGCTTTCTTATTGACTAAAGATGTTCGAGTCAGAGTGTATAAATGCTTCTGTGAGCTTTTCCATCTGACTAGTCAAAAGGAAAAATAATGCTTGATCAACAGCTTGAAAGAAAATTCCTTGCTCGTATCCTGAAGGATGTAACAGCAGCTTCTGTAGCAAATCAAAGACATATCACTGAAGATTATTTTCAATGGACAACAGCAGGAAATTTATATGCTATTGCTGTATGGTATGCTCAGGCATACGGGACAGCATTATCTATTAATGAGTTGGATAGTCTTTTAAAACAATCTACTAAGCTATCTCCAGACATGCAGCAGTCAATGGCTGTGTTATTTACTGAGCTTCAATTGGAGCCTTTAGATACAGATATTAATTTTCAGTATGATCAGATGCTCAACTACTATAAACAGAATTTGGTGGAGTTTGCTTTACGACGATCAACTGAAAAATTCTCTGAGAAGAAAGTCGATGAAGCTATTGAGCTTTTAAAGCAAGATATCTCTAAAATTGATAGTAAGTTTCGTACAGAGACTATCCGTAGTGGGCAACTTGATGAATTTGCAGCAGAGATTGATTGGGAATTTGAAGATCGAAAGACTAACCCTAAGAAGTATGAGGGTCTGAAGATCGGCTATGCAGGAATGGATAACATTACAGGCGGGTTAGTTAAATCAGGGGTAGCCATTATTATGGCCCCTCCTAAAGGATTTAAATCAGCCCTAGCTATGAATATTTGCTACAATGCAGCTAAGAATGGTATCTATTCTTATTACCATGCTAATGAAGGTACATATAAACTTTTTTATGGGCGGTATGCAGCCATGGAATTATCTATACCTTATAAGAGCATTAAAGATAATACAATGACATCCCTGGACGAGTCACGTTGGAAACAGTGGATTCAATCGGTCAAAGATGGTAAGCATCAGATTTTGAACAAGATCTATTTCGATGAAGTACCACCAGCAGTGAGTACACCTGAACTGATTGTTGAACGTCTTAAGAAACTTAAAGAAGCTGGTAAAGAAGTAGGATTGGTTGTAGTGGATCACTTTGGACGTATGACTACCTCCTCAAAAGAGGCTATGCAGGATTGGCAGATGAAGGGCTTTATTGCTCAGCAGCTTTGTAGCATTGCACTTGATCAACGTGTCCCTTTCATTCTTTTGACCCACGTTAAAAGCAGTAGTGCAAAAGAAGGTATTGAAAGTGGTAAAGATTTTGACGCTTATGATATTGAACGCAGTGGTCAGCCTTTGAAAGACGTTGACTATGTATTTTCATGGAAAATTGAGGATGAGGCTGGTTTTGATGCTAATGGAAAGCAGGGCTTTGCACGGCTTGCATTAGTTTTATCTCGTCACTCAGAAACTGGTGTTACAACATTGAATATCAAAGGTAAAATGATGCAGATCCAGGAGCTACAGGTTGGTGGAACTATAGCATTACCAGTTGCCACAACACCTACAATACCATGATAAAAACATTTGATATGATTGTAGAATGCCCACGGAAGAGCCGAAATAAGATTGAGTGGGATGAGAAGTCTAAAGGCTTTAGATTCTCACGCATGTTATTCACCTCTACTCAATATCCTATAGAATACGGATTTGTGCCTAATTCTTTGGCAGCAGATGGTGATCCAGCAGATATCATGGCTCTTACTGGTGAGCCTACATTCACAGGATGCATTATTGAGGTCAGAATCCTTGGTATCCTTAAGATGATCGATGGGGGAGAAGAAGATTACAAAATTTTATCTGTGCCAGTCCGTGATCCGCATTATAGCCATATCAAGACATTGAAAGATGTGCCTGTTGATCGGTTGAATGAGATTGAGCACTTCTTTACCGTATATAAGCAGCTTGAAAAAAAGAAGGTTAAGGTCAATGGATGGCTTGGTCGTAAAGAAGCACTCAAATATCTGAAAAAGGCATTTAAGAAACATGCGAACTTGCGTCATTAATCTCTTTGCAGGTCCAGGCGTTGGTAAGTCTACCATGGCGGCTGATCTATTTGCTGCAATGAAGAAATCAGGATATGAGGTTGAGATGGTACGGGAATGGGTTAAGCTGTGGGCATGGGAAGGTAAGAAGATGAATCTACAAGACCAGATTATGGTGTTTGCTAATCAGCTCCATGAAGAGACTAGTCTATATGGTAAAGTTAACTACTTGATCACTGATTCACCCTTTATCCTATCACCATTCTATGAAGATGTGAATTATCATAGCACTCATACTTTATCAGCAGCAAAAGCTATCATGTTTGAAGCTGAACAAAATAATGTGAGCTACTTGAATTTTTTCATTGATCGTACTCGTGCTTATAAGAAGGCAGGTCGTTTTCAAAGTGAGAAAAAAGCAAAGTGGTTGGATAAGCGGTTGAAAGATTTTTTATTAGAGAATCAAATTGAATTTGAAATTATAAGTAATAAAGAAGATATTTTACTAGAACTTTTACAATGAAAAAAACAATCGTTGAAGTAGTAGAATCATATGGAGTGAAACTTTGGTCTATCGGAGATGGAATTCTTCGTGGTGCTTGTCCTATGCATACGAATGTGAACACACCTTCATTTACCGTCTATGTCAACACAGATTCCTACTTTTGTTTTGGTGAGGGCATCGGTGGAGATACAGCAAATTTGCTTTCAAAGATGGAAGGCATTTCTTATGCTGAAGCAAAGAAATTAGTAGATGGAGAAGTAAATTTTAAGGAAGATATTTCTCAGATGCTTGATTCTGTTGGGGCCATAGAAGAAATAAATTATGTTGATCAATTGAATTTTTCCGTCAGTAAGTATTGTCGTGATCTTATGCTTAGTGGAACTGTTCAAGTAGATAACATTCTTAAATTTTTACAGAAACTTGATAATGAGGTATTGACAAAACCTGTTACAAGAGATATACTTATAAGTGTAATAGAGGAATCCAGGAGATTACAATGACTGAAGGCATCGCACAGAAATTTGTTATTACGAAACGATACTCACGTAAGCTAACCCAAAATTATCAAAGTTGGGAATTTTCATCTGAACTTACGACAGAGGTTGAGGTTAAATCCTCACAAGAGCTTATTGAAGCAAATGATAAACTTTTTGCTCAAGTGAAATGGTTGTGTGAAAAAGATATTGAAGTAGCATTCCCAACGGTAGGAGAATAACATGTCATTAACAGATGAACAGATGGCAGAACGTTTAGATACCGTAAAAAAGATCCAGGTATTTCTTGATCCAGATCCTATAGTCAAAGGTTTGATGTCCTTGAACTATAAATTGGCTGAATTGCAGTTGGCTAAAGATCATGTATCAGGTATGATCTTGGAGGCGATGAAAAATATGGCTGAGCATGAGATCCTGAAAGATACAGCTCAAAATGCTCATGATCGTAAACAAGATCTTTTGATTGCTACAGATGCTTCTATTCAGAACCAAAAATCAGCAGAACAGCGCAGCATCCATGCTCGTCTTAAAATGCCTGATTTGGTTATGAACCTTCATTTAGAAGAAGTTGCTGAAATGAAGGCATCTTGGTATTTGAAATGTCTGCAGTTGGTGGCAAGTAATCTAGAAAGTGCAAATTCGAATCTATCACGACAGATCACTGTTATTCAGATGGACCAAAATTTGCAAGGCGGCGGTGGCAATCGCAGTGCATCAGTTAAATCGATAAACATATAACAAGGAGATACAATACAATGGGCTTATTTACAAAACCAGAAAAACGAGACTTTCCAGAATTACCAGATAATCTATACTTTGCACGATTGGCTAAGATCACACAAAAGATCGGTGCCAAAAGCAACAATGCTTACAACTCATGGGGATTTGAGATTGTTCAACCTCCATTCCAGAAACGCTGGGTATGGGCCAATACTCCTACGACAGTGGGACCTAAAAGTATCACTGGAAAGTTTCTATCTGAACTAGGTGTTGATATCTCGACTATTGATAATACATTCAATGAACAAACATTGATTGGGACTTATGTTAAAGTCTTGGTTGAAACATCGGAGAATAAAGAAGGCAATGTTTTCCAGAATGTTACCAAGCTTATGCGTATTCAAGATTCGGAACAGCCATTACTACAACAGTTCTTGGCTCAACTGAGTGTTAAAGGTCCTGTTCGTGTTGCTAGTCAGAATCCAACGGCACCTCATCAGGCACCAGTCTTGGCAGCAGCTCCTGTTTCTTTACCAGTTCAACCAGTTGCTCCTGCAGCTCCTGTCTTGGTAGCGCAGCCATTGGTAACACAGGCAGCACCAACACCAGTTGCAGTTACTCAACCAGCTCCAGCAGCAGCGGCAGCACCTAAGAAAGCAGGTTTTCCTTTCTAAGGAATTATAGGAGAATTAAAATGGCTAATAAAGAAAAAGAAACTGAAGGTAAAGAGAGTCTAGAGAAGGCTCTTGAACGAATCTCCAAAGTCCATGATATCATTGTTTCACAGATTAAAAACATGGATGCGAAAGAAGTAGAAGTCATTAGCTCAGGATCATACTCTATTGATCATGCGCTAGGTCGGGGTGGTTTCCCACGAGGCACTATTGCTGAAGTATTTGGCAAACCTTCAGGTGGAAAGACTACTCTCAGCCTCTTAGCTATTGCTGAAGCTCAGAAAGCGGGTGGAAAAGCAGCTTTCATCGATGTTGAGCATAGCTTAGATCAAGAATGGGCAGCGCGGCTTGGGGTTGATGTTGATGAGTTGATTATCACTCAGCCTGATTCAGGTGAACAGGCACTCCAGATCGTGGAAGAGCTTGTTTTAACTGGTCAAGTTGATATGATCGTTGTTGATAGCGTAGCTGGTTTGGTTCCTAAAAGTGAACTGGAAGGTCAACTTGGGCAGCAGAACATGGCATCCCAGGCCCGATTACTCAGTCAAGCTCTTAGACGCTTAGTTCCAGTGGTTGGTAAATCAAAATGTATCTTGATCTTTATTAATCAGGTACGTGATGGTCTTAATCCTTATGGACCTAAAGAAGTGACACCAGGCGGCAATGCTTTAAAGTTCTATTGTTCGTTGCGCCTTTCAGTGAAGAAACTGAATGACACAGTTATCAAAGGTGAAGATGGTTCACCACTAGGTCATGATGTAGAAGCAACAATTGTGAAAAACAAGGTTGCAGCTCCAGGCCGTAAAGCAACATTCACCCTTAAGTTCTTAGAAGGCGTTGATCGTGTTGAAGAGGTCTTTAATCTCGGTGTTACACTTGGGATTGTTGAACAGGCGGGACCTACGTATAAATTCGGAGCTTTAAGCACAAAGGGTAAAGATAAGTTTGTGGAAGCACTTCGTTCTGATGAGAAATTGCATAAAGAGCTATTAGACGCGATTCAAAACTATAAGAAATAACATGGCAATCATCTACAAAAAAGGTAGTCTTTTCGACGCTCCAAAAGGATCTATGTTGGTACATGCTGTATCAACTAAATCCGTTTGGGGTAGCGGAATAGCTAAGGAATTCAAAGCACGTTTTCCTGAAAGCTATACCTTTTATTTAGAGATATGTGCAGAAGAGGGTGCCAAAATGCTGGGGCTTGTTATCTATTGCCCAGAGGAGAATGGATACGAGGTTAGTAACCTTGTCACTTCTCTTGATTATGGATGCAATAAAGATCCAAAAGAAATGATCCTCGCTAATACCCGTACTGCATTGCATTTCTTGCTTGAGGAGACATTTAACGATCAACCTATTCATTCTTGTAAGTTCAATAGTGGATTGTTTGGCGTACCTTGGGAAGAGACAGAGAAAGTTTTACTTGAAGTTATGGCAGCAACATGCTATACTAAAGATTGGACAGTTTGGCAACAATAAAGGAGACATATAATGGCTGACAGTAAACTAGTGAGAGACATTCTTAAAGATATTGAAAAGATTTCCGAAAAGTTGCAACTTGAACCATATCAGCTAAGCAAAGCGGAATTTAAAGAATTTTCGAAAGTTTCAGAATGGGACCTTCGTAAAGTGGGTGGGTATCAGACCCTTCTAACTACATATTTCCCCATGTCTGATAAGAATCTCAAAGATATTCAGATCGGCAAGCAGCGTAAGTCCTACGTAAGCAAGCTTGAGAAACAGTATGGTACTTGGGAAGCATTTGCAGAACAGCTTACAGACTCATTGGTTAAGCGTTTGGAAACAATGCGTGTTGAACCTCGAATTCTAAATGAGAAGGCCACAAAAGACTATATTAAGTCTATCTCTAAAACTGATCTTCATGATACATCACCTCGCTCAGTGGTAGTTGCCCTTACGGACCTGCACTTTGGCACGAATGTCGATAAAGCAGAACTTGGTGGGAAAAATGAGTTCAATTGGAATATTGGGGCTCGTCGTTTTGGTTTTATTATGGAACAGCTCCAAACATACAAAATGGAATTACGTCATTTGCATGAAGAGGTAGTATTGCTTCTAGGTGGAGATTTGATCGGCGGGATTATCCATAATCAGGAAGGCCCAGATTATGACTTGATTACGTTCCAAGTAAATGGAGCCTTGAGCTATTTCATTCAAGCCTTTGAACACTTGAAAGCGTTTTATCCTAAAGTACGTGTGGTCTGCCAGCCTGGAAACCATGGTCGTATGATGCATAAACAATCAAAAGATCGTGCTTTGTCCCAAAAGTATGATTCATTTGAAAACATCATCTTCTATGCAATGTCACAGTATTTTAAAAATGATCCAAAGGTTGAGATTATTGTTCCTAAAACGCCATATGCAGAAGTGACAGTTCAAGGTCATCGCATTTACATGACTCATGGTGATGGTGTATTCGTTACAGGAAACCCAGGCAAGAGCATTAACACAGACAACATTAACAAACAGGTTCAACGTGTTAACGAGACGGAGTACAAAGAAAAGCGCAAGCCTTTCGAAGTGTTCGTATTCGGACATGTGCATCAAGCAGCTCACTTCCAGGTCTCAAGTGGGGCACATATCATCATTAACGGAAGCATGATTGGTACAGATTCATTTGCTCAGGGTGTAGGTATTACGAGTAATAATCCTGTACAAGTTTTATGGGAAATGAATTCTAAATTTCCTGTAGGTGATAGTCGTTGGTTATTCGTTGCAGCAGGTGATAGTGAGAAGCGGCTTGAAAGTATCATTAAACCCTATAATTACGAGTTAGCATAAGGAGCCCTATGGCACGAAGACGACATGATGAGAAAGACTTTTCTGAATCAAGATTCGACAGTTTACCTCCTTTGTTATTGAAGGATAGTACTGCAAGAGACCACATTGATGTCTTGAAAGAGTCTCGTTGGAATAATGACTACAAGAATGCAGTAACGAAAGAATATCTTGGTGCAGCAACAATTGATGATGTAGTGTTTGCTGATTATAAGTGTTCTTTGGCCTCAGCTCTTGTATTGCGTTATGTCCTTCCTGAGTTCTTAGAGAGTCGTGGATTGAAGGTTGATAAAATCTCAGGCGTTGAATCTGATGGTGATTATGCAGCCTCTTATAGTTCAATTGAAGTAGCTCCTGGTAAGTCAGAAACACGGCTTGTTTATGGAGACTACTTTGCTTCAAATGCTGATGGTACTCAAAAGTACATCATCCATCTTGAAGATTCTTATCCCGATGCCTTTAGATTTAAAATTGGGAGTAAGAAACTCACTGAACCTAATGCGAATTCCTTCTGCGATGATATGATTAAATATGGGGAAACACATAACTTCCTCAAGGGTCAGAAAATTGATCCAAATTGTAACTTCGTCAAATTCAATCGTAAGTTCACTTGGGACGATCTTATTCTCTCCGATAAAATTAAGACTGAGATTCAAATGAATCTTAAGAACCTAATTGAATACCGAGAGATCTATAAGAAAAACGGTCTGCAGGTTAAACGTGGTTTGATCCTTGCAGGTGAACCAGGAACTGGTAAAACAGTGTTGGCTAAGATCCTTTGTAACCAGATCGATTGGACATTCGTATGGGTTACATCAAAGAACTTAGAAAATGCTAAACGGGTAGCCCAGATTGTTGAGCTTTGCCGTGATCTATCACCAGCAGTCTTGTTTCTAGAAGATATTGACTTGTTTGGTGGTTCACGCGAATCCAACAACAATCCTATGATGCTTGGAGAGTTGTTAAACCAGCTTGACGGTATTGAAGAGAATACAGACATCATTGTGATCGGTAGCACTAACAACAAAGAGGTTCTGGAAAAGGCTTTAGTTTCTCGCCCAGGTCGCTTTGATAAAGTCATTGATTTCCCTCTACCAGAGTATGAAGAGCGATTGAAGATGCTTAAAGTCTTCAGCAATGGCTTGATTGATGAGAATCTTCCTTTCTTGGATAAGATCGCTCATGAATACACCAAGAAAACAGGGGCTCAGGTCCGTGAGTTGGTCAACATGGCAATTATCTTCTCTGTGGATGAAAAGTCCTATGGTGAAGATAAAAAACTGATCATCACAGAAGAGCATTTTAGAAAAGCAATGAAAGCGGTAGAAGGCAAAGACTTTAAACAAATCACAGGATTTTCTACTGGTCGTTCACTTGGTAGCAAATTCGATGACTTCGACGATTAATCAAGGAGAATTAATATGGCAAAGACAAAGTATGTAGATGCGACTCCAGCGATGGAAGAGTTAGTTTCAAAGATCATGGAGACTTGGTTTGATAGGTTTAGCCATGTGACTCGTACTGATATCCTATTAGTTGTGAAGGATAGTCCAAAAAGTGGTGGCTATAAAGCTAAGACTCGCTTACTCAATGGTTTCTATCGTATGCTTACCAAAAAGAAAATCATTATTGAGATTCATAAACAGTCATGGGATCAAGATAAACCAGTGGATCGTGCGTTGGCGATCTATCGTGAGCTTTTCCGTATTGATACCAGAGAGACAACCAGTGATTACAAACTTATGAGACCAGACTTGTCTGATTTCACAAAGATCTTGGAAAAAACTGGCTTGCATGGTGAAACAGCTGAAGAGTTCTTTAACAAAGTTATTTAATGATTAAACAGGTCCTTGTATTGCGGCATGATCTCCAGGTGCGAAAAGGTAAACTAATCGCTCAAGGGGCTCATGCTGCAATTGGGGCGTTGGGAGAAGCTAATCCGAATCATATTAAGCAATGGGAAGAGAATGGCTGTACTAAAATCTGTGTCTCAGTGCTTGATGAATCAGCATTGCTTGAATTGAGCCTTGCAGTGCGGATGGCAGGACTTCCATCCTACTTAGTACTAGATGCAGGTCGCACAGAGTTCAATGGGGTTGCTACCTATACCGCTTTAGGTATCGGTCCAGCACCAGCAGAAAAAATTGATTTGTTTACAGGTAATTTACCTTTACTATAATGTATTTAAGCAAAATCACGCTAGAGAATTTCCAGGCATTCGAAAAGGGAGAGTTTAATCTTTCCCCTAATCTCAATATTTTGGTTGGTGTTTCGAATGTCGGTAAGAGCAGTGTAGCCAGAGCATTATCCTTGGTGCTCTTTAACCAGTGGGATAAATCCTGGGTCCGATTTGGTGCGAAGTATTGCAGGATTACAATTACGACAGATACAGGCACTGAAGTAGTGCGAGAAAAGGGTGACAAGGCTAACCGATATATTTTACGATTACCCAATGTACCTGAACAACTTTTTGAAGCATTTGGAACAGGAGTGCCAGAGCAGATTCAACAGGCTCTACATATCCATGAAGTGCAGGTAGATACAACCGATAAACTCAATCTTAATTTAGCTGGGCAGATGGATTCTCTTTTTCTATTATCGCAGACTGGCAGCTACAGAGCCAAAGTGCTTGGCAAGCTATCGGGAGCGACATATCTTGATCATGCTATCCGTGAGTTGAACAAGGATAAACGTCAGGTCACAGCCGAAAAGAATTTGAAGGATTTAGAGATAGTCGAGTTACAGGCCCAAGTAGATAAACTTACACCTATTGAGACCTATTCCACTGTCATAAGTGCTCTTGAGGATAGATTAGCTTCCTTAGTGTGCTCTCAAGAGCGTGTAGACCGCATTAGGAGCCTATTTGAGCGGGTAAATGCCTTAAAAGGTGTTTGGCTACGAGAACATAAAAAAGCCGAGCTTTTAGGCCCTGTAGATCTTGCTTCGATTGATCAATTGACTCATAAAGTAGATAACATTAAAGCACTTAGTTCACTTTCAAGCAAAATTGTCAACTTACGCTTGGCCTATGAGAAGCAAAATAAACTACAAGAGCTATTGAAACCTGTAGATGTATCTGCTATACCTACTTTGAGTGAAAGAGTTTTGATATTAAAAAATATCAAAGATTTAGCGACACGAGTAAGTAAGAATAAACAAAATCTTGAGAATAAGGTTGATGAGTTGCAACAGAATATATTACAACATCAAGAGGCAACAAAGCAATATCTTGATAAGCTGGTTGAGCATGGGGTTTGCCCAACATGTAACCAGGACACAAACAATTTATGCGTACAATAATTGCTGGTGGTCGAACCATCACAGATGTTGCAGAACTTGAACTTGCTATCAAGAATAGTGGCTTTGTTATTACCGAGGTTATATCTGGTGGTGCCCAGGGCGTTGATTCCCTTGGTATTGCTTGGGCTAATGCGAATGCTTTGCCACTCACTATAGTTATGGCTGAATGGGATGTACATGGTAAAGCAGCAGGACCAATTCGAAACGCTGAGATGGCTGAAATTGCCGATGCATTGATTCTTGTATGGGATGGGCTCTCCCGTGGTAGCGGTGACATGCTTAGTAGAGCAGCAGCTAAAGGCTTGAAGATCCATAGTCATATAGTGAAGAAAGAAGAAAAGAAATGAAAATCTTGTTTTTCGCAGACATGCATTTAAGATCAGCTTCAGATCGCCCTAAGTGGCGTGTTGATGATCACTATGTAGCTCAATTTAATGAACTACAAGATATTCGGGATCTTGCAGCAGCCAATAACGTTGAAGTGATCGTTAGCCTTGGGGATTTCTTTGATCATACACGAGTGTCACACCAGCTTGTAACTGATGTACTCCGATGGACCCAAACATTGACATGTCCTATTTTCAGTATTGTTGGAAACCATGATGTGAATGCCTATGTTACGGCAGATAGGAACAACGGACTAGGTGTATTGTTTGAATCAGGAGCCATTGGTCAGCTGGATGAGCTTATATGGGCTGATAAGAAAATTATCATCCGTGGTGTTCATGTCTATTTAGATCCAAAACAAGGTAATTACATGTTTGACAAGAAATATGACGATTACTTTAAGATTGTTGCAAGCCATAATTTTATCATACCTCACGAAGTTCCTTTTGATGCCGTATTGCCCTCTCAGGTACAAACTAACGCCGATGCTATTTTTCTAGGACATTACCATAAAGCATTCCAACACCAGGAAGGTAAAACAACCTTTGTGAATCCTGGAAGTGTATCACGCTGGTCAGTTAATGAGCAGCATCAGCCACAAGTGTTTATCTTAGATACTGAAACAGGCATGATTGGTGTGGCTACACTTAAGAGTTCTTTGCCAGCTACAGAGATCTTTGATTTAGCGTCTGCAGCCGAGATGAAGAGCAATGAGATGAACCTTCAATCCTTTATGGATAGTCTCAATAGTACGAGTTTTGAAAATATAGATGTTGAACAAGTCGTCTTGACAGAAGCAGCTAGACAGGGTATACTTAAGGGTATTCTTGATATGGCACTGGCAAAAGTTCAACAGGCAAAGGTAGAATTGAAATGATTAATTTAATGAATGAACGTGAAATTTTTGACTATGATAAGGCAAAGGGACAAATTCTAAATGGTGGAAGTCATGTAGAAAATGTGTTTCTAGCGATTGGCTTTGCTTCACGTTGTTGGAAAGAAGAGAGTGGTAATGGAACATTTGACTCTGAGAATGCTGTACGGATAGCAAATGAACTTTGTGCTTATATGCGGTTAATTTCAGCTCCCATAGATAACCTAGAATTCCTTGAGTGGAAATTAGAGAAAAAAGAAAAGGAGCAGCAAAAATGTCTATTGAACAAGATCTCCTAACATTAAAAACAAAAGGTGAACGTCTCAATACCCTTCGTATTGAGAATGCTACCAAGCTTCAGGGTTTAGAGCAGGAGAAAGAAAAGCTTTTGGCTGAAGCACAAGCCTTGGGTATTGCTCCCGATAAAATTGAAGAAGTATTGAAGACTGAAGAAGAAGCAATTAAAGCTGAAACAACTAAATTGAATGATGAACTAACCAGAGTGTTAGGTGAGATTAGTGTCATATAAAAGTCGCTGCAGATCCTGTGATCATACACATGATGGAGCTGTGTGTAATTGGCAAGTTCAGAAACAGGGTCACATTAGGTTAAAACCTCTCCATTCAGAAGGCTTATGGGGTCTTGGTTCCGCTTTACATCATCACATTAAAGACGAAGATGGTAACGAGGTTATTGCCCCAGCACGGATTAATACCTATAAAGATGAAACCTTTGAATATGAGCAGGAAGTAGACTGTGGATGCCGATACTATGTACCTGGTGATAACCTTGAGTTCTTAGAGTGGAAATATGAGCAATCTCAATAGCCTTGATCAATTGAAGACGAGTTACCATAGAAAATCTGGACAACTCCAGGCTCTTAGGGATCGTGTTGCTACATGTCAGAAACAGATCATTGATTTGACTGCGAAAGAAGATACTACGGTAAAAGCCAGTATTTTTCTGCAGTCCCTTTCGGACCAAACACGCTTACAGGTACTAGATAAGATTTCTGGCATTGTGACTGATGCCTTGCAGACTGTGAAGGATAAGAATTTAGTGTTCCAAATGCAGCTTGTGACAAAGGCTAATCAGCCCACTCTAGATATGGGAATTTTGGATAAACGATCAGGTCAGGTCTATGATGTGCTTACCTCTTT
>Ga0075522_10002472_pt1 | contig 13679 bp, 3 predicted proteins | sample NGEPerA_FD_74796 | JGI IMG/M metagenome (GOLD analysis project Ga0075522, IMG submission 74796) | Arctic peat soil microbial communities from the Barrow Environmental Observatory site, Barrow, Alaska, USA - NGEE PermafrostL2-A | ecosystem: Environmental > Terrestrial > Soil > Wetlands > Peat ... | reverse complement strand
GCCAACGTGGGCCTGTGGGCCCGGTCGGACGAGGCGTGGGCGTGGCTGGACGGCGAACTCACCCTGGACCGGTTCCGGGAGCTCCTGCCCGAAGCCGACGGCCTGGCCGTCCAGCGTCATGCCTTCCCCCGGTTGCGGGCCCTCAACTTCGTGGTGGTCGGCCTGCTCGGCGAAGGAGTCGCCTCCTCCACCCGGCCCGACCCGCAGGCCAAGGGACTGGGTGAGTACCTCCGCAGCCGGTCGGTCGACGTTCCGGTCCACCTGGTCCCCCACTCGTCCTAATCTTGGCGCCGGGAGGGGGTACCCCTTCCCCGTGACCCGGATCCGCCGGGACCGGCCACCCGCCGGAGCTGCGCCAGGAGGCACCCATGGACTTCACCGAATCCGACGAACTCCGAATGCTGCGCGAGGCGGTCAGCTCGATCGCCGCCAAGTTCGGCCACGGGTACTACATCGAAAAGGCCCATGCCGACGAGCGGACCGACGAGCTGTGGAACGCGGTGGCCGAACAGGGCTTCCTCGGGGTGAACGTGCCCGAGGAATACGGCGGCGGCGGTGGGGGGATCACCGAGCTGGCCGCGGTGGCCGAGGAGCTGGCCGCCCAGGGCTGTCCGCTCCTGGTGATCGTGGTGTCACCCGCCATCTGCGCCACCATCATCGCCAAGTTCGGTACCGAGGCCCAGAAGCAGCGCTGGCTCCCCCGCTTCGCCACCGGCAAGCTCAAGATGGCCTTCGCCATCACCGAGCCGGACGCCGGGTCGAACTCCCACAACCTGGCCCTGACCGCGACGAAGGACGGTGACCTCTACCGGCTCAACGGGCAGAAGTACTACATCTCGGGCGTCGACGAGTGCGAAGCGATCCTGGTAGTCACCAAGACGGGCACCGACCCCGACACCGGCCGGGGCCGCCTGTCGCTCTTCGTCGTCGATGTCGAAACCCCCGGCCTCGACAAGCAGGTCCTGCCGGTCGAGATCACCGCCCCGGAGAAGCAGTTCACCCTGTTCTTCGACAATGTCGAGGTCGAGGCCGACCGACTGATCGGCGAAGAGGGGGAGGGACTCCGCCAGGTCTTCTTCGGACTCAACCCGGAGCGCATCCTGTCGGCCGCCACCGCCAACGGGATCGGCCGCTACGCCCTCGACCGGGCTGCCGAATACGCCTCCAACCGCGAGGTGTGGGGTACACCCATCGCCCGTCACCAGGGCATCGCCCATCCGCTGGCCAAATCCAAGATCGAAGTGGAGCTGGCCCGCACCATGACCGACAAGGCCGCCTGGTACTGCGACCACGACGGGGACTCGCCGCTGGCCGGTGAGACGGCCAACATGGCCAAGTACGCGGCGGCCGAGGCGACACTCGCCGCCCTCGACCAGTCCATCCAGACCCACGGTGGCAACGGCATGTCGACCGAGTACGGGATCGCCGACCTGTGGGGCATGGCCCGCCTCCTGCGGATCGCCCCGGTGAGCCGCGAGATGATCCTCAACTACGTGGCCCAGCACTCCCTCGGGATGCCGCGGTCGTACTGAGCGACGGACCGCCCCGGAGGGTCCCGACGGTGCGGATGGCCTCCGGGACCGCACCGGGCCGCCCTCGCAACGGTTGACCGTCGGCACCGGCGGCTGAACACGCCCACCCCACGGTGACGGCATCCGGCAACGGAGTGCCGCCACCCGTGCGTCCCGGCGTCGTCGCGCCCGGTTGGCGAAACCGGCGCAGTTGCTGTTCGGTTGCGATCCGCGGACGGCCCGACGACACCCTCGGCGGCTGTCGTGCCTGGAGGGCCTTCTCAAGTCTGCGTCCACGGACGTCGATAGGTCGGGTACGTGGAATTACGCCTAGGAAGCAGCGATTTCCCAGCCGTACTCTGCGAATTGAGCACTATGCCTTCATCCTCTCGACCACAGCGCACTCCGGCCCCGAGCCGACGTCCTCGACCGGGCACCCCCCAGTGGTGGGAACGCGCCCGCCGTCAGCGGTCGTCGACCCGTCGCCCTGGTGACGACGGCGTCACCCTCGTAGAGGTCCTCATCGCCTCGGTCATCCTCCTGATCACCATGCTTCCCATGGGGATCCTCCTCACCTCGGTCTCGTCGTCCGCCGCCGATGCCCGTCAGCGCCAGGCCGCCCTCCAGCTGGCCGACTCATGGGTGGAGATCCTGTCGAACTCGCAGCCGCCGACCAGCACCGACCCGACGACCCCCGGTTCGGTGCTGACCAACACACCACAGACCCCCGTGGCTCCCGCCGGAACCCAGACCCCGTCGTCGACGCTGGGTGGCATCAACTACACGGTCCAGGCCGGCTACTACGAGAGTCTCACCAACACCGTCGGCCAGTCCGACCTCTGCTCGGCGGGCCAGCCCCCGAGCCCCACCCATCCGGGGGTCATCCGCCTAACAGTCAATGTGACTTGGGATGCCAGCGGGCACCACTCGATCGCGGTCACCACCGAGATCAACTACCCCAAGCCCGGTCTGCAGGCCGAAGGATTCCTCGCCATCAACCTCGCCAATAATGGTCAGCTTGACGTGAATGGCAATACGGCCACCAGTCGGCTCAAGGCCCTGCCGGTGACGATCACCCAGCTCTCGGGGCAGTCGGCCCTGACGCCGAATCCGTACACCCTGTACTCCGATGACAACGGTTGCATCTTCGCCCAGGTCCCGACGGGCAACTACGACATCGCAGTCAACCAACCCACCGCCGGGAACCCTGCGTCGTTCACCGGCTATTCGGGCGCACCCCCGTTCGTCAACACGTCGGGCTCCACCGATGACTCCCAGAATGGCCAGCAGGTCACGGTCACCGCCGAAACGGTCGTGCAGCTCGACCCGTTCGACGAGGGCATCTACGGGAGCATCGCGTACGGCGGCGCCTCGGCGATGGACGGCGGCGTGAACTGTCCCGGCTCCGCGTCGATCCCGTGCATCACCGTCGGCGACGGCCCGTCGGGAGCGTCGGCCGCCTGGGGCGGCGCCAACTCCGCCTGGGCGACCACGTCCCTGGGCGCCGGCACCCGGCTGAACCAGGTCGACTGCACCACCGCGGCCTCCGCCTACTGCGTGGGCGTCGGGTACGGCTCCTCCGGGGCGATCATCATGTCGACGCCGTCCTCGCCCAACTCGTTGACCAGTGACACGGTACCGGCCGGGGTCACCGACCTCTCCCAGGCCACGTGCCTGTCGGACCACGGTTGCTACGCCCTCGGTACTTCGAACGCCGGTCCCGTCCTCCTGGCCGGCGAGGTGGGGCCGGGCGTCGACCGATGGGTCGTCGTGCCCCATCCGGGAATCACGTTCACCTCGCTGAACTCGATGGCATGTCCGACCGCACTCACGTGCGAACTGACCTACGTCGGCAGTGGCTGGGTCCCCGGCGTCCTCCGGCTCGACGGGGACCCCGCCATGTTGGCGACCAATCCGTTGTGGTCGCCGGTCATCGCCTCGGACTCGCTGCCGGCGGTGGTCACCGCCATCGGTTCACTCGCCTGCCCGTCGTCCACCACCTGTCTGGCCACGGCCGTCGGTGACCAGTCGAGCAGCAGCGATCCGACCGTCATCACCGTCGGCGTCGCCCTCTCCGGCCCGAGCACGTGGACGTCCGAGTCGACGTTCCCGACCAATGCATCCTCGGTAACCGCCCTGTCCTGCTCCGGCACGATCTGCGTCGCCATCGGCGCGGCCACCAGCACCGCGGCGGTCTGGTCCGGCGACCTCTCGAACGCCACCCACAGCTGGGTGCAGGCCAACAACATCCCCAATGCGGTACCGATAGCGACAGTGACGGGGGTGGCCTGCGGCAATCCGGCCTCGGGTGACACCGCCGACTGCGCCGTCACGGGCATCACCTCGGCGGCATCAGCGGCCGGCATCCTCCTGGACGGATCGCTCACCAATGGCAGCTGGGCCTGGAACAACGCCTCCGTTCCCGGCGCCGACCTGGTCCAGTACTTCCTCGGCGTGTCGTGTGAGAGTCCGGTGTCGTCCGGCAACACCACCTGCGCGGCGGTCGGGGCCACGGCGGGCGGCCCGATCGTCCAGTCCACCGCCACCGGGCCCGGGGGGACATGGAACGACGTGACGCCGTCGTCACTTCCCGGTGCCGTCGTGACCGGCATTCCGGTCGAGATCGCGCCGGCGGGCACGGTGAGTTGGTCCACACAGGTCAATGCCGGGCAGACGCCCAACGCAACGGCCATCCAGAATCCCCTCTACCCACAGGCCAGCGGCTACTCGATCGCCGCTGGCGACTGCCCGTCCGCGGCCACCAGCACATCGACCGCCAACCTCAACGCCGCGGCCGGAGGAACGGCCACGGCAACCGTGCCCCTCGGGCTGCTGCCCATCGCCCTCATCACCCCGGACGGATCCCCGGAGGCCGGGGCCACCGTGACCCTCACCTCGCTCGCCACGTCGCCCTGCCCCCTCGGTGACCACTACAACCTGCCACCCACCGATGTCACGGGTGTGACGATGACCTCGGTCCCCTACGGCACCTACTCCTATACGGTCACCCAGGGGGGAACCGCCGTGGCTCACACGGCGGTCACCATCGTGGTCGGTGCCGACTCGGTCCAGAGACAGTCGGTCACCGCCGGTCCGTGGGTGACGTACTACCTACCCTCGCTCGTCACGGTGGTGGGATGACCCGGGTGCGCAGGGCGATGGATCGCCGCCGCGACGACTCGGGCATGACCCTGGTGGAGCTCATGGTCACCTCGACCGTCCTCATGGTGCTGATGGGCATGGTCTTCGTCTCGCTCACCATGGTGGAGAGCCTGAGCACCAGCGTCTCGTCCCAGTACCAGGAGTTCCAGCAGGCCCTGCCCGCAATGGCACCGTTCCACGGGATCCTCGCCGCCGAGGTGGAGCCTGCACCGCCCGTCAACAACGTGCCCACCCCACCGTTCGCGTCGATCGGCAACTTCGTCATCACCTTCTACACGAACATCGGAACCTCCTTCGACAACACGACCTCCTGCCCGAACGGCCAGTCGTGCGCAACCGGCGGCACCACGGCCGGGCCCGCCAAGATCGTCGCCCTCGAGCTCGACAGGAGCGGCAACCCGGTCTCGGCCACGACGACGTGTACGGCGGCCTTCCCGTGCTCGTTCCAGGTTCGCATCTATCTACCCCTCACCGGACTGACCGCACCCGGCGTGTCGTCCTGCCCCGACGTCGGTACCGGCCCGACATGCCAGTACGGAACGACCTACCGGCTGATGGCCAACGTCCAGAACGTGGTCAACAACCCCGCCAGCCTGGATCCCGTCACCGGGGCCCAGGCGGACCCGAACGTCCCGGTCAGCCCCATCTTCGGCTTCACCCTCCTCGACACGGGCGGGCTCTACCAGCCCACCGGCGTGACCTACCCGGCCCAGGCCATCACCTTGACCCCGGCCCAGGTCCAGACCCAGCAGCTCACCGGCCTGGCCGTCCCCCCCCTGGGCTACCCGGTCGACGGCCAGGGGCTGGCGGTTTGCGCCGCGCCCAGTGCCAACTACCCGACGGTGGCCACGGCATGCCCGGCTGACGCCGTCCAGAGCGTGAGCATCGACCTCCAGATCGCCAAACCCGGGACCGGGATCAACGGTGCACAGGAGAACAATCTCGTGGTCTATCGCTTCGCACAGAGCCCGGGCTCATCGACCGCCCCCTACCAGTACTCGAAGGCGGTGGGCTGACCATGGCCACCGACCCGACCACGCCGCTTCGCAGCCGGGCCAAGCGGCTCCGCGACGACCGCCTGTCCGCCCTGGGCGACCTCGGGCAGACGGCGCTCGTCGCCGTCATCGCCGTGTCGGTCATCGTGGCCCTCGTCGGGGCCACCATCGTGGCGACCGTCGTCCAGTCCTTTCCGCTCCAGCAGGCGGCCGCGGTGTCGGTGTACGCGCACCGGGCCCTGCAGGCCGGCGAGAACGCCTACGTCACCGCCGTCAACGCCAACCCGAGCCTCGCCCAGTGCAACTCCTCGACCAACACCAAGGGCACGTGCGCCGGCCTCGACTACGGCCAATGGAACCTGGTGAGCGGGTCCAGCACCACCGACGGCGCCGCCGAGTACTACGCCTTCGGGAATCCCCAGCCGACCTTCGACCCCACCACCCACGCCCTCACCAACTTGTCGGTCCAGGTGGCGGGCGCCGCCCATGCACCCCACACCACCACCAACTACGTCTTCCAGAGCGAGACCATCAACCTGGCCGCCACGAACGGGTTCCTCACCAACGTGTGGTGGTCCAACTTCGAGTCATACGCCCAGAACGGTGACTACAAGACCTGCAAGTACAACTACAAGATCAACTACGACATCAACGCGGGCACCACCAACTGCGGCCCCGTCTACTTCGGGCCCAACGACTACCTGTTCGGCCCGGTCTACACCAACGACTCCGTGTTCGTCAGCGGCAACGGCCAGGTCTCGGGCAGTCCCTCCTTCGGCAATCCCGTCGTGACTTCGACCGTGCCCGTGCCCGTGCCCTCCCCCGTCACGACCGCCGACCCGAACTGTCTGTTCGTCGACACCAGCCACGGGATGTCCGGCTCACCCCCCAACTGCACGAATGTCGGATCCAGTGCGGTCGCCCTCTACGACCAGGCCAACAGCGCCTTCGGCAAGACGGCCGAGCCGCCACCCCAGAGTGATGCCCAGCTGGGCACCATCGCCGGACAGAACGGCTGCCTCTACACCGGGCCCACCCAGATCAATCTCAGCACCGTCGTGGTCAACGGCCAGAACGTCGGCCAGATGACGGTGCTGAGCCCCGACACCGTGGAGAGCACCGTCAACGTCAACGGCCAGGCCGTCACCTGGGACAACTCCAACATCCCGACCAACTACAACAATTGTCCGAACGACGGAATCACGGCGGCCCCGATCCCCGCCAACGGTGTGGTGTTCGTGCAGAACGACACGTCGACGCCGATCACCGGGGCCAACCCCCTGGACAACCGCCTCGACAACTCGGTGACCAACCTGACGGCCGGTCCCGGGTCCCCGACCCCCGGGTGGTCGGGGACCCTGACTGCCACGGTCACCTCGGCCAACAGCCAGATCCCGAGCGGTGCCACGGTGTCGTTCCGGCAGACCACGCGGAGCGGCAGGTCCAACTCGACGGCCACCATCCTATCCTGCGCGGGGTCCAACTGGTCGACGCCGGTCCAGTCGGGGGGCACCTGGACGTCGACCGTCACCTGTCCCACCACCGAGGCGGGCAACGGGACCAATGCGTTCTCGGCGGTCTACAGCGGCGGCACCGCGGTCAGCACCTCGCAAGCCAACCTGGGCCAGACCAACACCCTCACCCCCACTTCGACCTACGGACCCAACTCCCAGACCACGGCCGGGGGGTGCTCGGCGTGCTTCTACGGTGAGGCACCGTCCGCCCAGGGCATCGACGCCGAGGGTGACGCCTTCGTGAACGGCAACCTGTCGGGCCAGCTCACCATCGGCACCGCCAACAACCTCGTCATCACCGGCAACCTCACCTACGCCGACTGCTCGGGCCAGTGGATTACCGGCCAGAGCGGCGAGGCCCAGAGCCTCTGCCCCTACAGCACCAGCGGCACCAACGATTCGCTCGGACTCATCGCCAACAACTACGTCGAGCTCAACCGTCCGGTCTCCCCCACCACCGGTTCCGTGCTGCCGTCCTGCGGCAGCGTGACCGCGGTCCTGTGCGACCCGTCGAACTCAGGCGGCGGGCTCACCGTCGATGCGGCCGTCCTGGCCCTCACCCAGTCGTTCGTGGTCAACAACTACGGAGCCTGCAACACGGAGGGTGACATCAAGGTCTACGGGTCGATCCAGCAATTCGCGCGAGGCCCGATCGGAACCTTCAACAATTACTATTGCGGCGGCGGCTCAACCGGATACCAGAAGCACTACACCTGGAACCCGCTGCTCGACTTCGCCTCGCCACCCAGCTACCTGGTGCCATCGACGGCGCCATGGGTCCTGTCCTCGGTCAACGCCAACGGCGGCGAGCACACGACGACCGTCTGCCCGACGCTCACCGGGGTCTACAGCAACTCCTCTCCGATCATCCCGATCACCCAGACGTGCTCGGCCTCGCCCGGCGGCCTGCCGGACTATCCGACCATCACCGTCCCGTCGCCGCCCACCAACGCCACGGCCACCGCCGCCATCGGCGGTACCGCCACCGTCTCGTGGGACGACCCCTCGGACAACGGATCGCCGATCACCCGGTACGACGTCCACGCCAATCCGAGCTGCCCCACCTGTTCGCTCCTGTCGGTGAGCGGCGCCAACGCCACGTCGCTACCCATCACCGGCCTGATCCCGGGCGTCTCGTACGTGTTCACGGTGACCGCCACCAACAATTACGGCACCAGTGACGCGTCCAATCCGACCCCGTCGGTGACGTCACCCAGCGTGCCCTACGCACCGACCCTGGTCACCGCGGTAGGCAACGTGAACGACACGGTGAACGTCACCTGGACCGACCCGTCCTCGGTGGGCTCACCCATCTCCCAGTACACGATCACCCCGTCCCCGGCCTGTCCGGGATGCACCGGTCTCACGAAGACGGGTGCCACCGCGACGAGCACCATCATCAGCGGGCTCAACGTCGGCGGGACGTACACCTTCGCGGTGTCCGCCACCAACGGTCTGGGCACCGGTCCCGCCTCCGTCCCCTCCAATCCCGTGGTCGTCCCGACCAAGCCGGGCGCCCCAACCGGCGTCACCGGGACGTCGTACGCCAACACCCAGTCGGTCGTGTCCTGGAGTCCGCCGGCGTCCAACGGCGGCCTTGCCATCACCGGATACTCGGTCATGTCATCGCCCGGTAACCGGACGTGCACCACCACCGGCACGCCTTCCTGCACGGTCAACGGACTGACCAACGGGACTGCCTACACCTTCACGGTCACCGCCACCAACCCGATGGGCACCGGACCGGCGTCGGCCGCGTCGCCTCCGGCCACGCCGTCCACCCTCCCCGGCGCACCGACCATCGGCACGGCCACCAACGGCGCCGGCTCGGCCACCGTGACGTTCACCGCACCCGGGAGCAACGGCGGCGCGCCCGTCACCAGCTACACCGTCACCTCCAGCCCGGGCGGGATCACCGCCACCTGTGCCGCATCGCCCTGCACGGTCACCGGACTCGTCCCGGGTACGGCGTACACCTTCAAGGTGGCGGCCACCAACGGAACCGGGACCGGTCCGTCCTCGGCGTCCTCCAACTCGATCACCGCCACCGGTCCTCCCGGCGTGCCCACCAATGTGGCGGCCACCTCCTACGCCAACAGCCAGTCCGTGGTCACCTGGACCGCCCCCGTCAACGGTGGCTCGTCGATCACCAGCTACACCGTCACCTCGAGCGGCGGGCAGACCTGCACCACCCCCAACGGCACCACCACGACGTGCACGGTGCTCGGCCTCACCAACGGCGTCACGTACACGTTCACCGTCACGGCCACCAACGTCCTCGGCACCGGTGCCCCGTCGAGCCCGGCGACCGCCGCACCGGCAACGGTGCCGAGCGCTCCGGTCATCGGCACCGCCACCGGCGGGTACCAGTCGGCCACGGTCACCTGGTCGGCTCCGGCCTCCAACGGCGGGTTGCCCATCACCGGCTACACCGTGACCGCCTCACCCGGCGGTGGGACCTGCTCGACCAGCGCCACCACCTGCACGGTGACCGGGCTCACCAACGGGACCAGCTACACCTTCAAGGTCACCGCCACCAACGCAGCAGGCGCCGGTGCGGCCTCAGCGGCCTCCAATGCGGTCGTGCCCGCCAACACCGTCCCCGGTTCCCCGACGAATGTCACCGCCACCTCGTTCGCCAACACCCAGTCGGTCGTGTCCTGGACGGCCGCCCCGTCGAACGGATCGGCTCTCACCAAGTACACGGTTACCTCCAGCGGTGGCCAGACCTGCACCACCGCCAACGGGACGACCACCAGCTGCACGGTCACCGGGCTCACCAACGGGACCGCCTACACCTTCACAGTGAAGGCCATCAACGGAATCGGCACCGGTCCCACCTCGACCCCGTCCGCACCGGCCACGCCGTCCACCGTGCCGGGCGCCCCCACCGGCGTGTCCGCCACGGCCAACGGCAACACCCAGTCCACGGTGTCCTGGACCGCTCCGGCCTCCAACGGTGGCGCCCCGATCACCGGCTACACGGTCACCTCCAGCCCGGGTGCCAAGACGTGCACGACCAGTGGCACCTCGTGCACGGTCAACGGGCTCACCAACGGCACCAGCTACACGTTCACCGTCACGGCCACCAACGGTTCGGGCACCGGGCCCGCCTCGTCGGCCTCGGCACCCGTGATCCCGGCCACGGCTCCCGGCGCACCGACCGGAGTGGCCGCCACCTCCAACGCCAACGCCCAGTCGGTGGTGACATGGAGTGCCCCCGGCTCGACCGGTGGATCGGCCATCACCAGCTACACCGTCACGTCGAGCGGCGGCCAGACCTGCACCACGCCGAACGGCACCACCCGCACCTGCACCGTGACCGGGCTGACCAACGGCACGCCGTACACATTCACCGTGACGGCAACCAACATCGCGGGGACGGGCCCACCGTCGGCCGCCTCGGCACCGGCTACGCCGGCCACCCTTCCCGGCGCCCCGACCAACGTGGTCGCCGCGACCCACTTCAACTCGCTCTCGGTGGTCACCTGGACGCCCCCGGCATCCAACGGCGGCTCGGCCATCACCAGCTACAAGGTGACCTCGAACGCCGGTCAAACGTGCACGACCCCTGATGGAAGCACCACCACCTGCACCGTGACCGGCTTGACCAACGGCACCTCGTACACGTTCACGGTCACCGCGACCAATGCCCTCGGCACGGGCCCGGCATCCGCACCGTCCGCACCCATCGTGCCGGCCGCCAGCCCGGGCGTCCCCACCGCCGTGTCGGCGACCTCGTTCGCCGACAGCCAGTCTTTGGTGTCCTGGACGGCACCGAGCAACACCGGTGGCTCGCCCATCATCAGCTACACGGTGATCGCCAACACCGGCCAGAGCTGCGTCACCGCCGACGGGTCGACCACGTCCTGCCTCATCCTGGGGCTGACCAACGGTGTCACCTACACCTTCACGGTGAACGCCACCAATGCCATCGGCAGCGGCCCGGCGTCCGCCCCCGTGTCGGCGACCCCGTCGGCCGTTCCGGGCCCCCCGACCGGCGTCACCGCCACGTCCTACGCCAACAGGCAGTCGGTGGTGTCGTGGACCGCGCCCGCCTCCAACGGCGGCGCCGCCATCACCGGCTACACGGTGACCGCCACCGACACCACCACCCCGGCCAACGGCGGGCAGACGGCCGCCAGCTCCGGAAGTCCGATCACCATGACCGGATTGACCAACGGGGACACCTACACCTTCACGGTGACGGCCACCAACAGCTCGGGCGTCGGGCCCGCCTCGGTGCCCTCGGCCCCGGCGACCCCGGCCACTATCCCGGGTTCCGCCACCAACGTCGCCGGCTCTTCGTATGCCAATACGCAGTCGGTGGTGTCCTGGACACCGCCCGCCTCCAATGGTGGAGCCGCCATCACCAACTACAAGGTGACGTCGTCGCCTGGTGGGTTCACCTGCTCGACCGTCGGCACCTTCTGCACGGTGACCGGCCTGACCAACGGGACCAGCTACACGTTCACGGTCGTGGCCACCAACCCGGCCGGCGCCGGGCCGACGTCGGCCGCGTCACTTCCGGCTACCCCGGCCACCGTGCCGGGCATTCCCACCGGTGCCGTGGCCTCGGCCACCAACCTGGCGACGAACGCCTCGGTCAGCTGGACGGCCCCGACCACCACTGGCGGTGCCCCGATCACCAGCTACACCGTGACCGCCGCGCCTGGCGGGGCAACGTGTTCGACCAGTGCGACGACCTGCGTCTTCAGCGGGCTCGTCACCGGGTCCACGTACACCTTCACGGTGTCAGCGGTCAACGGCGCCGGCTCCAGCTTGGCGTCGTCGCCGTCGAACTCCCTCACGGTCGGCACGCCCGGCGTGCCGACCGCCGTCTCCGTGGTCTCGTACCAGAACAGCCAGGTGCCCGTCTCCTGGGTCGCATCGCCGACCACCGGTGGCTCACCCATCACCAGCTACACGGTGACCGCCTCCCCCGGAGGACAGACCTGCACGACGCCGAACGGGACCACGACCACCTGTACGGTGACCGGTCTCACCAACGGTACCGCGTACACCTTCACCGTCGCGGCGACCAACGCCGCCGGATCCGGTAACGCCTCGGTGCTGTCGCCACCGGCCACCCCGGCCACCGTGCCGACGGCACCCACGGCCGTGTCGGCGACCTCGAACGCCAATGCCCAGTCGGTGGTGTCGTGGACGGCACCGTCGTCCACCGGTGGGGCGGCCATCAGCGGCTACACGGTGACGTCGTCGCCCGGCGGCTTCACCTGCTCGACGGCCAGCACGAGCTGCACGGTGGGTGGCCTGACCAACGGCTCGGCTTACACCTTCACCGTGACGGCCACCAACTTGGCCGGTACCGGACCGGCATCTGCGGCGTCGGCCCCGGCCATCCCGGCCGTGGTGCCCAGTGCACCCACCGGAGTGACCGCGTCGTCGAACGCCAACACCCAGTCGGTCGTGTCCTGGACGGCGCCGTCATCCAACGGAGGGGCGACCATCACCGGCTACGTCGTTACCTCATCGCCCGGCGGCTTCACCTGCTCGACGGCCACCACGACCTGCACCGTGAATGGCCTCACGAACGGTTCGCCGTACACGTTCACCGTCACGGCCACCAACGGAGCCGGCACCGGCCCGGCGTCGGCGGCATCGGCCTCCGCCACGCCGGCCACCGTGCCCACCCCGCCGACCGCCGTCACCGCCACCTCCTACGCCAATGCCCAGTCGGTCGTCTCGTGGACGGCGCCGGTGTCCAGCGGTGGCGCGGCCATCAGCGGCTACACCGTGACCTCGTCGCCGGGCGGCTTCACCTGCTCGACGGGAACCACCAGCTGCACGGTGACCGGCCTCTCCAACGGCACCCCCTACACGTTCACGGTGACCGCCTCCAACTCAGCCGGCACCAGCCTCGCCTCGTCGGCGTCGGCCCCGGCCACTCCGGCCACCGCACCCGGAGCCCCCACCGGCGTCACCGCCACGTCCAATGCCAACGCCCAGTCGGTGGTCTCGTGGACGGCGCCGGTGTCGAACGGAGGCGCGGCAATCACCAGCTACGCCGTGACTTCTTCGCCCGGCGGCTTCACCTGCTCGACGGGAACCACCAGCTGCACGGTCGTCGGCCTCACCAACGGGACGAGCTACACCTTCACCGTCAAGGCAACCAACCCGGCCGGGACGGGGACCACCTCGGGCGCGTCGGCCCCGGCCGTGCCGGCCACCGCCCCGGGGGTCCCGACGAGCGTGAACGCCTCGTCCAACGCCAACACCCAGTCGGTGGTGTCCTGGAACGCACCGGCGTCGATCGGTGGGGCGGCCATCACGTCCTATGTGGTCACCTCGGCACCCGGCGGCTTCACCTGCTCGACGGCCACCACCAGCTGCACGGTGCCCGGCCTCGCCAACGGGACCAGCTACACCTTCACGGTGACGGCCACCAACTCGGCCGGGACCAGCGCCGCCTCGACGGCGTCGGCGGCGGCCACACCGGCCACCACCCCCGGCGCCCCCACCGGCGTCACTCCCAC
>Ga0075522_10002469_pt1 | contig 13686 bp, 10 predicted proteins | sample NGEPerA_FD_74796 | JGI IMG/M metagenome (GOLD analysis project Ga0075522, IMG submission 74796) | Arctic peat soil microbial communities from the Barrow Environmental Observatory site, Barrow, Alaska, USA - NGEE PermafrostL2-A | ecosystem: Environmental > Terrestrial > Soil > Wetlands > Peat ... | reverse complement strand
CGATTTTCGTCCGGCATTCCAGGATGGCGCACAGATCGCGGCCGCATTTATATCATGTGGGGGCCTCCCGATAGCATTGAATCCCATTCCGCAGGCAGCACGTACGATCGCCCTATGTCTGAGGGCGGTGGCCAGACCACCGTGTATGGCTTCGACGACTGGAATTATCATTACATGGAAGGAATCGGGGAAAACATCACGATCGAGTTCGTAGACCCGACAGGCACCGGCGAGTATCACATTACGATGGATCCGGGCGAAAAAGACGCCATGTCACATGTGCCGGGCGGCGGTCCCAGCTTACTGGAATCGATGGGGCTTTCCACGCAGGCTCAGCGTTTCACGCAGACGAACGGTTCGACGGCGCCCCTGGGATCCGCTCAAATTAATGGCGGCGGCGGGCTCGAAAGCCAGAATGAGTTCACGCGCCTCGAACAATTCGCAAAAGTTCAGGCACCTCCGCCGGTCAAGTTTAAAGACCTCGAGGAAGTGGTCAGCTCCCGGATTTTGCGCAACCAGATTACGTTTGATTACCGGTTTGATTTCATGCGCATAACCGGCGACACGATTCTCGTTCCGGTCACCGTTCAAATCCAGAATAAACAGATGACTTTCCGCGACCATGACGGAGTGCAGTCGGCGTCGCTCAACCTGTTCGGACGCATCAGCTCCATGACGGGCCGTGTGATCCAGACGTTTGAAGATGTCATTCAGCGCGACTTTCCGGATTCACTGCTGGAGCCGTCGCTAAAAGGATTTTCGATTTACCAGAAGGCGATTCCGCTGCGTCCCGGCCTGTACAAGCTGGACCTCGTGATCAAGGACGTCAACAGCGGCAACGTCGGCGTGATTAATACGCGCCTCGCAGTGTAGCCGATTCCTGACGACAAGCTGGAAGCCAGCTCGCTGATTCTTGCCGACCAGATGGAACCGGTTTCGTCAAAAGACGTCGGCATTGGCCAGTTCGTTCTGGGCTCGACGAAAGTGCGCCCTAAGTTGGACGCGGAATTCCATGCCGATCAGGCGCTCGACATCTACCTGCAATTTTACAATTTGAAAGTGGATGACAAGACCCACAAGAACAATGTGTCTTTGGATTTTAAAATTACGCAAAACGGCCAAGTGGTTTCTCACGAAGTAAAAACGGGCGAAGAGCTTCAGCAAAACGGGGAACAGATCACGGTCCAGCAAACGATCCAACCCAAAACTCTGGCCCCAGGCAAATACAAGCTGGATATTCAGGCGACCGATCTGGTGGCCAACCAAACCGTTACGCGCTCTGCGGAATTTACCGTAACTCCTCCCGCGATGTTAGCGAAAGTGGCCACGAACAACGGAGCCACAGGAAGGTAACCCGTTCCCGTGAAGTCGATTTTTCGAACTCTGGGCTGGGTCATCATAGCTGCGCTGGGAATAGCTGCCTCCACAGCGGCCAAGCCGGGGTACGGAACGATTTCGGGCGTGGTTTTGGACTCCTCAGGAACGCCCCAGATGGGCGCGAGCGTCTGGCTGATATCCGAAGACGGCGGCCGCATTATTGCGCAAATTCTCTCCAATCAGCACGGCGCGTTCCTCACCGATCATCTGAAACCGGGCTCGTACGATGTGCGCGTCTCTGTCGCCGGATTCCTACCTGCGATGGAGCATCACGTTACGGTCATGTCCGACCTGACGACGTTGTTGCGCGTGCAGGTAGACACTCTATTTTCTTCGCTCGATACCCTGCGCCGCAAGGCGGACGCTCATTCCGAGCAGGACGACTGGAAATGGGTCCTACGCTCTTCCGCAGCCACGCGAACTATTTTGCAGTGGGATGACACCGGCTCAACACAAACAACTTCGAACTCGATCGGCGGAGAACTTCCGACCGCGCAGCGTCCTCGCGCATTGGTGCGCGTAGGGAACGGCGCGATGCAGCCCGGCTCGGCGTCCAACTTCCCTAATTCACCAGCGACTGCTGTTTCTTACGACCAACAAATCGGGAAACTGGGTCGAGTGTTGGTTGCCGGCCAAATGGGTTATGACAAGGGAGCGTCTGGATCCTTTGCCAGTGTTTGGCTGCCACTCGGCGAAGGAAATGGGCCAGAAACGATTTTCATTTGGCGCCAGTCGAAAATTGGCGCGGAGGGCATGCAGTTTCAGGGAATGCGCCTCGATCACACGGAGCAGCTTGAACTGGGTGATCATGTCCAGTTGAAAGCTGGGGCGGAATATTTGCGGGCTGGAATTATTTCCTCCACATCGTCGCTGCGCCCGCACGTGCAATTACATGCCGCTGTTTCGCCAGACATGACGCTTTCGCTGATCGTCGCTTCCAACCCTCCCTCGGAGCAATGGGGGCGCTCTGGCACGCTTGAATCCGCCATGGATGAGCTCAACAGCCTCCCACCCGTTCTGTTTCACAACGGTAGACCCGTGCTCGAAGCCGGCTGGCATCAGGAACTATCTGCGAAGCGCCGCGTTGGCAGCCAATCGACCATTGAGGTTGCCGCATTCCATGATTCGTCCCGGGACCAGGCCATATTCGGCACGGGCGGATCGGCGAGTCCCGAATTTGTTCAGGACGAATTCTCCAGCGCCTTCCTCTACGATGGTGGGAATTCCAGTTCCTGGGGCACGCGCGTTGCTTACCGGCAAAATCTATCCAAGGACTGGGAAGTAGCCGCGATTTATTCCTGGGCGGGAGCGCTTTCTGCTGCGGGAGCGGTTACCGACCCCTCTCCATCCGCCATGCGTAATGATTTTGGGACCAGTAATCATCACAGCGTGGCCGGGCGGATTTCCGGCAGGATTTCGCAAACCGGTACCCAGCTCTCCGCGAGTTATAAATGGGTGGCTGGTACCGCCCTCACCCGCATGGACCAATTTGGCGAAGCCGAATACCAAATGGATCCCAACCTGCACATATCCATCCGGCAGCAACTGCCTGGCTTGAACGGTCGATGGGAAGCACTGGCCGATTTCAGCAATCTCTTGGCGCAAGGGTATGTCAGCGTGAGCGGCCAGGATCCTCGGATGGTATTGGCCCCGATGCTGCGTTCGTTCCGGGGTGGCGTCAGCTTCCAGTTTTAGTCCTTGAAGTCTATTAGAAACAGGAACAAGTATTCCATTAACTGTAGGTCGGGGATTTCGAGGTGTCTTCCAATCCCGAAATTCGCATGGATTCTATTTATTTTCAGGTAGTTGAAAATAGGGCAAAACCTATATAATTTGGAAGCTAGAATGCTCGCTAATCGTTTCACCTGCTGCCTGTGAGAATAACCGTTGAGCGCCCGGTTTAACGACAGTCTTCGAGTTCGGTTGGGAGCGGCGGTACTTGCGCTGGCCACCCTCGCGGCTATTGTCTTCGGCATTATCAATTTCCAACAAAGAACGCTTTTTACAGCGCCGGACGACGGGGTTTCCTGGATCGATAACCCTTCTGGCGTCGTAGCCTGGCATGTCACGCCCAAATCGCCGGCGGCCATTGCCGGCCTTCGCACGGGCGATCAGGTCCTGGCAATCAATGATGTACCCATCCATGGGCCCATCGATGTCACCAAGCGCTTATGGCGAATTGGATTGTGGTCGATGGCTCACTACCAGATTGTGCGAGGCGGCAAGCAGTTTGAAGTGCAGATTGTAGTTCAGCCGACCGCGCGTCCTTCCTCGATCGAAAATTATTTGAGTGTTGTCGGCGTGCTGTATCTTTTTATCGGACTATTTATTTTTGCCCGCCGCTGGAACGCCACGCGCGCCGTCCACTTTTACATTTTTTGCCTGGTGTCATTTGTTCTTTACTCGTTTCAGTACACCGGCAAGCTGACAACGTTCGATTGGGAAATTTATTGGGCAGGCATCGTGGCCAGGCTGCTGCAGCCCGCTTTGCTGCTGCACTTTGCGTTGGTATTTCCGGAGCGGCGTCCCGCGGACAAGAGCCGTGGCGCAATCCTAGGCGCGATTTATGGAGTTCCCGCAATTCTGCTGTTGGTGCGAATCCTTGTCGGTCTTCGCGAACTGGGTTTCATGCCGTCGGTGGAGGCGCGAAACACGCTCGACCGGCTTGATCTCGCGTGCCTCGGCATTTATTTTTTGCTTGCCGCGCTTGTTTTTGTCACCAGCTATCGCCGCGCCTCATCCGGAATTCTGCGCCAGCAGCTGAAGTGGGTTACGGGCGGAGCGCTTGCGGGCATTCTTCCCTTTCTCTTGCTCTACATCGTTCCGTTTTTCCTGGGCGTGGTTCCGCGTCCCTGGATGAACCTCTCCACCGTTTCGCTGGTGCTCATTCCGCTGAGTTTTGGATACGCCATTATTCGCTACCGGTTGATGGACGTGGACATCATCTTCAAGCGCGGCCTTGCGTACACGGCGGCGAGCGGCGGCGTGGTGGCGGTCTACATTGCGATCGTCGCGCTGATTGGCGCGCTGTTCCACACCGCGTGGCCATCGGGAACCATGGGCGGCGTGATCGCGATTGTGGTTGCTGCGTTTTTGTTTCAGCCGTTTCGCGACTATATTCAGGCGCGGCTCGATCGCTTTTTCTATCGCGACCGGCTCGATTATCGCCGCACGCTGATTGAATTCGGCCGCACGCTCACCTCGGAAGTGCGGCTCGATCCCATGCTCGCGTCGGTGATGGACCGCATTTCGCAGGCGCTGCTGGTGGACCGGTTGGCTATTTTTATCGAGGACGAAACTCATCCCGGCACGTATCGCATCGCGCGATCCATGGGCGTGCGGTATTCGGGCGCGCTGGATATGAGTTTTCTGGATGAGGAAGCCAGACCGTTCGCGCAGGGACTCCTGTTTTACGAATCGGCGCGCGCGGCGCGGGAATCGTCTCCCTCGGTGCGCTACACACTCGAACAAATCGATCTGAATTATTTTATTCCGTGCCAGATACGCGATCACGCAATTGCCGTGCTGGGGCTGGGCAAAACGGTCGACGGAGATTTTCTCTCGAGCGAAGACGTCGAGCTCCTGCATACCATCGCCGGCTATCTGGCCATCGCGCTGGACAACGCACAGCTTTACAACTCCCTGGAACAAAAAGCGGCGCAGATCGAGCGGCTCAAGGATTTCTCCGAAAACATTGTGGAATCGATGAACGTCGGCGTGCTGGCCGTGGATTTCAGCGGCGCAGTCGAATCGTGGAACACGCAGCTCGAAGGGTTGGTCGGCGTTCCGCGGCAGGAGGCAGTGGGGCGCCAGTTGGAAGAAGTTTTGCCTTCGGATTTGATGGCGGAGATTGCGGCGCGCTCCACCGATGAACGCGTTTCCAGTCTCTATAAATTTCCGATGCGCAGCCGCGACGGGCGAAATCTTGTGGTGAACGTTTCCATGGCGCCGCTTGTCGGAAAATCGGGGAACCGCATTGGCCGGCTGATTTTGTTTGACGATGTGACGCAGCGCATGCGGCTTGAGGAACAGGTTTTTCAGAACGAAAAACTCACTTCGCTCGGCTTGCTGGCTGCCGGCGTCGCGCATGAGGTGAATACGCCGCTTGCGGTGATTTCCAACTACATTCAAATGCTTGCGAAACAGCTGCCTGCCGCAGACCCGCGCCAGCAGCTGATTGAAAAAGTGGTGAAGCAGACTTTTCGCGCGAGCGAAATCGTCAATAATCTGCTGAATTTTTCGCGCACCGGCGCGGCGGAATTCACCGAAGTGAATTTAAATTTAGTGGTGGAAGAAGTTCTCGCGCTGGTTGCGCATCCGTTCCGCACAGGTCAGGTGCAGGTCACGCGAAACTTGCAGCAGGAATTGCCCGCCGTACTTGGCTCAAACAATAAATTGCAGCAGGTTTTTCTGAATTTATTTTTGAACGCACGCGACGCCATGCCGTCGGGCGGCATGGTGGAAATTCGTACCGCGGCGCACAACGGTTCCGTGGAAGTGGAAATCATCGATAGCGGCAGCGGCATTTCGCGCGAGGATCTGAACCGGATTTTCGATCCGTTTTTTACCACTAAATCTTCGGGACGCGGAACGGGGCTGGGCCTGTCCGTGAGTTACGGCATCGTCAAGGAACATGCGGGAAAAGTGGATGTGCGCTCGACTCCCGGCAAGGGCACGTCATTCCGGCTGGAATTTCCGGTCGCCAGAAAAGCGGTTCATGTCTAACGGCTCCATCCTCGTTGTCGACGACGAATCCGAGATTCGCGAGGGCCTCGAACTTCTCCTCAACATGGAAGGGTACGCAACCTCAAGCGCCGAAACGGCCGAGGCCGGCCTCGCCATGCTCGACGAAAAACCTTTCGACCTCGTGCTGCTTGACGTGAGCCTGCCGGATCGCAACGGACTGGATGTGCTGCGCGAAATTCGCCGGCGCAATCCGGGCCTTGCCGTCGTCCTGATCACCGCATACGGATCGATTGACATGGCGCGGGCTGCATTTAAAAGCGGCGCGCAGGATTACATCACCAAGCCGTGGTCCAACGACGAATTACTGGTGCAAGTGGCGCAGGCCGTGGAAGGTCAGCGGCTGCGCGAAGAAAACGTGCAGCTCAAGCGCGCGTTTAAGCAGCGCTACAATTTCCCCAGCATCATCGGAAAAAGCGACAAGATGCTCGCTGTGCTGGACCTTGTGAGCCAGGTGGCGCCCTCCCGCTCCACGGTTTTAATTCATGGCGAAAGCGGAACGGGCAAGGAACTGATCGCCAAGGCGATTCATTCGGCGTCGACGCGCGCGGACAAGGCGTTTGTGCCGATTAATACGGGATCGATTCCCGTGGACCTTCTTGAGTCGCAGCTTTTCGGCCATGTGAAGGGCGCATTCACCAGCGCTGTGGCCTCCAAAAAAGGACTCTTCGAGGTCGCGGATCAGGGGACGATTTTTTTCGACGAAATTTCCACGATCGGGCCGGAGACGCAGGCGAAGCTTTTGCGCGTGATTCAGGAGCGTGAATTCATGCGCCTCGGTGGCACGGAAACCATCAAGGTGGATGTGCGCATCATTGCCGCCTGCAACGTGCAACTGCTCACCCTCGTGCGCGAGGGCCGTTTCCGCGAGGATTTATATCATCGCTTGAACGTGATCGCCGTGCCCTTGCCGCCGCTGCGCGAGCGCAAGGAAGACGTCCCGCTGCTGCTCGATCATTTCCTGAATGTGTTTGCAAAAGAAAACGCGCGCACGGTCGGCCACTTCACGCAGCCCGCGCTGCGCCTGCTGATGGATTACGATTGGCCGGGAAATGTGCGCGAACTGGAAAATGTAGTCGAGCGCGCCGTCGTTCTTTCCTCGCACGATCAGCTGGATGTGGACCTGCTGCCCGAAAGCGTGCGCACGAAGGAATTGCTTGGCGGAGTCCGCTTGCAACTTTCCGAATTTGCGCCGCCCTTGCCGGGCGAACACGGTTCGCGCTCCGGCGCGGACAGCTCAAAAAATTCCCTGTTCCAGGTCATGGACGAGATCGAGCGCCGCGTCATCATCGACATGCTCGAGCGCACAGAGTGGAACCAGACCGAAGCTGCCGAAAGTTTTCAGATCCCGCTGTCCACTTTAAACCAAAAAATCAAGCGCCTCGGAATTGATGTGCGCCGCAAAGGCGCAGCGCGCAGCGCCTCAGAGTCCTCCGCCTCCGCCACCGGAAGATAGGCCGCCTCACGAGGGCAGGACAGTTAGCGCCCGCCTTCAGGCGGGCATCCGTTGACGCGTTAACGCCAGCGTGAGGGGCAAGCGCCATCGCGCGACCGGAGCAATCCCGCCATGCTGCGGCAACATGAATTGGATGGAAACATGATCCTTGCCAACGACTCGTCCAATCTCATGCAACGACTGTCCTACCTTCCAGCGGCCCCACATGTCTTTCCGCTGTAAATCGGACAGCTTTACCCGTCTGCGTTGAGTTATGAACACCACCTTATAGAAAAATAATTTATATCATGGTGTTGCATCGACCGGTTGAACTGGCACCGTTTATCGGGAGTTGGAAAACGTGACTCAGATTTGTCGGCGCAGCCGTTTGTTGGACAAATCGTCCAGTATTTCCTAGTGGGCTTCGGCTGGGACGGCTTCTGGGCGCTCTAGCGATACGTTTATGGTTTAACGACCTCTTGCTTTCCGCGCACCCGATAGGAAATGACTTTGTCGTTAAACAACAGCGAAATGCTTTTTTCGTACAATTGGGCCGGATAGTCTTGCCCAACCTGGATTTCTTTGTGTCTGCACTCAGCCGTGTACAGCACGTTGCCGATTTGAATCATGGTTTCCCCTAGCCGGGGAGGCGAGCATCTCAACGGCGGTCCCGGTATCGGACCGTCCTTAGGTGTTACCACCGTAACTACGTGCGCTTTTAAGGGATAGTCGGCTGGGTTCTCTTTGGCTATCACGGGAGCACTAAGGATCAGCACAGCCGCTAGTGCTATTGTCTTATTCATACATCCTCCTTGTTCGTCTTCAGCGCTTATGAGAATAACTGAGGCCGTCTGATATTTGCTAGATTTCGGTTCCGCCTGTTCCAAACAGTCGCCCACGGGGAAGCGACCCTCGGCGACGTGAGAACGTTCGTACGGCCTAAAGACCTGGCGTCAACTCACCTTCACCGCGTCCTGAGCACCACATTCCGATAACGCACGTCTTATCGTCATCTGGCCTTGCCGGGGTGCGCCCGTGATTCGCCCACGCGGGGGACACATGCCAACTGAAGGTGGTGAGATATTCGCTGACGTTTGGGAGTCAGTCCATGACCGCGAGAAACTTTCGTAGGATTGCGTTGAGTCTGGAGGGAGTGGAAGAGTTCTCCCACGCGGGACTGCCTGCGTTCCGTATAGGGGGCAGGAAATTTGCTTCGCTGGCGTCGCAGGCTGCGGGGTACGGCAACCTGGTGCTTACGCTGGAGCAGCAGGCGGCGTTTGTGGAGGAGGCGCCGGAGATTTTTCTGCCGATTCCTGGCGGCTGGGGAGGATGGGACAAACGCATATTCGCTTGTCGGCGAGCGAGGACATTTTGGTGGGCGCTCTGCGAATGGCGTGGATGCTGGGCATCGATCATAACGCAAAGTCGAGCCGGAAAAAAAACCTTGCGGCTAAACGCAGCGGAATAACACTTAAAAAACGTGGGAAGCCACGGCCATGAGGACAACAAGAGCGCAAAATTAATTCACATCAACGGCAATGCCCGCCTTCAGGCGGGCGCTCCATTAGGATTTGCGATTATCGCGGACTACCGCGTCTTTTAGATCCACGCCATCCATAATTACGTCGGTTAGATCGATTTCGCGGAAGCTGGCCAGCGCCATGTCGGAGCCGGTAAAGTCGGCGCCCTTCAAATTTGCTTGGCGCAGGACGGTGCCGCGCAGGATCGTTTTGTGCAATTTCGCGGAACGCAGGTCGCCGCGAAACAATTCTGTTCCGCTCAAATTGGCTTCGCTTAAATCCGCACCCTCGAGTTTCGTTTCCGTGAAATCGCAATTGCGCAGATCGGCTTTGCGCAGATCGGCTTTGCTTAAATCGGCGAAGCTGAGTTTGCTGCCCCGCAGGTCGGCTTTCTGAAGATTGCTTCCCACCAGATTTGCGCCGGTCAGATCGCGCTTCTTTAAATTCTGGCCGGAGAGATTCGCGCCCGCAAGATCGGCGCGCTCGCCGCCCTCATGCCCTTTATGAAATTTTTCGTGCGCTACTAGAATGTCCTCTAGCTTCTTGCCTTTGTGTCGAATGGTGTCCACCTTCCTAGGCCTGGTCCGCCGCCAAGTTTTTCTATAGATCGGCGCGTTCCGGCATATTGCCGCTGATCGATTCGTGTGAGCATTCATTCTACAGAAATCGGCGAGCCACGCAAACCTGTGTTAACTTGGGCATGTCATGACGCTCATGGAAAAACTAAGGAATCGCGCCCGCTCGCACCCCCAGCGAATTGTGCTGCCGGAGGGTGAAGATCCACGCGTAGTTGCGGCAGCGGCGGCAATCTGCGAAGAAGGCTTCGCGAAAATTACTCTGCTCGGCCGGAAACAGATCGTTGCAGCGATTGCTTCCGATTTGCATGCGGTTTTGTCTAACGTAACGATTGTGGATCCAGCAGAGCGTGACCGCGCGGAAACCTATGCGCAGATTTACTATGAGCGAAGGCGGGCGAAGGGCGCGTCCCTGGACGAATCGAGGCAGATTGCGCGGCGGCCGCTTTACTTTGCCGCGTTGAGCGTTGCTGCAGGAGATGCGGATGGCTCAGTGGGAGGTGCGGCAAACACGACGGGCGAAACCGTGCGCGCCGCGCTGCATGCAATCGGTCTCGCTCCTGGCGCGAAACTTGTCTCCAGTTTTTTTGTGATGATTGTCCCGGAGCGGCCAGGTTTGGATATGGCCACGGGCGGCGCGTTGCTGTTTGCCGATTGCGCGGTCGTACCCGACCCAAATTCAGAGGAGCTTGCTGAAATCGCGCTCTCAACCGCGGAAAACGCCAGCACAATACTTGACGCCGAGCCGCGCGTTGCGCTGCTTTCATTTTCCACCAAGAGTTCGGCCAACCACCCGCGCGTGGAAAGAATTAAAGAGGCTTTGCGTATTCTGAAGGCGCGAGCGCCACAGATCGCGGCGGATGGAGAACTGCAGGCCGACGCGGCACTTGTGGCGAAGGTGGCGAATTCAAAAGCGCCGGGTTCTCCGGTCGCGGGGCACGCGAACGTGCTGATTTTCCCCGATCTCGATTCCGGCAACATCGGATACAAACTCGTGGAACGCCTGGGCGGAGCGCAAGCCATCGGTCCGATCTTGCAGGGGCTGGACAAGCCCGCGAACGATCTCTCGCGAGGATGTTGTGCTGAGGATATCGTCAACGTGGTGGCGCTCACCGCGCTACAGGCGATCGCGCGGAAGGAAAAGGCGTTGGAGCCACGGATGCACACGGATAAACACGGATGAAAGCGGAACGAGGGTCGCGGATCAGGGGCTAAAGCCTTAATTGTTCTTCCTGTTTTGATGTCGCGGCTGAAGCCGCGACCCACAAATCGCATTTTTAAGACGGATTGTAATCATCCAGAAAAATTACAAGAATTCGGTAATTGTCGAAACCGGTCTTCGACTATGGCAATAAAACTTCGGGGAAATAATCTTTCTCGCCTGCATTCCGCGCTTCTTTTATCCGTGTTCATCGGTGTGCATCTGTGGTCCCAGCCTCCCGTTGTGCAAGCGCAGGAGTCGCGCGACCAGGAAATTGCCGTGAATCTTGCGGAAGGGCGCGTGGTGATTTGCGCCGCGAAGGACGCGATCGTTCTGGCGGCCATGAGTTCCAAGGGGGAAGCCACTTCGCGGCCGCCGGCCATTGAAATACTTTCCGCCGAACGCATGGGCGTGATGCTCGGAGCGGTCGAGTGGGTGCAGCCGGATTCCAAGGACGCCACCATACGGCTGGACGAAGAATTTCGCCACATCGTTGCAGCCGCCTTTAATAACACTTCAAAGCTTCCGAAAGAACTGGACGCAAACAACGACATTGAGACGATCGGGATTGCTTTGCTGGAGCGAATTCGCCAGGTAGCCGAACTGCTGCGTCACAAAGTGAATCTAGGCGATGACGAACCGCTGATCCGGATTGTGCTCGCCGGATATGTGCGCGATTACGGGCCGGAAGTGTGGACGATCGATTACCGCATCCGCCAGGATTTATTGGGAAATGATATCTGGCGTACGAGGGTTCTCAGGCCTGTTTACAACCAGCTCTATCCGCCTGAAAAGGGCAAACCGAAAACATTTATGGAAGTGCGCTACCCGCCCGAGAATCGCGCCACGGGCGAACCGGAATTTCTTGACCTGCTGCAGCAGAATGACTCGCGGCTCGTAAAATTCCGCACGGCGAACGAAGCTCAAACCAAGTCCATAAACCTGGCCGTGGAAGGGCAGAGCCAGAAGGCCGATGCCGCAGCCCTCGTAAATTTTATGAAATCTGCATTTCCAGCCGTGACTTTGCCGGACACCAAACTTACAATGGCGTTGGTCGATTACGACGCCGGTTTTAAGTGGATCCTGCAACCACCGAAAGCCCCAGCTCCTCCGCCCGGCGAAAAACCAAAGGATCAGACGCCGGAAGAACCGGAAAGGCCCTCGCTACGTCGCAGCGGAGGGACTTAATTCAGGGGGAACGGAAATGAATTCTGCATCGCAAATGTCGCTGGAGAAATCGCCGGAAATTAAAATTCGTCCAGTGGTGGAAGATGATTTGCCTGAGGCGGACCGGATTATGCGGCTCGCCTTCGGGACTTTTCTTGGATTGCCCGAGCCGCTGACATTTATGGGCGACGCCGATTACGCGCGAACCCGGTGGCTGGCGGATTCTTCCGCGGTTTTCGGCGCGGAGATGAACGGAGTGCTTGTTGGCACAAATTTTGCGACGCGCTGGGGAAGCTTCGGTTTTTTTGGCCCCCTTACCATTCGCCCCGATCTGTGGGACCGCGGCATCGCGCAAAAATTATTGGCGCCGACCATCGATTTATTCGACGCCTGGGGCGTTACGCATTCCGGTCTCTTTACATTTGCGTCCAGCACGAAGCACGTAAACCTGTATCAGAAATTTGGATTCTGGCCGCGATACCTGACCTCTGTGATGAATCTTACGGTAGATGGAAATCTTCCCGCAGGCCGCCGAAAATGGTTGCGCTTCAGCGATCTTGCCGAAGACGAGAAGGAAGAGTGCCTCAAGGCTTGCGCAGAGCTCACGAGTTCGATCTATTTTGGGCTCGATTTAAATCGCGAGATTCGCGCCGTGGACAAACAAAATCTCGGCGACACGCTGCTTACCTGGGATAGCGGCAACCTGGCCGGATTCGCCGTTTGCCATGTGGGCGCTGGGACTGAGGCGGGAAGCGGCAAATGCTATATCAAATTTGGCGCCGTGCGGAGCGGTCAGGATGCTGCGAAGCATTTTCGCGCACTGCTCGATGCTTGCCGTGAATTTGCGCTCACGAGCGGTACCAATACGTTGGTCGCCGGAGTGAATCTGGCGCGTGCGGACGCGTATCGTGCAATGCTTCAAGCTGGATTTCGCGCCGGTATGCAGGGTCTAGCAATGGAACGGAATGGAGATGCGGGCTATAACCGCGGCGACGTTTTCGTCATGGATGACTGGCGCTAAATTCTACCCAACCTGATTATGGATTTTGCGGGGAAGCAGCAGGGGCGGTTGACGCGGGGGAATCGGCAGCGGGCGCGCTTGCCTGCGGAGTGTAATTCGTCCACTTAATAATAATGCGGATGGGTACGTTCACGTCGCCCGATTGATAGGTTTCATCCGAGCGCGAATAGGCCGGGAACCACAAATTTTTGCCCACCTCCTGCCGGTACGTTTCAAAAACGGAGAAGGGGAGATTGGCGGAGGTGACGTCGCCCGTTTCCGTCACCCATTTGCCCATCGTTTTCACGATCACGAAATCCTGCTCATCCACCCATACAACTCCTGAAAAATAAGCGTGCGCCCGCTCCAGGGCACGTGGTTTTACCGTGAAATAATAAACGTTTAAATCGTCCAGCGGCTGCTTGCCGCCAAACGTGATTTCGTATTTCGGAAGCGTGGCGGTGCTCAGAGGAAACATGGGGGCTTGAGCCACCAGGTCCGAATCGCCGCGCTGCAGATCCAGATATTTCAGCGTCGACGCCTCGCGGCTCACTGGCTTCTCAAATAATTTGCCATCCTGGGAAATCCTCTGCTGCGTGACAACCTCAAGCTGCCCCGCAGCCTTATTATTGGGGCCAATTTCCTCAACGTGCACGCTTTTCTGAAAT
>Ga0075522_10002468_pt1 | contig 13689 bp, 11 predicted proteins | sample NGEPerA_FD_74796 | JGI IMG/M metagenome (GOLD analysis project Ga0075522, IMG submission 74796) | Arctic peat soil microbial communities from the Barrow Environmental Observatory site, Barrow, Alaska, USA - NGEE PermafrostL2-A | ecosystem: Environmental > Terrestrial > Soil > Wetlands > Peat ... | reverse complement strand
CGCGACCGCGGTCGCGATATTGCCATAGCCGGTCAGCATGACGATGCGCGCGCCGGGCCGGGCCTCGCGCAAGGCGCTGACGACCTCGAGCCCGCTGCCGTCGCTCAACCGCAAATCGACGACCGCGAAGGCGGCCGGGGCGGCGGTCGCCGCGGCGATCCCGCTGGCGACGCTGTCGGCGGTCTGGACGACAAAGCCGCGCCGCTCCATCGCCCGCGCGAGCCGCTGATGCAGCGGCGCGTCGTCATCGACGATGAGCAGCGTACGGTCGGATTCGGCAAGCCCCTGCAGCGGGGCGGCCAAGCCGTCCGCGCCCGGAACCCGGGAGGGCCGATCGATCGCATTCATACCGACTGCCTTTCTGTCGCCTGACGCGAGGCGCCGCCCGCCACCGGCGGGGTGCGCGCCGCAGTTTCCAGATTGGCACGGTTCCACGAAATGGCAACATGCGCGCCGCCCTCGATAAGGTTATCAAAATTTAATGTGGCGCCGCTGCGCTCGAGCAGGCTCTGCGCGATAAAGATGCCGAGGCCCATATGATCGTGGTTGCCCGCGCGGGTCGAGAGGTAGGGCTCGCCGAGCCGGCCCAGCAGATGCGGCGGGAAACCCGGCCCGTCATCGGCGATCTCGACGCTCACCGCGCCGCGGTCCCAGAAGATCGTGACGCTGACCTCGTGGCGGGCGAACTGCACCGCGTTCTGGATGAGGTTGTTGAGCCCGTGCATGATCTCGGGGCTGCGCTGGACGGAAGGCTCGTCGCCGGCCGGCTCGCCGGTGGTCGCGAAGATGAGACGGATGCGCGGGTCGCGGTAGAGCGCGCCCGCCGCCTCGACCAGCGCCGAGATCGGCAGGCTGGTATAGGGCAGGCCACCATCTTCCTCGGGCTGGTGCGCGAGTTCGGCGAGGATCAGCCGGCAGCGCTCCGACTGGCTCAACAGCAACGCGGCGTCCTCGGCATGCGGCGAGTCGGCGGGCAGCTCGCGCGCCAGCTCCTTGGCGATGACGGCGATCGTCGCCAGCGGGCTCCCTAATTCGTGCGCCGCCGCCGCCGCCAGCGCGCCGACCGCCGAGACGCGCTGCTCGCGGGCGAGCGCGAGCTGGGTCGCCGCCACCGCGTCGCGCAGCCGCCGCGCCTCCTGCGCGACGCTCCAGGTGTAGCCGCCGATAAAAACCGTCGCCAGCACCAGCGCCACCCAGATGCCGAGCACCAGATCGGCCGGAAAGACAAACGGCGTCCGCGACGGGAGGGGGTCGTGGCAGAGGCCGAGCACGGTAATCGCCGCCACCGCGAGTGTCGCCAGCACAATCACCGGGCGGCGCGACAGGGCCGTCGCGGCCACCGTCACCGGGGCCAGCATCAGGATCGAGAACGGGTTTTCGAGCCCGCCCGTCAGATAGAGAAGGGCCGCGAGCTGCAGCGTGTCGCAGGCGAGATAGAGCGCGGCGGCGCGCTCGCCGAGCCGCGTGCCGGCGCGGTGATACAGCACCGAGCCAAGGTTGAGCAGCACTGAACAGCCGACCACGAGGAGCGCCGGCAGCAGCGGCAACCCGAAGCCCAAGAGGAAATACACGGTCAGTAGGGTGAGCGCCTGTCCCGTCACCGCGACCGAGCGGATGAGGACCAGCCGGCGCAGACTGATCCGGTCGAAGGCGGTGCGCGGCTCGGCCGGCGTCGCTGCGGTGGAGGCATTCATATCATTCGCCCCCGGAGGCTTCTTCAATCGTCATGGCCGGGCTTGTCCCGGCCATCCAACATTCAGAGAATTTGGTCATATAGGTCGGCCCATTCGGGGTTCTGCGCCGAGATTACACGAAGCTTCCACTGTCGCGGCCAATGCTTGATGTTGTGCTCGCGCTGGATCGCCAAGAGGATGGTCGCGTGGCGCTCGGCGAAGACGAGATGCTTTAGGCCATATCGCTTCGTGAACCCCTCGACCAAGCCCTCGCGATGTTCCCAAACACGGCGCGCCAGATTGCTGGTCACGCCGACATAAAGCGTGGCGTTGGGCTGGTTCGTCATGATGTATACCCACCCACCGGCCATTAGCAGCCACCTCCCCTTCGGCGCCTGATGCGACTGTCGGTTGGATGGCCGGGACACGCCCGGCCATGACGAATTGGGGTGATAGTCTGGCCGGCTGCCCGATAATACGCCATATAACGCCGATGCCCGAGCCGGTCATCGCCGTCGACAATCTGGTCAAACGCTACGGCGAGACGGTCGCGGTCGGCGGCATCAGCTTTGCCGTCGAGCGCGGCCAGACCGCGGCCCTGTTGGGCGGCAACGGCGCCGGCAAGACGACGACCCTGTCGATCCTGCTGGGGCTTTTGCTGCCGAGCGAGGGCAGCGTCAGGGTGCTCGGCGAGGACGTGCTGCGGCATCGCTACCGGGTGCTGCCGCGGATCAATTTTTCCTCGCCCTATGTCGACCTGCCGCATCGCCTGACGGTGCGCCAGAACCTGTCGGTCTATGCCCGGCTCTATGGCCTCTCGCGCCGCCGCGAGCGTATCGAGCGCCTCGCCGACGACCTGCAGATCACGCCGTTCCTCGACCGCCCGGCCGGGAAGTTGTCGTCGGGCCAGAAGACCCGCGTCGCGCTCGCCAAGGCGCTGCTCAACGAGCCGGAGGTGCTGCTGCTCGACGAGCCGACCGCCTCGCTCGACCCCGACACCGGCGACTGGGTGCGCTCCTATCTCGAAGATTACCGGGCGCGCACCGGCGCGACGCTGCTCCTCGCCTCGCACAATATGGGCGAGGTCGAGCGGCTGTGCTCGCAGGTGATGATGATGAAAGCGGGGCTCATCGTCGATCGCGGCAGCCCGCACGAGCTGGTCGGCCGCTACGGCCGCGCCAACCTCGAAGAAGTGTTTCTGCACATCGCCCGCACCCCGGAATTCGAGCCGGAGCCGGTATTGTGAATCGAAGCGCCGGGACCGCGTTCTCGCTCGGCCGCGTCTGGGCGATGCTGCTGCGCTACCTCTACATCCTGAAGAGCTCGTGGCCGCGCACCTTGGAGCTGCTTTATTGGCCGACCCTGCAGGTGATGATCTGGGGGTTCATGAGCCAGTTCTTCTCCCAGAACAGCTCCTATGTCGCGCGCGCCTTCGGGGTGCTGCTGGGCGCGGTGATGCTGTGGGACGTGATGTTCAGAAGCCAACTCGGCCTGTCGATCTCGTTCCTCGAGGAGATGTGGTCGCGCAATCTCGGGCATTTGTTCGCGACGCCGCTGCGCGCCTACGAGTGGGTCATCTCGCTGCTGGCGATGAGCGTCATCCGGGTGATGATCGGCATCGTCCCGGCGGCGCTGCTGGCGATCCCGCTCTATCATTATTCGATCTTCGCGATGGGGCTGCCGCTGCTCGCCTTCCTCGCCGTGCTGATGGCGATGGGCTGGGCCTTGGGCCTGGCGATCTGCGGCCTCATCCTGCGTCACGGGATGGGCGCGGAGAGCCTCGCCTGGACCGTGATCTTCGCGCTGTCGCCGGTGAGCTGCGTCTACTACCCGGCGTCGATCCTGCCGCACTGGCTGCAGCCGGTCGCCTGGAGCCTGCCGCAGACCTATGTCTTCGAAGGCATGCGCATCCTGCTGTTCGAGCATGTCTTCCGCACCGATTATTTCTTCGCCGCGGTGGGGCTGGACATCGTCTTCATGGCGCTCGGGATCGCCATCTTCTTCGTCTTCTTCCGCAACGCCCGCCACCGCGGCGCGCTGATGCAGATGGGGGAGTAGCGACATCACCCCGGCCCGCTGACCCCAGCGTCCGCGAAGGTCGCCATGCCGGTGTGGCAGGCGACCGCCGCCTTCAGCACCCCGATCGCCAGGGTCGCGCCCGAACCCTCGCCGAGCCGCATGCCGAAATCGAACAGCGCCTCCTTGCCGATCGTCGCCAGCAGCCGGCGATGCCCAAGCTCGGCCGAGACATGCGCGACGATGCAATGGTCGAGCGCGTGCGGGTCGGCGGCGAACAGCACGGCGGCCGCCGCGGTCGAGGCGAAGCCGTCGAGCACCACCGGCACGCGGCCCATGCGCGCCGCCAGCACCGCGCCGGCGATCGCCGCCAGCTCGTGGCCGCCCAGCCGGCGCAGCAATTCGAGCGGGTCGTCCGCCGCGCCGCGATGCCGTTCGACCGCGGCGGCGACCACTTCGCGCTTGCGGTCGAGGGCGGCGGCGGCGATCCCGGTGCCGCTTCCGGTCCACTCCTCGGCGGTGCCGCCGAACAGGGCCAGGCACAGCGCCGCGGCCGAAGTGGTGTTGGCGATCCCCATCTCGCCGAGAGCGATGACGTCGAGCCCCGGCTCGACCGCCATCATCCCGTAGGCGACCGCCTTGGCGCAGCCCTCCTCGCTCATCGCCGGCGCGTCGACGATGTCCGCCGTCGGCTGGTCGAGGTTCATCTCGTAGACCCGAAGATCGGCGTCGACGACGCGGCACAATTGGTTCACCGCCGCGCCGCCGGCGACAAAATTCTGCACCATCTGCGCCGTCACCGCGGCCGGATAGGCCGAGACGCCGCGTGCCGCGACGCCGTGGTTGCCGGCGAAGACGCTGGTGCGCGGATGGTCGAGGCGCGGCGGATGGCGACCCTGCCAGATGGCGAGCCAATGCGCCAATTCCTCCAGCCGGCCGAGCGCGCCGGGCGGCTTGGTCAGCTCCCCCTCGCGCAGCATCGCCGCGGCGCCGGCTTCGAGGCCGGGACCGGGCAGATGCGCGAACAGCGCGCGGATTTCAGCCAAAGTCGCCGGGATTTCCGGCATTCCCCATCTCCTAGCCATCGTCCCATTCGGCCCCTACCGGCGAAGGCCGGCACCCATGGCGGAGAGGGGCCCCGGCCTTCGCCGGGTGGTACCTAAGGAAGGTTCGGTCCAAAAGCCTTCGGGCCGGTTCGTCTGTCAAGAAAACCGGTTATGGTCGCGGCGATGGCGGCGCAACGCGGCATCTTCGGGCAATTCCTGCTGGCGACCGCGGTGCTGACCCGGCTGCCGGTGGCCGCTCCCGTGTCGGAAGAGGGCGCGGTCGCGCGGGCGAGCTGGGCCTTTCCGGCGGTCGGCGCGGGGGTCGGCATGATCGCCGCGCTGGCGCTGTTCCTGGCGTCGGCATTCGGGCTCGGCGCGGCGCCCTCGGCGCTGCTGGCGCTGGTCGCCGCCGGCCTCGTCACCGGCGCGCTGCACGAGGACGGGCTCGCCGACACCGCCGACGGGTTCGGCGGCGGGCGCGACCGCGACGACAAACTCGCGATCATGCGCGACAGCCGGCAGGGCACTTACGGCATCCTCGCGCTGATCCTGAGCATCGGGCTGCGCGCCGTCGCGATCGCCGCGATCCCCGGCCCGATCGAAAGCGGGCTGGCGCTGATCGCGGCGCATGCCGCCTCGCGCGCGTTCCTCGCGCCGGCGATGCGGTGGCTGAGGCCGGCGCGCGAGGAGGGGCTGGGGGCGACGGCGGGGCGGCCGAGTCCGGGAGCCGCGGCCGTCGCCGTCGCCATCGGCGCGTTTGTCGCCATCGCCATGCTGGGGCCGTTGCGCGGAATCGTCGCGCTCGTCCTCGCCGGCGGGACCGTGGCGGCGACGGCGATGCTTGCGCGGCGCCAGATCGGCGGCTACACCGGCGACGTCTTGGGCGCCTTTCAGCAAATCGGAGAGATCGTCATGCTGCTCGTCGCGGCGGCCAGATGAGCGACCTGATGCCGGGCGCCGGCTCGCCCTTCAAGCCCGGCCAAATCGGTGGGGGAGACGCCGGCGCCAACGCCGTCACGACGAGTTTCTGGTGGGTGCGGCACGCGCCGGTGGCGCATGAGGGCCGCATCTACGGTCAGAAGGACATGCCGTGCGACTGCACCGACGCCGCGGTGTTCGCCGGCCTTGCCCGCCAGCTGCCGAAGAAGGCGGTCTGGGTCACCAGCAATCTGCGTCGCACGCACGAGACCGCGCGGGCGATCGTCGCCGCCGGGCTGCCCGGCCCCGACCGGATCCCCGGCCCCGACGCCGCGGCGATCCCCGACCTCGCCGAGCAGAATTTCGGCGACTGGCAGGGCATGACCTACGACGAGCTGCATCGCTCGCGCGGCGGCGCGTTCCACCGTTTCTGGCACGGCCCGGCGCACCAGCGCGTGCCCGGCGGCGAGAGCTTCGCCGATTTGATGGCCCGCGTCGCCTGGGCGGTCCTTCAGCTGGTCGAGGCGCATCGCGGCCGCGACATCATCGCCGTCGCGCATGGCGGCACGATCCGCGCGGCTTTGGGCTTGGCGCTCGGCCTCGAACCCGAGACCTGCCTCGCGTTCACCATGGAAAACTGTTCGCTGACCCGCCTCGACCACATCGAAGGGCCGGGCATGGGTCATAACTGGCGGGTCATCACCGTCAACCGCCCGCCGAAGTAGCGCCGCCTTCCGGCGCGTGCTAGCCTCACCCTTGCGATGCGACAGGGAAGTCCGGTGCGAGACCGGCGCTGCCCCCGCAACTGTTAGGGCGAGTTAGCGGCACTGGCCACTGGGGTTATTCCCGGGAAGGCGCCGCGGACGACGACCCCGAGCCAGGAGACCTCCGCATCGCCGCGGTTCGGCATTATTCCTCGGGCGGAGGAGGAGCCTTTGTCGTCACCCTTTGCGGGCGGGTTGCCCGCGGTCACGCTCATTCTCGGCGGCGCGCGCTCGGGCAAGAGCCGCCACGCCGAGGCGCTGGTGATGAGCGCGGCCGGCGCCGCAACCTATATCGCCACCGCCGAGCCGGGCGATGCCGAGATGGCGGCGCGCATCGCCGAGCATCGGGCCAGACGGCATGAAGTCGAGCGCGGCGCGTTCTGGCAGACGGTCGAGGCGCCGTTCGACCTGGCGCCGGCGATCCTCGCGCAGGCCAGCCCGGCGCGGCCCCTTCTGGTCGACTGCCTGACGTTGTGGCTCTCCAATCTCATGCTCGCCGGCCGCGTCGTCGAGCACGCGGCCGAGACCTTATGCGCTGCGCTGCGCGAGGCGCGCGGACCCGTCGTGCTGGTCGCCAACGAGGTCGGGCTCGGCCTCGTGCCGGAGACGCCGCTCGGCCGCGAATTTCGCGATGCCGCCGGCCGGCTCAACCAGCAGGTCGCCGCGCTCGCCGGCCGCGTCGTCTTCGTCGCGGCCGGGCTGCCGCTGGTGCTGAAGGGGACCGCCTGATGCGACGCATCCCCGCGACGATCGTCACCGGCTTTCTCGGCGCCGGCAAGACCAGCCTGGTGCGCCACCTGATCGCCGCCGCCGCGGGTTATCGCCTGGCGATCATCGTCAACGAGTTCGGCGAGCTCGGCATCGACCGGGAGCTGCTGCTCGGCTGCGGCGACAAGACCTGCACCGACGACGACATCGTCGAGCTGGCGAACGGCTGCCTGTGCTGCACGGTGGCCGACGATTTCCTGCCGACGCTCACCAAGCTCATCGAACGCGCCGCGCCGCCCGACCACATCGTGATCGAGACCTCGGGCCTCGCGTTGCCGAAGCCGCTGGTCCAGGCCTTCGCCTGGCCCGAAATCCGCGTCGCGACGACGGTCGACGGCGTGCTGACGGTGATCGACGCCGCCGCGCTCGCGGCCGGCCGCTTCGCCGACGATCCGGTGGCGGTCGCCGCGCGTGGGCCTTCAGCCCACGGGCTTGTCCCGTGGGGGGCGGCCGATCCGACGATCGCGCACGACAACCCGCTCGAAGAGGTTTTCGGCGACCAGCTCGCCTGCGCCGATTTGGTGGTCCTCAACAAGACCGACCTCGTCGCGCCGCCGGAACTGGGCCGGCTCAAGGCCGACATCGCCGCCCGGCTGCGCCCCGGCGTGCGCATCGTCGAAACCCGCGACGGCAGGATCGCCCCCGCCGTCGCGCTCGGCGTCGCCGCCGCCGCCGAGGACGACCTCGCCGCGCGGCCGTCGATCCACGAGGCGGCGGGCGAGCACGACCACGACGATTTCGATAGTTTTGTCGTGACCGTCGGCCCGGTCGCCGACGGCGGCGCTTTCCAGAACCGCCTCGCCGCGGCGATCCGCGCCCACGACATCCTGCGCATCAAAGGCTTTGTCGACGTGCCCGGCCGCGACCGGCGGCAGATCGTCCAGGCGGTCGGCGACCGGGTGCAGCATTATTTCGACCGGCCGTGGGAGCCGGGCGAGCGGCGCGCCACCCGGCTCGTGGTGATCGGCAAGAAGGGCCTCGACCGCGCCGCGATCGGTGCAGCCCTTGGGGCGCTGGGAGACGGGCAGTGATCTTTAAATTTGTCATCCCCGCGAAAGCGGGGACCCAGGGCGAGCGATGTGACGGTTGCCACTGGGTCCCCGCTTTCGCGGGGAAGACGAGAACATAGGCCGATGCACCTCCTCGCCACCGAACCCGGCGCCATCGCCGACGGGACGGCGGCGGTCGATCTTGCCCAGACACCGGGCGACATCGTCGTGCTGGCGAGCGCCGACACCGAGATCGCGCTGCTCGCCGCCGCCCAGGCCCGGCGCCGCGCCGCGGACCCCGCCGCGCCGCGCCTGCGCCTCGCGCCGGTCATGCGGCTCGGCCACAATTTGTCGGTCGATCTCTACATGGAGATTGTCGCCAAGGCGCGGCTGGTCATCGCCCGGCTGCTCGGCGGCAGCGCCTATTGGCCCTACGGTGTCGAGCGGCTCGTCGAAACCTGCGGCGCCCGCGGTATCCCGCTCGCGCTGCTCCCCGGCGACGACAAACTCGACCCCGAACTGTTCGAGCGCTCGGCGCTGCCGCCCGACGCTTGCCGCCGGCTCTGGCGCTACCTGAGCGAGGGCGGCCCGGCCAACGCCGATAACTTCCTGCGCTACGCCGGTTCGCTGATCGGCCGCGACGAGGCCTGGGCGGAGCCCGCGCCGCTCTTGCGGGCCGGGCTTTACTGGCCGGGCCAGACCATGCCGAGCCTCGCCGACATCGCGGCGGAGTGGAAAGGCAAGCCTGCCCCAGCGGAAGCCGAGGGCGGCGTCGTGCCGATCGTCTTCTACCGGGCGCTGGTGCAATCGGGAAACACCGCGCCGGTCGATGCGCTGGTCGCGGCGCTCGCCGCGCGCCGCCTCAAACCGCTGCCGGTCTATGTGCAGAGCCTCAAGGACGGCGAGGCGGCGGCGCTGCTGGGGGAATGCTTCAAGGCCCATCCGCCGGCGGTGATCCTCAACGCGACCGGGTTTTCGGTCGCGGCGTCGGGGGGCGACGATCCGCTGCGCGCCGATTGTCCGATCCTGCAGGTCGTGTTCTCCGGCGGCGGCGAGGAGGCGTGGCGCGCCGGTACGCAGGGGCTGGGGCCGCGCGATCTGGCGATGAACGTCGCGCTGCCCGAGATCGATGGCCGTATCCTCTCGCGGGCCGTGTCGTTCAAGGCGGCGCTGGCCAAAGGTCCCTTGGGGCGCGACCCCGAGACCGAGGCCGAGCTCGTCGGCTACCGTCCGGTCGCCGACCGCATCGCCTTTGTCGCCGACCTCGCGCGCAACTGGGCGCGGCTGCGCGCGAAACCGCCGGGGGAACGCCGCGTCGCGATCGTCCTCGCCAACTACCCGAACCGCGATGGCCGCATCGGCAACGGCGTCGGCCTCGACACGCCGGCCTCGGCGGTGGCGCTGCTCAACGCGCTGGCAGCCGCCGGGTATCGCCTCGCGGACAAGCCTGAAACCGGCGCCGAGCTGATGGAGCGACTGCTCGCCGGCCCAAGCAATCAGCGCCCCGATACGCCGTCCGAAGAGAGGTTGCAGCTCAACGCCTATTCCGCCGTGTTCGCGACCCTGCCGCGGACGGTGCAGCAGCGGGTCCACGCGCAATGGGGCGCAGCCGAACGCGACCCGTTCTTTCATCCGAGCCGGCTCGACTGCGGTCATTTCGGCATCCCCGCTTTGCGCTGCGGTAACGTCGCGGTGCTGATCCAGCCGGCGCGCGGCTACAACATCGACCCCAAATCGACCTACCACGACCCGGCGCTGGCGCCGCCGCATTCCTATCTCGCCGCCTATGCCTGGATTGCCGACGAGTTCCGCGCCGACGCGGTGATCGACCTCGGCAAGCACGGCACGCTCGAATGGCTGCCCGGCAAGGCGCTGGCGCTGTCGGCCGAATGCTTTCCGGAAGCGGTGCTCGGGCCGCTGCCGCATCTCTACCCGTTCATCGTCAACGACCCCGGCGAGGGAACTCAGGCCAAGCGCCGCGCGCAGGCGGTGATCGTCGATCATTTGACCCCGCCGTTGACCCGCGCCGGCAGCTACGGCGAGCCGGCCGAGCTGGAACGGCTGATCGACGAATATTACGACGCCGCACGCGGCGACCCGCGCCGCCTCGCCCCGCTTGCCACCGAGATAGTGGAGCGCGCCCGCGCCGCCGGGATCGACCGCGATTGCGGCATCGCCCCCGGCGACGACCGCGCCGTTGCGTTGAGGAAACTCGACGGGTTTTTGTGCGAGCTGAAGGAGCTGCAGATCCGTGACGGCTTGCATGTCTTCGGGGCCAGCCCCGAAGGCGGCCTGCTCGATTCGTTGCTGCTGGCGATCGCCCGCGCCCGCCGCGGCGCGCAGCCGCAAGACGAGTCGCTGCTGCGTGCCCTGGCGGCCGATCTCGAATTGGGCTGCGACCCGCTGACGCTCGACTTTGCTGAGCCTTGGACCGGGCCGAGGCCAGTCGTTTTAAGTTCAATCGTCATGGCCGGGCCTGTCCCGGCCATCCCAGGGGAACTCCCTTGGGATCCCCGAAACAAGCCCGGGGATGACGAAAATGGGGCAAGGCCGGCAGGCTGGCGCACGGCGGGCGATACGGTCGAGCGGCTTGAGGCGCTGGCGCTGCGGCTGATCTGCGGCGAGGCGACGCCCGAGCCGGCCTGGAAAAAGACAAAGGCCGCGATCGCCTGGATCGCGCAAACCCTGCGCCCCGCTATCGCCGCCTGCGGCGAAGCGGAGATCGCCGGCATCCTTGCCGGGCTCGACGGTAGGTTCGTATCGCCCGGCCCCTCGGGGGCGCCGAGCCGCGGCCGTCCCGAGGTGTTGCCGACCGGGCGCAATTTCTTTTCGCTCGACACCCGCGCGGTGCCGACCCCGGCGGCGTGGCGGCTCGGCTGGCACTCGGCGGGCCTCATCGTCGAGCGCCACGCGCAGGAGCATGGCAACTACCCGGCGCGGATCGCGCTGTCGGCCTGGGGCACCGCCAACATGCGCACCGGCGGCGATGACATCGCCCAGGCCCTGGCCCTCATCGGCGCGCGCCCGGTATGGGAGCCGGCGAGCGGCCGCGTCACCGGCTTCGAGATTCTACCGGCGAGCATCCTCGACCGGCCGCGGGTCGATGTGACCCTGCGCATTTCCGGCTTTTTCCGCGACGCCTTTCCCGGCCTTATCGACCTGTTCGACAGCGCCGCTCGCGCCATCGCGGCGCTCGACGAGCCGGAAAGCATCAACCCGCTCGCTTCCCGCTACGCCGTCGACCGCGACGCGCTGGAAACCGCCGGCGCGCCGCCGGAAGAGGCCGCCCGCCGCGCCGGCTATCGCATCTTCGGCGCCAAACCGGGAGCCTATGGCGCCGGGTTGCAGACGATGATCGACGAACGAATTTGGGACGGCGAGGGCGAGCTCGCCGATGCTTGGCTCGGCTGGGGCCAATACGCCTATGCCGCCGGCGGCGACGGCAAAGCCGAACGCGGGTTGCTCGAAACCCGGCTCGGCGCGGTCGACGCGGTGCTGCATAACCAGGACAATCGCGAGCACGATCTGCTCGACAGCGACGACTACTACCAGTTCGAGGGCGGGCTGGCGCTGGTGGTACGCCATCTGTCAGGCAAGGAACCCGTGGTCTACCACAACGACCATTCGGTGCCCGAGCACCCGCGCATCCGCACCTTGCGCGAAGAATTGGGCCGCGTGGTGCGCGGCCGCGCCGCCAACCCGCGCTGGATCGCGGGCGTGATGCGCCACGGCTACAAGGGCGCCGCCGAGATCGCCGCGACGGTCGATTACCTCTTCGCCTTCGCCGCCACGACAAGCGCGGTCGACGATTCGCATTTCGACGCGCTCTACGACGCCTATCTCGGCGACGTAGCGGTGCGCGACTTCATCGAGAGCGCCAACCCGGCCGCGCTCGCCGAGATCCGCCGACGCTTCGCCGAGGCCGTCGAGCGCGGCCTGTGGCGGCCCAAGCGCAATACCACGCGCGAGGCGCTGCTGGCATGACAGAAACGGACATCAACGTCCTGCATCGCGAGAAGATGGCGCGCCGCAAAGCCGCGCGCGACCGCGTGCTGGCGACCAAGACCGAGGAACGCGGCCTCCTCATCGTCCATACCGGCATCGGCAAGGGCAAATCGACCGCCGCGTTCGGCATGGTGCTGCGCTGCATCGGCCACGGCATGCGGGTTGGGGTGGTGCAGTTCGTCAAGGGCGCCTGGGGCACCGGCGAGCGCGACGTACTGGCGAAATTTCCCGCTCTCGTCACCTGCCGCGCGATGGGCGAGGGCTTCACCTGGGACACCCAAGACCGCGAGCGCGACATCGCCGCCGCGCGCGCCGCGTGGCAGACGGCGAAGCAAATGATCGCCGACCCGGCCTACCGCCTGGTGCTGCTCGACGAACTCAACATCGTGCTGCGCTATGACTATCTGCCGCTCGGCGAGGTGCTGGCAGTGCTCAAGGCGAAGCCGCGCGACCTGCACGTCGTCGTCACCGGGCGCAACGCCAAGCCCGAGCTGATCGACCTCGCCGACCTCGTCACCGAGATGACGCTGGTCAAGCACCCGTTCCGCACCGGGGTCAAGGCGCAGAAGGGGATCGAGTTTTGAGGGTTACCCTCACCCGCCTCTCCCGCTTGCGGGAGAGGCGTTTTGTCGGTGCGGCTGAAAGCCCCTCTCCCGCAAGCGGGAGAGGAAGGGGCCCGCGCGAAGCGCGGGAGGGTGAGGGTGACCTCGCCAGGAACAGCCGACCATGACCCGCGCCTTGATGATCCAGGGCACTGGCTCGGATGTCGGCAAGTCGCTGATCGTCGCCGGGCTGGGGCGGGCGTTCACCCGGCGCGGGCTGCGAGTGCGGCCGTTCAAGCCGCAGAACATGTCGAACAACGCGGCGGTCACCGCCGAGGGCGGCGAGATCGGCCGCGCCCAGGCGCTGCAGGCGCGAGCCTGCGGCATCGTGCCGAGCGTCGAGATGAACCCGGTGCTGTTGAAGCCGCAGGCGGAGCACACGGCGCAGATCGTGCTGTGCGGCCAGGTGCTGCGCACCGCCTCGGCGCGCGACTACCGCGCGCTGGCGCCGTCGCTGTTGCCGGCGGTGCTGGCCGCGTTCGGGCGGTTGGCCGGGGGCGCCGACCTCGTTCTCGTCGAAGGCGCCGGCAGCCCGGCCGAAATCAATCTGCGCGCCGGCGACATCGCCAATATGGGTTTCGCGGAGGCCGCCGATGTGCCGGTGGGGCTGGTCGGCGACATCGACCGCGGCGGCGTCATCGCCCAGCTGGTCGGCACCCATGCGCTGCTCTCCGCCACCGAGCGGGCGCGCCTCGTCGGCTTTATCGTCAACAAGTTCCGCGGCGACATTCGGCTCTTCGACGGCGGCCTCGCGACGATCGCCGAGCGCACCGGTCTTGCCAGCTTCGGCGTCGTGCCGTGGTTCGACGCGGCGCATCTGCTGCCGGCGGAAGATTCGATGACGCTGTCGGCCGCCACGATGACGCTGTCGGCCCCCACCCCAACCCTCCCCCGCTTGCGGGGGAGGG
>Ga0075522_10002466_pt1 | contig 13705 bp, 11 predicted proteins | sample NGEPerA_FD_74796 | JGI IMG/M metagenome (GOLD analysis project Ga0075522, IMG submission 74796) | Arctic peat soil microbial communities from the Barrow Environmental Observatory site, Barrow, Alaska, USA - NGEE PermafrostL2-A | ecosystem: Environmental > Terrestrial > Soil > Wetlands > Peat ... | reverse complement strand
TTGGCGACGCCCTGGCCGGCCAGGGTCTGGGAGCAATGAATGTGGCAAATGGCGATGGCCAGTGCGTCGGCTGCGTCGGCCGGCTGGGGCAGCTCAGCAAGGCCCAGCAGGCGGGCCACCATGAACTGCACCTGTTCCTTCTTGGCTAATCCGTATCCGACCACGCTGGATTTAATTTTGAGCGGCGCGTATTCGGCGACGGGAAGGCCTTTGCAGGCGGCGGCCAGCAAGGCTACGCCTCGCACCTGTCCAAGCTTTAGCGCTGTTTTGGCATTCACTGAGTAGAAAACCTCCTCGATTGCAACTGCGTCGGGCTGCCAGCGCTCCAGCTCGGCAGATAGCTCCCTGAACACCTGTTCCAGACGTTCGGGCGTGCTCTTTGTTTTGATGAGCCTGATGCAGCCAAAGGCTTTGCAGACCAGGCGAGCCTCGCGGCTGCTTTCATCCGGCTCCACGACGCCGAACCCCGTGACCTCAGTGCCGCAGTCGATTCCAAACACGCGCATCGGGTCCAAGTTTATCGCAGTCGCCGGTGTTTACGTGCGAGGCCAAATGCGCGGGTAGCCGAACGCGCGCGGGCAATTCATGAAATTCCCAGAATGGCCGATACATTGAGTCTGCTTACAGTTTTGGTTCATTCACAGAAGATTCATCGGATATGGCACATAAGTCGCAACGACTAAATCCGAATTGTGTGTTTAATCGTAATAGGAAGTAGCGGTAACTTTGCCAATGCGCCTTTTCTCAAAACCCGTGAAGTTTGATGCGACCCAGTGGTTGCGGCAGGGCATTTCGCCGCGGCGGCTGGCGCTGACGATTGCGCTTGGGTTTGCGATCGGCTGCATTCCGGTTGTCGGAATTCCGACAGTGCTTTGCGCCGCGCTTGCGCTGCTGCTCGGGCTCAATCAGCCGGCCATTCAGGCTGCGAACTACGCCGCCATGCCGCTGCAACTTGTTATGATCATTCCGTTCATGCGGCTGGGCAAATGGATGTTTGGGTTTGGACCAGCGCATCTGCAGGTTTCTGCCTGGCTGCGGCAAATAGTTTTCCTGAGGCCCGCTGTGCAGGTTGGATGGCTCGCCAGCCAGGCGCTATTCGGCTGGATGCTGGTGGCTGGCCCTGCGGTCGTCCTTTTGTGGCTCTCGCTTACCCTGATGTTCAGGCGGATTCCGGCGATTGCCTCTGCCGAGAGCGGCGACTAGTTCCGGCTTCCCTTCTTAAAACCAACTCAAGTTAAATTTGGGTTCGCGACTTCATCGCAATCGTGTATCGACAGCGTGCGGCCATCCAGGCGCAAGTTGAAGAATGCTCAAGCCTTGCGGCGGGGTTGAGCGCTATGCTTGTTTTTCGGGTTGGGGCCGTGACCGGGCCGATCTGAAACGACGGAGTATGAGAATGAGGGTTCGGTACGGGGTTGCTGGAGCGGCGCTGGTGCTGCTTTTGACCATGGCGATTGAAGTTGGATTGTCGACACGGCAGCAGTCGCCAAGCTGGGACGAGGGCGACCATATTTACGCCGGCTACATGAACTGGATCAATGGAGAGTACGCGCTCAATCCTGAGCATCCGCCGCTGGTAAAGCTGGTGGCAACGTTGCCGTTGGTTCCGCTGGATCTGAAGACTGCTCCACGGCAGGGACGCTACTTCAAGGACGAAGCCTACTTTGGCGGCCGCGAGCTGATCTTCCGCAACGATCCGAAGTACGGCGGCAAGTACAGCGCCGACAGTCTTCTTCTGCGGGTTCACCTGGCGACGATGACGTTTGGTCTTGTGCTGGCCGCGGTTCTTTTTCTGGCGGGCAAGGAAATGTTTGGCGCCACTGCCGGGCTGATTACGATGGCGCTCTACGTGTTCGATCCCTCGGTAATTGCCAACGCGCCGTTTGTCACTACGGACACGGGAGCGGCCTGCGGGTTCTTCGCGACTGTCTACCTGTTCTATCGCTTTGTGAAGCAGATGAACTGGAAGCGAGCCGCTGCCTGTGGACTGGTACTCGGGCTGGCGCTGGTCTCAAAGCATTCGACGATTGTGCTGTTTCCATTGCTGACGGTTCTGGGAGCGGGCGATCTTGCAGGCAGATGGAAGGCGGCCGGCAAACTGCCGTTAATCGACGCGAGAAAGACGGCGGTCGGGCTGGGCATCGTTGGCGCAGTAGCGTTGTTTGTTCTCTGGGCAATTTACAGCTTTCGGTTCCACATGCATCCGAACGGCGTGAGCATGGCTCCGCTGGACGTGGAGGTGCGCCCACTGGCGGCGCCGATGCGGTGGTTTATTTTGTTTTGCGCGCATTTTCATCTGTTGCCGGAGAGCTACCTGTTCGGATTGGTAGACGTGCAGGGCGTGGGCGAATCGTGGCCAACCTACTTTATGGGCAAGGTCTACGCGCACGGCATCTGGTACTACTTCCCCGTTGTTCTGGCGGTAAAGTGGACGGTGGCTACGCTGGTACTTTTAGCACTGGGCATCTGGGTATTTGCAACGGGCAAGATTCGGCAGACGCGGGAGATTTTCTTTCTGGCATTTCCTGCTGTGTTCTACCTGGCGATTGCCATGGCTGGCCCGCTCAACATGGGCGAGCGGCACATATTGCCGATATACCCATTCGTCTTTGCGCTACTTGGCGCGGCATCAGCGTGGCTGATGAAGCGAAGCAGGCCGTGGGTCTACGTGGTGATTATTTTGCTCGGCGCGCACACTGTGGAATCACTGCGCTCGTTTCCGAACTACATTCCGTTTGGCAATGCGTTGTGGGGCGGGCCGGCCAATACACATAAATATTTTTCTGACGCCGCAGTTGACTGGGCGCAGCAGTTGAAATGGACCAAGCAGTGGCTGGACGAGCACAACGTGAAGGAATGTTCGTTTGCATATTTTGCAGCACCGTTTCTGCTGCCAAGCGACTATGACATCCCTTGCAAGCTGCTGCCGACATTCGACACCAGCTACATTCAGGAGATCCAGGTGCCGCCGATTGTGAAGGGGCCGATTCTGATCAGCTATGGAGACCTGGGCGGATATGAGTTCGGCACCTGGGTGCGCAATCCTTACGAGATGTTCAATCGCCGCAAGCCAGATGCGGTGATCATGGACAGCATTGCTGTTTACTATGGCGACTTTGCGATTCCAGACGCACAGGCGATGGCTTACACGCGGCGAGCCACGCGTGGCTTGAGAGCAGATCCCGCTGCGGCGCTGAGCGCTGCGCGCACTGCTGTTTCGCTTGTTCCCAACGGCTTTGACGCCAATCGTGCATTGGGCGAAGCGCTTGCTGCGAACGGCGATATGGCAGGAGCAAAAGCAGCGTATGGAGTGGTGATGGGCCGACTGCCGGAGATGGAGACCTCAGCGCAACAGCACTGGCGTCCTATCCTGGAGCGCCGGATGGCGGAACTTGAAGCGGGCGGCAAAAAGCAGTGAACCGCGCGTGGATGTGTTAACTGGAAAGCCCGACGATTAGTTTTTCGTTGGGCATACCAGGTTCAGCTTGGCCGTTACTTGATCGGAATTGCATTTTTGTTGTTCGAAAGCCAGGTTTTAAAATCCTGCAGCGACGGGTTGAGCATGCGTGCAAACTCGGGATTGCGTATTCCGCTGAAGTAGTCTTCAAAGTCGCGCTTGAACTGGAACATGTTGCCCAGGTCGTCGGCGCCGGGAAAGCCAAAGCTGCGGTACACCTCAGGCGGCACGCTGTTGTAGCGGACTTCTTTGCCGAGCACATCGGAGAAGGCGGCAGCCATTTGAGCGCCGGTAAGATTCTCACCGGAGATGGCCACCGTTTGCCCGATGAATTTATCCCCTGCCTTGAAAATTCCGTAGGCGCATTTGCCGATGTCCTCGGCCGCGATGCCGGGTAGTTTTTTATCGTCCATAGGAAGAGTAATGGCGAGCTTGCCATCGGGACCAGCGGCAGGACCCATGCCGAAGTGAATGAAATTGTCCCAGTAGAACGAAGTGAGCAGAAAAGTTGTTGGGACGCCGGCATCGGTAAAGAAGTGGTTCGATTCGGCCTTGCCATCAAAATGCGGCACCTTGTACTTGCCCTGCAGCGTCGGCATGCGGTCGTCGCTGAGAGGCACCCACTTGCGCGTGTCCTCAAGTGTTGACCAGATGACGTGCTTGAGGCCTTCAGAGCGCGCTGCATCGGCCATTGATTTGGCTTCGGCCATTTCACGATCGACGGAGAAATGTTCCCAGAAAAATGTGACGCAATAGGCTCCGTATGCCCCTCCAAACGCTATCTTCAGGCTGGCGGGATCATCCACATCGACGGCGACAACTTCAGCGCCGAGGCGCGCGAACTCCTGCGCTTTGGGGCTGTTTACATTGCGCGTAAGAACGTGAGCGACAAAGCCGCCGTTTGGATCGTTGAGAATGGCGCGCGCCAAGCCGCCGCCCTGCGCACCTGTGGCGCCCAGAATTGCGATTAATTTTTGGTCTGACATGACGATCTCCTCTTTCTGTTGAGGCGGCCACCACAGTTTGGGGAGCAGAAACAACGGGGAAGCGGCGGCGCCTATCGGTATTTATAAGCGTCGCCGCGAACTGGAGTAAAGACGGAAAATCAGTGGGTTGCGTTGTTGCTGGCCGGTTGCTATTTGTCAGCGTATCGATCCTGAACGGGCTTGGCGCTGTCGAGCCAGGCTGAGTAGATCATGTCGCGCAACATGCTGGCACCGGCTGCCAGCCGCTCGGCTGCGAATGCGCGAGAGTCGGCTGATCCCTCACCGACAAAGCCGCCTGCCTTTTCAAACTGGTACACCTTTTCAATGTGGGAGGCCGACTGGCGAAGGTAGGCCACGTAGGCGTCGAACATGTCACCGTCGATTGCTTTCACGGGCGACATTCTGGCGGCCACTTCGGGCCTGTGAATATTGGCGGTGATGAAGGGGCTCTCAAACTGGTAGTGAATCTGGTGTGCGGTGGTGTAGACGTTTGGATTGGGTCCGGTCCATCCGTTGTATTGGACTGTAGTGTGCAGTGGGTTTGAACCGTCGCCGACGTAGTGTCCCAGCCAGCCTGCGTAGAACACGATGGCCTGCTCAACGGGCGCGGTGTTTTCGTGGTTTGCCAACATAGCGCGGTAGGCGCGCATGGCTGCTTTGAGACGTTCCCAAACTTCGGTGGTTTCCCAGGGCTGCAGTCCGATGCGGTCGGGGCGGTCGCCGGCGGCATAGACCCTGGCTTCAAAATCGAACCTCTTGTGCGGCAAAGTACCGAGCGCGTCGGCGGGTTCCAGGTCAATAAAGTGCTCCGGCGCCTGCGCTGCATTCAGTTCCGGCTCTGCCGATGAGCGCCACCGGTCGGGTTCAGGACCCAGGTATTCAATCTCATTCAAAACACGTTCACTGCGAAGAAACGCCGGTGCATCGGCGGGCAGCGAGGTTGCGGCCAGACGGTTAATGATGCGATGCCCATCGTTACCCCAGGCGTGTGCAAATGGTGCCTGGAGTGCAAGATTGACTACAACGAAACCAAAAAGAAGGGTTCGAAAAAGGGCTTTAATTATTGGTCGAGGTTTCATGCAGCAAGTATAAGGCGACTGGCAACCAGTCAAATTGACTCCAATATCGATTCGGGAGAAAGGAAATACCGGGACGGTAATGAGGTTACGCAAGAAAGAACTCCCACCCGATTTCCGTAGAGGCGCTAAAATCAAAGGCATATACTACGCGAAAACAGTGCTAAGGGCTAAGCAGTGGGGTTCCTCGAATCGCGAGCACGTTTAGAGCAATTGGAGAGTCGATGGGTGACTCATCGGAGGAGATGGTCGCGGCACAGCCACCGAATCCCGTACAGGCGGCAACAAGCGGCGTCTTTGTAATCTGGATGGCGTTTGCGATCCTGGCCGTGATTCTGGCAGCAGGTGCTGTGCTGGTGCGGCTGATAGCCGGGCCTCGCTTTGATGGCCTGCTGATTCTGGCGGCGTGCGGGTCAGCATTGGTGCTCGCCTTCCGCATTCCGCGCAGAAGAGCCGCCGCTCCCGATGTTCCCCAGCCGAAGCCACACCCTTTGAGCAAATCCGTGAACGATATCCTGCATTCGGCCGGACCTGCGGTAGTGGCAATTGGTTTGGACGGGCGGCTGACCTTTGCCAACCCTGCCGCGGAGCGTTTAATTGGTTGCGACGAAGCAGAGTTGAAGAGCATGTACGGCATTGTTGAGATTCTGGCTCCAGGCGAGGGCGGGCGCCTGGTAGCAGAAATGCAAAAACTGACAGGCCAAAAGCGCGAAGCTAAAGATGCACCAAAAGACCGGATGTCTGCCTATCTGGACATTGTGCGTTCACTTCCGCCCAGCCAGGTTCCTAGTTTCGATGCGCAGTTGCACCGGAAAGATGGTGGCATTGTTCCGGTGACGCTGCACATGTCTGCTCTGCGGGATGCGAATGGCGCGGTCACCGGGCTGGTAGCGGTGGCAGTGGATCAGGCCGCGATGCTGCGGCAGGAGCAGGATCTGCGCGAATCGCAGGAGAGGTATCGCGACCTGTTTGAGAACTCCAGCGAGATGATGGCGACGCTGAGCCCGACGGGGCGATTTGTGTATGCCAATCCTGCGTGGAAGCGTTGCTTCGGTTTGGATCAGCAAGCGCTGCTTGCTCTCGACGCTTTCGATGAGTTGTTTGAGCCAGCCAATCGCAGTGAGATTACAGCGCATTTCAGGCGCGCGCTCGACGGCGAGGTTGTAGAGCGCGTCCCGCTGCGACATCACTCGTCCGACGGACGCATGTTTCTGTTTGAGTTGAGCCTGAGCCAGCGGAGGAAAGCTGGGAAACCGCTGGCCGTTCGCTGTATGCTGCGCGATGTAACGCATCAGAAGCAGCGCGAAAACCAACTGGCTCTTCAACTGACGGTGAGCCAGATTGTGAGCGAGAATGCTCTGCCGGAAATTGCGTCCATGCGCATAATCGAAGCGCTCTGCATTACGCAGGGTTGGGATTCGGGCGTCCAATGGCGTGTGAATCCGAAAGAGGATCGCCTGGAATTCTTTACGGCGTGGGGCTCACCGGGAACCGATGCGGAAGGGTTCATTCAGGAGAGTGCGGGGCGCACACTGATGCGCGGCGCGGAAGTAGCCGGGGAGGTGTGGAAACAGGGGCAAACCATTTGGACTGCCGATTTGGCTGCAGCTGTGAAAAGCCCGCGCGTCGACCTTGCCCTGCGACAGAAGATGGTCTCCGGCTGGGCGGTTCCGGTACGCGTAGAACATAACATCCTTGCCGTTCTGGAGTTTTATTCCAGCCACAAGCGTCGCGAAGATCGTGATTCGATGGCTGCGATTGAGACCGTCGCGACATCGCTTGGCCAGATGCTGGCGCGTTCGCAGGAGCGAGGCCGCGCAGAAGAACTTTATCGTCAACAGCAGATTTTGCTCGACTCGGTAGCCGATGGAATTTGCGGTGTCGACGGCGAAGGCATGGTGACATTTGCGAATCCCGCCGCTGCGCGACTGCTCGGCGCTTCTCCCGCATCGCTCATCGGCAAAACCGTTCACGAATTGATGCACGGCAACGCGCCTGAGTACCGCCGCTGCATGGAGGACTGCCCGTTGCTGCGAGTGACGAGCCGACCTCATACTTCTGCCGGCGAGGAAAATGTATTCCGCGAGGATGGGGGCTCCTTCCCCGCGGAATACGCACTGACTCCAATACACGACCAAGGACATTTTTCAGGTTCGGTTCTCAGCTTCCGCGACATCAGCCAACGCAACGCACTCGACCGGCTGAAGGATGAGTTCATCTCCACGGTAAGCCATGAACTCCGCACTCCGCTCACATCGATCAGAGGCGCGCTGGGTTTGCTTTCGTCCGGAATGCTGGGCAGCATAAGCGAGAAAGCAAACAACCTGCTTCGCATTGCGCTGGCCAACTCTGACCGGTTGGTGCGATTGATCAATGACATTCTTGATCTGGAGCGTATTCAGAGCGGCCGCGAGCCTCTGAGCTTTAGACCCACCCAGCTTTCAGAAATTGTGAAGCAGGCGATCGGCGACATGCAGCCCGTAGCAGATTCCGCCGGAGTACGATTGCTGCATGACAGCACGCAAGCGGAGATCGACGCCGACCCGTACCGTCTGCTACAGGTAATGACCAATCTGTTGTCGAACGCGGTGAAGTTCTCTCCGCCAAATTCCACTATCTCAATAATGTTGCGTCCTGGGGCGACAGGGGTAACGCTCTCGGTGATCGATAATGGGCGCGGCATTCCTGCCGACAAGCTGGAGGCTATCTTCGGACGATTCCAGCAGGTGGATGCGTCGGATTCGCGGCAGAAGGGTGGCAGTGGCCTGGGGCTGGCCATCTGCCGCACGATCGTGCTCCAGCACTCGGGCCGCATCTGGGCAGAACGGAACACGGTTCGCGGATCTACATTCCGCGTATTTCTGCCATACCATCCCGTTCCGCGTGAAGCGCTGTCCGGACCTCAGGAAGAAGAGCCTGGCTGCGGCACGATTCTGGTAGCTTGCAGCAACGCAGACGTACGGCTGCAGATGACATCGATGCTGGGGCGGCATGGGTATCGCATTGTTGAGGCAGCTACGGCAGCGCAAACTGTAACGGCCGCACACAATGGAGTTGAAGCAATCCTTTTGGACACGTCGCCAGACGGCTTAAACGGATGGGAAGTCCTTCCGCTGCTGCGCCGCGTTGATCCGGAGGCTCACACTCCGGTGGTGCTGCTAAGCCTGGAAGCGGACCCAACACAGGTCCAACCCGCCAGTGGATTGCCGGATGGAATACAGGGATGGGCAAGGACGCCGATTGAAGAAGATGCATTGCTCAACGCGCTGACAGACGCGATCTGCGGCCCCGGGGAAAAAGCGCGGGTGCTGATTGTTGAAGACGATCGCCAGATTGCCGAAGACATTCGTGAAAGTTTTGCACGCAAAAGTATCGCGGTTCGTCTGTCTCATACGCTTGAGGATGCTGTCGACTCGTGCTTCACCTACCGCCCACACCTGCTGGTCTTGAATATTGGGATGCCGGATGGGGACGGTTTCAACCTGGTGGACTGGCTGCGTCAGCACGAATCGCTGGCGCGCTTGCCGCTGGTAATTTATGGATGCCGCTATATTTCTGAAGCTGAGCGCAAGCACTTGAACCTTGGTCCGACACATTTTCTTTCAAACGCTCGTGTGCAACCGCAGCAGCTTGAAGCGCTGGTATTGACCATGCTGCGCAATCCGAGCCAGGTGGAAGAGACAGCGCAGCAAGCTTCGTAGGCCGTTGCTCAACAAGCTACCTTTCTACCCCCTCGATCCAGACACCCATCGACAACTCCGCTGCCAGGTCTGAGAATGATCAATAGAGGAGTGTCCGGTGCCGCATAAAGTGCTCATCATAGACGATGAGGATGACATCCGCGAAGTGGCGGCTCTCAGTCTTGAGAGCGTCGCGGGTTGGGAAGTGGTGACGGCAAACTCCGGCTCACAAGGTTTGGCGCGTGCGGTTGAACATCAGCCGGATGCGATTCTGCTGGACGTGATGATGCCCGGCATGGATGGGCCGACGACTTTTCGCGAGCTGCGCAAAAACCCGGCGACGGCGAAGATTCCAGTTCTGCTTCTGACTGCCAAAGTGCAGAGTTCCGACCAGCGGCGCTTTGCCGACCTCGGCGTTGAGGCCGTGCTGTTCAAACCGTTCGATCCACTCACGCTCTCAGATCAAATTGCTGGCGTGCTGGGTTGGAGCTGAGTGGACGGCTGCGATGACACTCGACAAGCAATCGGAAATTAAATCACCTCCAGATATCAGCGCCGTTCTTAATCAACTCTGGACGAAATTCTTGCCCGAGATCTACGAGCGCGTGGCAACTCTTGAATCGGCGGCGCAAGCCAGCGCCGCGGGCAATATGACACAGGAACACCGCGAGGCTGCCCACTCAGCCGCACACAAACTTGCAGGATCACTAGGCACCTTCAGCCTGCCCCGCGGAACGGAACTTGCTCGCGAGTTTGAACAGGCGTGTGTGTCGGAGAAGTCGTACAAAGCCGCTCAGTCAGGGCGCCTTACCGCAATTGCAGCGGAGATTCGCACCATCATCGACTCACGAAAATAGTAATTTTCCTTGATTCAAAAGAGACGCCGCCGGATTGAGATCGCGTATCCAGCGGCGCCGGTATAGATTTTGCCCGATTCCAATGACGACTTACCTGTTGCCTGCGGTCGGGGGGCTTCTGAAGTAAGGCTGAAAAGCAACTTAAAATTCAAGTTCGTTATAGATGACAATCATAGGTTTTCAATGCAAGCGACTAATCGTTCAAGCAGCGCGCAGGTTAATTCGGCTGTTTCTGCTTGGACTCATGCTGGTGATGCAGAAGGAATTCTCTAAGCGCGACCGCATTGTTGTGCTCGGTGTCGCGCGCACCGTATATAAGTGTGACGGTTCCCTTTTGTGCGGCGGCCAAAATGGGAGCCCACGCGCCAGGAACTTTATTGAGCTCTGCAAAGTAGAGCCGGCAAAACTCCTGCCACTCTTCTGGATGGCCATGAAAGCGCTTGCGAAGCTCATTGCCTGGGGAGGCATCCTTGAGCCACGCCTCGATTTGCAGCGCTTCCCTGGTAACGCCGCGAGGCCACAGACGATCAACCAGGAACCTTGCGTCGTCTTTCCTTGATGGCGCTTCATAGGCGCGTTTGATTTGGATCATGTCAATTCACTCCGGAGTGGCTGCGCGAGGAAAGCCTCAGCTTGCGGATTCGAGAAGCGCACTCAGCTCTTTCAAATCTTTCACAACGATCTGCCGTGCATCGACCTCGAGAAGGCCCTCAGCCTGAAGCCGCATGAGATTACGCGAAATGAGTTCACGTACTGTGCCGAGCTGATTGGCAAGTTCCTGATGAGTTGCGGGCAATTGAAATTCAATGCCGCGCTCTGTTTTCCTGCCTTCAGTTTGCGCGAGTTTGACGAGCGCCGAGATGAGACGCTGCCGAATTGTAGTGAACGACAGTTCTTCAATAATGCCGACCAGGCGCCGCAGGCGGCCGCCAACGACCGTGAGCACTTTGAGTGCAACTTGCGGATGCTCGATGCAGAAGGCATGGAAGTCGTGACGGGAGATAAATGCAATTTCGGAATCTTCAACTGCGAGTGCGGAAGCCGGATACGGGCCTCCGTCGAAGACCGGCAATTCCGCAACGGTTTCTCCGGGACCATTGAGCGCAAGAACCTGCTCGCGGCCGCTGATCGACGTCTTGAAGATGCGAACTTTGCCGCTGGCGATGATGTGCAACCCGTTACACGGATCGCCTTCAGAAAACAAGAGCTGCCCCGTGCTGAATAATCTGCGCGCCGTGCGGGCAGCAAGCAATTGCAATTCCGCTGCAGAAAGGCCGGAAAGCAACGGGGCCCGTTCGAGAACTGAAGCCAGATCGAAATGCGGTGCACTCATCGCTGAAATTCTATATCAGCGGCATTTGATCGGCTAAGGGATTCAGATTCGGCATCGACCCGCCACATGGTTAGTGAGCGACTTGCCCATTGTCTTTAAAGTTGAGGACAACGTAAAAGTTGGAGTAGGCAGGAATACCGGCAAGATGCTGCAAAAAGCTTCCGGCGCCGAGACGGCCGTAACCCGCGCCGATGTTGAAGTGGCGATTGATTTCGTACCACGAGTAAACGTTGGCTTCGTCGCCGATGTGTTTTCCGTAGGCCGCAATGCCGTGACCGATCGCGGTGCCGGTGTTGTTATAGAGCGCATCGTTTTGCTGCGCAAGATGAAAGTCAAGATACTGCGCTGTGAATGTCAATCGAGGATGCGGAGTGACGGTACCACCCACGCGATAAGACTGAATGTTTTGCCAACCGAGAATGTCTGTGATTCCAAAGCGATCGTGCGTGGTCGGGTATATGGAATCGAAGGTGCGATGCACACCTGCCGCAGGGTTATTGCTGCCGGAAGCATAGTCGAACTGTGCGAATACGCGCGGCTGGCTCCGCCAGGATTGCTTCTGATACGCAACACCGTCAGTGGTGGCCCATGCGCGAATCGGCTCACTGCCTTGAGTTCCCTCTTCAAACACTCCTTGAACGGAGTACTCGAACGCAGGATGCAACTGGCCTTTCCATCGCACTCCGTAGGCGCGCAGATTTTGCTTGCCCCTGGCGTTTGAAGCTGCGGGATCGATCACGACGCTCGGCTGCACGTGCCATAGAACGAATGGCTCCAGATCCGATTTTGGAATGACAGAAGTGAAGCGGCCGTAGATACCATACACGTTGTTGCCTTGTTGATGATGACTGATGCCGGAAGCCAGCGGCACAACTACCGAGGCAGCAAACACGCCGAGATGAAAGCGGCCATTCTGCAGATTGGTGACGGCCGCATCGTAAGAACGGCCCTGGTTGCGCCACTCGGAACTGGCGATGATGGTGTTGTTGTAGTTGATGAGTTGCCGGCCAATGCGCACGCTGATCGAATGTTTCACGGGGTTGCCAAATTCCGTGTACGCCAGTTTCAAATCCCAGAGGTTTTCATTGGGCGGCCCATACGGCGGCTTCTGATACATCGGTCTTGCGTCCTGCACCTGCGCAGAGAATCGAATCCAAGACGCGGGGCGAAGATCGGCCTGGAGGCGAAGACGATTGAGCAGATAGCTGTCCTTGTTGCCGGGCTGAAATGAACCGTCCTGGTAGCCTTCGAAGCGAAGGCGCTCTTCCGCCTGATATGCAATCCAATGCGGCAGACGCCGATCGAGGCTTGTCATGGGATGGAAATCGGGGAAGTCGTAAGGAACTGTTTTTCCAAAAGTTCGATTAGCCGGCCCATTCAGAAGGCTGAGCGGGTTGGAGGCCGGGCCAGTAATCCATCCGCCATTGAGCGCGCTGGAACCATTTTGCGTGGTCAGGTCGTCTTGCGCATGCATTTTGGACGCGGCAAAGAGGATAGCAACCGCCACGTAAGCGATCAGCAGGCGCAGATTTGCTGCGGCACAATAAGCTGACTTCTGCGCTGACCTCATCCCCCTCCAGATGAACCGGCAACCGGCAACCTGCGCAGAATTGCGCTGCGCGAGGCATGGGGACTCGCGTTCAAGCCGGGTTCTTTAAGTGTATAACCCCTGCGCAGTTGCCACTTTCTGGATTCTACTGGTGCCTCATGGGCGATCAATCTTCTTTCATTTATGTCGTGATACGATATAACTATGAATGCGCGTGCTTCTTCGCTCCAAAGCCGTTCGGTTGTTCGCTCACTTGCTGACTTTCGCTTCGAATTGCGCTCGTTTTTATGCTTCAGCGAACAGGCAGCCCTGCGAGCCGGCCTGCAACCGCAGCAGCATCAATTGCTATTGCAGGTGGCGGGCGCGCCTGAGAACGCAACCGTAACGATTGCCTACGCGGCCGCCCGGCTCGGGTTGAAGCACAACAGTGCGGTAGAACTTGTGGACCGTTCAGAGCGCGAAGGCCTGTTGGAGCGCATTGCAGATGCTACGGACAAAAGGCGCATCCTACTGCGTGTCACGCGCAAGGGCGATAACGTTCTGCATCGCTTGACGAGCGAACATGCGCGCGAACTGAATGTAATGGCGCCCAGTTTGATGGCTGCACTTGAGCACGTACGTGCGACTGCTCATTTCACGAACGATGCGGAGGCCAGGTGAAATCGAAACCTTCTGCGCTCCGCGATTTTACTGTCGATCGACGCACCTGGACACTTAGCGCGGTGGCGCTTGGCATTGGTGCGTGTGCGGCAGCGCTGGCAGTAATC
>Ga0075522_10002465_pt1 | contig 13708 bp, 16 predicted proteins | sample NGEPerA_FD_74796 | JGI IMG/M metagenome (GOLD analysis project Ga0075522, IMG submission 74796) | Arctic peat soil microbial communities from the Barrow Environmental Observatory site, Barrow, Alaska, USA - NGEE PermafrostL2-A | ecosystem: Environmental > Terrestrial > Soil > Wetlands > Peat ... | reverse complement strand
CTTCAAAAGGCAGCGCAAAATGGTTGAAAAGCCTTTCCCCCAATTGGAGGGTTGAGCCCTCGACTTTCGGACGAATCATATTGAAGCCGACGACGGAATTTTGGATGGTCATGATCATCACTCCCGCGATGACCGCCACGGCCGCTACCCCCAGGCTGGCGCCGACCATTTTGACGTGGCGGCGTTCCTCCTCCTTCAAATCCAGCAACATGATGACAAAGACAAAGAGCACTATGACCGCGCCGGCATAAACGAGGATCTGCACCGCTGCCAGGAAAAACGCGTGCAACAAAACAAAAAGCCCGGCCATCGAGATGATAGTCAAGACCAGGAACATGGCGCTCGTCACCGGGTTGCGGCTGACCGGGTTGGCCACGACCAATCCGCCGCAGAGCAGAGTCAAAATGGCGAAAATATAAAAAAAGATCGCTTCCATCTATTTATGTTTCCACTTCCAAATCTGGTCGTTCTGCACGCCGCCCATGGCGAGAAGCTTTTCTTTATCATAGACCATTTCCTGGCGGCTCAGGCCCGTCAGAGAGTAGTCCTTCATCAGAAAAATCGCCTCCTCCGGGCAAACCTCCTCGCAGAAACCGCAGAAGATGCAACGCAGCATGTCGATCTTAAATTCTTTGGGCGCCTTTTCGACATTGCCCGCTTCAGGGGAGCCGCCCGGCCCCGGCGGAGTAATGCGGATGGCCTTAGGCGGGCAGATAAATTCGCAAAGCTGGCAGGAAACGCACTTGGTGCGCTGCTCGGGATCCTTGACCAAATAAGGCGCGCCGCGATAGCCCTCCGGCACCGTCCACTTTTCCTCGGGATACTGCATCGTCACGTTCTTACGGAAAAAGTGGCGGATGGTGACGCGAAAACCTTCGAATACGGCGGGAAGGTAAAGTCGCTCCCAGAAATTTAATTTTGTTCGTTTAACAATCATTGCTGTTTCAATGCCTCAAGCTATCGTGGGCCCACAACCATAGCGCCGTCGCCAAAATATTGAACAACGAAAGCGGGAGAAATCGCCGCCAGCCCAAATCCATCAATTGATCGTAGCGAAAGCGCGGCCACATCCAACGCACCCAAATGAACATCCCCATCAAAACCATGATTTTCACCAGGAAAATCACGATCTGAATCACACCGATGATCTTGGAGGGATGCGGATTATCCAATCCCGCAAACGGCAGCGTCCACCCGCCCAAAAACAACGTGACCATCATGGCCGAAGCCGCGATCATATTGGCGTATTCTCCCATGAAAAAAAGCGCGAACTTCATCGAGCTGTATTCAGTATGATAACCGCCGACCAATTCCTGCTCCGACTCCGGCAAGTCGAACGGCAGGCGGTTGGTTTCGGCAAAGGCGGAAATGACAAAAATGATGAACGAGAGCGGCGCATACAAAATCAACCAGCCATGCCGCGCCTGGTGCTCGATGACCTGGCTTAGATTCAAATCGCCCACGATGAGAAAAAGTGGAATGACCGACATGCCCATGGCAATTTCGTAGGAAATCATTTGCGCGCTGGAACGTATGCCCCCTAGGAACGGATACTTGGAATTGGAGGCGTAGCCCGCCAGCACGATTCCGTAAACGCCGAGGGAAACGATGCCGAAGGTGTAAAGAATGCCCACGTTCAAATCGGCAATGACCATTTTCTGGTGGCCCAGTTCCGAGCCAAAAGGAATGACCGCCATGACCAGCAAGGCGGGAATCATGGTCACCATCGGGGCCAGCCAAAAATAAGTTTTGCGAACATGCGATGGGGTAAAGTCTTCCTTGAGAAAGGCTTTGACGCCATCGGCCACAGGCTGCCAAATGCCGGCCGGGCCTACGCGGTTAGGCCCAATCCGATCCTGGATGAACGCCGAAATTTTCCGCTCGGCCAAAACGGAATAGGCGACGGACGTCATGACGACCGCGAAGACGCACACGATTTTCACCAGGCTGAAAATCACAAATTGCGTCTGCGGATTTAAACTGTTGAACCAAGTCATGGCATTAGATCGGCGCCGTTACCCCGAGATCGCCCAAGGCGGCCCAAGTCAGCCCGGCAAAGGCCGGCACCTCGCGCGCCATTTCGTTGAACAAACCTTCGATATTAACCGAGCCGTTTTGCCCGCTCACCTCGCGAGCCAGCTCGTGCAGAAACTCCCACTCCGGCCGGGCATTGCCTTTGGGTTGGAGATTTTGCATGAATTTTTGGACGCGCCCTTTGCCGTTGACGAAGCTGCCGCGCTTCTCGGCATGGGCGCAGCCCGGCAATAAATAGTGCGCCATTTCCGTCGTTTTGTTAGGCAAAATATCACTGACAATCAACGTTCCCAATTTCTCCAGCAGATTCTGCCCGAGGCCAAACCGGGTCACGTCCTCGCCAAAAACAATCAGCGTCTTGATATTTCCCGCCGCGATTTCGTTGGCGATTTTGGATAAATTCGACCCCATTTTCTCCGGCGAAATTCCGATTAACGTGGCCCCGGTGCTATTGGGATTGCGATCGGCGCTGAGCAGGATTTTATCGCCGGTGCCTCCCCGCGCAATCGAGTCCGTCAGGGAGTTGAACCGGCTGACCAGCTTTTTCAACAGATAAAGCTCCTCATTGGTTTGCCGTGACGAAGCAATGACCGCCACCGAATCATGATTGGCGTGCCGTAAAATCGAAGAGATTTCGCGCAGCGCCACGGACCAGGCTTGATCCTGGGTATGGCCGCGCATTTTCGACCCGGCGACTTCCGTCAAACGGTCGGTTCGATTGATCCATTTGTAATTGAGCCGGCCATAGTCACACATCCAGCAGGAATTGACCGCGTCGTTCTGCCGTGGCTCATACCGGTAAAGACGCTCCTCGCGGGAGCCCATGACGATGTTGCAGCCCGTCGAGCAACTGGTGCAGATGCTTTTGGTCTCCTTCAAAAACCAAACGCGCATCTGGAAGCGAAAATCCTTCGAGGTCAACGCGCCGACCGGACAAATATCGACGGTGTTGAGCGTGTAATTGTTGTCGAACGCTTTGCCGGGAAAATTAGTCAGCGTACTATGGCTGCCGCGATTGACGAAGCCCAGCGCGTCGTCGCCCGCGATGTCGCGCGAGAAGCGAATGCAGCGCGAACAAAGGATGCAGCGTTCGTCGTCCAATACAATGCGCGGGCCTAAATCGACCTGTTTGGGCTTGTGGACTTTTTCTTCGGCGAACCGGCTGGCGGACTGTCCGTAATCAATGGAATACTCCTGCAATTTGCATTCTCCAGCCTGATCACAAATCGGGCAGTCCAGCGGATGATTGATGAGCAGCGATTCCAGCACCGCCTGGCGCATTTGTTTGGTCGCGGGCGAACTGGGATAAATTTCCATGCCCGGCGAAATGGGTGTGGCGCAGCCAATTGCGCCGCGCGGCGTCCCCGGTTCATACGGCAACGCCGAGCGGACAATCTTCGGAGAGCCGTCCGCGTTGAGAACAGGTTTTCTGTCCGGCCCCATGGCGGGCGTGCCAAATTCCACCAGACACATACGGCAATTGCCCGCGATTTGCAGCTTGGGGTGATAGCAATAATGAGGGATGTCGATGCCGGCCACCAGGCACGCCTGCAACATCGTCGTGGGCTGCAACTTGCCCTGCCAATCCGGCGACATTTTTGGCACTTCAATCTCGCGCCCATCGACCTTGATCTTGATCATTTCGACCGGAGGCGGCGCGGGTTTTGCTTCGGGTATGGTGGCAACGGACATATCAAATTTCTCCGCGATACAAATCAGCAATCGGGAAGATCATTTCGTAATCGCCCCACATTAAATTGCCGTAATGCAGATGGAAACTTTTGAATTTTTTGGGATTCCGGAAAGCCGTAATTTCAGGATTTCCAGCCTGACGCAGAAAGGGCCCAAAGTCCATCACTCGTTGCGTCCCATCTTTAAACTGGAGCGAAATTCGATAACGTCCAATATGTTTAGCATCGGTAATTTCCAAATATTCTGTTGCTTGGGCTTTCATTTCAGTTGTGCGTCCGGACCCGCCGCAATCTTCATCCCTGGGGCTGGCCCCGCTCCTTGGTTTTTAGCTTCATCCGCCACACCACGCCGGTCAAATTCATCGCGGAATTTGTTGACGAAACTCAAGACCGGCCATGCGCACGCTTCGCCGAAGGCGCAAATTGTCCTGCCTTGGATATTCTGGGCGATGTTGAGCAGGTAGTCGGCGTCCTGTTTGCGGGCGTGGCCGTTGCACATGCGATGCAATGCCTTGGCCAGCCAGAGAGAACCTTCGCGGCACGGCGTGCATTGTCCGCAACTTTCGTGCGCGTAAAAATCCGCGATATTCGCCAAGGCTGCCACGATATCGGTGGTGTCGTCCAACACCATGATGGCGCCTGAACCCGACATGCTGCCGGCGTGTTGCAATGAATCGAAATCGTAAGGCAAATCCAGCATGTCCGTTTCCACCGGAACGATTTGCCCGTCCGCGCCCTTTTTCTTCAACTTGAATTTTTCGCCGGCTTTAAAAATTTTCGCAGACGAACCGCCGGGAATGACCGCCATCAATTTCCGCCCGTCGCGCAACCCGCCGCCGAAGTTTTCGTGGAAAATCAGTTCGCCCAAGGTCGCCTTGCCCACTTCCACTTCGTAGTACCCGGGCTTTTTGACGTGTCCGCTGATGCTGACGATGCGGGTGCCGGTGTTATTGGGCGTGCCGAGCTTGGCGTATTCCGCGCCGCCCATTTGCATAACGTGTTTGACGGTGGCCAGCGTCTCGACGTTGTTGACAATGGTCGGGCACATATAAAGCCCGAGCACGGCTGGAAAATAAGGCGGTTTGATGCGCGGATAGGCGCGCTTGCCTTCCAGCGATTCGATCAATCCCGTTTCTTCCCCGCAAATATAAGCCCCGGCGCCGCGATGGACGTAAATCTCCAGGTCAAAGCCGCTGCCGAGAATATTTTTGCCCAGGAAATTTTTGGCGCGCGCGTCGGCCAGGGCGCGGTTCAAGAGCTTTGCACCGTCGGGCATTTCCCCGCGAATGTAGATGTAGGCCAAATGCACGTCGTTGGCGAAACAAGAGATAATCATCCCCTCCAGCAATTGATGCGGGTCTTTGTAAATGATCTGGCGGTCTTTGAACGTGCCCGGCTCGGATTCGTCGGCGTTGCAAATCAAATAAATCGGCTTGCCGCTTTTGCGATCGACAAACGACCACTTCAATCCGCAGGAAAAACCGGCGCCGCCCCGGCCGCGCAAGCCGGAGTTTTTCACCTCGTCGCGAATCTGCTCCTGCGCGGACGACTTCTTGCCATCCGGCAAATCCTTCGCCGGGATGGCCAGGGCCTTTTTCAAGACCTCGTAGCCGCCGAAGCGCAGATAGCAATCCATGTCCGGCGTATAACCGGGCTGATCGACGTTCTTTAAAATGAGCCGATATTCTTGCGGCATATTACGAACTGGCCAAACTTGACTCTGCGTTCAAATTCCTTAAATTCTCTGTCTCCATCTGCCCGATGGTGTAACGGTAGCACAACAGACTCTGAATCTGTTTGTCATGGTTCAAATCCATGTCGGGCAGCCATTTCTGTCCGGGAAAGCGACAAGACAGAGCCTTTCCGCGCAAAATTCGGCGGAATCCGAGGGCGAAGCCGTGAAGTTCCCAAAACTCATACGACATAGAAAAAGCCAACGCACGATATATGGCAAGAGCAAACGCTCTCCGTTTCACTGGGAGACCTTATCAACGCGGACATCAGTTTCAAAGAGCTGGCGCGGCAGACCGGCTTGGGCGAAAAATCCCTTCGCCGGATGCTCAATCACAACGGCAACCCCACAGCGCGGGACCTGGGTCTGATCGTTAAGAGCATCGCCCAAGACTTGGGAATCAAACCCTATGTGGAAGTAGGTTTCTGACAAGTTTAAATGGCTCTCGACGGCCAACGGGCAGCGTGTATGGTTAAAACATGATAGTCACAGCAGAAGTTGGAACCAGCCAGCTTGCCGACCTGATCAAACAGGTGCAGGCCGGAGATGAGGTGTTGCTCACGCAAGGCAACAAGCCGGTGGCTAAAATTGTGTCCGCCTCTGATAATGGGATTCCCCCCGGCGTGGCCTTGAACATTCGCTCCATTAAAGGCCACCAGGTTTTGACGCCCATCATTTCTCAACAAGAATTGGCTGAGGAAATATTCGGACGGCAATGATTGGCTTGGATTGCAATATCCTTGTCCAGCTTGCTTTTGCCGACCATGCCGCAAACTCGAAAACGCCTGCTTACGTCCAATCCCGCAGATTTCGCGGTCTTTACCGTTTTGGACGGGTATGGGAAAAGGTGTAATGGGCGCGGTTATACGTTGCTGGCGCAACGTCCCTCGCCAGGGGACTCCGAATCCGTTCCCTTGCACCCCGCTTCCACGGGCCGTTGCACCGCCTCGCAAGGACTGCCGCCCTTGCGAATCCCGGCCCAACCGTGCGCCAGTTGGACGCCGCCAAAGCTTGCCGCTCTGGACTGGCAACTCATGGAGTCTTGCCCCCGATGCCCCCGCGTCAGGGCTTTCGCGCCCCGATAACGCAAATACTTTCACTCATCTCTTCACGAAGCCAGCGACCAACTCCAGCCTCACAATCATTCAAGGCTGCATCAAGTGACTTGTAGTTCCGCCGCCCTTTCCAAACCAAACCACCCTCGTCAAACACTCGAACAAACGAGCGAGTCTGGGAACACAGCCCAAACTCTATCCTGCCGTAAGCCTCCAGCCAACGAGCCATGCAAGGATATGTCTCTGCAATGATGTCAGTTTTGGCTTTTGACATGACGCGTGACTGCCACCTGACGTAGAAAGTTGAGCCACCGCTGATGTGCAACGTGAACCGCGATACCGGAACTGCAAGCGCCAACAGCGGTTGGCTCCGGCGACTTGTTAGGTGCGTTTCGGTTGTAAACGATAAACATATATTTCCTCGTTGGTGCCGCCTTTCCAGTAACCTTCAAGAATCCGATAACTACCTGGCTCAATCGGAATGGGATACTCGCCGTAAGCAGTGCTGCCGGGCTTGTCGCCAGCAAATAATAAAATCAATCCTGACTCGGTAAGTGTCATCACCTTCCCAGTGTCGGTCATCGCACTCGTTGGGGTGGATGCAATCGCGCGCTTCAACAAGGCGTCTGTGTTCGTGTCGGCCCAAGCCTCCAAATAATAAATGTCAATCCAGCCTTCCGGTGAATGTCCCCAAGCACTCAATGGTGGATTGGCCAGCACCATCGCCTGACCACTTCCCACAGAAATAAGAGCCATCTGCTGGTTGGTGGTCGCGGCGCACGCTCGACCGTAATCACTCGATGGACTCAGCACTGCCAAAAGCGATCCAGCGCCCGCCCACTGCCGACGCAATTCTTTTGGGAGAACCAAATGCGGGCCGCCATCGCAGGCTAAATAATCAAAATCGCTCATACTTGCAACCTTCTCGGAACTTGGCTGAGGACTCCTGTACGGCTGCTGGCCGCAACCAGCTAACATAACAACGACTCCCAAATATGACATTGCAAGTAGGCGACGCATAGCACCTAACCGATTTCAAGCCTGGGAAACTCAACATTCTCGTGGGCGCAAATGGCGCGGGAAAGAGTAATCTCGTGGATTTCTTTCGGATGCTTCGTGCGATGGCAGACGGGGGATTTCAGAAATTCGTGACGATCAGTGGCGGTGCCGACGGGTTCTTTTTCAATGGCCCCAAGGAGACGAAACAGATCAACGCCCACTTGAAGTTTGGGCGAAATGAATACCGATTTGCGTTGCAAGCGACTGTCGTAGGAGAAATGGCTATCAATGACGAAGGCACTTACTACGACGGGCCCCAGTGGCCCACTAGTTGGCACAAATGGGGCAGTGGAAAAAAGGAGTCGGACCTTCCAAGCTGGAAAGACCAAAAATCAAACCGGGGGAACTGGCCTTCTGTTGAGGCTCATGTTTACGACGCAGTGTCGAGTTGGGTGTTTATCATGTCCATGACACTAGCAGCACAGCACCGATGAGGCGCCCCTGCCCGGTTCGGGACTTTCGGGAGTTGCGGCCAGACGCGGGGAACATCGCTGCCTTCCTTCTAAATATGCGGATGGAGAACCAAGCGCGTTATCAACGAATTCGAGAGACCATTCAGTTAATCGCACCTTTCTTCGATGATTTTATCCTTGATCCGCAGAAGGTGGGTGACAGCGAAGTGGTGCGGTTGGAGTGGCGGCAGAAGGGAAGTACGTTTCCGCTGCAACCGTGGCAATTCTCGGACGGCACGATTCGCTTTATCTGCCTGACCACAGCTTTGCTGCAACCCAACTCTCCTTCCACCGTGGTCATCGACGAGCCGGAGTTGGGCCTTCATCCTTTTGCTATTGAGACGCTGGCAGCGTTGCTCCACGAGGCCGCTACGGGGCACCGACCACAATTGTTGGTATCTACACAGTCACCTGGTTTGCTGGATCACTTCGATGCAGAGCATTTGGTAATCGTTGACCGGGAGGGGGGGCTTCGGTGTTCAGAAGGCTCGATAGCGGAGCACTGGAACAGTGGTTAAAGGATTACTCGCTCGGCGAATTAGTGCGGAAGGACATTATCGAATCAGGACCCCGGAATGCCTAGAACAACTATTTTCTGTATTGTAGAGGGACAGACAGAAAATGCTGTTCTAAAGAGGCTCATCGCGCCCCATCTTGGCATGCGCGGAGTTGATTTTCATGTGCCGATTGTGAGAATTGGGCACGGACGAGGCGGCGTTCGATTTTTGGACGCCAATGACCTTTACGACCAGATTCGCCGATTCCTCAATGATCGCAGGCAACCTTATGTGACGACCATGTTCGATTACTACGGTTTCCCGACGAGCGAGTCAAAAGGATGGGAATTCGTTTCTAACCTAAAGACCAATGCGCCTATAGCCGGAGTGGAGTCGGTCGCGGAGAGAATTGAATTGGAAATTCGGAGTCGGGCGATTCAAGGAGTTGACCTACCAAACGTCCGATCCCGCCTGATTCCATACCTACAACTCCATGAGCTAGAGGCGCTATTTTTTGCGGAACCAGAAAAAATGGCGGCAGCTTTTGGCAGCGCGCTGTTGGCCGGTAGATTCGCGACGGCAGTCGAACAATGTGGAGGATGCGAGAAAATCAACGATAGACCGCAGACGGCTCCGTCTAAACGCATCCAAGACGCATTCCACGGCTACATCAAAGGACGCAGTGACTTCGCCCACGGGCCGCGCATCGCGGATAAATTGGATTTGGCCATAGTCCGGGGAAAATGTTCCCGATTCGATGCCTGGATGACAAAGCTGGAAAGCTTGAGTCCGATTACGGAGAGTCCATGATCCCCGCCACCTGCAAACGCCTGATTGAAGTGGATTTTCCGATTGCGGCGGTGAGCGCACACTCGGCGCGGGAGAAATCCATTCGGCATGGGCACCCATCCACGCTGCATTTATGGTGGGCGCGGCGACCGCTGGCAGCGTGCCGTTCCGTGCTACTGGGACTTCTCTTGCCTGATCCGTGCGACAAGGATTGCCCGTCAGACTTCAAAACGACGGCCCGTGAACTTCTCTCCAAGCGTTATGGCAATGCCAGCGCATCTGACACGGAACTGCGCGAACGGCTTCTGAAATTCATCGGCGAGTTCGCCAATTGGGATCACGCGGCAAACGCAACGTACCTGGAAATTGGACGAGGACTCGTCAAGGCCGCGTATCCTGAAGAAACGCCAGTGGTGGTGGACCCGTTTGCTGGCGGCGGTTCGATTCCGCTCGAAGCTCTACGGCTTGGCTGCGAAGCCTTTGCAAGCGACCTCAATCCCGTTGCTTGCCTCATTCTAAAAACCCTGCTCGAAGACGTTCCGCGCTACGGCAATGCGGAGTTCAAACTGGCGGACAGTGAAGGAAAAGAAATTATGGTTCACGGCCTTGCCAATGCACTGCGTTACGCTGGTAAGCAAGTGAAAAACCTGGCAGAAAAGGAACTCGCCCAATTCTATCCACTCGACCCCGATGGTAGCCGACCTATCGCATATCTATGGGCACGGACGGTGCGTTGCGAAGGTATTGGGTGCGGAGCGGAGATTCCTCTGATGCGCTCCTTTTGGTTGTGCCAAAAAGAAACTCGCAGACGCGCTTTGAGGTATCAGGTTGAGCGCAGCAAAGGGAAAAAGCCTGAAATAATCTTTGAAATTTTCGAGCCGAAAACTGAAAGTGAAATCGCTGGCGGAACGGTGAGCCGGGCAAATGCAACATGTCCTGCCTGTAATGTCGTATTGCCTGCTACACGGGTCTGCAATCAACTTGCTGCGCAACGCGGAGGCGCGGACGTTGAGTTTGACTCCGACGGCTGCCGGGTTGGCGGCGCAATGCTGCTGGCGGTGGTCATACTTCGTGTTGATACGATGGGAAGATTTTTCCGGCTGCCGACGACCAAAGATTACGCGGCTGTATATGCTGCGCAAAAATCTGTCGCAAAACTGCCTAAAGGTATCGTACCCGACGAACCATTGCCGCCTATAGGGACTCTCGGCTTTCGGGTTCAACGTTACGGGATGTTGCTTTGGGGGAACTTGTTCAGCGGAAGACAACTTCTACTCCTTGTCGGCCTTCTGCGTGCGGCGCGGAAACAGTGCCAAGGGCATCCCGTCCTTTCGGTACTAATTGCCCAAACCATTAGCCACGTTTTGGATCGCAATACTGCTCTTTGCCGATGGCGTCCTGAACCTTATATGGAGACAGTTGAGAGTATGTATGGCCGTCAGGCCCTTCCGATGGTCTGGGATTTTGCAGAGGCTGTTTCTCTTTCAGACTCTACCGGAAGCTTTGAGCATGCTCTGGAGGTTGTGTCCCAATGTGTGGAATCTTCCACCGGTAAGTTATCCAGGCATGGACATGTGGAAATCGCCGATTCGAGGGAATCTCCGCTAACAAAAGGAACGGCTGATCTGTGGTTTACCGACCCCCCTTACTACGATTCAGTTCCTTACTCCGATCTTTCGGATTTCTTTTTCGTTTGGCTTAAGAGGGCATTGCCAAACCATCCGATTTTGCACGACCCACAAGATTTGAGGAATCCACTGACTCCAAAGCTGGCGGAGATTGTTCAAGACGAAACGCGAGCGGTGGAGGGCGGCGTCAAAGACAGCGCCTTTTTCGAGCGCGAGATAGGCCGCGCATTCTTGGAAGGACGGCGGGTGATGCGTGATGACGGTGTGGCGGCTGTTGTGTTCGCGCACAAAACGACGGAGGGCTGGGAAGCCTTGCTCGCTGGATTACTTCGCGCAGGTCTCACAGTAACGGCATCTTGGCCTATCACGACGGAGATGAAGAATCGCCTCCGCGCCCGCGATTCCGCCGCGTTAGCGGGAAGCGTCCACTTAGTCTGCCGGCCACGCCCCGCCGACGCTGGCGTTGGCGATTGGACTGATGTAAAGGCTGCAATGGAAAAGCGGATTCGCGAGTGGCTGCCTATGTTGGTTAAGCACGGGGTTCGCGGCGCCGACGCCATATTCTCTTGTCTCGGCCCGGCGCTGGAATCTTACAGTAAATTTGAAAAAGTACTCACCGCTTCTGACCGTGAAGTGCCGCTCGGCGGCGACCCAGATGCCATCGAACCGGAGCAACGCGGTTTCCTGGCGTACGTATTCGAGACGCTTTCCAAGGAAGCGTTGCGCCAGGTGCTGGGCGATGCCGAAACGGAAGGTTTTGAGGAAGATTCGCGCATGACCGCGTTATTCCTCTGGACACTTCAAGCCACGAAAGCTAACGGGAACGCCGGGAAAAAAGTCGAAACTGTCGATGACGGCGAGGACCAGGCAGACGACGACGAGGACGACGGCAAGCCGAAAAAGGCCAAAGCGGGATTTTCCATGCCGTTCGACACGTTCATCCGCATCACGCGCCCAATGGGGATTCATTATGCCGCCCTCGAAAACCGGGTCATCGAAATCGAAAAAGGCATCGTCCGCCTGTTGCCAGTCCATGAGCGCAGTGAGCAATTGCTGGGCGAAGCGGCGAAGCGTCCGGGTCGGGAAATCAGTCTGGAAGACGTAAAACAGATGGAGTTGGGCCTCCTGACGCAGCGCCAGCAAGAAGCCACCCTGCTCCCCAAGCCCAAGCGCGGCCAAAAATCAAAGCCCGCGTCCGGCAAACCCGCCATCGAAGTCGAATTCACCATCCTCGACCGTCTGCATCGCGCCATGCTCTTATTCAGTCTTGGCCGCAGCACCGTGTTGCGTCAGGTCTTGGAGACAGAGTTGCGCCAAAGCAAACGATTTGAAAGACTCGCTCTTGCCTTGAACTCCCTTTATCCAGAAAACAGCGACGAGCGTCGAATGCTCGAAGGCGTCCAAGCCGCGATGAGGGGGGTGAAATGAATGCTCCACAGGAATACCCATTCGAGTATTTCGTCCATGAGGCTGGCCACGTAGTAGTCGCACACTGGGTCGGCGCAAGCGAGTGCTGGGTGGGCTTTGTTTTGGGTTCATCGGAACCGTTTCAAACTCGGTCCAGTATTATTGGTGCCCGCGCACGGATTAGGCAGTCTTTTGGGGGATTATTCGCCGAAACACTACTTGCAGATCAAGACATTAGCGTGGAACGGTTGCGTAACGCTTACACAGATCTAATTAACCCTGGCAATAATTTTCGAGCGCCTCTTTCAGCTAAGGAAGAGATATGTCTTCAACACGCGAAAGTTGATTTAGACCTTACGATTGATTACGCGAAAACCGAATTAGGAACTGACGACCATCGAAAGTTAACCGACTTCTTAATGGCAGAATGGGCACAGACCTACGGGTTTGTGCAGTTAAAAAAACAACTGATATTGGAAATAGCGAACAGATTGAAGGTTTGGTACTTAGGTGGCCTTGAGGCCCCATTGTTCGACGGCATTGCAGCCATCGCAACCTGTCAAGTGTAGATACTAAACGACTGCTTTAACTATGAAGAGATCGAGGACTCACGTTATGGAGGATGAATCGGGCAATCTGCTTCGCACGTTACTTCCTAAAGGAATGGATCGTGCGCCCTATTCTGAAAGATTACGGGATCGACTGTGAAATTGAGTTAGTGGATCAAGAGTCTGTAACTGGGAATAGAATTTGGGTTCAGATAAAAAGCGTCGAGGAGATTTCGTTTCAATGTATGCCGCACTCACCAAAAGCAGCGACCCGCGATCAAATCTTAAACAAAAATGAAACGAAGTTCACAACGTTTTCCCTCTCCACAAAGGAAGTTAGTTACGCGCTCCAGTGTGCTTTCCCTCTACTGTTGTTTGTTGCTGACTTGAAGGGCGGCGACATTTATTGGCTACCGATCCGAGACCATGTAATGGTCAATCTTAAGAAGAGGAACTGGCAGCATCAAACTTCGGTATCTGTAAGAATCCCAGCACTGAATAACCTTTCCGGAGAACGGAGTGGCAATTATTCAGGATTGCGCTGGTACGCCTTAGAACCGGCGCGGATGAATGCTTTCTTCCTCCTTCATCGGTATCACCATTAGTTTCAAACGCTCGGACGCCTTTCCAATTACAGTATTGGCGATGGGCGTATTGATGATGGGGAAGAAATGGAATTAGCCAACAGCCTGCAATTAGCTAGTGTAGTGTCCCGGAAATGACTAGACATATAAAAATCGTGGATTACGAGGGAAATGGCCCGAACCAACGAAGCCGTCCTCTGATAATATGTCTAGTTAATTGCGAGACACTACA
>Ga0075522_10002464_pt1 | contig 13710 bp, 14 predicted proteins | sample NGEPerA_FD_74796 | JGI IMG/M metagenome (GOLD analysis project Ga0075522, IMG submission 74796) | Arctic peat soil microbial communities from the Barrow Environmental Observatory site, Barrow, Alaska, USA - NGEE PermafrostL2-A | ecosystem: Environmental > Terrestrial > Soil > Wetlands > Peat ... | reverse complement strand
CTGTCCATGAGCGCACGCAGGTCGAACCGGGAGCGTTCGGCGCTTTGAATGGCCTCTTCGACCCGGGTCGCGGCGCCCATGGCCAGGAGGATGGCGTTCAATCGCTCGCTGCCCTCGCGGGCCCGGTTCAGGTAGGTGCGGGCAGCCGGCGTGACCGGCTCGGACTCCAGATTATCCAGCGAGGAGCGCACGATCGTCAGCGGGGTACGGATCTCATGCGCGAGCTTGCCGGCCAAGGTGCGCAGGTATCCGGTGTACTCATTGAGCCGGCCCAGCAGCATCGAAAAACTGCGCGCGACATCGCCCAGCTCGTCCGTCGCTTCGGTGTCCGGAAAGGTGGTCACCAGTCCCTCCCGGGTCAAGGCCGTTTCGCTGGCACGCCGCAGCCGCGCCAGTCGCCATGCCAGCCACGCGGCGAACGCGAACATCACACTGATGGCCAGCGCACTGGTAACGAGCGTGAAATCGAGCAGCTGGGTGAGCGCCTTGTCGCGCAGGGTCAGGGAGTGCTCGGCGGTTTCGACGATCTGCACGGAGCCGAGCAACTGGTGGCGGTCCAACGCCGTAATCGGGGCCTGCGCCTCCATGACCCTGCGCTCATCACGGCGCTCGAGCAGCCGCCGGTACAGTTGGGGCAGCAGGCCGCGCTGGGCGCCGGAAACCGTGGTCACCGACAGGGCGTCGACTTGGGCGAGCACCGCCCGGTCGGTCCCGATCACGGTCAGTCGCAGGCCCGGCTGGACGAACTGCGCCAGATAGTTGCTCAGTTCGGGTGCCGGAATCAGCAATCGCCCCTGCGGCGCCAGGCTGTCATGGTCCAAAGTGCCGAAGCTCACCGGGTCGCCGCCGCGCCGCCGGCGTTCATCCACCAGCACACCCAGGCGCGCACCGAGCATGGACAGTGGAATTCGCAGTTCGACGCGATAGCCGCCGTCCATGGGCTGCCAGCCGCCGATAATGCGCGGCTCATCGACGGCCACCTGGCGTCCGAGTTCCTGCGTCTCGATACGGCGCGCACGCACGGGGCCGGCTTCGGAAGTCGCGAACAGATATTCATGCTGGGCGCCGCTCGCATCGGTAAAGGCAACCCAGATACGGTTGCCAAAGCCTGCCGGATCGAGCACATCGAGCCCCGGTGCATCCCACACCGGGTGGGCATCGCGAACCTCGATCAGCAGGTACGCCATGCGTTCATGCACCCCCGCCAGCAGCGACAGCTGGCGCGGGCCGTCCGCGAAGGTGCGGCGGAAGGGCGAGTTGTGCGGCCACTCATCGGCATCGCCGTCCAGGAAGGGCGCGGCCAGCAGCGGCACGGCCTGCAGGTCGTTCGGTCCGGGCAGCGCCGGCCCGAGATCGGGCGTCAGGCGATACAGCAGATCGGCGCGCCCCTGGAGCGAGGTTGCGATGGTCTGGGCAATGGCCAGCAACGATTGCTGTTCGCCATCGCGCAGCGCGGCCTCCATCTGCCGGGCGTACTCATAGCCTTCAAACGGCAGCACCAGCGTGAACAGACCGAGCAGCAGCAGTTTCAGGCGCAGCGACATGCTTCGCGCCGGTCACTCGACCCAGCGATAGCCCATGCCATACACGGTCTGGATGGCATCGAACTTTGGATCCAGCGCCTGGAACTTGCGGCGGATGCGCTTCACGTGCGAGGTGATGGTGTTGTCATCGAGCACGACATTCGCGGCATCCATCAGTTGCTGGCGATTGCGCACATGGCCGGGATGGCGCGCGAGCGCGTGCACGATCCAAAACTCGGTCAGCGACAGCAACACGACCTCGCCCTCCCACTGGATCTGCATGCGTTCGCTGTCCACCAGTAATGGGCCGCGCTGCACGGTCTGTCCGGTGGCCGTGGGTTTACGCAGCGCCTCGATGCGCCGGAACAGCGCATTCACGCGCGCGATCAAGTGCGGGATGCTCAGATCCTTGGTCAGGAAATCATCCGCGCCCAGCCGCAGCCCCGATACCGCATCCAACTCACTGTCGCGCGCGGTGAGGAAAATGATCGGCAGTTCGGCCGACATAGAGCGCAGCGCACGGCACAGTTCAAAGCCGCCCTCGGGTTCATCCTCCAGCGAGATGTCGATGACGGCCAGATCCGGCAATCGCGCGGCGCAGGCGGCCATGGCCTGTTTGCGGTTCCCATACGTGCGTACCGCATAGCCCTCGCGCGTGAACGCCGCGGCGTAGTTGTCGCGAATGGCCGGTTCGTCTTCGATGATCGCGATGAGCTTCATGGTCACAGCGTACTGCAACCGGGTCGCAGGCGGCAGGGGCACGCCGCCGATCGCCACGATCTGCCACGATTTGCCCGCCCCCTGCCCGGATCGGGACCCCGGCGCGGCCAGCTTTGCGGCGCTCAATAACCGTCAAGGCCCGCAAGCCTTTGCAAAGAGGTGAAGCAAATGTCCGCACACACTGAAGTTCGTAGCTGGCCGCCGCAGGTGTTCAACTGGCTGGCCGTGGTGGTGCTGCTGTCGCTGGGTGTCCTGGTCTGAGCCGACTCATTGGTCGGGATCGGAACTATTGTCTGCATGGGAAGGTCCACTGAGCTTCGCGAAAAACTCGGTTCCCGATGCCCCTTGCGCCGCACAATACAGCCACGCGACCTCCGCGGGAATTGCGCCCCGTGCGGCTCGCCATTTTCCTCACTCTTTTGGCAGCGCATGTGCTTGGAGTCCTCTACTTTGCCAGCCTGCGAACGCCCGTTCCGGCCAGCTCCGACAACGGGTTCGCAACGACCGTGTTCTTCCTGGCGAACACAGCGCAGCGTCACGTCACTCAAGTGACGAAATTGCGGCCGCGGTCGTCGTTTGCGCCACCTCGTACGGAGAGAATGCCGCAACGCTCGTCGCCGCCCGAGACGCCGGTACTGTCAGAGCAAGAAACGACGGCACCCGTCGCGGTTGATTGGGCGAAAGAGGCGGAACGTGTTGCGGCCGACCGTACTGCGGGCGAGGGCACGAACATCGGCGCCGAGCCAGCACCGGCCGCCGCGCGCCAGCAGTTTGGCTGGGACTACGCGCGCACACATCGCCTCGAGTCGCTCCCGGATGGAGGACTGCTCGTCAATCTAAGCGATCGCTGTTCGATCGTTTTCAAGTTCCCAATGCTCCTCGGGGGTTGCAGGATTGGCAAGATTGAAAGCCGCGGGGATCTGTTCGCTCATATGTATGACCGGTAGCCGCTAGGCGCCCACAGTCTCATCCCACTTGGGCCGTCAGGGCGCAATTTCGCGCACCATTTGGCGCGCAATCTGACTTCGCTGCAGCTTCGATTTCTGCTCAGTTGCGTAAAGAGATTTGAGGAAAGTCTGATCCCAATCGGTCATGCCGGTGGGCGCGGCCTGAGGGACGCCGCCAAACAACTTCAGAATGGTCGGTACATCATCAAGGTGAGCATCGGGCTTCAGTTTCGCAAAACCGGACATCGGAACGTAGGCAGCGAGCTGTCCGACCGTCACGCCCGGAAGTCGCGCCTTGTCCACGATGACGAAGACTCTTGAAAGCCACCACATATTGTTGAACAAAAGATGGGTCCCCCCTGCGACTGTGCGCCCGCACTCATATACCCGGCTTGGGTCAACGTGGGGGTCATTGCAGTCGGATAGCATTGAGAGAGGAGTGCCCAAGAGCCCTGGAGGGGCATTCATTGCGCACTCAATGGCGACCAAATCTGCAGCCGGGCAGTAAGAAAGAGCTTGGCCCCAGGCATCCTTCTCGGCGGTGTTGTACCAGACCCTCACAGGGTGGGACGTCTTGATGAACTCATCGACGACACTCGCCGGCGTTTCGGTGCGCAACGCAGGGTCGTAGCCGAACGTAAACGCACGATTCCGTTTCTCCATCCCCTTAAGAAGATCCTCCGGTTGGCTGGTCACCAGGATGTAGAGATTCGGGCGGCAGTGCTCCTCGGCGAGCGGTATTCCAGCTCCGTGCGCAATTTCCGAGAGGCGCTTGAGGATGAACTCGCCGTCCTGGCGGGGAAGGCCCGAGACCAGCGGGCACGCCGACGGCACCTGCCATCGCGCGAGTCCTTCACCAGCGTTCTGTGTAGCGGCGATCTGGTAGACGAACTGGGAAACCCTTTTCTCAAGTTCAAGGCGGCGTGCAGTGACCGTGACCTCAGGCACGCGGCTGAGCGGACTCGCCGGTGCACTGGAGGGAGGTGTTTCAGCGGCGGCCCATCCTTTCGCATTTGAGAACATTGCCAGTGTGGCAACGACGGCCAAGATTCGTAGCGTCATATGACGCCCTTTCGGTCTGATCATGGGGTGATCTCCCTCACCATGCTTCGCGCGATCTGATCGAGCTGCTCCTTGAATCTCAGTTCGAATGGATGAAAGGTTCGGACGTCTGTCTCGTACAGGGTTTTCAGGAAAGCCCGATCCCAGTCGCTCATGCTGACGGGTATCGCCTGCTGCGCCCCGTCAAAGAGACTCAGAATGGTCGGGGCACCTTCCAGGGGGGTCCCTTGCTTGAGCTGTGCGAGGCCAACGAGTTCGATGTAGTCAGCAACCTGTCCCAGCGATACGGCCCGCAGCCGTCTCTGGTCGGCAATCACAAAGATTCGTGCAAATGCGTAATGGACGGGTCCCATAGAGACATGGCTTAGACCCGCGCCCGTGGGGCGAACTTCGGAGTCGTCCTCACGATTGATGTGGTACCAAACCCTTACGGTGCGAGGCGTCCCGATGAATTTTTCGACGACGGAGGGAAGCGCATCGACGCCAAACGTAAACGCGAAGTCGCGTTTCTCCATGCCCTGCAGGAGTTCCTTCGGTCGGGTGGTCACGTACACGTAGAGATTCGGTCGGCAGTGCTCCCCGGCCAGTGGCACATTAGCCACGCGCGCGATCTCCGAGATACGCGCGAGGATGAACTCCCCCTTTTCCTGGGGAAGCCCCGACACGAGCGGACAAACCGGGTCGTGCCATTGCGCTAGGCCCAGAGCACCATCACCGGTAGCGAAGGCCGTGACCTCATTGACGAACGCCACGATTCTGGCTGCCAGCGCGGCTCGCTGAGCCTCGCTTTGAGCACTCACAACTACTTCGGTCAACTCGGCCCGTGTACCCGCCACGGGCTTCGGGGAAGCATCAGAACTGCTGGCGAGGGTCCCTACCAGGATGGCGCCGTTTCGTGTGCTCGTGAAGGACAGCCCGCTGCCATTCAGCAGGATTTTGAGTGCAGCGAGCGGGGTCATGGTACCCCGGACTGCGCTGGAGGTTTTCCGGGCAATCAGATCAGGCGCAAACAGGATCTCCTGCTGGCTTTGTCGAGCGAACGCCGTCAGGGCGCCCGCCAGGCTTTGAGGAGCGATATCGAACTCCTGGGGAGGAGTATCCCCCGCGCGCGCGAAGCCCGTGCTCAACAGAATCAGAGCACACAGAATCGATGTTACTACTCCCATTCTGGCGACCTTGGTTTGGCGCACTTCAGTCGCTCTCCGATTTGCATGCCGGGCCATTTAAGTCCGCTGTGTCAGGGAGTAAGACGCGCTCCTGTGGAAAAGCCGAACGTCGCAGTCACCGTTTCGCACCCAAGACCACGAGCTGATCGTCGGCGTGCACAATCTGGACCGGGAAATAGCTCGTGACGGCCTCAATGAACAGGGCGGGACGCCCGGTCGCGAAAGCACCGCTCAAATGCAGCTGCGCGATTTTGGGATCGGCCAGTTCTATTTTCGTATTGGAATAGCGATTGAGCTCCGCAACGGCGTCGGCAAGCCGCGTGTTGTCGAAGACGATCTGACCGTGAAGCCAGCTCGTGAAGCGTTCAGGGTCTGACACACTGACGCGGTCCGGAAGCGCCGTATCGGCGATCAGCTGTTCACCGGCCGTAATGGTGGCGGCATCGACACGGACGGTCCCCTCCACCATCGAAACCCGAACCTGCGCACCGTCCATGCGCACATCAAACGCCGTACCAACCGCCACAATTCGGTGGTTGAGTGCTTCGACGACAAAAGGCCGTTCGCGGTCTTTGGCAACCTTGAAGTAGACCTGACCCCTCAAAAGTCGAACTGCGCGCTGCGATGAAGTGAAGGCAACGCTAAGTTCTGATTGGGTGTCCAGGGTAACTTGTGAGCCGTCATTGAGAGTGACGGCCATGCGTTCGCCGATAGCCGTCGCGTAGCGACTCGTGTCGCGTCCGTGTGGGGAGTCGCGCAGCGGGAGCCATCCGCCAAGTGTTGCAGCCGTGTCGCACAGTACGATCAGCACCACAGCCGCAGCGGCCCAGCGCAGGGGACGAATGGCTGCCGCGGCCCCGCGTGTCAGACGCAAGGCGGTCTCATGGCGCAGCGCGAGGATCTGCGGGTCAAGCGCGGCGCTGTGCACCTGCGTCCATGTCTTGTTCACCGACTCGTAGGCGATTCTGCGATCAACGGATTGGGCCAGCCACGCCGCAAAGGCGCCGCGAGTCTCCTCCGACACCCCTTCCCGGTGCAGGCGCTCGTACCACGCCGCGGCTGCCTTCATGGTCTCCTCGGGAAGTGTTTCAGGGCGCATCGTGAAACTCCCGCAGGTCCCGATCGAGCGCCCGGGTCAAATGCACCATGGCCTTCGCCATGTGCTTTTCGACTGCGCGTACGGAGATGCCTTGCAGCTACCCAATCTCGGTGGACTTCAAACCCTCAAAGCAACGCAGCACAAAGACATCCGCGTGCGTTCCGGCAGTTGACGCAGTGCGTCCGCTACTTGGGTTACAGCCTCTCTGGCCTCTAAGACGCGTTCCGGGGAGAAGTCTGTCCGCTGCGCATCATTGTCATGGAGCTGTTGCGCCGCAAAGCGCTCCCGCACGGAACGGCGGCGCGCCTGGTCCTTCAGCGCATTGGCGGCCATCTGGAAGATGTACCCCTCGGGGTTGCGGATCTCATCGAACTGCGGGGACTGCGCGAGACGCAGGAAGACCTGCTGCACCAGATCCTGCACCTCTTCGGACCTGTGAGTGCGTTTACGGAAGAAGCTGGCAAGCGGCCCGTAGTACCGTCTTGCCAGCCCGTCCAGACGGGCGCGCGCGTCATTTGACCTATTCGGCATCACGCCAATGAAACATGAACCACCCAGGGTTCTTTAAGGGGCAGGTGAAAAATGACCTGCAGGAGCGCGTGGGGGGTTCGGGTTTTCGGGAACTGCGCGTCTTACTCTCGATGCCATACCCTCAAAACGCACTCAGCCCGGTGAGCGCGCGCCCGACGGCAAGCTGGTGAATGGTTTGCGTGCCTTCGTAGGTGACCACGCTTTCCAGGTTCAGCATGTGACGGATGGGTGAGAACTCGGCGCTGATGCCCGCGGCGCCGAGCAGGTCGCGGCAATCCCGCGCGATATCCAGCGCCATGCGCACATTGTTCCACTTGGCCAGGCACACCTGCGCGGGGAGCAGCTGGCCTGAGTCCTTCAGACGACCCAGCTGCAGCGCCAGCAGCTGTGCCGTGGTAATGCGCCGGGCCATGTCGGCCAGGCGGATCTGCACACTTTGGGTGGCGGCGAGCGGCCGGCCGAACAGTTCACGCGACTGGGTGTATTCAAGCACGGTGCTCAGGCAGTTCTGCGCGGCGCCGATGACTCCCCAGACGATACCGTAGCGCGCCTCGTTGAGGCAGGACAGCGGCGCCCGCAGACCCTCGGCCTGCGGCAGCAGCGCATCGCTAGGTACGAGAACATCGCTTAGAAAGAAAGCGGCCGTGTCGGAGGCGCGCAGCGACATCTTGTTCTCGATTTGCGTGACCTCGAATCCGGGCAGCCGCGTGTCGACCAGGAAGCCGCGCAGACCCTGCTCGGTGCCGGCCCAGATGATGGCGAGGTCGGCGATGCTGCCATTGGTGATCCAGATCTTCGCACCATTCAGCACCCAGTCATCGCCCTGGCGCCGCGCGTGGGTGCGCAGGTTGGCCGGATCCGAACCGCCATGCGCTTCGGTCAGACCGAAGCAACCGATCAGTTCGCCGCGCGCCATGCGCGGCAGATATTGCAGCCGCTGCGCATCACTGCCAAAGGCGTGGATGGCGTGCATGCACAGCGAGGATTGCACGGAGACAAAGCTTCTCAGCGCCGAATCGCCGCGCTCCAGCTCCTGGCAGATCAGGCCGTAGCTGATGGCGTTGAGGCCCGCGCAGTCATAGCCATGAATGCTGGCGCCGAGCACACCCAAATTGGCGAGGCCCGGGATCAGTTCCCGCGCAAATCGATGCTGTTCGAAGCACTCGCGGATCAGCGGTTTCGCTTCGCTCGCGACGAAGCGCGCGACGCTGTCCTGCACCATGCGTTCTTCATCGCTCAAGCCGGCACGGACTTCGAACAGGTCCAGCGGGTCCAATGCATCCTGCGTCATGCGCGCAGCGTAGTCGCCAGACGTGGGCGGCGCCAGTTCTGTAGAATCCCCGCCGCATGAAAATCCCAGAAATCATCATCGTTGAGGTCCTGCACCAGCCCGGCAGTCTGGCCAAGGTGCTGCAGGTCATTGCCGAGGAAGGGTTGGTGCTGGAGCACCTCACCGCATTGCGCCGCGAGCAGGGGCGCACCTTGTGGGAAATCACCCTCGACATGGACGAGGATGCGAACCGGTCCTTGTACGAACGCATCGACCAGTTGCCGACCGCGCGCTTCGTGGGCAAGTCCGACCGGGTGTTCAACCGCCATCGCGGTGGCAAGATCCGTACGGTCTCGCGTGTGACCATCAATACCCCGCAAATATTGCGGGATGTGTACACCCCGGGCGTGGCGCGCGTGTGCCTGGCCATCAAGGCGGACCCGCGCAAGATCCACGATTACACCGCCATCGATAATACGGTGGCCATCATCACCAATGGCACCGCCGTCCTGGGGCTGGGCGACATCGGTGCGGTGGCCGGACTGCCGGTCATGGAAGGCAAGGCCGCGCTGTTCGCGGAGCTGGTGGAGATCAGCGGTGTGCCGATCCTGCTGAAGACGCGCGACGCGGACAGTGTCGTGGCGAATATCATGGCCATCGAGCAGTCCTTCGGCGCCATCCAGCTGGAGGATTTCGCAGCTCCGGAGTGCTTCGAGATTGAAGATCGCCTGCGCGCGCTGCTCGATAAACCCGTGCTGCACGATGACCAGCATGGCACGGCGGTGGTGACGCTCGCCGCGCTGCTCACCGCAACGCGGCGGCTGGGACGTAGCCTGCGAGTGAGCACCGTGGGCCAGATCGGGCTAGGGGCCGCAGGCACGGGCATTGTCCGACTGCTGCGCGCCTATGGGGTGGGCAAGGTGCTCGGAGCGGATCGCAACCCCAAGGCGATAGACCGTATCCAGTCGCTTGGCGCCGAAGGCGCCACCCTTGCGCAGATCATGGCGCGCTGCGATATCGTGATCGCGACGACCGGGGTCAAGGACCTGATTCCGGCGGCCAGCGTGCGGCCCGGGCAGATCATTCTCGCCCTGTCGAATCCGGAAAGTGAGATCGATCCGCTTGAAGCCATGGAGCGCGGCGCGGCCTTCGCGGCCGACGGCAAGGGCATCAACAATGTACTGGCCTTCCCCGGATTGTTCCGCGGCGCGCTCGCGGCGCATGCACGGCAGTTCACGGATGCCATGCTGATGGCGGCGGCCGATGCGATCTCGCAATTGGCGGGGGAGGACCTGGTGCCCAATCCGCTGGACAAGTCCGTTCACGAAAAGGTGGCGGCCGCGGTAATGACCGCGGCCCTGCAGCCAGTCACGATGGGGGAGGCGGGGACGCCGGAGGGCTAGACATCATGGCCTGACTCGAACGTAAGGAGTCTGGCGTGGTGAAAGCGAAGAGCAAGGGAAAGAGGTCTGCCTCCGGTATCGTGGATTACGCGCCTCGCGGTGCGCAGAGCCACATGCAGAAGGCGCCGCGAGGCGTCATTGCTGCAACAGTTCAAAGCAGGCAGACCGTGGAGGATTTTATCACTTCGTTTGTCGGGTTGGATGTTCACAAGGACTCGATCGCGATGGCGGTGGCCGAGGCGGGACGCGACGAGCCGCGTTTTCTCGGTACCGTGTCGCCCCAAGGGACCGCGCTGCACAAAGCGTTGGCAAAGCTCGGCAAGCCGGCGGCGCTGATGATCGTGTACGAGGCGGGTCCGAGTGGCCTACCGCGCGCGTCCTGTGGACGGCTCGCTGCGCGACCCGGCCGCCAACCGGCATTGGATCTAAACCCACAGGACCGAAACCCAAGACCGGACGGGGGACAAAGAGGTTTTGCGAATAGGTGGTCAGACCAGCCTGCAGCAAGCCACCAGGCTGGTTGCGGCGCTAGCGCTTTCTGGATTGCTTACAGACGTACGGCGATGTTAGCTGGGCAGGTGAGGGCGGACTGTCGCTGAGCGTCAACCGCCGGTATCCGGTCCGAGTGAACGGGCAGATCGAACAGCGCCGGATCGTCGGCCCCGAGTGAGGGCTTGGTCGAGCCAGGTCTGGAACGTCTTCGGGTCGAGCTCTCCCTGAGCCACCTTGGCGAGCACGATGGCGCCGGCGAGGATTTTGCGGCGGGTGTCGTCCTGGCGGCCCCGCTTGGAGGCGAGGGCTTTTTTGCGGGCGTCGAGCCGGGCCTGGCGGGTTTTGAGCTGCTTGAGCTTGGTTTCGAGTGAGCTGATGCGTTCGTCGAGTTTGGGGGTCATGGCGTCACCTCGGATGACGTGGCGGTGCGCGCCAAGCACCCTAAGAGCCAGGAAGCACCCAGGCCGTAGACGAGCAGCGGCAGGCTGAGCAGTGGTCGATCGAAGGGGCTGGTGGTGTCGCGAATTTCCGGCCAGAGCAGACCCACTCCCTGCCCGAGCAGCACCAGGCCGATGGGAACAAAGGCGCCTGCGGCGACCGCAAACCAACGGGGGTATGAGCGAGTCGGACCGGTGCCCACGCCGAGCGCAAACAGCGCCGCCGTGAGGGCAGCCCAAGCCAGCAAGCCCAGCCACTGTGTTGAGGAGATCAGCGCCAGAGTTTTGATCCAGGCGGAGGGGGACAACAGCCATTTGAGTTGACCGCCGGGGATGACCAGAGCGATGACGAGGCCGATTAACGTCGTGAGCAGTAAAGCGAGGGCGACCAGCGACGCCAGGGTCAGGGGAGCTGGAGCTCTCTTGGGCGATGTGGGAAGAATGGCGATGGAATTCAGTCCCGCGATCACGGCGTACTCCTTGGTCAGGCCTGGACTATTTCTGATCCTGGCGCTGATACAGTTGAGGTGCCACGGATGGGCAGTGTGAACAGCGCTAGCGCGGCTGCCAAAAAGAAAGCAGCCTATGTCCTGCTGACAGTCAGTTCCGTGGCGGCTTGAACAGCTGGCATTTTGGCAGCCGCGCCGGATCGAGTTCCTGCACTTTCGCCCAGGTCGTCGCCGGATCGGGCTTTACCATCGCGAAGTCCGTGTAGTTCTGGCTGATGATGGGGGCATTGGGTAACGGCACTTCCGGCAGGTATGGTACGCCGGAAAAATAGAAGGAATGCGGGTGCCGATAAGGCGCTGCGCGGTGATCGACGCGGTCCGGAGTCGGCTCGGAGTCAAAGGCGTAGCCGAACATCACACCCTCAGCATCGGTTTGGTCGGGGCTCACGCCAATCTGCATTGGCTTGCCGTCCGCGTTGGTCCAGAAGCCGTAGGCCTGAATACGGTTACCCAAGCGCCGGCTGTCAGCGGCCGAATATGGCAGATGCTTGACGAAATCGCGAGGCGCTGGCGGGTTGCGCGGCGAGAACAGACACACCGGCGGCATCCAGGCGGGCCGGTCATCGTAGGTGATGAAATAGGCGATGGTGCCGAGCGAGATCACCGAGCAACTGTAGTTGTTCGGTATCGGGAAGATCGGCAGGCAGGCCTTCTCATAATCCTCTTCCATCGCGCCATTGCCCGTGGGTCCCACCCACGTGGAGTCGTAATAACTTGCTCCCCATGTAGTCTGATAGTCCTTGCCCTCTTCGAGGGGCGTCGGCGGCTTGCCATCGTAAGGCGGGGGATAGTCTTTGAAATGGTTGAAGACGCGGTACATCACCCAATGTGAGGACCAGTACGACGGATAGATCGGGTCGGTAGGTTCGCCGCTCGCCCGACGATACAGGCAATTGGATTGAGCGCAAAGATCCGTGTGTGCATCGTTATGCACGCCGTACGTGGGATATACGTCGCCCGGAATATCCGCGGCGTCGGCAGCGCAAGCAAGACACAACATCAGTAGGCAGCCGACTGCGCTTAGCACAACCCAGATTCGATAGCCCATCAACACCATGGAATTTTCCTTCTCGTAAAAGTGCGGATGCTCGATACCTGCGCCGTCCGCCTTTATGGTTGAACCTTGATCTGGACTTGAACGGAAGGCGGATTATTGTGTAAAGAATAATCCTCGGCCGTCTCATCCATTAAGCCTCGGGAGAAAGGCTGCCAAGCATAGCCCGACATGAAGCCGCGGCAATTACCGGGACTTCTTGCGCTTCCTACGGCGTGCCGCAGCGACTGTGTGCTTAGGAGCGCGCGTTTTTTGCTTGCCGAGCTTTCCGAGGAATTGCCGTGCGGTGATGATCCGGGTGCGCTGGAATGACCCAAGCGAGATCAGATCACGCTTATCGCCGGTGACGAGTACGTCGGCTTCCCCGGCCTGCGCCATCGCCAGCAGAAAATTATCCGCTGGATCGCGCGACGCGTCGATGACGGGAAGCTTCAAGACCAGCACCGCGAGGCGACGAGCTCGTTTTGTGCATCGCGCCGGCGGCGGCGGCCTCGATGAAGGGTCGCAGGCGCGGGTAGCGCGTGACGCGCCGGAACTCCTCCAGCTGCTCCTCACTCGTCAGCAGTTCGAAGCGCCCGTCACGCCAGGCCCGGTAGAGCCGATCAGTAAGGCCCCCCAGTGTCAGCAGTGCGCTACAGAGAATGTTGGTGTCGAGGCCCGCCCTCATCGGCGCTGGGTGGCAAAACGCTCGGCGCGCACCGCGTCCAGCGCCTCATCGGTCGCGGCCTCAATTTCGGCGACCGGGGCTTTGGCGTTGCGCGCCTTGGCCTGTGCCACCGTCTGATCGAGTACGCGCCAACGCACGGCTTCCTCGATGAACTTGGCGAGATCGCCTTTCTTCATGCCGCGCTGAGCCAGGAACATGCGCCACGGCCACATCCATGTCCTTGGAAACCCTGACGGTCCACCTCACAGGCTGATCCATGGTCACTCCCTTCATGCCCGTACCGCAGGACCACGCCGGTCGAGCGAAAATTCTCATTGGGTTCCAGGCCCTTGGGCGCTGCTGGCCGGCCTTCACAATGAGTTACCTACGGGCGACCCCCGGGATGGGGAGGGTCGCCCGTAGGTCAAGGTCAGGCGGCGGCCACCATCAACCCCTTGAGCTTGCCCATCGCCTGGGTTTCGATCTGGCGGATGCGCTCCGCGGAGACGTGGTAGCGATCGGCCAGCTCATGCAGCGTGGACTTGCCTTCCCCGGTCCAGCGGCTCACGAGGATGTCACGGCTGCGCGCATCCAGCTTGCCCAGTGCCGACTTCAGGTTCGCGTTGGTCACGCTCTCCCATTCTTCGGCTTCCACAGCTTCGGCCGGATCAGCGGCCGGCGCCGGCAGGTACGAGGCCGGGCTGTAGGTCGCGTCCTCATCCTCCCCGTCCGGAGTCGGATCGAACGACATGTCGCGCGCGGACAGCCGCTGCTCCATCTCGGTGACTTCGGCGGTGGTGACGCCGAGGTCCTTGGCAACGGCCACGGTCTCCTCATGGGTCAGCCATGAC
>Ga0075522_10002461_pt1 | contig 13713 bp, 15 predicted proteins | sample NGEPerA_FD_74796 | JGI IMG/M metagenome (GOLD analysis project Ga0075522, IMG submission 74796) | Arctic peat soil microbial communities from the Barrow Environmental Observatory site, Barrow, Alaska, USA - NGEE PermafrostL2-A | ecosystem: Environmental > Terrestrial > Soil > Wetlands > Peat ... | reverse complement strand
ACTCACGGTCGGTACGCGCATCTTGGAGAGCTCGATGAGGTCGTAGAAGAATCGTCCGCTCTCAGCGAAGTGTCCGGTCTGCATGCGACCACCGCCTCCACCGCCAACGCGCAGGTCCGCGCCCGCGGACTCAACGAAACTGACGTAGGGAATCTGATTGTCACGAGCGATCTCGAGGGCGCGCATCCACTTCTTCGCCGAGTACGACGTCAACGCGCCACCGAGCACCGAGGGGTCGTTCGCCATGATCAGGCACTCCGTGCCGGCAATCACGCCGATGCCCACGACCATGCCCCCGCCAATGGTGTAGTCCGAGTTGTAGCCCGCGAGAGCGGAGATTTCGAGGAACGGCGAGTCGGGATCGAGCACGTTGGCGATTCGTTCGCGCACGGGCAGCTTGCCCCTCGAGCGCATTCTCTCCATCGCCTTTTCGCCGCCGCCGGCTTCGGCTTCATCGAGGAGTTCGTCGATGACACCGAGCTGTTCGAGCATGTCGGTGCGGTTCTTTTTGAAGGGTTCGGAGGAGGTGTCGAGCGTTGAGCCGAGCGGCGGCGCGAGCAGAACTGGCTTCATGCGCAAATCCTAGTTAACCCTTGATTGTGGGAACTTTGGTGCGCTGGGAGTCAACGATCGACGACGTCGACCTCGTCAAGCGTCCTTGACGCGGGTTGCGAAGTCGTCGAGGAGCACTGAATCAGTCCAGGTATGGTGGTGGTAATGCGCATCGCCATGGGTTCCGATCACGCCGGTTACGACCTCAAGACGCTCCTCAAGGCATCTCTCATCGGCTGGGGCTACGACGTGCTCGACCTAGGGACCGATAGTGCGACCGAACCCGTGGACTACCCCGACTTTGGCGCGGCGGTGGGACGAGCGGTCGTCTCGGGAGAAGCTGAACTTGGTGTCGCGTGTTGTGGTTCGGGCATCGGCATCGCGATCGCCGCCAACAAGATCCCCGGCATCCGAGCGGCCGTCGTGCACGACGTCACCTCGGGTCACTTGGCGCGTGAACACAATCACGCCAACGTGCTCTGCATGGGCGGGCGTCTCATGGGACCGGTCGTCGCAATTGAGTCGATGGAAGCGTGGCTGCAAGCCACGCCCCAGCCGCGGCACCAAGGTCGTATAGAAAAACTGAACAAACTCGACCAAGAGTTAGCCAGCGAGGGGAAATAGGTTCGTGGGTTCTTCACCATTAGACGCGTGGATTACGAATGACGACGAAATTGCGGCGCTCCTGGCGGCTGATTGGGACCGTCAAACCACGACCGTTCAATTGATCGCGAGCGAGAACTTCGCGTCACCTTCGGTGTTGGCGGCGGCCGGTTCGATTCTTACCAACAAGTACGCCGAGGGCTACCCCGGACGTCGCTACTACGGCGGCAACTACGTCGTGGACGAGGTCGAGGATCTGGCCCGTCGTCGTTTGACCGCGCTCTTTGGCGCCGATCACGCCAACGTCCAACCCCACTGCGGCGCCAACGCCAACGTCGCGGTGTACGAGGCGCTACTGGACGCGGGCGACACGATTCTCGCGATGCGTCTCGACCAAGGGGGCCACCTCACGCACGGATCGCCCGCGTCAATAACGTCGAAGTTTTGGAAGTTTGTCTCGTACGGCGTGACGCCGCGCTCGGACGATCCCGCGGCGCCCGGCGAAATCATCGACTTCGAAAACGTCCGCGAACTCGCCCTCGAGCACCGACCCAAACTCATCGTCGCCGGCGCGACGGCCTACTCCCGTCAGATCGACGCGGCGCCGTTTCGAGAGATCGCTGACGAAGTGGGCGCGCTGTTGATGTTCGACGCGGCGCACGTGGCCGGCCTCATCGCCGGGGGCTCACACCCCAGTCCGGTGCCCTACGCCGACGTCGTGACCTTCACGACCCACAAGACGCTGCGAGGTCCGCGCGGGGGCGCCATTATCTGTCGCGAAGAGCACGCGAAAAAGATCGACTCGGCGGTCTTTCCGGGCCAGCAGGGCGGCCCGCTCGAACACGTCATCGCCGCCAAAGCCGTGGCCTTTAAAGAAGCCAGCCAGCCGAGTTTTTCTACGTACACCGAGCAGATCGTCGCAAACGCCAAAGCCTTTGCTCGCGCGCTGGCCAGCGAGGGCTTTCGCCTCGTTTCGGGGGGCACCGACAATCACATGGTGCTGTTGGACCTGCGCGACTTTGACGGGGAGTTGACGGGCAAAGTCGCCCAGGAGGTACTCGACCACGCTGGTATCACGACCAATCGCAACACGATCCCCGATGATCCGCGCAGCCCCTTCATCACGTCCGGTCTTCGCGTCGGATCGGCCGCCGAGACCACCGCGGGCATGAAGGAGGGCGAGTTCGAGCAGATCGCCGCGTTGATGTCGCGCGCCCTGCGCAAGCGTGACGACGAACTCGCACTCGTGGAAGTTCGCAACGACGTCGCGGCCCTCTGCGCCAAATTCAACCCGTACGCGAACTTTACTAAGTAGCTCATGGGCAATATTGCCGCGTACCTCGCCGTTATCGTGGCGGGAGCCATTGTTACTTTCATCGCGAACAAACCCGCGCGCGCGATCTCGCTGCGCGTGGGCTACACCGCACTGCCCGACGAACGCAAGGTTCACAAGAGCGAGACCCCCTACGGGGGCGGCGGCGCGATGCTCGTGGGATTTTGTATCGCCCTACTCTTCGCCTTTCTCATTCCCTCTCTACGCAGCGTGATCACGTCGTCGCACGAGATGCTCGGCGTTCTATTGGCGACGGGCGTGATCTTCGTCGTTGGATTGGTCGACGACTTTCGCGAGATGAGTGCGCCGGCGAAAGTGGCGGGGCAGTTCCTCGCCGCGTCGATTCTGTACTTCTCGGGCGCCACGATGTACCAACTCAAACTGCCCTTCGCGGGCTTCGTGGTCCTGGGTCCTTCGATCCTGCCGATCATCACGGCGGTGTGGGTCGTGGCGTTATCCAACGCCGTCAACCTCATCGACGGCCTGGACGGACTCGCGGCCGGCATCGTGGGCATCGCGTCGGGGACCCTCTGCCTGTACGGGCTGCGTCTCGAGCACCTGGGTCTCTTGCCCGTGACGAATGTGGGCCCTTTAATCGCGGCCCTCACCTGTGGCATCTGCATTGGGTTTCTGCGTGACAACTTTCACCCGGCGAAGCTCTTCATGGGTGACGCGGGCGCTTTGATGCTCGGTCTGCTCATGAGTGCCTCCACCATGGTCATTGGGGGGAGAACTCCGCCGGCCAGTGGCGTGACCTTCTTCTTCTTCGCGCCCCTGTTGATTCCGGTGTTTATTCTGGGCGTCCCCCTCCTCGACGCCGTGTGGGCCTTCGTGCGCCGAACGGCCTCGGGTCAGGGCTTTCACACGCCCGACAAGAATCACATTCACCACCGTCTGATGCGCCTCGGTCACGGGCATCGTCGGACCGTCATTATTCTCTGGTCCTGGACGGCGCTGCTCTGTGGGTTCGTGCTGCTGCCCCTCTTTGATACGCGGGCCAACGTGTTTATTCCCCTCGGAGTGGCGGTCCTCGTCATCGCGCTCTTCACGTGGTTCAGTCCACTTCGCTGGCGTGTTCGTCAACGTCGCGAAGAGGCCGAAGTCAGCGATGAAAACGTCTCTTCGTGAGCGGCTCTGGAGAATGGGGGCCTTCGGGCGACGCGGATCAGGAAAAACCAGCCATGAGAGACCTGCCCGGTCTCGCGGCCTTCGCGGGAATGGGCTTAACGATCGCGACGTGTCTCGCCGTTGGCGTTCTTCTCGGGCTCTACGCCGACCACCTCTGGCACAGCGCTCCGTGGGGTTTGATATTCGGGATAGTGTTGGGAACGGTCGCGGCCGTGGCGAGCGTTACAAAGCTCGTTCGGCGCTACCTTTAAAATTGACCGTCCGTGTTAGAAAACCTGCCCGCCAACGCCCTTCCACGTCTCCTGCGCCGAACCACCCTTTCGGCGATCGCGGTGGGTCTCGTGGGCTTCGTGGTGGCCCTTGTCGTCGCGTCGCCGCTCGCCGCGCTCGGCGTGGTGTTGGGCGTGGGACTGGCCATTCTTAACCTGCGCTTCTTGGACCACCAGGCCGCTCAAGTGGAGCTTCGAGGTGAGCAGAGCACCAAGGCCATGCGCCGTCAACTCGGCGGGAAGACGGCGGGACGTTTGTTGGCAATGACCGTCATCTTGGTGGCCGTCGTGTGGCTTAGCGCCCCCTTGGGAATCGGTATTGTGTCAGGGCTTGTTCTTTACCAGATCGTCTTTATTGCGAACGTTCTACGGGTCGTGGCCGACCATGGAGGGATGTAGTGGGAACGCTGCTCGCGGCGGGGTCTATCAGTGTCGGCGACCATCCAGTACTGCACATCCTCGGCCAAACGATCGACTACGACGTCGTCATGGGAACGCTGCTGGCGGCCGCCATCTTTCTCTTTCTCGGATTTCGGATGAGGTCGAAAGCCACGGACGGCGTGCCGGGCAAACTGCAACTGATCTGGGAGATCCTCGTCGAACAGGTGAGCGATCTCGCCGATTCGGCCGTGGGGCCCGAGGGCCGTCGGTTCGTGCCACTCGGCGTCACGCTGTTCCTCTTTATCCTGATCTGTAACTGGCTGGACTTCATACCGACCTCGATGCACCCGGGCAGTTCCGGGGCGATCTTTCCCTCTCCCACGGGCGACGTGAATCTGCCCCTCGCCATGGTGGCCTTCGTCATCGTGTGGGTGCACGTCGAATCGTTCCGAGCCCGAGGTTTTATGGGCTACTTCAAGCACTACACCAAGCCGTTTCTCGCCCTGGCGCCGATCAACGTCATCGAAGAGATCACGAAGCCCATCACGATGACCTTCCGTCTCTTCGGCAACATCTTCTCGGGCGGCCTGATGGTCGTTGTCATGTTGACGCTCCTGCCCGTCTACATCTCGCCGCCGCTAGAGATCGCCTGGAAGTTCTTTGACACGGGACTGCTCGGAACGATTCAGGCGTTCATCTTCATGTTGTTGGCCGTCTTGTACTTTGGATTCGCCATGAGCCACGACGAAGAACTCGAACCTCAACCCGCAACACATCAATGACCAATTCCAGGAGGAATAGATAATGGCAACAGACCCAACGAGCATCGCCGACGCGGTACGCAACGCCGGCGCTCTAGTCGGAGGCGGGCTAGCCCTCGGTGGTGGCGCGATCGGTGCAGCAATCGGCGACGGATTAGCCGGCAGCCAGACGATCGCGGCCATTGCTCGCCAGCCCGAGATTGAGAGCAAGGCGCGCACCTACTTCTTCTTGACGGTGGGTCTGGTCGAGGCGATGTACTTCATCAACCTGCTGTTCATGGTCGTGTTCGTTTACGTTTTCGAGAAGCACTAGTCACAGCGCCGTCGGGGTCTCGCGACTCCCAGGCGTTGTTCGTCCCCTAAGAAAGTAGGCCCACTGTGTTGACCGCCGCGTCAATCTTTCTCCTCCCTAATGGCACGTTCTTCGTGGAGTTAGCGGTGTTCGTGGCGATGCTCTTCATCGCCACGCGCTACTTCTTGCCCCTGATCAACGCGATGTTGGAGAGCCGTCAGGAAAAGATCCGTACCGCCCTCGAGGCGGCCGACGCCGCGCGGGCCGAGGCGGCCGCGGCCGACGACGAGCGCGCGAAGGTCCTCGCCGAAGCCCGCGAGCAGGCTCGGGTCATCGTCGCGGGCGCCCAAGAGACCTCGGATCAACTGAAGGCCGAAGCGGGGGGCCGGGCCCAAGTGGAGTACGACCGCATCGTCGCGACCGCCCAGAGCGAGGTCGTGGCGGCTCGACAGCGCGCCATCGACGAAGCGTCAGCTCGCATCGGTGAGATCGTCTTTGACCTCGTGTCCAAGATCGTCGCTCGCGAAGTCGACCAGAGCACCCACGACGACCTCGTTCGCGAAGCCGTCGCCGCCTTGAACGCCGAAGCCGTCAAGGGATCGAACCGCTAACCATGCTGCCCAAGCTCGAAGGATTCGCAGCCGCCCTGCTGGGTCGACTCGACCACACCGTGCTCGCCACGGTGGTGGCTGACCTTGACGCGTTCGTGGCCACGATTCAAGCTCAAGGTGATCTCAGTGCCGTTTTGACCGACACCTCGATCGCCAACGTGGCGCGCGGCCAAGTGGTGAGTGAACTGCTCAGCCACAAGGTCAGTCCCGACGCCCAACGCCTCTGCGTCTACGCGGCGGCGACGGCCCCGGCCCAAGAGGTGCCGCGCTCGATCGACGAGCTGGCGCACGTCGCGCGCACGCTCCTGGAAAGTGGCGAGTTTCACCACGCCAACTTGGGTCTGCTCGACGCGCGCCGTCGCGTCGGCGGTTTTGCCGACGCGCTGCTCGATGAAATCGACACGGAGAACTTCTCGGCCATTGAAGACGACCTCTTTCGTTGGGCCCGAACGGTCGAGGGAAACGTTGAACTGCGTCACCTCTTGCTCGATCGAGACGCACCACTCGACGCGCGCCTCGGCCTCACCAATCAACTCCTCGAAGGCAAAGTCAGCCCGGTGTCGTTGTCACTCGCGCAGTTCACGATTGTGGGCGGGCGGCCCCGTGACGTCGTGGGCACGCTGGACTTTCTCGTGAACTACGTCGCGCAGTCGCGGGACTGGCGAGTGGCTCGCGTACACACGGCTCGTTCACTCAACGAAGCCAGCCAGAGCGATCTGGTCGGATCGCTGAGGGCCCTGACGGGTAAGGACGTAGAACTACAGATCGCCGAAGAGCCTGACCTGTTGGGCGGCGTGCTCGTCGAGATTGGCGACCTACGCCTCGACGCCACGACCCGAGGGCGACTGGGCGCCCTGCGCGACGCCGTCGTGTCGGGCCGAGTTCTCGAATCCGCTGTAAATCGAAACGACTAAGTAAAGGAAATTACGATGACTGAGCTCACGATTAGTGCCAGCGAAATCACTGAGGCACTGCGTAAGCACGTGACCGACTTCAACCCGGCCGTCGAGGCCGAGCAGGTCGGACGCGTCGTGGAAGTAGGTGACGGTATCGCGCGCGTGTCGGGACTGCCGTTGGCGAAGGTGAACGAACTCCTCGAGTTCGAAGACGGCACGGTCGGACTCGCGATGAACCTCGACGAGGAGACCATCGGCGCGGTAGTGCTCGGCTCGGTCGACAAGATCGAAGAAGAGCAGGTCGTGCGTTCGACGGGTCGAATCCTCTCGATGCCCGTCGGCGACGCGTTACTCGGTCGCGTCGTCAACGCCCTCGGTGAGCCGATCGACGGCAAGGGTCCACTGGTCGATCCCAAGTTCCGTCGGATGGAGATCCAAGCTCCGGGCATCACGGGCCGCCAGCCCGTCAGCGAACCGCTGCAGACCGGTATCAAGGCCATCGACGCGATGACGCCCATCGGTCGCGGACAGCGCGAGCTCATCATTGGTGACCGCAAGACCGGCAAGACCACCGTCGCGGTGGACACCATCTTGAACCAGAAGGGTCAGGGGGTGAAGTGCATCTACGTGGCCGTGGGACAGAAGAACTCCTCGGTCGCTCAAACGGTGAAGATCCTCGAGGACCACGGCGCCTTTGAGTACACGGTCGTTGTCGTGGCCGGTGCCGGCGACCCGGCACCGTTTAAGTTCCTCGCGCCCTACGCCGGCTGCGCCATTGGTCAAGAGTGGATGGACTCGGGTGAGCACGCGCTCGTCATCTACGACGACCTGTCGAAGCAGGCCGAGGCGTATCGACAGATCTCGCTGCTGCTTCGTCGTCCACCGGGTCGCGAGGCCTATCCCGGCGACGTCTTCTATCTCCACAGCCGCCTCCTAGAGCGCGCCGCAAAGTTGAGCGACGAAATGGGTGGGGGATCACTGACGGCGCTGCCGATTATTGAAACCAAGGCCGGCGACATCTCGGCGTACATTCCCACCAACGTCATCTCGATCACGGACGGACAGATCTTCTTGCAGTCCGACCTCTTCTACTCGGGCGTTCGTCCCGCGATCGACGTGGGCAACTCGGTGTCGCGCGTGGGGGGCGCGGCGCAGATCAAGGCCATGAGGTCGGTGGCGGGGACGCTCAAGATTGACCTCGCCCAGTTCCGGGACCTCGAGTCCTTCGCGACCTTTGGCTCGGAACTCGACAAGTCGTCCCAGCAACAGCTCGACCGCGGCTACCGCTTGACCGAACTGTTAAAGCAGGGTCTCAACGCGCCGGTGCCCGTCGAGGAGCAGGTCGTCGTCATCTACGCCGGTACGCGGGGGTGGCTCGACACGATTCCCGTCGTCGACGTGATTCGTTTTGAGGCGGAGTTCTTGACGGATCTTCGCGCGAAGCACGCTGACGTCCTGGCCCAGATTAGAGACACGAAGGAGCTGACCGACACCGACAAGCTCGACGCCGCCCTGAAGTCGTTCCTCGACAGCTTCGCCCCCAGTAACTAGAAAGCACCCAGAGAGAAAGGAGGGATCATGGCCGGTGGACAAGAGAGAGTCCTGCGTCGACGTATCAAGTCCGTGCAGTCGACGCGCAAAATCACGAAGGCCATGGAGCTCATCGCGGCCGCGCAGATCCCTCGGAGCCTGGCGCGCATTCTGGCGAATCGCCCGTACCGCCTCGGGATGCAACGCATCGTGCTCGAGGCCGCGCTCGGCGACCCCGCCGGCGCCAAGAAGTTGCTGGCCATGCCCGAAAAGGTGGACGCCGCGATCGTGCTCGTCATTACCGGCGACCGGGGACTCTCGGGTGCGTACAACAACGCGACCCTACGCGCGGGTGAACGCTTGGTGGTCAAACTCCAAAACGAGGGCACCGAGGTTCGACTGTTCTGCGTGGGGAAAAAGGCGGCGGCCTACTTTCGATTCCGTGGCCTCGCCGTGCAAGAGAGTTTCGTGGGCTTCGTGGACCGGCCCACCTTCACCGACGTCCAACTCGTCGCCAGTCATCTGTCCACCCCCTACGTCGACGGTGAAGCGCAACAGATTCTCATGGTCTCCATGAGGTATCTCTCCGCGGGCACGCAGGCCGTGGAGGTGCAACAACTACTCCCGCTCGTGATGCCCGAACTGCCCGCCGACGACCAGCCAGCGGCGCTGAAGGGCTACACCGAATTCGAACCGGAAGTCGAGAAACTGCTCTTCTTCTTGGCGCCGAGAGCCCTCGAGAGCGAGATCTTCTCGGCGCTCTTAGAGGCCGCCGCCTCGTTTCACACCAGTCAGCAGCGGGCCATGGCCGCCGCGACCGAGAACGCCGACGAACTCGGCCAGACGTTGACGCGCGTTATGAACCGAGCCCGTCAGGACTCAATTACGACCGAAATTATGGAAATCGTGGGCGGCGCCGAAGCGCTCCGCTCGAGAAAGTGAGTATCAAATGACCATGGCTCCCGAAAAGACCAAACTCGAAACAGGTCGCGTCGTCGCGATCGCCGGACCCGTCGTGGACGTGGAGTTCCCACCGCACGCCCTGCCCGAGATCAACCACGCCGTGGAGATGGACATCGAACTCGAGGGCCAGACCATCACCGTCGTTGGCGAGGTCGCTCAGCAGATCGGTGAAGGACGGGTTCGTTGCGTGTGCATGAAGCCCACCGACGGACTGGTTCGTGGCGCCATCGTTCGCCAAAGCGGTCGGGGCATCTCGGTGCCCGTCGGCGACGCCGTGTTGGGCCACGTCTTTAACGTGATCGGCGAGTCCCTCGACACCGACGACATTGGCGAAGTGGAAGATCACTGGGAGATTCACCGTGACGCGCCAGCGTTCGACCAACTCGAGCCGCGCGCGACGATGTTTGAAACCGGTATCAAAGTCGTCGACCTGCTCGCCCCGTACGTACAGGGTGGCAAGATCGGACTCTTCGGGGGCGCCGGCGTCGGCAAAACCGTCTTGATCATGGAGATGATTCGACGCGTCGCGGAGCAACACGACGGCGTGTCGGTCTTCGCCGGCGTGGGCGAGCGTACTCGTGAAGGCACCGACCTCTTGCTGGAAATGCGCGAGTCCGGGGTTATCGAAAAGACGGCGCTGGTCTACGGCCAGATGGACGAACCACCGGGGGTGCGCCTTCGCGTGGCGCTCGCGGCTCTGACGATGGCCGAGTACTTCCGTGACGTGAAGAACCAGGACGTGTTGTTGTTCATTGACAACATCTTTCGTTTCGTGCAGGCTGGCTCCGAGGTTTCGACACTGCTCGGACGTATGCCCTCGGCGGTGGGCTATCAGCCCACGCTGGCCGACGAAATGGGCGAGTTGCAAGAGCGCATCACGTCAACGCGCGGCCACTCGATCACTTCGCTGCAGGCGGTCTACGTGCCGGCGGACGACTACACCGACCCGGCGCCCTTTACGACCTTCACCCACCTCGACGCGACGACCGAACTGAGTCGCCAGATCGCGGCCCTGGGTATCTATCCGGCGGTGGACCCCCTCTCCTCGACGTCGAACATCTTGGCGCCCGAGATCGTGGGAGACCGTCACTACGCCGTGGCTCGCCGGGTGCAACAGATTCTCCAACGCAACAAAGAGCTCCAGGACATCATCGCGATTCTGGGTCTCGACGAGCTCTCCGAAGAGGACCGCATCATGGTCACGCGCGCGCGCAAGATTCAGCGTTTCCTCTCCCAGCCGATGTTTGTCTCCAAAGTCTTCACCGGTATTGACGGCATCAACGTGCCCGTCCAAGAGACCATTGAGTCCTTCGAACACTTGGTGAACGGTGACCTCGACCTCTTCCCCGAACAGGCGTTCCTCAACGTCGGGGGCGCCTCGGACGTCGAGGCCAAAGCCGCGGAGATGGCCAAGAACTAATGGCGACGTTGACCGTGGAGATTTTGTCACCCGAAAAGGCCCTGTGGGGCGGACCGGCGAGCGCCCTGATGGCGCGTTCCTCGGAGGGCAACTTCACGATTCTGCCCCAGCACACCCCCATGGTGGGCGACATCGTCTCGAGCATTGTGCGCGTCGAAACTTCCGAGGGCGAAATCGCCTTCGCCGTGCACACCGGCTACTTCCAGGTCGGGCCGGGAAGTGAAGAGGGCGAGACGCTCGCGACCGTGCTCGCCGGTGTCGCGGAGCGCACGACCGAGATCGACGTCGCGCGCGCCCAGGCGGCCAAGGAGGCGGCCGAAGCGCAACTCGCCGGCGCGTCGAAAGTCGACCAACCCGATGATGAGACCTACCTCATCGCGCTCGCGGCCCTCGAACGGGCCGAACTACGCCTCAGCGCCGCGGCGAAGTAGCGGTCTAGCGACCCGCCACGTAGTCGAGTAGATCCTTCTTGTCGTTTTCGAGTTCTTCGAGACGAGCCTTGACGACGTCGCCAATGGAGATGAGACCGACCAGTTTCGCGTCCTCGACGACCGGCACGTGACGAATTCGTCGTTCGGTCATCATCGACATCAACTCGTTGAGCAGCGTGGCCTCGGTGCATGTCACGACGTCCTTGGTCATGAGTTCCGAGATTTTTTGTTGTAGGGCACTCTCGCCGCTGGTCGCGAGCGCTCGCACGGCGTCGCGTTCGGAGAAGATGCCCACCAAGGGAGGCTTGGCGCCGGTCACCACCAGCGCGCCGATGCCGCGTTCTTTCAAAAGCGCGAGCGCGTCGCTCACCGTACGCTCTTTCGAGATCGTCGCGACGTCGCGACCCTTGGACGCTAAAAGCTTTGAGACCCGCATCGTGTACCCCCAATTATCAACACCGAGGCGCTAAAGTCACCCCGGCCTCTTATCGGGAGGCTACGTCGGCGAACCGCATATAGCAATACGTCGACGAGAATCCAAAGAATGCTCTCAGTCTGACTAGAGGCCCGCGGAGTTGAACTCTTGAAGTTTGTCGTGACGGTGGAACGTTTCGATCGTGCGAATGGTGCCGGAACGAGATCGAACAACCAAAGACTGGGTGGTGGCCCCAAAGTCGTAGAAGCGTACGCCGCGCAAGAAGTCACCGTCAGTGATGGCGGTGGCCGAGAAGAAGCAGTTGTCACTCGCGACGAGGTCGTCCGTCATAAGCACCCTTGTGAAGTCGTAACCAAGCGCTTCGGCTTCTTTCCTCACTTCGTCGCTCTGCGCGTGCAACACGCCTTGAATCTCGCCACCGAGACCCTTGAGTGCGGCGGCGGCGATGACCCCTTCGGGCGTGCCGCCAATGCCCATGAGTATGTCGGCGCCGGAGTTCGGCCAACCCGTGGCGATGGCCCCCGCGACGTCACCGTCGGTAATCGAAAGCACGCGCGCACCAGCTTCACGCACTTCCGCCACGAGGTCGTCGTGGCGGGGACGATCGAGGATAACGACGCCCAGCTCTTGGATGGGCTTCTTCAGACGTTTTGAAAGTTCAGTGAGATTGTCCGTCGGCGACGCGTTGATATCGACCGCGCCACGACCGCGGGGACCGACCGCGACTTTCTTCATGTAGAAACACGGACCGGGATTAAACATCGTGCCGCGTTCCGAGAGTGCGATGACCGAGACCGCGCCGTTTCTGCCCATGGCGGTGAGCGTCGTGCCGTCAACCGGGTCCACCGCCACGTCAACCTGCGGTGGGCGACCGTCGCCGATCTCCTCACCGTTGTAGAGCATGGGCGCTTCATCTTTTTCACCCTCACCGATGACGACGACACCGTCCATGGCGACCGCGCCCAGGACAAAGCGCATCGCGTCCACGGCGGCGCCGTCGGCGGCGTTCTTGTCCCCGCGCCCCGACCAACGCGCCGCCGCGATCGCGGCGGCTTCGGTCACGCGAATGAGTTCCAGGGCAATATTGCGGTCTGGCCTTGTCGGGCGCTGCACCACGCCAGCGTACTCGTCGCCCCCGTTTTGCCCCAAACGACGTTTCTGTCAATCGTGGCAAGCGGCAATACTTAAGAGGTGAGTTCTCTCGTGGTTAAGCCCGCCGGTGCCCTGAACGGCGAAGTTCGGGCGTACGGGGCGAAGAACGCCGTACTTAAAGAGATGGCGGCCTGCCTGCTCGCTTCGGGCGAGCATCGACTGACGAACGTGCCGCGCATCAGCGACGTCAAGGTGATGAGTGAACTCTTAGAGGCGCTCGGCTGTCGGGTCGACGAGCCCAGCGAGCACGAACTTCGCGTCGTCGTGCCCGAGTGCGCCGATATTAACCCCGTGGCGCCGCCGCACCTCTTTGAAGCGATGCGCGCCTCGATCGTCGTCCTGGGACCACTGCTCGCTCGATGCGGCGTGGCCAACATGGCCCTGCCCGGTGGCGACGACTTTGGCCAACGTCCCATTAACTTTCACACCGAAGGTCTCACCGCCATGGGCGCCACGTTTCACAACGACCGCACGTCCATTCACGCGACGACCTCTTCACCCCGACTGCACGCGACGCGCGTCACGCTCGAGTACCCCAGTCACACGGCCACCGACAACCTGATGATGGCGGCCGTGCTCGCCAAGGGCCGCACGATCATCGATAACGCCGCGCGCGAACCCGAAGTGGCCGATCTGGGACGACAGCTCATCGCCATGGGTGCACGGATTCAAGGACTCGGCACGTCACTGCTGACCATCGACGGCGTCGCGGGGCTCAGTCCCGCCTACCACGAAGTCGTCAACGATCGGGTGGTGGCGGCCACGTATCTCGCCTCCGGTCTGATTACCGGAGGGGAGGTTCGCGTGGTCGACGCGAGACCCGAGCACATGGTGATGTTGCTGCGAAAGCTTGAATCGATGGGCGCCGAAGTCGACCAAAGCGGAGATGGTGTTGCTGTTCGCGCACGTCAGCGTTTAAGGGCCGTCGACGTGGCGACGCTGCCCTATCCCGGAG
>Ga0075522_10002457_pt1 | contig 13728 bp, 15 predicted proteins | sample NGEPerA_FD_74796 | JGI IMG/M metagenome (GOLD analysis project Ga0075522, IMG submission 74796) | Arctic peat soil microbial communities from the Barrow Environmental Observatory site, Barrow, Alaska, USA - NGEE PermafrostL2-A | ecosystem: Environmental > Terrestrial > Soil > Wetlands > Peat ... | reverse complement strand
AGAGGCGGCAGACGTTGGCGGCGCGTAGCCGCACCGAATTGATATTCCAGGTGATTAGGCGCATCGGGTGAATAGAGCATACCAGACAGCACAAACAAATAGCGCCCGGTCTGGGGGGAATACCCGGTATTGGTTTTCGGCGCATTACCGCGTGTTACTTCGGGCTAACGAAATCACTTAAAAGTCTTTTAATCCCGCAGAATTACGGGTAACCTAAGGCTACCACGGTTAACCTCGACGCACCCCCGTTAACGGATCGTCTCGTTAGCCCATGTTAGCCCAAGGAGCCCACCATGCCGGCCGTACCGAAGGCCATTGACCTCGAACCGCGACCCGGACCGAACGGCATCATCTGGGAGGCGCCGGTCGAGAGCGGCGGAGCACGGGCCGTCGCGGAAAAGAAGCTCAAGCGCCTCCCGCGCCGGGAGTTCCTCAACGATAAGAAGATGCAGGCGCTGAAGCCGGCCCCGGGCTACGAGCGCGACGTCGTTTGGGACACCGGCATGCCCGGCATGGCCGTCCGCATCAGCGCCAAGCGGCGGCGCAGTTTCTGCGCTGTGCGCCGTCGGTCGGCGACCGACAAGAACCCCGTGTGGCACACGCTCGGGGTCTACCCGGTGATGTCATTAGCCGAGGCCCGCGACGCAGCACGCGAGGCGCTGAAGACGCTGGAGAAGGGCGAGCACCCGAAGACAATCGCAGAGGCGCAGCGGCAGGCCAGAACCGAGGCCGTGGCGAACACGTTCGCCGCGGTTGCCGAGGATTTCATCGTCAAGTACCTGCCCGAGATCAAGTCCGGCCGGAAATATGAATCCTGCATCCGCCGTGAGCTGATCGCCGCGTTCGGTCCGAAGGCGATCACCGATCTACGGCGCCGCGACGTCATCGCGCTGCTCGAAGGGGTCGCCGCGCGCTCGGGCAAGGCCGCCGCCATGGGCGCGCTCGTCGTGGTGCGGCAGATGCTGAATTGGGCCCTGGCGCGCGACGTCATCGACTTCAACCCGGCGAGCGCCATCAAGCCGAAGGCGGTCATCGGCAAGGTGGAAGCGCGCGATCGCCTGCTCTCCGACGAGGAGCTTCCCGTCGTCTGGCGCGCCATCGACGGCGTCGGCGAGCCGTTCGCGACGCTTTACCGCGTGCTGCTGCTTGTCGGTGCAAGGCGCGAGGAGATCGCTGGCGCGCATTGGCAGGATTTCGATGCGGCGAAGGGGACGCTGCTGATACCCGCCTCGCGCAGCAAGAACGGCGAATCGATGCTGATCCCGCTGCCGCCGCTGGCGGTCAAGCTGATCGCCGCCATGCCCAGGTTCTCCGGGCCGTTCATCTTCACGACAACCGCCGGGGAGCGGCCGGTCGGCGCACATTCCGCCGCTAAGGCGCGATTGGACGCTGCTATCGCCGCCCAGGGCAAAGCCTTAGAGCCGCCGGTAACGGTGGCGCCCTTCGTCGTGCACGATTTTCGGCGCGTCGTGCGCTCGAACCTTGGCCGCCTGGGCGTGCCGACGGTCGTGGCCGAGCTGTGCCTCGGCCACAAGCAGCCAGGCATACTGGGCGTCTACGACGTTCACAGCTACTTCAACGAAAAACGCGATGCGCTGCGGCGATGGGAGGCGCACCTTTTGAGTGTCGTCGCACCACCGCCGGCCGAGGACGGCAAGATCGTCGCGATGAGGGCGAAGGCGTGAGCCAGGCCGAACTGGTCGAGCGGGCGTTCCGCAAGCTTACTCTGCGTCCACGACCGGATGGTAGCGACCCGGAATTTTGGCGCATGTGCGCGATTCAAGGTGTCCTAATCATGGCAGGCACGAAAATGCCGAAGGTGATGCCGGAGGCATATCGTTGGTTGGGGGAGACCGAAACCCGGCGGGAATTGAAGAAAATCGGCACCGCCGCCGCAAAGCTCGCTGACGCGATCGAGCCGATGCACGCGACAACAATCGTAGCACTGGCGAACTGCGGAGTGATGCGTAGTGCCCTGCCCTCTCCCGTCGCCCTGCGCGCGGTGGCCGCGGCGTGCGCAGCGGCGACACCGCCGATGATTGATCCAGCTCTCACCAAGAAGGGGCGGCCGGGCAACGCCCGCGAAACTGGGTTGGCCACGGTGCTTCGCCACAATTTCGAGGACTTGACCGGCAAAAAGGCCAACCAGGCGTACCCCAACGAGCGCGGTAGCGGCTTCGAGCCTTTCGCGAGAGAGGTCCTTATCGCGATCGGAATTCATTCCACCCGCGCGAAGACCGCGATCAACGCAGCGCTTTCCGACTAAAAACCCCCCGACGCGATACCCTTTCTATGGTTTGTCGCGCAACACGAAATTCCTAAAGTATACCGGGAGCCTCCAATTTATACGGAGGTAAAGCGATGCCCGATGAGGTCTTTGTTACTTACCCGGAGCTGCCTAATTATGGCGTTCCAAAGTACAGCAGAAAACATCTCTTGGACATGATGCGTCGCGGTCAGTTTCCCCGCGCAATTCAGTTGAGTCCAAACCGCGTGGCCTGGACTCGATCGTCTTTGGCTGAATGGTGCCGTTCCCGTCCGACGGCGCGCGTCCTGGAGGATGAGCCGGCCGATGCCGCGTAACGAGGATGGCGACCGAGGCGCTGGCAGGCGCCCCGGATCGCGGATCATTGATGCTGGTGGTCAGTTGCGCGGTGGCTCGCGCGGCCCGTTTATAACGCTAAACGGGCCCGCGCGCTACCGCCTCGCCGGGGCGGGGGTGCGCGATGCCCGACGGCGGTAGCGGCCTCAACCGGCACGAGCGCCGTCGCCGCGCGGCTCGGCAGCGTCGATATACCATCGCTGACTTCCACCAGGACAGCGCCGGTGTCTTCTCCATTGCCGCGCTGGCGCCACTCGATCTGGCGCTGCTGATCGACAGGAATGCCGAGCTCGCCGCCGCCATGGTCGATTGGCTCGCCCGGATCGAAGAGATGCGCCCGCTTTGCGCGTGCTGCGATACGGTGTTCACCGCCGAAATACCACCGGGTGTGTGGCTGATCGCGCAGCCGGTCGGTAACCCGGCCTCCCGTGGCGTGATGATGATGGGCGCGTGTGAGGATTGCTGCGCGCGACACCCAACCGCCGCGGCGCTGATCGCTGCCGTCGGCGCGCAGCTCAAGCGCGAGACGTGGCCAGATCTGCGGGTGCTCGACCCCGTGCATTTTGGCGCGGGAGGTCGAGCGTGAGCGCGCGGGATCGGGCGCTCGCAGAGGCGGCGGATCAGGTGCTCGCTGGGATCAGCGACGTCGCCGGGCTATGTGCGCGGCTTGAGACCATCGGCGGCTGCGGTCGGCTGGTCAGCGCCATCCGAGCGAGAATATCGGCACCGTCGCCGGTAGCGGGTCGGCCTGATGCTGGCGTTTGGGCGGCGGCGGCCGACAGGCTGGTGCGGCGATGAGCGCGCCGGTCGAGTTCCGCGAGGTCGCGCCCCAGCTGCACCGTAACGGCTATCCCGTCGTCGCGATCGCGCCCAAGGGCTACATCTGGCATGACCGGGGCGGTAAGGAACACGTCGCCGGGGGCAAAGCGCCGACGAAAGCCGGTTGGCGGAATTATCCCAGCGGGCAGACCGACGCCGACCTTGCCGGGCTGCTGCGCTGGCGCAACAGACAAACTGGTGTTTGGGGTACCGGCATCCTGACCGCGCACCTGCCCGCCATCGACGTCGACGTACGCGATGAGGCAGCGTCGCGCGAAATCGTTGCGCTGGCGCACAAGATGCTCGGCCCGGCGCCGCAGCGCTTCGGCTCGGCGCCCAAGGTGCTGCTGCCGTATCGAACCGAAGCGCCATTCGCGAAGATACTGTCGCGCCAGTTCCACATGCCCGGCGACGAGGACGGCGACGACCCTCACCTGATCGAGGTGCTGGCCGACGGTCAACAGTTCGTCGCCTACGCGGTCCATCCCGCGACCGGCAACCCGTATCGCTGGGAGGACGGCGAGCCGCTCGACATGCCGGTATCCGAGTTGACGGCCGTGACGCGCGAGGCGGTCGAGGCGTTCGTCAAGGAGGCCGAAGCCGTGCTACTCCGGCACGGCGGTCGGCCGGCGACGCTGGCGGCGAGGCCGAATGGCTTAGAACCAGTAACGCACGCCGACCTGCCGGCGGGCGCACCGCCTTGCCTGCACACCCTGGCGACGATCGGCTTCGGCGACTGGCAGAACAGCGGCGCCTTCAACCTCGCTGTCCTGCGAAAGAAGAGCGATCCCGACAATTGGCGGGATGTGCTGCAAAGCGACAACGACCGGTGGCTCCATCTCGAAAAAGGCGAGATGAACCGCTTGATCACGAGCGTCGGCAAGAAGGACTACGGCTACAAGTGCAAAGAGAAGCCGATCTGCGAGGTCTGCAACAAGACGACCTGTCGGACCCGCGAATTCGGCATCGGCCGGCACCTCGACCCGGACGGCCCGGCCTACCAGGTCATCGACGGCGCTCTCGCCTACATCAGGCACGAGCAGCACGGCGCGGTGGTGCTGAAGCTCGCCAACTTTGCGGCGCACATCGACGAGGACGTGATCGTCGACGACGGTGCGGTCGAGACGCGCCGGTTCCGGCTCTCGGGCGCGCTTGATGACGGCACGACGCTGCCGACGATCGACCTGCCGGCCAGGCAGTTAAGCGGGCCGGCTTGGGTTGTTGAGAATTGGGGTGCCCGCGCGATCATCGCACCCGGTTACGGTGCGATGCACCTACCGGCGGCGATCCAGACGGTGAGCGCCGACGTGTCGACGCGGCGGGTCTACGCGCACATCGGCTGGCGGAAGATCGATGAGCTCTGGTTCTACCTGCACGGCGGCGGCGCGATCGGCGCGGGCGGGTCGGTCGATGGGATCGAGGTCGACCTCGGCGGCGAACTCGCCGGGTTCTTGCTGTCGGCGGTCGTCGATCCCGCGCGGGCCGTGCGCGCCGCGCTCGACCTGCTCGACCTCGACACGATGATGGCGGCGGCTACCTGGCGCGCGGCGCTGGTCGAGTTCTGCCCGGTGGCGTTCTCGGCCTTCGTCGCGGGCGCGACCGGCACGTTCAAGTCCGCGCTGATGGGGGTGGCGCAGGCTTTCTGGGGTACCTGGTGGGACGGTGTGCGCTTCCCCGCTAACTGGTCGGGAACCACGAACTCGATCGAGAAGCTCGCCTTCCTCGTCAAGGACGCGCTGTTCGGCGTAGACGACTTCGCGCCGAGCGCCTCGACGCGCGCCAGGGCCGAGATCCACGAGAAGGGCGAGCGGTTGCTGCGCGCCGCCGGCAACCTGGCGGGTCGCAGCCGTATGGCCGCCGACACGTCGTTGCGGCCGACATATTACCCGCGCGGCATCATCGCCGGATCGGGCGAGGACGTGCCGGTCGGGCACTCGCTGCGGGCGCGAATGGCGATAGAGCAGCTCGGGCCAGGCGGCGTTGACGTCGCCCTGCTGACGCGGCTGCAGGCGGCGGGGCGCGAGGGGTTGCTGGCCGAGGCGATGGCTGCGTTCGTCCGGTGGATCGCCGGGTTGGCCGATGCAGACGAGGATGGGTTGCGCGACCGCCTGCGGCGTCGGCAGGTGCAGTTGCGCGCCGAGATCGACGCCGACCACCGGCGGACACCCGACACCGCCGCGTCGCTGACGGTGGGCATCGAAGAGTTCCTGCGCTTCGCGGTCGGGATCGGCGCCCTCGATGAGGCCGAAAGCAAAGAGCGTCTCGCGGTTGCCTGGCAGAAACTACGCGGCGGTGCCGCCGCGCAAGGCGCCGAGCTGCGCGAGGACGATCCGGTCGTGATGTTCGTCGAGGCTGTCCCGGCGCTGCTGGCGGCCGGGAGAGCGCACGTCTCGGGGCGCGACGGCGAGGTGCCGCAGGACGCCGACGACCCAAACATGCTCGGCTGGCGCAAGCGGTCGAGCGTGCTGCAAGAAGATGACTTCGCCAGCGGCGCATACTCCGAGATCGGTTCGACGCACAATCCGCTCGGTGACCGGATCGGCTGGGTCGAGGGTGGCGCGTTGTGGTTGCTGCCGAACGAGACGATCGGCGCGGTCAACCGCATGCTGCGCGAGCAGGGCCGGGGCATCCCGGTGTCGCGACAGACGCTGACGAAGCGGTTAGACGAGGCGGGGTGGCTCGTAGATTTTACTGCGGGATCGAACTGCAAGAGCGTGAAGATTGGCGGGACAACGCACCGCGTCTTCGCGATGGATTGAGGCCGCGTTCTGGGCGTGGTTACGGAAGAAAGCGAGCGGCGAGAGTAATGTAACCCGAAATGTAACCACAAGAATATAGATATATCAATATCTTATGACGTGTAGTTACTATAGTTACGAAGGTTACGGTAGAGAGATAGAGAGAGAGAAAGAGAGAGAGTGGAGCTAACCTTTTTTTGCACTGCGTGACAAACACACGCTCGACTTTTGCGCCCCCCCCTCTCGCCCCTAATCGTAACCTGTAACGTAACCTGTATCGTAACCTGTAATCGGCCGCGGAAACGGCCGGGCTCTCCGCGCCGCAATACTTTTAGCGCCACGAACGCGCCCGGCTCCGCCGATCCGCACATCGAAAACGCTCGCTCGCCGCCGCGACCAATACTTTTAGCGCCGCTCGCCCCGCCGGCAACCGGCCGCCGTCGCTCCCTGCCGCAAGAATTTCTTCCGCCGTTGCCGTCCGGGGCTGCCCAGGCAGCGCGCCTCCGACCACGCTCGGTATTCGTCCTATAGCGGGCGATCCTTACATCATAAAGCTTTAGCGGGACAATCACCCGTACGGCTAACGACAGGCTAACCGCCGCTCGCGACCACTCCCCCACCGCCACCGCACGCCAAAGTAAATAGTAAAGTAAATCTGTAAATTCTTTTCACATCAAAAATAACTATTTACTATAGACTCTATATCTCTTATATATCTTGGCGGTATCGCGAGGATCGCATGCCTAAGTATGGCGCTTATTCAAAAGAGATAGTATTGGCCCGGCCAGATGGCAGGACGAAGGCCGCACGTCTGCTCCACCAGATGCGCGAGGCCTTGTTCCTGCACCTCGGCGGGGAGACAAAGCTCACGCCGATACAGCGGGCCGTGGTCGAGCGCGCCGCAATGCTCCAACTGCGCTGCGCCATGCTCGACGAAAAGGTCCTCGACGGCAGCTTCTCCGACTACGACGCGAAGAGCTATCTGGCGTTCTCCAATTCGTTGACGAGAACCCTAGCGCTTCTTGGTCTTGACCCGGCAGTCGCGCAGCCGAAGGCTCCGACCCTCGCCGACTTGTTCCCAGGTCGCGTGGCATGACGATCCCGGCCGCCACTGTCACCACCAACAGTTTCCGAGCCGTCCGTGGTCGCTCGATCGCCTGCGTCCTCTGCGACGACGCCGCATTTTGGCGACATGACGTTGGCGCAAATCCTGATATCGAGGCAGAACCAGGCTGGGCCAAGACGCCCGATCGCGTGCCGCCGGCATGATCCCGGCTGTCACCATCCTCGAAGCCATGTCGCACCCCGACCTGTGGGCGCGCTGGTTCCGCGATCCGGCCACCTGGGCGCCGTGGCGCACGTTCCTCGCCGCGCTGTTCGGGCTGCCGATGAGTGACGACGACCTCGCGCTGTTCCAGCAGTGCACCGGCCGCGCGACCGCGCCCACAGCCGGCTTCACCGCGGCCTGGCTGGTCGTCGGGCGACGCGGTGGTAAAAGCATGATTTTGGCTGTCATCGCCGTCTACCTCGCGACCTTTCGCGATTGGCGGCCTTACCTCAGCCCAGGCGAAGTTGGCGCCGTGAAGATCATCGCGACGGATCGCAGACAGGCGCGCGTGATTCATCGTTATTGCCGCGCCTTGTTGCGTGAGGTTCCCGTCCTCTCTGAGCTGATCGAGCGCGAGGACGACGACGCAATCCTCCTAAAAACCGGCATCGTCATCGAGATCCAGACCGCCAGCTTTCGCAGCGTTCGTGGCTACACGGTCATCGGCGGGTTCATCGATGAAATAGCCTACCTACGAACTGACGAAGGTTCGGCCAATCCAGACAGCGAAATCATTGCGGCGCTCCGGCCCGCTATGGCCACGATCCCCGGCGCGATGCTGCTGTGTGCATCCTCCCCATACGCGCGCCGCGGCGAGCTGTGGAACGCATATCGCCGCCATTTCGGCCATGACGACGCGCCCGCGCTCGTCTGGCAGGCCGACACCCGGACGATGAATCCGACGGTTTCTCAGTCGGTCGTCGACGAGGCGATGGACCGCGATCCAGCCAGCGCGGCGGCTGAATATGGCGCTCAATTCAGGACAGATATTGAAAGCTTCGTCAGTCGCGAGGTGGTCGAGGCCGCGGTCGTGCCGGGCGTCTTCGAGCTGCCGCCCATCAGCAGCCTGAGCTATATCGCCTTTGTCGATCCCTCGGGTGGCAGTGCCGATAGCATGACATTGGCGATCGCCCACGCCGAGGACGATGGGACCCGGGCCATCGTCGATGCTGTGCGCGAGGTCCGGCCGCCGTTCAGCCCCGAGGCGGTCGTCATCGAGTTTGCCGACCTGCTCAAGACTTACAGCGTCTACACCGTCGTCGGCGATCGTTACGCGGGTGAGTGGCCCCGCGAGCGCTTCCGTGAGCACGGGATTGAGTACGAGCCTGCCGAAAAGCCAAAGTCGGACATCTACCGCGAGCTCCTGCCCCTGTTGAACAGCCGAAAAGTCGAATTACCGGATGACGATCGCCTCGTCGCCCAGCTGGTGAGCCTCGAACGCCGGACCGCTCGCGGCGGTCGCGACAGCATCGACCACCCGCCCGGGGCACATGACGATCGAGCAAACGCAGTAGCAGGTGCCGTCGTCCTCGCCGCGGGCAAGGGCGATCCGCTCGCCGTGTGGCGCCGCCTCATCACCGATTGAAAGGAGAACCCCTATGTCCACCGTACAGCGTATCCGCTTTCACGACGCCCCATTGCCCTTGGAATATACTCGCACCCCCGACGCGTTCCTGCCCGGCGGCCGCAGTCGCACCCACACCCGCGACGCCGGCACGATCCGGCGGCTCATCGCCAGCTACACCTTGGGACCCAATACCAAGTTCATGCTCGAAGAGAGCGAGGACGGGCAGACGATGCAGTTGTTTATGGTCACCCCGACCGTACCGGAGATCGCTGGCACCACGCCGCCGGGCGCCTCGGGCGACGGTCCCGCCGCCAAGATCGCCGCGATGAATGATGCCGCGTCCAGGTTCTGGGCCGGCCGCGATGCCGACCCGCTGCTCGAAGGCCGCTCAGGCCATACGAGTAGAGAGTACGACGCCGACCCGCCGCTGAAATCGGTCGGGAAGGACCTCGATCCGGGTGCGATGCACGACCGCGGCCGCAGTGAATCTTCGCGTTTGGCAGCCCAAAATGCTGCGGCCCGAAAATATTGGAACATCCGATGAGCGCCGCCGCCGCGCTCGCCGCCGCGCCCTTCGAGCCGGGCGCCCTCATCGACTTGGTCACAAGGGAGGTCTCCGGCATCGTCACCCGCCCCGTGGTCTTCCTGGAAGCGGTTGGCGTCACCCGAGCGCACGTGAAATTCGGCGACGAAACCTTAGCCGTGGAAATGAGCGAGCTTCAAAATCGTGCTGGTCCGGCGTCGGTGCCGGACTATCTTCGGCCACCAGCCGACTTCAAACCAAATTGGTTTTTGCACCCTCCGCGACACCCCCCGATCGAGCCCCTGCGCGACCGACTGCGGCAGGCTCAGGAACACGTCGCCCGGCTAGACGAAGCGGTCACCACAGCAAAGGACCGCGCCGACAAAGCGGACGCGACTCTGCGCGATGCCCGCCTCGTCCTTGCTCGACACACTGAAGCCGATCGAGCCGCCGCCGAGGCGGTCGCCGCGGCCCTCGCCAAAGGCCACACCCCGACCGCGCCCGATACCACCCCGCTCGCCGAGCGCGACGCCGCCAAGCGCTACCACATCGCCGTCGAGGACGCCGCAACCAGCCTAACCGGTGCCCTCGCCACGGCCCGCTCCGCAGCCCGCGAGGCCCACGCCCAGATCCACGCCGCTGCCCGCGCCGTCATCGTCGCCATCGCCGAGAGGGAGGCCGAGGCACTCGTAGAGCTCGAAATCGATGTCGCCAATCGCCGCGCCGAGCTTCGCGCGCTCGCGGTCTTCCGGCCAGCGAACGCCGCCGGCTCGCCGGGGAGCGAGATCACATTGCCTTTCGCTCTGCTGGATCTGCTGCGGAATCCGGTGCACCGCGAAGCCACCGCGTCGCAGCCAGGCTGGGCCAGCCTGTACGAGAGCCTGGTCGGCGGCGAAGTCGACGCCGATCTCGAACCCCCGTTGTCAGTCCCGGGGTAGGGGATTAGACGGCTTAGTGCCCCAGCCAAAAACCCCGTCAGCCGGCGGCGACGAAAACTCCTCCTTCTCTGTCGCGCGGCCGGCATCCCGCACGCTCGTGCCGTTCGAGTACATTGGCGTGGCCCGCGCGCTCAGAAACAAGATCGTCGCGGCGAAGGCGACCGGCGCGGCCGCAAAACTGCTCGCCCCCTTCCGCCCCCGTCCTGGCTTCACGCCGTTCCCAACGCACAGGCGAATGTATCGGCTGTGCCAGTCCTGGGTCGATCTGCCTGACGCCGGACGCCTCAGCTTTGTCGCCAACCTCCGCGAAGGCCGGTTGCGCGTCGCCGAGCTGCGCGTCGTTCCCGCGCGCATCCGCTTCGAGGGCTGGGACGACGACGAACTCGCGCTGTCGCTCCGGTCAATGGCGGCGATCTGTGCTCCGCCCGCTTTCACCTGCGCCGAAACCCTGATCGCCGACGTGGGCCTTCACGCGCTCGCCCGGCGTTTCGAGCGCGGCAACGACCGCAACGAGGCGACGGTGCTGCGCGACCTCAGCCCGCTGGCGCACGCCCACCGGGCGGTCGGCGGCAAGTTCGCGATCCCGGCAACGAGCGGCGGAAGCTGGGTCGGCGCCGTTACCACCGTAGCCGGCCAGCCGGTGCTGGCCGTGCGGACGTTCGTCAGCTCACCATCGGAGCCATCAGCATGACCGGCACCTCGCAGATCGTCCGCAAGTGGGGCCTCTACCTCGCCTCTCCGACGAGCGGCGCGCCGGGATCGCGATCTCGCAGGGGAGCGCGACGACCCCGGGTGAGGAGTTGCTACAGACTGCGTTTCCGAGATCTCCACCAGGCCGACGCGCAGCAGCTCGCCAACCACGGGACGGATCCGCATCGGTCTCCAGACCCAACAACAGCGCCCACCCGCGGTGCGGCTCCTTGCACGCGCCCGGCGCACTGCCGATGAAGAGCGCCCTCGCCTTCGACATCGTCATCGGCCGCAACGGCAAGCCCGAGGCCGGCCGGCTGCGGCGGACGGTTTAACTTTTTACTATTTACTTTAACGGTGCCGCAACCCAGCCAGGAGCGTATACTCTTGCAAGATGGTGCCGCGCGGAGCTTTACATGAAGCGGTTTGACATTGTAGCGGCTTGGGACCCGGAAGCTGCGGTCTGGTGGGGCAGCAACGACGAGCTTCCCCTTACCACCGAGGCACCGACGTTTCGAGAGTTCGAAGCGCGCGCCGCTGAGATTGGGCAAGAGATGGCCGAGGTCAACGGCCTCGTCGCGGCCGGCGAGCCGGTGGAGATTCACGTCATCAAGGAGCCGGGATCGCCTGCGACCTAGATGGCGCAGGATTTCGATCGGGAGTTGCGGCAAAAGCTTGAGGCAGCTGGTTGCTATCGGGTCCGCGCCGGCAAGGGCAGCCATCAGATTTGGTACAGCCCGGTCTCGCAGCGAAACTTCGCCGTTTCAGCGGGTATTAAAAGTCGGCACACCGCGAACGGCATCCTCAAAGACGCGGGGCTGCCAAAGGCGTTTTGATCGGCGCGTGATTACGATCCGGTGTACCCCGCGCGAGAGGTAGCTATGCGGTTTCGGCTCGCACTAGCCGCGGTCCTTATCGCTTCCGCCGCGGCGGCCAGAGCCGCGCCGCCGAGTGGGCCGCCGTGCGACCGTAATTGGCCGCACTGGTGGCTGAGCGTGTGCATGTCGGACTTTAGCGCCCTCGATGCAAATAACATCCGGGTGATCAAGGCCATGCAAGCCGCGCCAGAGATTATGCTGCCGGCCTACCGGTGCCTCGACGAGCGACTTCGCAGTCGAGCATACACGTATCTAACCTGGCCCGGTTCGTTCGGCCGAATGCCGATCTACGGGGTAATCGCCAGCGGCGTGCGTGACTGCGCGGTTGCGGATCGGATCTTCCGCCTTCTGCCCGATATGCCAAGACCCGGACACGGCACATTTGCCTGCCTAGACGGCGTCATCCTGTGGGAATCTTATACCAGCCGTATGGACGACGGTCAGCTGATGTCGATGGCCAAGAGCTGCGGAGAACTCGTCGAAATGACGCTCCGGTAATGGGGTGTCCTGAAGCGGATGGCTGGCTAGTTGCCCCAACTCATCGAAGCGCCGCCGTACGAGCAGGTATAGCCCCCGCGTCCCGATGGTTGGCAGTTCTTTTGGGTCCACTTGGTTGTTTTGCTTGTTGGGTTGCCGAGGATGTTGATCGCCTCGAGCGTCTCTTCGGGCGTGATACCGCAATCCTCGAAAACGTTTGAGTTATCGGGCATCAGGAACTCGTGCGCTACGCAGTGATTATGACCACCGCGCATATAGGCGTAGAGGCTCCTAGCCAGATCCTGTTGATCGGCGTGAGCCGGTTGGACGCAGGCTACTAAGCCAGCGAGGATTAGGTAACGGGTTTTCATGGCGTGGAGCTCCTTGGCTGGGAGCGTATATAGGGCGTCCCGCATTTCGTAGCGGGAACTCGGCTCAATGATGTTCGCGATTTTTATGGCGGACAATCATCAAGCCGAACTGTATGTCCTTTCGGTAGTGGGTCAGTCTGAAATTTTGGCAGGTCGTTTGGCGCTGTAGACGGGACAATCAACCTTAAAAAACCCGAGCGGCTGTGTGCGACACCCCCACATATAGGGAGAGATGCCGTCTCCTTCGAATGTAAGATCATCGTCAACCAGCTTCCCAAATCCTACAAGAGAGTGATGATGCGTAAGGTACTCTCCGGTAAATTGATGATCATCCGCCACCCGTAAAAAGCTGTAATATGGCATCTTCTATTCTCCTAGTTTGATGACCTCACGCAATCGTATATTGCACGATTACCCTCCATGTGTGTGAACCGGGCTGTTTTATTATATTTAGAACAATGTTTATCTGCCAACGGTAGCGCGTCCATCTCATTCCAGACATTTGAAATCGTCACATAAGTTTCATTGCCTACAACCCGCTGTCCGAAGAATCCAGGATAGATGTGCGCATCCTCATGCGAGGCGCAGCCCACCGATCCTAGGGCGATGACGCAAAATATCAGGTGCCGGAACATATTTTGACATTCCTAGAAGGCGACATGCAGGCCATCAGCGGATTGCAGGCGGTTTTTTCTTCTGATCGGCGCTCTTGCGTTTCGCCGATCCTCAACTTCGCCCGTCGCGATATCGACAATGAATTTCGCCAGTTGGGCGGGATCACGCGGGCCGGCCCGGAAGACGACGTTCAGTCTTTTGCTTTCTCGTTCTGCTCTCGTATTTGTCGCGCGATATCGTCTCGGCCAGCCTTTTCTTCTGCGGCCTGCTGGGCACGAATCCGCCGCACTGCCCTAGGTTCCGGACCCATAAAGTGGATTCCCAGCCGGAACGTTTTGTGATTCAAGGTTCCCGAAGGGGGAACCATCATGGATCGCGATCAATTCTGGCTGGACGAGGGGC
>Ga0075522_10002454_pt1 | contig 13732 bp, 10 predicted proteins | sample NGEPerA_FD_74796 | JGI IMG/M metagenome (GOLD analysis project Ga0075522, IMG submission 74796) | Arctic peat soil microbial communities from the Barrow Environmental Observatory site, Barrow, Alaska, USA - NGEE PermafrostL2-A | ecosystem: Environmental > Terrestrial > Soil > Wetlands > Peat ... | reverse complement strand
ATCACTTAGATGACCCTCGATGTTGAAAATGCTGGGCGCGGCGGGCAACCGTAACGTTGAAAAGATTCGCATTTTCCAGCGCGCTGAACGGCGCGCTTTGAGATGTGTGAATGCGATAGCTGGTGCGCCGGGCTTTTTGGCCACCATCGCCTGCGCTTCGTCTCGCAGACTTGACACCAGCGTCGGGGTGCCAGAACCACACGTCTTGTCCGCCCGCCTCAGCGCTGTTCGTCCAACAGCGCTTCCGCGTCCACCGCATCCCGCCCCACGTTTCGTGACGTTGCGCAACGCCCCTCTCCCGGGGCGGGACGGCAGGGGATATAGGGTGATTTCGCACTTATATACTTGACAAAAGTAGTATCTCACTTTACTCTGACTCCATGATACAGAGAGCGAATAGGCTTGAATTTGAGAGCTTGGGCGAGGATCAGGTAGCAGATCGCGTCCGCGCAGCTATTTGGTCTGACGAAAAATCTAAAGAAGCAAGGGAGTGGTTAAGCCGCGAAAGGAGCAAAATTGCCCGCAGCGCAAAGAATGCAGCATGGGCAGCGGCAATCGCTGCAATGATCGCGGCTATAGCGGCTGCGGTCACGGTTTTTCTTTCCGTTTACCCAAGGCACCCACCTTCTTAGGCTTTTTCTTCTTCCCAACTTTCATCTCGTCATGGTGCTTGGGCGGCTGGCGCAAAAGTGCGCTCATTAGTGCTTTCGTTCTCTCTAGAACATCGGATGCTTTTGCCATGAGCGGTGACGATCTCGCTTATCCAGCCAAATTAAAGATTTGGAGAGCTAAGCAACATATCAATGAACTTGGGCTTGCAGTTGAAAAATTCATGGAGGATCGACCATTTCGGGTCGTTCTCCGACACCGGCCGCAAGCCGGCGAGTATTTGGTCATTACCAAACGATATAGAAGCATTCCCGATCCCTGGTCCCTTATCATCGGCGATATCGTTCACAATCTTTGGTCCTCGCTTGATCTCGCCATTTACAGTATGGCCAGCGACAAGGCGCCCGATCCTCATGCCCTCATGTTTCCCTTTGTCTGGAAAGAGAAGTGGCTTGAGGGAAAGATCAAAAGCGCTCAAGTACAATTCGCCGGCACAAAGGTCGTCGAGCTTATTCACGCGCTCAAGCCATACCGAGACGGTAACCCAGTGCTCAGCGGGATATTCCGACTCGACGCCCAAGATAAACATCGGCTTTTGATTCTTACCGGGCAAATTGTTGATTTTAACGAGGCATCGCTGCGAGCCATCATCCCCGGAAGTCCGCCCCTCCGATTTCCCGACCCTATCGGGACAATCCGCTTTCCGCATCCGGACGCAGATGAGGTCCAATTGTTCAAGGGTTTTGCCGACTACAGTACCTTCGAGTGGTTTCGTGGGAGACCGATGGATGCCGACTCGGAAGAGGAACCCTATATCAGATTGCCCTATGGCATAGCGTTCGGAGAAGGACATCCCTTCGAGGGCAAACCTGTCATTCCAACGTTGAAGGACTGTGTCTATTTCATCGAATGGCTCATCGACAGACTGTTTCTCGTCTATCGAAGATCGGACAACATCCGATGATTTGAGCGCAGTTTTCGGCATAGTTATCATTTACCCTTTGCGCGATCAGGCCAGCAACGCACCGTCATTTGTTTCGCTTGCGCCATGCTGCAAATCTCCGGGCAAACTGTTTCTTATGTGCGATTTTCGTTAGCGCTGCGGTACGTCAGGCGCTTGCCCTCAATACCCTTGAGAGCATTCGCCGTCCGTTCCCCATCGGTGACGCCAAGCCCGGAACGATTGTTGTAGCGGAATTGAAATTCCGTCAGATAGCGCTGCAAGTGTTGTTCGCCGCAGAACGTATAGGTGCCGCGCATCCCGCGCTTAAATACGCCGAAGAAGTTTTCAACGTTGTTGGTGGTAAAGCCTGCCGAATTTACATATTCGTGCGCAGCATGGTTGATCTTCTGATGATCGCCATACGCCTTACCAATAGGGGTGTAGATAGTCGCCCCGTCTGTAACCAGCGTGGCCTTGCGAACAACGTTCTTGAAAAGAATATCACGCACCTTATCGGCATCGACGCCGCGTTCGACATGGAAGGTGCGAACGGTCCCGGTATCCTCATCAATAAGGGCGACGATAGAAGCCTTGTTCTTGAACCCGCGCTTGTAGCCCTTGGCGCGCTTTGACGTATTGAGATGATAGGTTTCATCGGCCTGCACGTTGCCGCCAGCCGCGCCCATGGGGCCGGGCTTGGAAACGATCATGGCTTCGCGCAAGCGGTGCATCATGAACCACGCGGTCTTATAGGTAACGCCAATTGACCTGTGGATTTCGTGAGCCGATACGCCGTTCTTGCCAGCATTCATCATGTGCGCTGCCATCCACCATTTGGTCAGGGGCACTTTGGAGCGCTCGAACACGGTACCGACCGTCACGGTGAACTGGCCTTTGCACTCGTTGCAATAGTACAGGCCGGGACGGTGCGAATGCTTCTTGCCCTCGACCTTGGCGATCAGGTCGGGATCAGAATTGCCACAATGAGGGCAGATGGGGCCTTCAGGCCAGCGCACCGCCTCTAGGGCTTCGCGGGCCTTGTCCTCATCGTGAAACATGGGGTCTTGGAAGGTCGCGGCTTTGGTCATCGGACTACCCTTTTGATAGCCCGAATCTAGGCCCTCTTTTCACTTTTGTCAAGTATATAAGTGCGGGTGATTTGGGTATTCCGAAAAACAGAATATTTTTGCGGGAGGGGCTTGACAACCAACGCGGACACGCATGCCGGTGATTTGCCCGTCAGGCGCCGAACGAGGCTGATCCGATGCGGTGCGGATATTCCCGCGCCCTTACGCGGCGCGGATGTTCGCCATGAAGCGGTCGAGCTCCTCGCGCAGCCGCGCGCTTTCGCTCGACAGCGTCTGCGCCGAATTCAGCACCTCCTCGGAGGCCGTACCGGTTTCGGTGGCGCCGCGATTGACCTGCATGATGTTGGAGGCCGCCTCCTCGGTGCCTTTCGCGACGCTTTGAACGCTGCGGGCGATCTCCTGGGTGGCCGAGCTTTGCTGCTGTACCGCGGTTGCGATCTCCGAGGCGATGCTCGAGATCTGGCCGATGGTGCCGCCGATCTCCTTGATCGCCGCGACCGATTCGGCGGTGGCGCCCTGCATGCCGGCTATGTGCGACGATATCTCGTCGGTCGCCTTCGCGGTCTGGCTGGCGAGCGACTTGACCTCGGCGGCAACCACCGCGAAGCCGCGGCCGGCATCGCCGGCGCGGGCGGCCTCGATAGTCGCATTCAGCGCCAGAAGATTGGTCTGCTCGGCAATCGCGGTGATCAGCTTGACCACATCGCCGATCTGCTGCGCCGCGCGCGACAATTTCCCGATCCGCCCGTCGGTCTCCTGCGCCTGCAGTACGGCTGCTTCCGCGATCTTGTTGGATGCGCGCACCCGGCGGCCGATCTCGTCCACCGAGGTGGAAAGCTCCTCGGTTGCGATCGCGACCGATTGCATATTGCCCGAGGCCTGTTCCGATACGCCGGCGACGTGGCTGGACAGGTTCTGCGTGGTCTCCGCGGTCCGCGTCAGCGTTCCCGCCGCCTGTTCGAGCTGGACCGCCGAGGCCGACACCTTCGACACAATGGCGCCCACCGCGGTCTCGAAATCATCGGCGAAGTGGATCAATTCGGACCGCCGCGCCGCGCTTGCCGCCCTGTTCTGGGCATCCAGCGCCGCCGCATCGCGTTCGGCCTTGGCGACCGCCTGCAACTTGAACTCCTCTACCGCCGCAGCCATGTCGCCGAGTTCATCCTTGCGGCCGAGGCCCGGCAGCACGACGTCGAAATGGCCGCCCGCGAGTTCGCGCATCGCCTTGCACATCGCGATCATCGGGCCGGAAATGCCCCTGCCCAACAGTAGCGCCAGTGCGGCGCCAAGCAGGAAGCCGCCGGCCGCAAGCATCACGATCAGGTGCTCGGTCTCGCCAATGGCGGCATCCGACTCCCGTTCCAGCCTCTGCTGATCCTCCAGCAGAGCCGCCTTCATCGCGCTCGCGCCCTTCACGATCGCTTCCGCCGAATCGGCCATCTGGGCCACCAGTCCGTCGACTTCCTTCGAATTCGCGATCAGCTTGGCCAGTGTCTGCTCATATTCGTCGAGCAGGCCGGCGGCCTCCTTCAGCCCTTGCACGATCTTTGCGTCCTTCGACGAGACCGCGTTCATCGAGTTCTCGACGAATTTGAGGCGCGCCATCGCGCCGGTCGCAATCGCCTGATCGGAATTGATGACGAAGGTATTGGCGAGCGCGGTCGCCGCCTGGAATTGTTCGTTCACTTTCTTGGTCCCGAACTGGATCGCCTGCAGTTCGGAATCGTCGGCATTGCTCGGAAGGTCGTCGAGCTTGTAGCGCAGTGTATTGGCATCGCGGGTCAGCTTGTTCTGCACCAGCAGCGCGCTGTCGCTCTTGAACCTGACGATGTCGGCAAAGATCTTGCTGAAGCTCTGGAATTCGCGGGCGAGCCGCGTGATCTGATCAAGGCGGGCCGGATTGACGGTGCCCCGCATCGACCGGTCGATGGCCTCCTTGAGGCGAGCCTCGGCGGCCAGCGCCGCCTTGGCGTCGTCGTCCTTGGCGGTAACGACGTAATAGCGCGCCAGGCCCCGGTAGGAAATCAACTCGCGGTCGATGTTGCGCGCGAGATCGGCCTCCGCGACGCTGTTGCGGTAGCTTGCCACGCCGGTGGAAACCCGCTCGAAGCCGAGATAGGCGATGCCCATGCTGATCGCGGTGATTGCAAGCACCGTGGAGAAACCGAGCATGACCTTGCCGCGGAAGCGGAGGGCTGGAAGCTTCGACGAACCCGATCGAGAACCCACCTCAGACCTCCGGCATTTCCAGGACACGGCGAAGCCGGAAGCGTTCGGCTTCCGGGCCGCTGCCGAAGGCTAGAGCAGAATGGATAAGACCGCGTAAATATGCCGAGAGTTCCACGTCCCGCCGTCATGGCCGGGCCAGACGATTCCTGACTTCAGGCAGACCCCTCATGGGGCAGCATTATCGTGTGATCCCCGTGGCTTATCGCGCCTGCCAAGGACCCCGGAATGGACCATCCGGCGAGGGGTTAAGAAGGATATCGGACGGCATGGGACGATGTGCGTCGCCGGTGCACACAGGCCGGCGCGCGGCGATAGATATAAAGTCGGGATCACAATGACTCACGCGACCAAATTCCCAGTTGCAAAGTCGCGTCCCCATGCTTCTAATTGAAACAATTAAAATCACCGGGAGGTATCAGGCGTGTCGACCATCAAAATGACGGTGAACGGCAAGGCGGTCTCCGTCGAGGCCGAAGACCGTACCCTTCTCGTCCAACTCCTGCGCGAAAATCTGAACCTCACCGGCACCCATGTCGGCTGCGACACCAGCCAATGCGGCGCCTGCGTCGTGCACATGGACGGCCGGGCCGTCAAATCCTGCACCGTGCTGGCCGGACAGGCCAATGGCAGCAAGGTCACCACCATCGAGGGCATTTCGAAAGGCGACGAATTGCACCCGATGCAATCGGCGTTCCGCGACAATCACGGACTGCAATGCGGCTACTGCACACCGGGCATGATCATGTCGGCAATCGACATCGTGCACCGCTATGGCGGCAAGCTCGATGAAGAGACCGTCCGCCATGAGCTGGAAGGCAATATCTGCCGCTGCACCGGCTACCACAACATCGTCAAATCGGTGCTGGATGCGGCCGGCCGCATGAAGGTTTCGCAAGCCGCGGAATAGCGGCGGCGAGCGCATCGATCAAAGACCGCCGAATTTCGATGGAAATCGCGGAAATCAAAACTCCGGCAGGGAGAACGGACCATGGGCGTTGAAGGTATTGGCGCAAGCGTCGTGCGCAAGGAAGACCGGCGTTTCATCACCGGTAAAGGCCGCTACGTCGACGACATCAAATTGCAGGGCATGACCTATGCCCATTTCGTCCGCAGCCCGCACGCGCATGCCAAGGTCAAGAGCATCGATTCATCGGCGGCGATGAAAATGCCGGGCGTGGTCGGCGTCCTGACCGGCCAGCAGATCGTCGACGACAAGGTCGGCAATTTGATCTGCGGCTGGGCCATCACTTCCAAGGACGGTAGTCCGATGAAGATGGGCGCATGGCCGGCGATGGCGCCGGAAACCGTGCGCTTCGTCGGCCAGGCCGTCGCGGTGGTGATTGCCGAGACCAAGAACCAGGCCAAGGACGCCGCCGAAGCGGTGGTGGTCAACTACGAAGAGCTTCCGGCGGTGCCGGACATTCGCGCCGCGATCAAACAGGGCGCGCCGCAGCTGCATCCTGAAGCGGCGGGCAACGTGATCTACGACTGGACCATCGGCGACGAAGGCGCGACCGACGCGGCCTTCAAATCAGCCGCCAATGTGGTCTCGCTCGACATCACCAACAACCGGCTGGTGCCGAACGCGATGGAGCCGCGCGCCGCCATTGCCGAATATAACGAGGCGGAAGAGCATTTCACCCTCTACACGACCTCGCAGAATCCTCATGTCGCGCGCCTCGTGCTGTCGGCGTTCTACAACATCGCGCCGGAGCACAAGCTGCGGGTGGTGGCGCCCGATGTCGGCGGCGGCTTCGGATCCAAGATCTTCATCTATCCCGAGGAAATGGTGGCGTTGTGGGCCTCGAAGAAGGTGCGGCGCCCGGTGAAGTGGACCGGCGACCGCACGGAAGCCTTCCTGACCGACGCCCATGGCCGCGACCACGTCACCAAGGCCGAAATGGCTTTTGACAAGAACAACAAGGTCACCGGGCTGCGCGTCAAGACCTACGCCAATCTCGGCGCCTACATGTCGCTGTTTTCCTCCTCGGTGCCGACCTATCTCTACGCGACATTGCTGTCGGGCCAATACAACATCCCCAACATCTTCGCCGAGGTGATCAGCGTCTATACCAACACCGTCCCGGTCGACGCCTATCGCGGCGCAGGCCGGCCCGAAGCAAGCTTCGTGGTGGAACGGCTGATGGAAACGGCGGCGCGGCAGTTGAAGGTCGACCCGGCCGAACTGCGCCGCAAGAACTTCATCACCAGCTTCCCGCATCAGACGCCGGTCATCATGGCCTACGACGTCGGCGATTTCGGCGCTTCGCTGGATGCCGCGATGAAGGCGATCGACTATGCCGGCTTTGCCGGGCGCAAGGAGAAGGCGAAGAAGGAAGGCAAACTGCGCGGCATCGGTGTCTCCTGCTACATCGAGGCCTGCGGCATCGCACCCTCGAAAGCCGTCGGCAGCCTGGGGGCCGGCGTCGGCCTGTGGGAATCCGCCGAAATCCGCGTCAATCCGGTCGGCACCATCGAGGTTCTGACCGGATCGCACAGCCACGGCCAGGGCCACGAAACCACCTTCTGCCAGCTGATCGCCGAGCGTCTCGGGGTTCCGATCAGCCAGGTACAGATCGTCCACGGCGACACCGACAAGGTGCAGTTCGGCATGGGCACCTACGGCTCGCGCTCGATCGCGGTCGGCGGCACCGCCATCGTCAAGGCGATGGAGAAGGTCGAGGCCAAGGCCAAGAAGATCGCCGCCCATGCGCTGGAGGCGTCCGAGGGCGACATCGTCATCGAGAACGGCGAGTTCAAGGTCACCGGCACCGACAAGTCGATCGCGCTGCCGATGGTCGCGCTCGCCGCCTACACCGCGCACAATCTGCCCGACGGCATGGAGCCCGGCCTGAAGGAGACGGCGTTCTACGATCCGACCAACTTCACCTTCCCGGCCGGCGCCTATATCTGCGAGATCGAGGTCGATTCCGGTACCGGCAAGACCTCGTTCGTCAATTTTGTCGCAGCCGACGATTTCGGCCGGCTGATCAACCCGATGATCGTCGAAGGCCAGGTCCATGGCGGCCTCGCCCAGGGCATCGGCCAGGCGCTATTGGAAGGCGCGGTCTATGATTCAAGCGGCCAGCTCGTGACCGCGTCGTTCATGGACTACACCATGCCGCGCGCCGACGATCTGCCGTCCTTCAAGCTGAACCACACCACAACCTTGTGTCCGGGCAATCCGCTCGGCGTCAAGGGTTGCGGCGAGGCCGGCGCGATCGGCGCTTCCGCTGCCGTGATCAACGCCATCACGGACGCGATCGGCAACAACAAGCTCGAAATGCCGGCAACGCCCGCCCGCGTCTGGCACGCGATTCACGGCTGACCACTCGTCATTCCGGGGCGACGCGAAGCGTCGAACCCGGAATCCTGAACACGGTTTGAACCTCGAGATTCCGGGTCTGCGCGAAGAGCGCGCATCCCGGAATGATGGGAAAAGAAGCAGGGAGCACATCATGTACGAGACCACCTACCATCGCCCCTCCTCGGTCGACGAAGCAGCCGCACTCTTTGCCAAGGGCGCGGAGGCCAAATACCTCGCCGGCGGCCACACCCTGATCCCGGTGATGAAGCAGCGGCTGGCGTCGCCATCCGACGTGATCGACCTCGGCAAGATCAAGGATCTGGTCGGGATCGAGGTGTCGGGCGACACGCTGACCATCAAGGCCGCGACCACCTATTTCGACATCCTGCAAAGCGCGGATGCGAAAAAAGCGATTCCGGCGATCGTGCATCTGACTTCGGTGCTCGGCGATCCCGCCGTGCGCTATCGCGGCACCATCGGCGGCTCGATCGCCAACAACGATCCGGCCGCGGATTATCCGGCGGCCGTGCTGGCGCTCGGCGCCACCGTGAAGACCAACAAGCGCTCGATTGCGGCGGATGATTTCTTCAAGGGCCTGTTCTCGACCGCGCTCGCCGACGGCGAGATCATCACCGCAGTGTCGTTTCCGATTCCGGCCAAGGCGGGATATTCCAAGATGCGCCACCCGGCCTCGCGCTTTGCGCTGACCGGCGTGTTCGTGGTCAAGACCAAATCGGGCGATGTTCGAGTGGCGGCCACCGGCGCCTCGCAGAACGGCGTGATGCGGGTGCCGGCAATCGAGGCCGCGCTGAAGGCCAACTGGTCGGCGAGCGCGCTCGACAGTGTGAAGATCTCCGCCGACGGGTTGCTGACGGACATCCACGGCTCGTCGTCCTACCGCGCCAATCTGATCAAGGTAATGGCGCAGCGCGCGGTGGCGGACGCCGGATAATCGCAGCCCCCACAAACTGGTCCGAACAAGCGGCGCGCCAGTGGGCGCGCCGCTTTGCTTTTGGACAGATCGACAGCAAAAAGCCGCTTGCCACGTCAGGCGGAAGGCGGGAGACTTTAGCTAATCAGCTAATTAAGAGCCCTCGGGAGCGTCCATGAAATTCGGCATTTTCTACGAGCACCAGTTGCCGCGGCCGTGGAACGAGGGCGACGAACACAGGCTGTTCCAGGAGGCGCTCGACCAGGTCGAACTCGCCGACCGGCTCGGCATCGACTACGCCTGGGAAGTCGAGCACCATTTCCTCGAGGAATATTCGCACTCGTCCGCGCCCGAGATTTTCCTCGCCGCCTGCTCGCAGCGCACCAGGAAAATCCGCCTCGGCCACGGCATCTGCCTGATGCCGCCGAAATACAATCACCCCGCCCGCGTCGCCGAGCGCATCGCAACGCTCGACCTCGTCTCCAATGGCCGCGTCGAATTCGGCACCGGCGAGAGCGCCTCCTTGATGGAGCTCGGCGGCTTCAATGTCGGCTTCGATGCGGTCGAGAAGCGGCGGATGTGGAAGGAGGGCGTCGAGCAGTGCACCGACATGATGGTGATGAACCCCTATCCCGGCTTCAAGGGCGAGTTCTTCGAAATGCCCTGCCGGAACGTGGTGCCAAAGCCGCTGCAGAAGCCGCATCCGCCGCTGTGGGTCGCCTGCTCCAACCGCGAGACCATCAAGATGGCGGCGCGTTGCGGCATCGGCGCCTTGACCTTCGCCTTCGTCGATCCGCGCGAGGCGCGGCAATGGGTCGATGACTATTACCGCATCTTCAAGGAGGAATGCGTGCCGATCGGCCATGCCGTCAATCCCAATGTCGCGATGGTGACCGGCTTCTCCGTGCACCCCGACGAGATGGAAGCGCGGCGCCGCGGCGAGGACGGCCTGCGCTTCTTCCGCTATGGCTTGGCGCATCATTACATCTTCGGCGAACACAAGCCCGGCCGCACCGACATATGGACCAACTTCGAAAAGGCCCGCCATGCGCTGCCGCCGGCCGGCGCCGATCACGGCATCGGCACGCCGGACCAGTTGCGCAAGCATCTGCGACACTTCGAGCAAAGCGGCGTCGACCAGACCGTGTTCATCCAGCAGGGCGGCCGCAACAGGCACGAGCACATCTGCGAGGCGCTGCAACTGTTCGCCGCCGATGTGATGCCCGAATTTCGCGCGCGCGAAATCGAGCGCGAACAGGAGAAGCAGAAAGAGCTTGCGCCCGACATCGAAAAAGCCATGGCGCGCAAGCAAGCGACAAAGCCGATGCGCGACGAGGAGATCCCGGTCTATATCGCGCTCGGCCGCAAAGTCGCGGAGGAAGGCACCGGCACCGAACGCCAGAAGCAGAACGCCAAACTGTGGGCGGACGCCGCCAAGGTGACGCTCGGCGATCCCGCGCGCCACGGCGGCAAGACGTCCGCGACCTCCTGAGTATTCCCGTCATCAAGGAAATAATAACGTGCTCGACAAACCAGCCCCGCAATCCTCCACCCGCACCTCCGGCCCGCTGGCCGGTTTTCGCATCGTCGAATTCGCCGGCATCGGCCCCGGCCCGTTCGCCTGCATGATGCTGGCGGACATGGGCGCGGAAGTGGTGACGCTCGACCGCCTCGGCGCGAAGAAAAACATGAAATCGGTGGCCGGACGCGGCCGCAAGGTGGTCGAGCTCGACCTCAAGGACAAGGCCGCCATCGCGCAGGTGCTCGACCTGCTTGCCGGCGCCGACGCGCTGGTCGAAGGCTTTCGGCCCGGCGTGATGGAGCGGCTCGGGCTCGGGCCGGATGCGGTGCTGGCTAAGAACCCGCGGCTCGTCTATGGCCGCATGACCGGCTGGGGCCAGGAAGGCCCGCTGGCGCAAGCCGCCGGCCATGACATCAACTACATCTCGGTGACGGGTGCACTGGCCGCGATCGGCACCAAAGAGAAGCCGGTGCCGCCACTCAATCTCGTGGGTGATTTCGGCGGCGGAGCGCTTTATCTCGTGGTCGGCGTACTCGCCGCACTGCTGGAAGCGAAAAAATCCGGCAAGGGGCAGGTGGTGGATGCCGCGATGTGCGACGGCGCGGCGTCGCTGATGTCGATGTTCTTCGACATGACGGCGATGGGCCGCTGGGCCGAGGGGCGCGAACAGAATTTTCTCGACGGCGGCGCGCATTTCTACGGCGTCTATGAATGTTCGTGCGGCCATTTCGTCTCGATCGGCTCGATCGAGCCGCAGTTCTACGCGCTGCTGCGGCAGCACGCCGGGCTGACGGATGCCGACTTCGACGCCCAGATGGACCGCAAGGCGTGGCCAGCATTGAAGCAAAAGCTGACCGACATCTTCAAGAGCAGGACGCGGGAAGAGTGGTGCAAGATCATGGAAGGCACCGACATCTGCTTCGCCCCGATCCTGACCATGGCGGAAGCGCCAAAGCATCCGCACATGGCGGCGCGCAAGATTTTCGTCGAGCGCCATGGCGTGACGCAGCCGGCGCCGGCGCCGCGCTTCTCCCGCACGCCATCGGCGATCAGGGAGCCTGAAAAGGCCGATATCGCGAGTCTGGCGAGCGAGTGGAGGAGCGGAAACTAACTCGTCGTCCCGACTCAAGGCCGGGACGACAAGTTTATGCCGCATCCACCACCTTCAATACGCCGCGCCTGATCTGGTCTTCCTCGATCGATTCGAACAGCGCCTTGAAATTGCCTTCGCCAAAGCCGTCGTCACCCTTGCGCTGGATGAATTCGAAGAAGATCGGGCCGATGGCGTTGGCGGAAAATATCTGCAACAGCACCTTGGTGTGGCCGCCATCGACCACGCCCTCGCCGTCGATCAGGATGCCGTCTCGCTTCAGCCGCGTGGTGTCCTCGCCATGCTCCGGCAGCCGCGTATCGATCTTCTCGAAATAGGTCTCGGGCGGCGACGGCATGAACGGCAGGCCGGCCTCGCGCAGGCGCTCGACGGTGCGGTAGATGTCCTTCGCGCCGCAGGCGATGTGCTGGATGCCTTCGCCGCGATAGGTGTTGAGATATTCCTCGATCTGGCCGCTCTCGCCGGCATCCTCGTTGATCGGGATCCGGAGCTTGCCGTCCGGGCTGGTCAGCGCGCGCGAAAACAGACCGGAGGCGCGGCCCTCGATGTCGAAGAAACGGATCTGGCGGAAATTGAACAGTCTTTCGTAAAAGCCGGTCCAGACATCCATGCGGCCGCGATGGACGTTGTGGGTGAGGTGATCGAGGTAATAGAGGCCTGCCCCCTCGGGGCACGGATTTTTCGCAGCCAGCCATTCAAATTCGGCGTCATAGGCCGAGCCCTTGGCGCCGTAGCGGTCGACGAAATACAACAGGCTGCCGCCGATGCCCTTGATCGCGGGGACATCGAGCGTCTTCTGTGCCGATGGAATGTCGGCAGGCTCCGCGCCGAGCTTAAGCGCGCGGTCATAGGCCGCTTTGGCATCGACCACCCGAAATGCCATCGATGGCGCGCAGGGCCCGTGGGCGGCGACGAAGGCAAAACCGTGGGTGCCGGGTTGCTCGTTGACGAGATAATTGATGTCGCCCTGGCGATAGACCGTGATCTTCTTCGTGCGGTGGCGCGCGATCGGGGCGTAGCCCATCAGCTTGAAGAGCGTATGCAGTTCTTCGGGTCGCGGGTGGGCATATTCGACGAACTCGAAACCGTCAGTGCCCATCGGATTGTCGGCGCTGACGGTGGCGGCCGGCGCGTCGTGCGGGAACGGACCCATGGCTGATCTCCTCGATTCCAAGGCTTGCATATTCGGTCATTGGTGACGCAATGTGCATGCAAACAAGATGTATTTCCGTTATGATATGCAAGGTTTGTGCACCAAATAGGCATTCCGCGCATGATCTCGGTAGATAGCTTCGATCTCAAAATCCTCGGCGCGCTGCAGGACGACGGCCGGCTGACCAACCAGCAACTGGCCGATCTCGTCGGTCTTTCGGCTTCGCAATGCTCGCGGCGGCGGATGCGGCTCGAGGAAGAAAAGGTGATATCCGGCTATCACGCCGACCTCGACGGCGAAGCGCTCGGTTTTGAGCTGATCGCCTTCATCCACATCACGCTCGCGACCCATTCGCCCGACAACGCCAAGAAATTTCGCGCGCTCGTCACCCGCGTCGACGCGATCCAGGAGGCCTATTCGCTGACCGGCGATGCCGATTATCTCTTGAAGGCCGTGCTGCGCGACCTCAAGAGCCTGTCCGACATCGTCAACAACGTGCTGATGCCGCACCAGAGCGTGGCGCATGTGCGCTCCTCGATCGTGCTGGACCGGCTGAAGGAGAGCATGAAGCTGCCGCTGAAGGAGTTGCGGGACTAATCACCTCTCCCGCTTGCCGGAGAGGTCGAAATTCGCGAGAGCGAATTTCGGGTGAGGGCACTCTCCACGCGCCGTGCCCGTTGAGAGAGCCCCTCACCCCAACCCTCTCCCCGTAAAGAACGGCTATTCGATTCACACTTCTAAAAAATCGACTCAAAATCAATCACTTAGATGACCCTCGATGTTGAAAATGCTGGGCGCGGCGGGCAACCGTAACGTTGAAAAGATTCGCATTTTCCAGC